>Ga0207659_10000008_pt1 | contig 321286 bp, 232 predicted proteins | sample KBSM43metaG_FD_184330 | JGI IMG/M metagenome (GOLD analysis project Ga0207659, IMG submission 184330) | Miscanthus rhizosphere microbial communities from Kellogg Biological Station, Michigan, USA - KBS M4-3 metaG (SPAdes) (version 2) | ecosystem: Host-associated > Plants > Roots > Rhizosphere...
CCACCAGGAGGGAATCGCCGACGACGAGACACACGCCTTCTTCACCCGCCTCATGGACGAGGGCGGGGCGATGCTGTGGGGCCGCGTCACCTACGAGATGATGGAGAGCTACTGGCCGGCGGTCGCCCGCGGCGACGAGGAGGCGCCGCCGGCGATGCGCGAGTGGGCGGTCAAGCTGGAGGCCAAGCCGAAGTACGTGGTGTCGTCGACGCGAAAGGACTTCCCGTGGACCAACAGCCACCACATCGCCGGCGACCTGCGCACGGGCGTGCAGAAGCTCAAGGACGCGACCCCGGCCGGCGTGCTCCTCGGTAGCGGCAAGCTCGCGACCGAGCTGGACCGGCTGGATCTGATCGACGAGTACAAGTTCCTCGTCCACCCCAGGATCGCCGGCCACGGCCCGACCCTGTACCAGAGCGGGCTGCCCAGCACGCGACGGCTCGAGCTGGTCTCGGCGAAGCCGCTCCGCAGCGGCGCGGTCGCCATGCACTACCGGCGCGCGCGCTGACTCAGATCAGCCCCATCGCGCCCAGCCCGCGGGCCAGCGCGTCGGTTGAAGCTGGATGGGTTCCGCGGAACGATTGCGTTACGCAGACGGCTCGGCTGCGGCGTCGTAGAGCTCGCGGACGTCGAGCCGTGCGCCGATCAAAAGCTCTGCGCTCGCGTCTTCGTGAACGACAGTCGTTCGCCAACCATCTGGTCAATGTCGTCGAGCTCACGTGGCCCGCAGATGACCGTGACATCGGGGTACGTTGTAAGGCCAGTAGGCGTGCGAACACGTAGATGTTCGGGCGTGCCGCCCGCCATCGCGTAAATCTGGCCGTCGAGGAACTCGTGCTTGACATTGCTCGACGCCTCGAACCCGAGGTACTCGGCGTATGTGTAATTGAGCTTGTGGAGAAGTGCCGGCATCTCTGAGGGATTATTGCATGCGTCGAAGCCGAATCGGACGTCTGCCGGACGCCGCTGCTTCACGCCGCTTGCATTCGAGGATCGCCCGCCGGACAGCGACATCCGCGCCGCCCGGCGGGTGATCCTCTCCTGACTTTACTGCGAGATGGTGAGTGAATACGACGCGCCGGAGTTGTACGCGCCGTTCTTGCCGAACACCTTGATGTAATACGTGCCGGCCGAGTAGGGCCAGTTGATGTATTCGGGCACACCGTTGCCGGTGTTGATGCTCTGCCCGTACATGCTGCTGTACCAGAACTCCATGTCGTAGTCGCTGTTCGCAGGCGGATAGAGACTGATGCTCAGGTTCGAGTACCCGTTGAGCTTCTGGATCGAGAACCAGTCCGCGTTGCCCGAGGTGCAGAGGTAGCCGACCAGGTAGACGCTGTATCCGGAGAGCGGGTTGCTCGTGACCAGCGAGTCGTTCGGCTCGTGATCGCGGCCGGCGGGGTTCCCGCGCGGAACGCCGACCGCGTCCCAGGCCTGGTAGACGGCGTTGTACGGCGTCCCGCAGTTACCGTGGAGGTCGTCCGCCGCCGCCAGCGTCGCCTGGCGCGCTCCGGTGAAGTTCGTCGACGAGGTCATGTACCAGGTCAGCCCGCGGTAGAAGATGTTCTCCACGGTGGTCATGCCGGTCGCGGGGACGCTGTTGCTGGTCTTGCCGCGCGGATGCGTGCCGCCCTGCGACGCGAGATAGAACGCCAGGTTCGAGATGCCGGAGTTCCAGTGCACGCCGCCGTTGTCGGCGCTGCCGGTGTAACGCTCGGGGTAGTAGTCCTTCGAAGAGCCGTCGTTGACCGGCGTGTTCATATAGCGCATCGCATCGCCCGAAGTGCCGGGCGTGTAAATGTCTTCCCCGACCTTCCACGTGTTGGCGCTCAACCCGCGTACCCGCGCCTCGGCCGCGGCGCCGAAGATGTCGGACATCGACTCGTTGAGTGCGCCCGATTCGTTCGAGTACGTGAGATTCGCGGTCGCCTGCGTCACGCCGTGGGTCATCTCGTGGGCGACCACGTCCAGGCCGCGGGCGAAGCCGGTGAACGTCACTCCGTCGCCGTCGCCGAAGGCCATCTGGTTGTTGGTCCAGTTCGCGTTGTTATAGGCGGACTGCCAGTGCACCGTGGAGATCAGGTTGCCGCCGCTGCCGTTCCACGAGTCGCGGCCGTGGCGCACCGAGAAGTAGTCGTACGCGTTGCCCGAGTACTCGTAGGCCTTGTTGGCGTCGAAGTCCGCCGACGTGCCGCCCTCGTTGTACAGGAGCGTGCCCGGGAGCCCGCTGCCGTTGCCGGCGTCGTAGATCTTCCGGTACTTGGCGCGCCACACCTCGGGGTGCCGCGCCGCGAGGCTGCCGTCGATCGCGTCGGCGAAGATCCGGTCGGTCTCGAAACCCTGATCGCTCCAGTAGGCGACGCGGGCGGCGAACGCCAGGCGCGCCGTTCCGTTCTGGTCGACGACGTAGGTCAGCCGCGGGGACTCGAGGAGCTGCGGTGCGGCGATGTTCGCCGCGCGGAGCGCGCTCTCCAGCGCCGCTCCCGATTCCAGCTTCGGCTCCGTGGCTAGCCCATCGGCCGGAATGAAGCGGCCGTTGAGGCCCTTCACCTGGCCGGTGCTCTCTTCGACGTGCAGGACGAGCTCCGCCCCGACGACCGGGAGTCCGCGGAACTCCTGCTCCATGCGCACGTGCGTGATTCCTTCCTTGTCGTGCCCGACGCGGAGCGTCCGGAAGGTCTCTTCGCCGGTGCCGCGGAACAGCGGGCGCACCAGCCTGGCGACGAAGCTGTGGGCGCTGCGCTCCACCGGGCCGAAGCCGACATGGCCGAGGCGGCCGGTGATGACTGTCGGGATCCCCGAGTCGTCCATGGCGAGATACTTCAATTCCGGGAACGCCCGCAGCTGCTCGCGCTGCTCGCGATCCGCGCCGCCGTCGCGGCTCCTCGGGCCCGCCGAGGCGGCGCTGCTGCCGAACAACACCACTGCAAGGACTGCAACTGCCAAACGCGTGGACACACCTACAGCGATCTGGAACCTCATGGATAAGGGTCTCCGTTCAGGATGGAACTGCTGGGTTAGACTGCTATACAGACGCCCAAAGGCAATTCCATAATAAACGAATCAGCACGATTTCCGAAGTTATTTACTGTAATCGCTGACCCTGCCAGGCAAACTCCTACGCCTGATCCTTCCGCCTCCGCTTGTGTTTTCCGCTCCTCACCTCGCGCTCCAGGCGCTCGGCCGTTTCCCGCTCGCTGACGGTTCCCGGCTTGAACCGGACAGCGCCCACCGCGGTGTGCGGCGTCGATGCGTTGCGGGAGGGCGGGCCGACGGCGAGCATGAGACGCTTCGCGACATCGAACAGGTCGAGCGCCGCGCGGCGGATCTCGTCCTCGTTCACGTTCGAGGCGGCCATCCGCATGCCGCCGAGCGTCACGTGCGTCAATCCGGGGATCACCGCCACGATGCGCCGCAGCGTCTCGAGGGTCACGTTCGCCCCGCGCTCCAGCTCATAGATCCGTTTGCGCGGAACGCCGGCCAGCTCCGCGACCTGCATCACCGACAAACCTGCATCGATGCGGGCCTGCCGCACTTCGTCGTGGAGCATGAGCAGAGGATAGCACAATGTGGCGCAAAGGAAACGCGCCCGATCCCAGCGCGTTAGCCTCCGGAGCAAACGAATTTACCTCCGGATGCCATTCGTTCAGCTCCGGAGCCAAAAATGTTAGCTCCGGAGCCCACTCGCTTGGCTCCGGAGCCCATTCGCTTAGCTCCGGATCCCAATCGTTTAGCTCCAGAGCCCAATCGTTTAGCTCCGGAGCCCGTTCGTTTAGCTCCCGAGCCCAAATATCTGGCTCCCGAGCTAACGCCGTTAGATCGAGAGCTAACCGCGTTGGCTCCGGATCCCAATCGTTTAGCTCGGGCGCTAAATCGCTGACCTCGCGAGCATTTTTTTTGGCTCCCGAGCTAAAAATTCAGCTCGCGAGCCCAAAATCTGCCGAGTGATGTAAATGCGCTCTTGACTCCTTTGGCGACGCAGACCTATGTTGCCCGCACTCTACTTTTCCGTGCGATAGAGCGGTGCCCAGCCGTCGTGGTTTGCGAAAAGCCGCATACACCGGATGCGCCGCTGCTCGGTCAGGTAGAAGCGATGATATTTGTGCGCCGGGATGACGATGATGTCGCCTTCCGTCACTTCGATCCGGACCCAGTGATCGGTATCGTCGCGAACATCGAAGATCCCGCCGCCCTCGAGTACGAACCGTACCTCATCCTCGGTGTGATAGTGCTCCTGATCGAACCTGGCGCAGATCTCGTCGAGGTTTGGCATTTCCGGCGAGAGCTCGACGACGTCCTGATCGACATATCGTTGTTCCCGCTTGATGGCGTCCAGCTTCGCGTCGCGCTCGGCCTGGTCCGAAGAAACGGTCCAGGACAACACGCCTTGTCTTGCGAGGTCTTCAGGGCCGAGTGGACGCGTTACGTTTTCGAGAGAGTATGCCCGCATTGCTACGCTCCTTCAAAGCGCGTCGGGATTCCCATCCGGCGCATCTCAATCGCTGCCCGAAACAGATATTCGTAAATCTCCGCGTGCGTCTTCGCGCGCACCCAATCGTTGCCCCAGACATAGACGCCATGCCGCCGCACGAGAACGGCCGACGCAGTTGGATAACGCAGAATCGCATCCTCCAGCGCATCGGCAAGATCGCATTCCCGATCGGTATTCTCGATGATCGGCACCACCACGGTGTCCCGATAACTCAGTCCCTGAATGCCCTTGATCATCTCCAGGTGCGAAATCGAGAATTCCTTGTCGAAAAGGAGAGTCGCCGTCATGGCATGCAGGGAATGGCTGTGAATCACCGCGCCTGCATTGCGAAGGTTGATCGCCTTCAGGAAGAGCGAACTGCATTCAGACGGGCGAAGCTGTGCGTCGGCCGGCCGGGAGACAATTGTGCCGTCCAGGGCCATCGTGAACATCTGGTCCGGAAGCATCCGTTCTTTCTGGACGCCGCTCGGCGCCAGTACGACATGGTCGCCGTCACGAATACAAATACCCCCTCCGGTTCCGCTGACCCAGCCGAGGGAGTAGAACGACCTGGCGAGGTCGCAGATCAGTGAGCGAAGCTCGTCGTTCGCCATGATGAGTCAGCCCGCACAGCCAAAGCATGATCGTATCATTCACTGCCGCAGAGGGCGGCCGCACCTGATATCGTCACGAGCCTGGGTCCCGCGTCATTTTCGCGAACCTGAGGTAACTTAGGCGCGTGAAGGCCGCGACATACCTCGACAGCAATGTGATCAGCTACCTTACTGCGTGGCCAAGTCGTGATGTCGTAAGCTTGGCGCATCAACAACTTACGCGTGAGTGGTGGGATCGTCAGCGCCAAGGCTTCGACCTTCACATATCTGAGCTCGTCGTGTTTGAAATCGGTCGCGGCGACGCGAATGCGGCGCGCGCGAGGCTCGAGTTCGTGCGAGATTTGCCGGTACTGCGCATTACTGCTGAAGCGCGAGCTCTCGCGGATCGCATCTTCCGAGCAACGACACTCCCCGACAAGGCGGCATCTGACGCGTTGCACGTAGCGCTCGCGGCGGTCAACGGAATGGATTTTTTGCTGACCTGGAACTGTACTCACATTGCGAATGGTGTAGTTTTGAAGATTGTAAACGTGGTGTGCCGTGATAACGGTTACGAACCGCCGATTGTTTGTACACCTGAGGAACTGCTTGCGCCATGACCACAACACCTGAAGATCCGGTTGTCGCAGAAATCCGAGCGGTAAGGCGGGAGCTGTCAGAGCGTTTTGGCGATGACATCAACGCCCTCTGTGATTTTCTGGTACAGCAAGAACAACAGCATGCAAATCGCCTGGTCAATCGTCCTCCGAAAGCTCCTCACTACGTTCGTGCAGCCAACGCGACCCGCACGTGACAAATCAGCCGTCGTGAATCTCCTCGAGCCCAGCCCCGTTTGCCAGTGAGAGCTTTCTCGGGAGGATGATATCGTCACGGTGTGGTCCAGGATTGGCTCGCCAAACCAATCATTTTCGTCCCGGCATTCGCGGCCTTCTGGATCGCCATCGGTTATCTCATCTCCGCGATGGGCGGTTGGCAATCGTTAGGCGCACGCTACGCCGATGACGCGGGCCGGTTCGCCGGCCAGCGGTGGTACATGCAAAGCGGAGCCATGCGGTGGACGACACACTACAACAATGTGCTCACGATCGGCGCTGACAGCCGGGGCATGTATCTCGCCGTCCTTTTCCTGTTCCGCGGTGGTCATCCGCCGCTCTATATCCCGTGGGACGAAATCGAGATTTCCGAGCAAAAGGGCTGGGTCTTTTCGTATGTCGTCTTTACATTCAAATCAGTGCCCGGCGTGAATCTGAGGGTCTCCAGGAAGCTCGGCTTGCGAGTTGCCCGCGAAGGCGGACGCGCCGTCGCCGGCGAGCACGCCTGGACATAGCGATCTGATCGAGAGCGTCTTCTCCGCCGGCAACGACATCGACGGCGAACGACTGCTCGCGCAATCCGCGCGCGACGAAGCGCGCGACCTTCGCGTTGTCTTCAACGACGAGCAAACGCATGCGCGATCCTCGACGCCGGGATCCACACCTCGAAGGCGACGCCGCCGCGCGCGGGAACGATCGCCCAGGCGACGGCCGGCGTGTTCTCGCTCCTGGTGGCCGCGCGCCGGTGCCGCGCGACGACCGAGCGGCCGACTGCCGTGCCGATCGCGGCGCCGGCGATGACGTCGGAGGTGAAGTGCACGTTGTCGTTCACGCGCGATGCCGCGACGCCGGTTGCCAGCGTGTAAGCGACCGCCGGCACCACCCAGCCGTCGGAATGCGCGGCGAAGACGGATGCGACCGCGAACGCGTTCGTCGCGTGTCCGGACGGGAACGACTCGTTGCCGGTGAACGGGTCAAATGCGAACGCGCCTTCATTCTCGAGCGGACGGCTGCGTCCGGCCACGCGCTTGATCGCAGGCGTGATCAAGCCGGAAGCGAGGATCGATGCCTCGATCGCGTCGCGTCCGGTGTCGCGCAGCCGCGGGTTGTGCGTCGCGAGCCCGAGGAGGAGCGTGGCGCCGGAAACCTGCAGCGCGCGGCCGCCGCCGAAGGGCGTGATCGCCTTCGCAAACTGATCGCCGGCGTGACTGCGGTTGCGCTGCACGAAATCGGCGATCGACTCATCGGCGGCAAACACGGCCGCGTCGGCGGCGGTGATGATGGCCACCTTCCTCCACATCGCCTCGTCCCACTGCAGCGGCGCGCGCACGATCGCAACGGCGTCGGAGCCGTAGCGCTTCACTTCATCGACGACGGCCTTGCCGGGATTCGCGGCGAAGAGAGGCTGGGCCGCAAGGAGTGCGAACGCGAAGGCAAAGCGGAGTTTCATCAGGCGTAAGGTAACGCGTTCAAGGTGACGCGAAGATGAACGTTCGCATTCATGCTGCGCTTCGGGAAGTTCGGCGAAAAAGAAAAATCCCTCTCCCCACTTGCGTGAGGAGAGGGATCGATGGTGACTGCGGTTTAGTGAATGACGATGTTGCCGGAGCCGATGGTCTGCGGCGCGGCGGTGTCGATGTCATCCGGGGCGCCCGGGACGTTGTCGTAGACGGTGGCCAGGGTGGTCGTGTCCCACACGCGGATGCGGAACTTGTCGGGTGAGGCGTCGTAGGCGGTGACGATGAAGCCGTACGACCCGCTGCCGTTGATCGTGGCGCTGCCCTGGTACTGCGCCTTCGTCGCCGTGGCCACGAGCCAGTCGTAAGACGTGGACTTGAGCTCGGAGCCGGCGACCGTGAACGTGGTCTTGCCGACCGGCGCGCTCTGGTTCTTCACGTACTTCGCGTCGATGCTGAACGTCGCCCCGCCGGCGACCGTGCCGCTGCCGGTGACGAACTTCCCGTTGGCGTCGACGACGATGACGTAGTTGAACGTCGCCGAGTCGGAGCCGCCGTCGTCGTCGGAGACGACCACGGTCACCGCGTAGACGCCCGGAGCCGCGTAGGTGTGCGACGCGGAGCAGGTGCCGCCGGAGCAGCTGACCGTCGACGACGAGGCGTCATCCCAGGTCACGTTTGCGGTGTGCGTGTCGGCCGTGCCCGGATCGACGTAGGTCGCGTTCACCGTCGCGCCCGCGCCGAGCTGCAGCGGAGCAGTCGGGCCGGAGATGGACGTGACCGCCGGCGCGACGTTGGTCGCGGTGACGGTCTCGAGATCGCTGCCGGTGTCGTTGGAGGCGTCGGTGACGGTGACGGAGACGTCATACGCGCCGTCGTCGTCCGGGGTGAAGTTGATCGAGCTGCTGCTGCCGCTCGCGTACGGGTTGCCGTTCTTGGTGACGGTCCAGGCATACGTGAACGAGCTGTCGTCGACGTCCGTGACGCTCACGGTGGCCGTGACGCCGCTTCCCTCGGCCGTCGAGGACGGAACCGAGATCGAAGCCGACGGCGCATCGTTGACCGGGTTGACGGTGATGTTCACCGTCGCCGTCGCACAGAGCGAAGGCGTGCCGTCGTCGCAGACCTGATACGTGAAGGCGTCGCTGCCGTTGTAGTTCGTGTTCGGGAGGTAGGTGACGATGCCGCCGGAGAGCGAGGCGCCGCCATGCGCGGCCGCGCCGACGCTCGTGACCACGAGAGCCTGCGCGTTCTCATTCGCCGGACCGGTGGAGTCGTTGCCGGTGAGATCCGACGCCGGGAACTGAAGCGTCGTGTCTTCATTCGTGCTCTTCGCGTCGTTGGCGGCCGTAGGCGCGTCGTTGACCGGGTTGACGGTGATCGAGACCGTGCCGGTGTTCGAGGTGCCGGAGCTGCTGCTCACGCTGAACGTGAAGCTGTCGGCGCCGTAGTAGTCGGGGGCCGGGGTGTAGGTGCGGTTCGCGCCGCTGCCGCTCAGCGAGCCGTGCGACGGGCCGGTGATCGTGTAGGTCAGCGGATTGGCGTTCGGGGTGGCCACGTCGAGCGTGAAGGACGCGGCGGTGTCTTCGTCGGTCGTCACCGACGAGTCGTCGACGCCCGGAGGATTCGCGCCGTTCACGCCGGCCTCGACCGCGTTCTCGATCGCGTCGGGAACGTTGGCGAAGAGGTCGTAGCCGCTGAGCGCTTCGACGGCGTTGACGCTGGTGAGGTAATCCTGCCAGTCGTTGTTCCGGATGCCCTGGATGTTCGGCATGATCACGCAGATCGTCTGCGTCGCCGCGGTGACGCGGAGCACGTCGTTGCCGGACATCTTCGGGAGCACGAGAGCGCACTTCCAGGTCTGGGCCGGAACCGTGACGTTGCCGTTGGCGATCGTCGTGGTGACGCCGCCGTTGCTGCCGGTGCCGCCCGTGCCCGAGCCGCCGGCGACGATGTAGAGCTCATTCGACGGCAGCAGCGAGCGGAGGAAGTTCTCGAGGCTCGCCCACGGGCCCTGGTTGTTGTCCGGAGCCTGCGGAATCATGTTCGACATCAGGAACGTGGCCTGGTTGATGGGGATCGACGTTTCCTTGTCGCGGTCCGCGTTCGGGGTCATATGGCCGCGGTCGAAGCCGGTGCTCTGGTAGTCGAAATGGGTGACGCGATACCAGTCGGGCGGGACGGCCGGATCGGGACGGAAGGTATCGACGCGCGTGAGCGAGCCGACCCATTCATCGGTCAGATGCCAGCTCACCCAGTTCGGCGTGCCGCGGTCGCGGTTGTAGGAGAGCGAGAACTCCGGCTTCTCCATCAGGTAGTTGTTCGGGTTCAGCGTATCGAAGGTCGCGCCCGACGGATTGCCGAACGTCAGGTGGACGTCGGAGGTGTACGGCGGCGCCGTGCCGGTGGAAACGGTGAAGGTCCACGAGTAGTCGTTCGTCAGCGTGTCGGTGTTCGGACCGGCGTCATCGACGTCGACGTCGTGGACGAAGTTCTTGTAGACCGTCGCGGTGCACTGCTCGCCGGCGAGGAAGTTGACGTTCGGGATGATGATCCAGGTGCTGCCGCCGAACGCCGAGGCGGTCGTGGCGTCGTTGTGCAGTCCGGTGCTGACGCAGCTGATGTTGAACCACGCGCCGCTGACGGTGACGTCCTCGGTGAAGGTGATGGTCATGCTCGCGTCGCGCGGCGCCGACGAGGCGTTGTTGCGCGGGTCGACGTTGAGCACGTACGGTCCGATCTCGGTGATGATCGCGGTGCGGCGCGGGTTCGGCGCGCCGGTGACGAAGTCGGAGCCATTGACGTTGGTGTCGGTGAAGCCGCCGTTCTTGCGGAGGATGGCGGTGGTGTTGCTCGCGCCCGGCGCGGTGGTGCCGCCTTCGCGGCAGTTCGCGCTGCCGTAGCCGACGAGGTCGACCAGCGTCGCGTCGCCGAGCGGGCAGCCGTCGAACGGGTCGCCGTTGCTCGAGAGCGCGACCTTGCCGCTGGTGGCGCTCATGTTGATGCTGCCGTCGATGTTCGGCAGGACGGGGAGCGGGGCGCCGACGGCGCCGCCGGAGGCGAGCTTGATGAGGTAGTACTCGCCCGGCTGGACGATGCCGCCGAGGGGCTGCACCTGCCAGGTCGTGCCGGCCGCGGAGGCGTACTGGATGGTCCAGCCGCCGGTGTCGATCGGGCCGGTCGAGGCGTTGAAGAGCTCGACGTAGTCGTTCTGATACGTCGCGCCGGAGTTGCCGCCGCCGCCGTAGATCTGGCTGATCACGAGGTGATCGAGCGGCGGGGGAGGCGTCGCGATGACGGTGATGTTCACCGGCTGGGTGACGATCGGATTGAGATTGTCGGAGAGGCGCGCGGTGAAGGTCGCGCTGCCGCTGAAGCCCGACTGCAGCGTGACGGTGTAGGTCACGTTCGCGGTGCCCTGGCCGGCGCTGACCACGGCCGAGGAGATGCCGGTGCCGGCGACCGCGCTCCAGTTGAAGACGTTGTTGTCGTCGGAGCCGCTGAGGCTCACGGTGAACGGCGCCGCATCCTGGTTCACGGTCGCGATCGGATTCGCCGGCGCGTTGATCGACGGCGGGTTGTTCGGCGCGACGACGGAGATGTTCACCGGCGTCGAGACCGGCGGATTCACGCCGTCGGAGAGCGTCGCGGTGAAGGTCGCCGTGCCGGTGAAGCCGGACTGGATGCTGACGTTGAAGGAAATGCTGGCCGTGCCCTGGCCGGAGTTGACGGTGACGGCGGTGACGCCGGTGCCGGCGGCCGCGGACCAGACGTAGACGCCGCCGTCATCGCTGCCGGTGAGACCGACGTTGAAGGGCGCCGCGTTCTGGGCCACGGTGGCGATCGGATTCGCCGGGGCGTTGATGGTCGGGGGGTTGTTGCCAGCCACGACCGGCGCGAAGGCGATGCCGCGCATCGCGGTGTTGGACGCCGCGGTGGCGAGCACGGTCATGCTTCCGACGAGGGTGGCGTTGTAGCCGGAGCTGTCGGTGATGGTGGCCAGGTTCACGCCGTTGGTCGCCAGGAGCTTGACCGTCGTGCCGCTGACCGAGCCGGTCAGACCGCGCGCGGTCGCGTAGGTCACGTTGCCTTTGCTGGCCCACGAGCCGCCGATGAGACACCACTTCTGAATGCCGCCCCCGGCGTCGTCGGCGACGTAGAGCGTGTCCACGCCGGCCACACCCGCGTCGAGATCGGCGAAGAAGACGTTATAGGGAGAGCCTGTGCCCGTCGGAAAGCCGGGGAGATTGATGACGGTCTGGCCGGAGGTGGTCGGCGTGCCGGTGCCGACTGCAGCGACGCGCGTCGTTCCCGACTGTGAGGAGACGTAGAGCTGGCCGCCCGCGACTGTCACGGTGCGGAGGTTGGCCACCGCGCTCGCGACCTGGGTGCTCGTGCCGACGGTGCCGAACGCGGTGTAGCGCACGCCGCCGATGGAGCCGACGCCCCAGACGTTGGTGCCGTCGAGCGAGTAGGCCGCGCGCGGATTGCCGGTCGAGGAGAAATCGGTGAGCGCCGTCGAGGTGTCGACGGTGCCGTTCGCCGCGACGCGGGCGATGACGCGGTTGATCGCGCTGCCGGTCGAGCCGGTGATCGCGGCGGTTCCGACCGCAGCGTCATAGCCGGCGAAGACGAGGTACTGGTCGTTGCCGGAGCGGCTGACGAATCCCTCCGAGGTCGAGGTTCCGGAGGCCGTGAGACGCCGGTTCGCGCCGCTGACCGCCGTCGGCAGTGCGATGGTCTGCACGAAGACGCCGGCCTGCGTGTATTCATCCAGGAAGACGGGCGTTGCCGCCGATCCCAGCGCGGCCGAGCCGTCGCCCACGCGATAGATCACCACGTTGCCGTTGGTGAAGGGGGCGGCGCTGGCCACCATCGAGACAAAACAAAGCGAAACCAGTGTCAGTACAGAGTACCGGCGGATGTTCATCGAGACGTCGCTCCTCGGGCAGTCAAGTTTTCGGTTGTGGGTGTAAACGGGGCGGACTGATAATAATGCCCTGAAAGGTATCCGAATTTCAACCGGCGATTTTGGTGGCTACTCGCCTTCGTTCGGATCGACTAAGGCGGCGGCGGTCAGCTCCGCCGAGGCTGCCGCGTACTCCGGCATGTCCGCGGGACGCAGCGGGATGTGCTTTTCGGTGATGTCGCGCGTGCCGAAGACGCCGAGCTTTTCCATCAGGAACTCGAACTTCTGCTCGATGGCGTCGATGATCGGCTGCTTCTCGGCGGGCGGCAGGTCCCACATCCGGCGCTTGAACGGGCCGATCGCCTTCTTGCGGGTCTTGTAGACGAACTGCTCGTCGGTCTCGCTCTCTTTCCGCTCGTCCATGCAGTTGTCGAAGCAGAATTGGCGGATCTCGTCCTTCATCGACGCGGGGAGCGTCGGCGCGTCGAGGATCATGTTCTGGAAGCCGGTCGCGAGATGGATCTCGACGGCGTCGTTCTCGGGGAACTTGTTGAAGACCTCTTCGGGAAGCGTCGACGCGCCGTGCTGGACGGAGCCGGCGATGCCGTACTCCTCGCGGCAGATGCGGGTGGTCTCGCGAAGGACGCCGAAGTCGATCTTGGCCTCGGCGACGGAACCGTCGGCGAGCGGAACGCCGCCGTGCGAGGTGCCTGTCTGCACGGAGATCTTGGCCATGCCGGCGTCGCCGAGGATGCGGCGGACGCCGTCGACGTAGGCGCGGACCTCATCGGGCTGGGTGTTGTACTTGCCGACTTCGCCGATCTCGCCGCCGATGGAGACATCGATGCCCTTCGGCTGCCGCGCGCGGATGTACTGCGTGAAGTGCGCGGTCCAGGTGTAGTTCTCCCGCTGCTGTTCGTCGCGCGTCGGGAACGAGAGGTCGACCAGCGTCGAGGTGTCGATGTCGATGTTGAAGAACTCGGCGGCGATGGCCTCGTCGATCAGCGACTCCAGCGCCTTCACTTCCGACTTGCGCCCGTCCTCGGTGGCCCACTTCTTCGCGCTGGCCTGGAAGTGATCGCCCTGGATGAAGACCGGTCCGCGATAGTTCTCGGCGATCGCCGCGGCGAGGACGCACGCCGCGTATTCGGCGGGACGCTGCTCGGTGTAGCCGATCTCGCTGCGCGCGATCTCGAAGATGAACGGGCCGACGTCGTGGCGCATGGCCGCGCGGAAAAGCGCGCGCGCGACGTCGTAGGTCAGCGCGCGGATGTTGAAGGCGGGGACGGTGAACTTGCGGGAGATCTCGTGTCTCCCGATCGCGTGGTAGAGCGGGAAGATGGAGGACGAGATCGCGCCGTGCTCGCGCGCCTGCAGATGGATCTGCTTTCGCGCCTCGGCCTTGGCCGCGTCGTCGCCGAAAACAGCCGCGCGGACGAGCTCATCGATGGACTGCTTCATGCGGCGCACTCTAGCAAAATTCAGGCAATGTGCTTACGGATCGTCTCGACCAGCGCGGTCACGTCGAAGGGCTTGAGGACGGCGCCGTCGGCGCCGAGCCTGCGGAGCTCATCCGGCTCGATCGGCGCGCCGCTGAGGATCAGGATCGGTACCGAGGCCAGCGCCGGCTCGGCGCGCAGCGCGGAGACGACTTCGTCGCCGGACATGCCCGGCATGTTGCGGTCGAGGAGGACGAGATCGGGAGGGCTGCGCCGCGCCGCCTCGAGCGCTTTCGCTCCGGTGATGGCGTCGACGGTGTCGAAGCCGAACTCGCGGAGCATGGTGCGCATCAGCAGCAGGATCGGAGCGTCGTCGTCGACGACGAGGATGAGCGGCTTCGGTGGCATGGACGGCGGCCGAGTTTATACCAGGCTCTCGAGTTTATCCCGCGCGAAGACGCGGGATCTCCGGCGCGGGATAAACTGCAACGACAATGGCCGTTCGCCACGACCGCAAGGTGAGCATTCTCGACGTGATGGGGCCGGTGATGGTGGGCCCGTCGAGCTCGCATACCGCCGGTACGGCGCGCCTGGGACGCGTCGCGCGAGAGATCCTCGATGAGGATCCGAAGGAGGTGCATTTCTTCCTCCATCCGCCGCTCGCCGCGACGTACCGGGGACACGGCTCCGACTTCGCGCTGGTCGGCGGCGCGATCGGACTCAATGTCGACGACCCGCGCATCCCCGAGGCCATCCGCATCGCCGAGCAGATGGACGTGACCATCGAGTTCGCCGAGGAGGACCTCGGCGACGTGCATCCCAACACGGTCCGCATCTCCATCAGGGGCGACGCGCGCGAGGTGGAGATCGTCGGCTCGTCGATCGGCGGCGGCGTGATCGAGGTGTTCAAGATCAACGGCTTCCAGACGCGCTTCAAGGGCGACTCGCCGACGCTGCTGCTGTTCTATCGCGACCGGCCGGGGATGATCTCGGAGGTGACCAAGGCCATCGCCGAGGAGGGCATCAACATCGCGTCGCTGTACTGTTCGAGGAAGCAGCGCGGCAAGGACGCGTTCATGCAGATCGACGTCGACTCGCCGCTGTCGGAAGATGCGCTGAAGAGGATCTGTTCGACGCCGGATGTGGAGGATGCGAGGTATCTGGACAGAATTCCGTGAGCGGTTGCTGGGTTGCTGGGTTCCTAAGTTGCTAGAAGCCCAGCAACTCAGCAACCTAGCAACTCAGCAACCATGATCGAATCCTTCAAACAACTCGAAGAGCTCGCCGGCGACCGCGATCTCGCGGAAGTCTTTCTCGAAAGCGACGAGCAGGAGCACGCCGTTCCGGGCGAGCAGATCCTGGAGGCGCTGCGGAAGCGGCGCGCGGTGATGCGCGACTGCGTCGATCGCGGCATGAGCGGCGGCGAGTCGATGGGACGGCTGGTCGGTCATGAGGCCGAGCTGCTCAATCGTGCCTTCCAGGAGGGACGCACGTTCCTCGATCCGCTGACGGTGAAGGCGGAGCTGTACGCGCTGTCGGTGATGGGCGAGAACTCGCGCATGGGCGTGATCGTGGCCGCGCCGACGGCGGGAGCCGGCGGGATCGTGCCGGGCACGCTGCTGGCGCTCGAGGAAGAGCGGCACATCGAGCAGGAGAAAACGGTGCGCGGGCTGGTCGTGGCCGGCGGCATCGGCTCGGTCATCGCGCTGTCGGCGAACATCTCCGGCGCGGCGGGCGGCTGCCAGAATGAAGTCGGCGTCGCGGCCTCGATGGCGGCGGGCGCGGTGGCCTACATGATGGGCGGCACGACGCGGATGTCCATCCACGCCGCCGCGATCGCGCTCAAGAACACCCTCGGTCTCGTCTGCGATCCGGTGGGCGGCCTCGTGGAGGTGCCGTGCGTGAAGCGCAACGCGCTCTTCGCGGTGCACGGCCTCACCGCGGCGCAGCTCGCGCTCGCGGGCGTCGAGTCGGTGATCCCGATGGACGAGATCGTGGAGGCGATGGTGCGGATCGGGCGCTCGCTGCCGCGCGGGCTGCGCGAGACCGCCGAGGGCGGACTGGCGACGACGCAGACCGGCACGGCGATCGCGAAGCGGCTCAAGGAAGAGGCGAACCAGCGCCGCGCCGAGAAGGCCGCGGAGCGCGAGCGGGCGGCGCAGGAGCGGAAGGAACACGTCACGCACGATTGACGAGGGGCTAAGCTTGCGCCGCGTGCACCCCTGGCTCATCAAGCTCCTCATGCCGTTCCTGCGCAGACTGGTCTGGGCCGATCCCGCCACGCGCGCGAAGCTCCAGGAGACCGACATCAATCTGCTGCCGGTCAACTTCTATAGCAACTCACCGTCCGTCGCCGAGATCCGCGACTCGTTCGAGTACGCGGACGAGGCGCCGCCGTACCTCAGCGAGCGCATTTTCGACGACGCGCGCATGACGGCACTCCTCGGCGAGCTGCAGCCGTTCGCCGCCGAGTTCGCGCCCGAGGCTGACTTCTGGCAGAACTCGCAGTTCAGCTTCAGCGACGCCATGGCGTACTACTGCTTCATCCGCAGGTTTCAGCCGCGGACGATCGTGGAAGTCGGCAGCGGCTTCTCGACGCTGGTCGCGGTGGAGGCGGTGAAGCGGAACGGCGCCGGACGCATCATCTGCGTCGAGCCTCAACCGCGCGCGTTCCTCGAGAGCGCGGACGTCGAGCTCGTGCGACGTCCGGTGCAGAGCGTCAGCGCCGCGGAGCTCGGCGAGTGGCTGTCAACGGACGGCGATTTTCTCTTCATCGACTCGACACACACGGTGAAGACCGGCAGCGACTGCCTGCACCTCTATCTGCGTCTGCTGCCGGCGATCGGGCGCCGGCTCATGGTCCACGCCCACGACATCTTTCTCCCGTTCGGGTTGCCGCAGGAGTGGCTGCTGGAGCGGCAGATCTTCTGGACGGAGCAGTACCTGCTGCTGGCGCTGCTCACCGGCAATCCGCACGCACGGGTGTTGTTCGGCAGCGCGTATCACCTCGCGTTTCATCGCGAGCTGCTGGAGCGGCTGATGTGCGGCAGAAGTCAGCCGGGCGGCGGCAGCTTCTGGTTCGAGTATCTAGGAGTGCGGTAGCGATAGCTACCGCTTATGGATAGTAACCGCGGATGGTTTTCACCCGTGCGTCGGCGACGTTCACGCTGACCTCGCGCCAGCGCGTGCCCTGCGCGTTCGGATAGAAGCCGAGGAGGTACTGCGAGCGCAGCTCGTTCTGGATGTCGGCGTAGATCTTCGACAGCTCGTTCGCCTCATTGATGTAGTAGACGGTACCGCCGGTCTCGGTGCAGAGGCGGGCCAGCTTGCCGCGCACGTCCATGTCGAACGTGCGGATGCCGATGCCGATCGCGTAGATCGGAACCGCTGCGCGCTGCGCGTACTCGACCGCCTGCTCGTAGCTGAACTTCGACACCGTATCCTTGCCGTCGGTCAGCAGCACCAGCGCCTTCTGCCCTTTCACGCCGAGGAAGTTGTAGAGGGAGTAGACGACGGCGTCGTAGAGCGCGGTCGACTCCTCGGGGCGCAGTTTGGCGAGGCCGCTGTTGATCTCGTTCAGATCGGAAGACCACGTCTGCACGATGTGCGGAGCCGAGTCGAAGGCGACGAGAAATGCCTTGTCGCCCTTGCGCATCACCTGCTGGAAGAACGCGGCGCCGGCCGCGCGCGCCTCGGCCATCTTCGTGTCCATCGATCCTGACGTGTCGACGGCCATGCCGATCGAGAGCGGCAGGTCTTTGACGTGCTCGAACTTGGCGAGCGTCACCGGCTGTCCTTCGTCCAGCACCCGGAACGCGGCCTGCTGCAGGTCGTTCACCGGCTTGCCGCGGCGCAGCACCGTCGTCGGCAGCTCGACGAGGTGGACGTCGACGGTCTCCATGTAGTCGGGCGTATTGACCATGACCACGTCTTCGACGGGATCAGACTCCGGATCTTTCAGTGTGGCGACGGTGCGCAGATAGCCGACGCCGTCGGTCGACGGGATGTTCACGGTCTGGACGAACGGCTTGTCGTACAGCGTCGCGACGCGGGTCTCGTTCCAGTACAGCTCGACCGAGGCGAGCTGCTTGCCCGCGGGAACGCGCACCTCGACTTCGACGCGCGTCGGTCCGCTCAGCTTCGGCGCGATGCGCGGCGAGGCGATGCGCACGCGGAAGGGATCGGTGCCGGTGTTGACCACGATCTCGTCGCCGGTGACCGGCTGGCCGCGCGAGTCGAGGCCGACCGCGCGGATCCGCCGCGAGCGCGGCATCGTGCCGAAGTCGAGATCGAGCGAGTACGGCGGCGCATGGCGCGTGGCGACTTTCTTCCCGTCGAGCCAGAACTCGACGGCGACGATGCCGTTGCCGCTGAGCATCGTGTGGATGGTCTGCAGTCCGCTCATCACCTCTTCGGAGAGCGGGATGATGCGCAGCGACGCACGCGCCGACTGCATCTCTTCGCGGATCACGTCGAGCGTCTGCGACTCGGCGGTTGCCGGCGCCTCGAGCTCCGGCACGCAGAGATCGGTCTCGAGAATCGTCTGCGCGTTCGAGGTGGCGTCGGTGATCTTCACCCGCGCGCGGTAGTCGGCGGGCCGCAGGAAGCGGTCGATGACGATCGGCAGCTTCTCGTCCTGGATGTCGCCCGGAAAATCGAAGCGATAGCGGTACTTCTCCCACATCTTCTCGTTGCGCAGCACTTCGCCGACGACGTCGATGGTGTAGACGGCGACGCCGCCCGCACTGGTGGTCTTCAACTGCGCGCGCGGCACGATGATGGTCAGCTGCGCGTCGGTCTTCGAGCCTTTCGCCGCCGGATACCCGACGGTCATCTCCGCGCCGATCAACTTCGCCGCGCCGGGGTCGCCGATCACCGACGCGCGGAGGATGCGGCCCATGTCTTCCTCATTGATCGGCGGAACGTCGAAGACGCGCGGCACGTGGTCGGCGTCTTCGATGACGATCGAGATGGCCTTCGCGAGGATGTCGTCGTTGTTGCAGGGACCGCGTCCGTTGGAGACGTCCGCGATCCTGTCCGCCATGAGGTCCTGCACCGCGAGCCAGGCCAGGCGTCCCTTGACCGGCTGCCAGATGCGGTATTCGCGGTGATAGCGGGGGATGTAGAAGATCAGCCAGAAGTCGTGGCCGAGGTCGCCGAGATCGTCATAGCGCCAGATCTGGATCGGCTGGAATCGTCCGGAGCAATTGACGTCGATCGTCTCCGTCGGCGCGCCGCGAAGCAGGTAGACCTTGCCGCGATCGGAGGCCACGGCCTCGAACGTTTCCTTCACGTACTCGAGGCGCTCCATGTACTCGGCGCGGAACGCGTGATTGGTGGTGCCGCGGGCGATGTCGCGGCGGCGCCAGAAGTCTTCGATGAACGCGTCGCGCTGCGCGTCGGTCTCGAGGCGGAGAAACGCGTCGCGCTCGGCCGGCTGCATGATCGGCTCGACGTCGATCAGGAACTGCCGGTGCTGATCGGGAAGCGCGGCCGTGCGATCCTTCTGCTCGGTGCGCGTGAGAGGCGTAGTCGTCGCGGCAACGTTCAACGCCGTGAGGATCAGCAGCGCAACGCCCAAGCGTTTCACGGGTAATACCCGCGGATCGTCTTCACCTTGCCGTCCGCCACCTGCACCGACACTTCGCGCCACTTGCTGCCGCTCTTCACTTCCGCCGCGGGATAGAAGCCGAGGACGTACTGCGAGCGGAGCTCGTTCTGAATGTCGGTGTAGATCTTCCCGAGCTCGGTGGCGTTGTCGATGTAGTACGAAGAGCCGCCGGTCTCGCTGCAGAGGTGGTTGAGCTTCGACTTCACATCGATCTCGCCCATGCGGATGCCGACGCCGATGGCATAGATCGGAACCGCAGCGCGCTGCGCGTACTCGAGCGCCTGTTCGTAGCTGAACTTCGAGACCGTGTCCTTGCCGTCGGTGAGCAGGATCAGCGCCTTCTGTCCCTTCACGCCCAGGAAGTTGTAGAGCGAGTAGACGACGGCGTCGTAGAGCGCGGTCGACTCCTCGGGGCGCAGCCTGGCGAGGCCGCTGTTGATCTCGGTCAGATCAGAAGACCACTTCTGGACGATGTGCGGCTGCGAGTCGAAGGCGACCAGGAACGCCTTGTCGCCCTTGCGCATCACGTTCTGGAAAAACGCGGCGCCGGCGGCGCGCGCCTGGGCCATCTTCGTGTCCATCGATCCCGAGGTATCGACGGCCATGCCGATCGACAGCGGCAGGTCCTTCACGTGCTCGAACTTCGCGAGCTTCACCGGCTGCCCCTCATCGAGGACCTTGAACGCCGCTTCCTGCAGATCGTTGACCGGCTTGCCGTCGCGCAGCACGGTCGTCGGCAGCTCGACGAGGTGGACGTCGAGGGTCTCCATGAAGTCGGGCGTGTTGACCATCACCACGTCTTCAACGGGGTCGGCGTCGCCGTCCTTCATCGTCGCGACGGCGCGCAGGTAGCCGACGCCGTCGACCGTGGGGATGTTCACGGTCTGCACGAACGGCGGGTCGTACATCGTGGCGACGCGCGTCTCGTTCCAGTACAGCTCGACCGTGGCGAGCTGCTTGCCTTCGGGAACCCGCACTTCGACTTCCACGCGCGTCGGGCCGCTCAGCTTCGGCGCGACGCGCGGCGAGGCGATGCGCACGCGGAAGGGATCGGTGCCGGTGTTGACTACGACCTCATCGCCGGTGATCGGCTGGTTGTGCGAGTCGAGAGCGACCGCGCGGATCTTGCGCGAGCGCGGCACGGTGCCGAAGTCGAGGTCGAGCGTGTACGGCGGCGCGTGGCGCGTGGCGACTTTTTTCCCGTCGAGCCAGAACTCGACGGCCTTGACGCCGGTGCCGCTGACGATGGTCTGGATCGTCTGCAGTCCGCTCATGACGCTTTCCGGCAGCGGGATGATGCGCAGCGAGGCGCGCGTCGACTGCATCTCGTCGCGGATGACGTCGAGCGTTTCCGACTCGACGGTCTTCGCCACTTCGATCTCCGGGACGGTGAGATCGCTCTCCAGGATGGCCTGCGCGTTGGAGGCGGCGTCGGTGATCTTCACGCGCGCGCGGTACGCGGCGGGCCGCAGGAAGCGGTCGATGACGACCGGGAGCTTCTCGTCCTTGAGGTCTCCGGGGAAGTCGAAGCGGTAGCGGTACTTCTCCCACATCTTCTCGTCGCGCAGCACTTCGCCGACGATGTCGATCGTGTACATGGCCACGCCGCCGGCGCTGGTGGTCTTCAGCTGCGCGCGCGGGATCATGATGGTCAGCTGGGCGTCGGTCTTCGCGCCTTTGGCGGCCGGATAGGCGACGGTCATCTCCGCGCCGGTGAGCTTCGGCGCCGAGGCATCGGGGAGGACCGAGGAGCGGAGGATGCGGCCGACGTCTTCCTCATTCGCCGGAGGCGGCTTGAAGACGTCGCGGATTTTCTCCTTGTCCACCTGCATGCGGGCGATCGCGCCGATGATCTCCTCGCCGTTTTTGCACATCGCCACGACGTCCTGCGCCGTCCAGGCCTCGTTCTTCGCGGTGATGTCGTCGGACTTCAGCACCGGCAGGCCCTCGCCGAAGGGATCCCACAGCCGGTACTGCCGCATCCCTCGCGGCAGATAGAAGAGGAGGCGGACGTCGTGGCCCAGGCCTTCGATCTCGCCGTAGCCCCAGATCTGGAGCGGCACGAAGTACTGGAGGCAGTTCGCCTCGATCATGCCGGCGGGCGGTCCCTGGACGAGATAGACCCTGCCGCGGTCGGAGGAGATGCCTTCGAAGTTCTCCCTCACGAAGTCGAGGCGCGCGTAGTACTCGACGCGCGCGGCCTGGTTGGTGGTGCCGGCGGCGCGGTCGCGGCGGCGCCAGAAGTCGTCGATGAACGTGTCGCGCTGGGCGTCGGTCTCCATCATCAGAAACCCGTCGCGCTCGAACGGCTGGATGATCGGCTCGACCTCGATGAGGAACTGGCGGTACTTCTCCGGCAGCTTCGCCATCCGGTCCTTGCGCTCGCGGCGCGTGAGCTCGGGCTTCTTCTCCGCGGCGAGCGCGCCGAAGGAGAGCAGGGCCGCGAGAAAAAGAGTGAGGGCGCGTTTCATGGGTAATACCCGCGAATGGTTTTCACCTTGCCTTCGGAGACTTTGACCTCGAGCTCGCGCCACTTGCCGCCCGGCTTGATGTCGGGGGCGGGATAGAAGCCGAGGACGTATTGCGAGCGGAGCTCTTCCTGGATCTGGTCGTACGCGTGCGCGAGATCGCGGGCGGCGTCGATGTAGAACGACGCGCCGCCGGTCTCGGTGCAGAAGCGCGAGAGCTTGAAGCGCACGTCCATGTCGTTCGCGCGGATGCCGATGCCCACGCCGTAGATCGGCACGCCGGCGCGGCGCGCGTACTCGACGGCCTGATCGAACGTGAATTTCGAGGCGGTGTCCTTGCCGTCGGTGATGATGATCAGCGCCTTCTGTCCCTTGATGCCGAGGAAGTTGTAGAGCGAGTAGACGACCGCGTCGTACAGCGCGGTGGCCTCCTCGGCGCGGAGCTTGGCGAGGCCGGCGTGCACGTCGGCGACGCGCGTCGACCACTTCTGCACGATCTGCGGCTCGGAGGCGAAGGCGACCAGGAAGGCCTTGTCGCCCTTCTTCATCACGTTCTGGAAAAACTGCGCGCCGGCCTTCACGGCCTCGTCGATGCGCGGCTGCATCGAGCCGGACGTGTCGATGGCCAGCCCGATCGACAGCGGAAGGTCCTTGACGTGATCGAACTTCGCGATCGAGACCGGCTTCCCTTCGTCGAAGACCTTGAACGCGGTCTCGGTGAGGTTGTTCGACGGCTTGCCGCTCACGGTCACGCTCGTCGGCAGCTCGACGAGGTGCACGTTGAGCTCTTCCATGTAGGCCGGGGTGTTGAGCAGCACGACGTCTTCGGCCGGCATCACCTCGGCGTCCTTCAGCGTCAGGACCGCGCGCAGGTAGCCGACGCCGTCGGTCGCGGGGATGTCGACGGTCTGCACGAACGGCGGATCGAACATCGTCGCGACGCGGGTCTCGTTCCAGTACAGCTGGACGTTGTTCAGCTCCTCGCCGTCGGGAATGTCGACCGCGAGCTCGACGCGCGTCGGTCCCTTGATCTGCGGCGCGATGCGCGGCGAGACGATGCGCACGCGGAAGGGATCGGTGCCGGTGTTGACGACGATGTCGTCGCCGGTGATCGGCTTGCCGGCGATGTCGAGGGCGACGGCGCGGATGCGCCGCATCTGCGGAATGGAGCCGAAGTCGACGTCGAGGCTGAACGGCGGCGTGCGGCGGACGGCGATCTTGCGCCCGTCCAGCCAGAACTCGACGGCCCTGATCGCGCTGCCGGTGGCGATGGTCTCGACGGTCTTGATCCCGTTCACGAACTCGTCGTCGGGCGGCACGATGCGCAGGCGGACGTCGTCGGTGGTGGCCTCCTGCTTGAGCGCCATGATCGTGGCCGACGGTTTTTCGATCGCTCTCGGCTTCTCCGCGACCAACGGCTCTTTCTCTTCGGCGGCGGGCGTGTAGATTTCGGGGACGTCGAGCGGATGCTCGACGATCACTTCCGCCCCGGTGTTGGCGTCGATGACTTTCACGCGCGCGATGTACGCGGCGGGGCGGAGGAGGCGGTCGATGACGATCGGGAGCTTGTCGCCCTTGTAGTCGCCCGGGAAGTCGAAGCGATAGCGGTACTTCTCCCAGAGCTGCCCCTCCCTCAGCACTTCGCCGGTGACGTCGATGGTGTAGACCTCGGCACCCGCGACTTCGGCGGGCGTGATCTGCGCGCGCGGCACGAGCAGCGTCATCTGCACGTCGGTGCGGCTGCCGTTCTTGGCCGGATAGGTGACGGTGAAGTCGGCGGTGAGCTTCGGCGCGTTGGGATTGGCGATGACCAGGGAGCGGAGGATCTTGCCGGCGTCTTCGGCGTTGCCGTGCGGGGCCTCGAAGAGCTTGAGCAGGTCGACGCGGCTCTGCACCATCTGGGTGATGGTGCGGAGGATCTCGTCGCCGTCGCGGCATTCGAGCTGGATGCGGTTGACGGCGCTGTAGGGACTCGCGGAGTCGAACGTGCGCCGCGCGGTCTGTTCGTCGTTGCGCGAGAACGCGAACGACTCCTGGGTCATCAGCTCCGCGAGGGCCATGTTGCCGCCGATCGGGTTCCAGAGCTTGTAGTCGTTCCCGTTGCGCGAGCGATAGAAGAGGAGGCGGATGTTGTAGCCGAGGGTGGGGAGGAAGGCGTACTTCCAGATCTCCATCGGCACGAGCAGGCTCGCGCATTCGCTGCGCCGCACCTCGGTGGGCGGTCCGTGGAGCAGGAAGATCCTCGCGCGGTCGGAGGTGACGCGCCGGAACTGCGACTTGGCGATCTCGAGCCGCGCGTAATACATGTCGCGGAAGGCGCGGTTGCCGCCTCCGTGCAGGACGTCGCGGCGATGCCAGAAGTCTTCGATGAAGGCGTCGCGCTGGGCGTCGGTGTCGAGCGTGAGGAAGGTCTCGACCTCGGTCGGCATCAGGATCGGCTCGACGTCGGCGAGGAAGTCCTGGAAGCGCACCTCCAGGGCGGCGATCTTTTCCTTCCGCTCGCGCTTGGAGAGCTTGCGGATGCCCTGGCCGGGGGGCTGGGCTTTTTCCTTCGAAGGCGCGGGGGGAGTGCCGGTTTGCGCGAGAATGGTTGTAGCGAACGCAAACGACAGTGCGGCTGCAATCGCTCGTTTCATGCTGTCCTTATGTGATGCGGATCTATCTCGACAACAACGCCACCACGATGATTCATCCGGACGTGCTTTCCGTTCTGGAGGCCTCGCTCCGGGATGTCTTCGGTAACGCGTCGTCGATTCATAAAGAAGGCCAGGCTGCCCGCCGCGTGATCGAAGACGCCCGCGAGTCGGTCGCGCGGCTGATCGGCGCGGCCGCGCGGGAGGTCGTTTTCACCAGCGGCGGCACCGAGTCTAACAACGCCGCGATTTTCGGCGCGTTGCGCGAGAGCGGTCGTTTCCACATCGTGACATCGGCGATCGAGCATCCTTCGGTGGCTGAGGTCGTTGCCGAGCTGGAACGCCGGGGCTGCGAAGTGACGCGCGTCGCGCCGCCGCGCGGCGGCGAAGTGAGCGCGGAGAAGGTCATCGAGGCGATCCGCGAGGACACGAAACTCGTGGCGGTCATGATGGTGAACAACGAGACCGGCGTGGTCCAGCCGGTCGCGGAGATCGGCCGGGCCTGCCGCGAGCGCGGCGTGCACTTTCACGCCGACGCGGTGCAGGCGGCGGGGAAGCTCGACGTCGACGTGAACGCGATCCAGTGCGACACGCTGGCGCTCTCCGCGCACAAGATGCACGCGCCGAAAGGCATCGGCGCGCTGTTCGTGCGGCGCGGCGTGGCCATGGCCGCGCACATCCTCGGAGGCGCGCAGGAGCGCCGGCGCCGCGCGGGAACGGAGAACGTCCCGCTCGCGGCGGCGTTCGGCGCCGCCGCGGCGCTGGCCGGCGATCTGATCGCGCGCCGCCGCATGGCCGAGCTGCGCGACCGCTTCGAGAAGCAAGTCACGGAGTCGCTCGACGTGACCGTCAACGGCGCGGACGCGCGGCGCGCCCCGAACACGAGCAACGTGACCTTTCACGGCGCCGACGGCGAGGGGATCGTGATCGCCCTCGACCTCGCCGGCGTGGCCGTCTCGACAGGCTCCGCCTGTTCGTCGGGTCGCGTCGAACCGAGTCCGGTGCTGCTGGCCATGGGCCTCTCCCCCGCCGACGCCCGCGCGACGGTCCGATTCTCACTCAGCCGCTTTTCGACGGCCGAGGAGCTCGATCGCGTCGCACAACTGCTCCGCGATCTCGTCCCCCGCTGCATGCAGGCGCGATGAGGGCGGGATTGCCCGCCCGGAGTCGCGGCTACGGCTTGACGGGGAACGGCGGCTGGATCTCGGCGGTCGGCGTGATGCCGATGAGCCGCTTGATGATGCGCACGATCTTGGTGACCGGATCCCTGGGCTCTCTGTCGCGAGGCGCGGCGACGGCGGGCGTTGCAGCGGCGAGGACGAAGACGAGAGATGCGGCGGCGGCGTAACGGCGAATGTTTTTGGACATGATTTCTCCTCCTGTTTTGAATGACGAAGTGGATAGATGAACACATCGAGGCGATGCGTAGGGGGGGCTGGATGGCAAACGGGCAGACGAGCCGCAAACGCGACTACTCGAACGAACCGGCAACGCTGGCGCGGTGCTACTCCCCGAGTGAATCTGCCGGGTGAGGAGCAAAGAGACGAGGCCGTTCGGCCGGGAGCTCTCGCATGAAGTCATGCACATGACGAACGAGGCTCGGTGTTGCCTGACCGATCGCGACGGCCTCACGCAGAAAGGAAAGAGCCGTGATGGCGCGCGACGTCATGCCGGCGGCGGTGAACCGAGCGATGAGGTCGCGGCTGATGGCGGCGACTTCGGCAGCGTTTCCGATATGCAGCATCGCTTCGGCCAACTGCAACGCGGCCAGCGCCGCATCGGCAACGAGATCGAATTGATCGAATTCACGCCATGCCTGGCGGAGAACGGGGATGGCTTCGCGCGCGTGTCCCGCGGCGAGTAACGTCTGGCCAAGGCTGCTGCGGCTTCTGGTCGCCTCCGTCTCCATGCCGAGAAGCGCGAACTCTTCGGCCGCGCGCTTCAGGTAGATCGCGGCGGGCTCGAACTGCGAAAGCTGCCGGTGGCAGACGGCGATGCTGTTGATCAGCCGGACGCGGCTCACGGAGTCGAGGCTGGCTTCTCCCTCGAGCGTGTTGAAGACCGCGAGAGCGTCTTCGGCGCGGCCGGTCTCGAAAATACAAGCGCCTTCCCACATGCGCGCGCTCGACCAGCGGGCCGTGTCGCCGTAACGGCGGAACGTCTCGGCCGCTTCGCGCGCCAGCTTGATCGCCTCGGGTGCGCGATCCGTACAACGCAGAATCGACGCCCGCACCAGCGCGAGCCGCGCCAGGTCGTACTCCGGCAGCGGGACTTGTTCGAAGAGGCGCTTGGCGCGGTCGGCGAAGTCGAGAGCGTCGGGGTAGCGGCCCATGAACGAGAGAACGTAGGCATGGTCGCGGAAGGCCTGGGCCCGGAGCTTGACGACGTAGTCGCAGGGATACGAGGTGACGTCGAGCGCGTGGGCGACGTCGATCGCGAGCGCGGTGACCTGCAGGGCGGCCGCGGGGGAGGTCTCGAGCATCGTACGGATCCGCTCGAGCAGCTCTTTCACCATTCCCGCGGTGTAGGCGTTTTCCGCCTTGCGGAGGCGTTGCGGCCACCATGACGAGGGGCCGCTCAGGATCTCGTCGCAGAGCGTGCGCGCGTGTGCTTCTTCCTGCTTGGCGCGCGCGGCGAAGGCAACGACGTCGAGGACGAACTGGCGGGGGGCGGGAACGTCGTCGTTCCACGTTTCCGCGGTCCTCAGCGCATCGACGACCGCGCGATGCCCGCCGACTCGGTTCGAGCATTGACCGCAGGCGGAGACGTGCGTCTCGATCTCCTCGGTATTGGCCGAGGTTCCCTCTGCGTAGCGAAACAGTGCGTCGTCGTCGAAGTGCATGACGGCTTTACGTCCGGCAAGATAGCACTATGGGAAGGCGGTTGTCACGCGCTATTCAACCACATGCAGCAAATTCAGCCAACGGGACCACGCTTCATCCCGCGCTTTTTTGTTGGCCTCGTTCGTATCCGGCTCCTCGCCGAGGCGCATGAACGCGTGGCCGGCGCCGGGATAGATGACCGGGTCGTAGCGCTTCCCGTTCTTCTCCATCGCCGCGCGCGTCGGGTCGATGGTCGCGTTCACGCGCTCGTCGGCGCCGCCGTAAAAACCGTAGACCGGACCGTCGATGCCGGCTGTGCCGGCGTCGGCGCCCGGACCGGTGCCATAGAAGACAAAGGATGCGGCGACGCCGTCGCCGGCGTTCGCGAAGTCGAACGTCCGTCCGCCGCCCCAGCAGAATCCCGCGACCGCGAGCTTGCCGTTCGCGGACGGCAGCGTGCGGACGTACCTGGCCGCGTTCGCGAGATCGGTCATCACCTGCTCGCGCGGCAGTTTCGAGATCGCCTCGCGCGCGGCGTCGGAGGTGGGGAAGTCGCTCGTGCGTCCGCCGTTGGGCGCGGCGCCGGAGAGGAGATCGGGAGCGATGGCGATGTAGCCGCGCTCCGCGAGCCGGTCGGCGACGGTGCGAACCCAATCGGTGAGGCCGCGGTTTTCGTGGATCACCAGCACCGCGCCGGCCTTGCCGCTCTTCTGCGGATAGACGACGTACGCCTGCAGCGGCCGTCCGGCGCTGTCGATGGTCACCCACTCGTCGTGCCGCGGCGTGTTCTCCAGCCGCGCGTTCGCCGTGCCGCCGCCGTCGTGCGCGCATGCGAGCGCCCACGCGAGCGCAATGCAGAGAACTGTTACGAGCTTGATTCGCTTCGCCATCGTGCATTCCTCCGCGCGTGATTTTGCCTCTTCTGGCTCATCGGTTGCGAAATGACCTCGCCGAAGTCAATGCCCCAAGGAGGCCAAAGTGAAGAAAACATGGAAGTTGGCAGTGGCAACAGCAGTCCTCGTAACTCTCCCGAATGCGTCCGCCTTTGCGGAACCGCGTCATCGAAACGAGACGAACGGCGGTTATCGCAACGATGCGCGCAATGACAGCCGCCGCTCGATGACGATGGAAGGACGCGTGCGGAGTTTCAGCCGCGAGCGCGATGGCTATCGCGTGCAGCTCGATCGCGGCAACTACTCGTACTTCGTTCCGCAGTCCGCGTTCCGGAACCGCAACGGGCGCCGCAACGATCTCCGCGTCGGGATCAGCCTCCGCTTCACCGGCTACCTCGGCTCGGGAAACTCGTTCTACGTCGACTCGTTCGACTACCTCGACGACGGCTATTACGACAACAACGATCGGTATGGCGACAACCGCGGCTACGGCTACAACAACTACGGCAACGACACGGTGAACGGCATCGTCGAGCGCGTCGACTACTCGCGCGGAACGCTGCTGCTCCGCGACGACCGCAGCGGACGCCGGGTGACGGTGGTGATGGCCGGCGGCAACCGCCAGCGCCGAGGGATCGACCTGAATGATCTGAGCCGCGGCGACCGCGTGACGTTCGCCGGCGACTGGAGCCGCAACGGCGTGTTCGAGGCGTATCGCATCGAGAGCCTGCGCGACCGCAGGTAACTACGCGAACATCACCGAGAGCATGGACACCGAGCCCCCGTCGACACCCTCGACGGGGAAGCTCACCCGGTCGTCGGGCGTGCTCGCGCCGAGGATGTAGAGAAGAGGAAGGTAGTGATCGGGCGTCGGCGCGGACAGCATCGCGTCGCGCCCGAGCTCCTCGTAGTCGATGAGCGGCGCGTGATCGTGCGAGAGCATCCAGTCGCGTGCGTTCTTTTCGAACCGCACCGCCCAGTCGAACGGCTCTGTCTGTGTAGAGAGCTGGCCGGGATGGCGTCCCCACGAAAACGTGTGCAGGTTGTGCACGAGATTGCCGCTGCCGATGACCAGGATCTCTTCGTCGCGCAGCGCCGCCAGCTTTCGGCCGGTCTCGTAGTGCGCTTCCGCCGGCTGGGTCTCGTCGATGCTCAGCTGCACCACCGGCACGTCCGCGTTCGGAAAGACGTGGACGAGCACCGACCACGTTCCGTGATCGAGTCCCCACTGATCGTCGAGTTGCGCGCCGGTGAGCTCCTGCACGCGCCTGCACAGCGCGAGATCTCCCGGCGCCGGGTATTGCACCTCGTACAGCGGCCGCGGGAAGCCGCCGAAGTCGTGAATGGTGCGCGGCCGTTCGACCGCGGTCACGAGCGTGCCGGGCAGGTACCAGTGCGCGGAGACGCAGAGGATCGCCTTCGGCTTCGGCAGCGTCCGCCCGATCTCCGACCACGCGCGCGAGTAGGCGTTGTCTTCGATCGCGTTCATCGGATTGCCGTGGCCGAAGAAGATCGCCGGAAAGCGTGACATTGCGATAGCGTACATGCATGCGAAGAACACTGCTGATCGCGCTGATTCTCGTCGCCGCGTGCGCGACGTCCGATTACGACGATCGTCGTCCGCGCGAGCGGCCGCGCGCCGGCGACGACGATCTGCTGCCGGCGTCGGACTGGTGGCGCAGCCCGCACATCGCCGAGGCGGTGAACCTGACCAGCGAGCAGATCGCGCAGCTCGACAAGCTGCAGAGCGAGCAGGGCGACGAGATCCAGCGCCTGACGCGCGACCTGATGGTCGCCACGCGCGACATCCGCACCGCCGCGAATCAGAAGCAGGCCACCGCGAACGACATCGTCGCCGCCGGCGACCGCGTCGCCGCGCTGCGCGATCAGCTCTTCCGCCGCCGCATCGCCATGCTCGCCGCCGAGCGCGCGATTCTCAGCTACGAGCAGTGGACGGCGCTGCAGGAGCAGGCCGAGGAGCGGCGGGAACGCTGGAGCGACGAAGGCCGCCGCGGCCGCATGGGCGGGCGGGGGCGCGGAGGACGCGGCGGAATGGGGCGGCGGCCGCCGTTTTAACTTCACCGCTACGTGACCGGCGCGCGGCCGGCATCCGCTTACGCTCCAACGATGCGAACCAGGTTCCTTGCGGCGGCGGTGATTCTTCTCCTGGCCCTGTCGATCCACGCCCAGATGCGCGAGTCGATCGAAGTGCGCGTGCTGGAGCTGGAGGCGACGGTCCTAGATCGGGCCGGACATCCGGTGGAAGGCTTGAAGAAGGAAGACTTCCGCGTGCAGGTCGGCAAGCAGGAAGCGCCGGTCACGAACTTCTTCGCGGTGCGCAACGGAACCGTGCTGGCGGAATCGAGCCCGTCACCCGTCGCGAGGCAACAGCTCGCCGCCGAAACCTCGATCCCGACGAGCCTGGTCATCTTCGTCGACGAGCTCCATCTGACTCCGTCGAGCCGCCGCCGCGCATTCAAGGCGCTCAAGCAATACGTCAGCGCGAACGTCGGCGCGAACACGACGGCGATGCTGATCCGCTACTACAACCACTTCGACGTCCGCCTGCGGCCGACGGAGCGCCCGGGACCGATCCTCGCCGAGCTGGAACGCCTGGAGAAGAGCCCGATCGCCGACGACCTGGTGCGCGAGCGCGCCCGCGTGATCGGGCTGATCGACGGCGTCCTCGGGCTCAACTTCTCCGAACCGGTGGCCATCAACGGCGACAGCCCCGACACGATCTTCGGCCGCCTGACCGAGTACGCCGAACGGCGCGTCACCGAGGTGGAGCGGACGCTGACCGCGCTCGAGGAAGCGATCGACCTCAGCTCGTCTTTCACCGGCCGGAGAGTGCTGCTCTACGTTTCGGACGGGTTGCCGCAGACGCCGGGTCTCGAGGTCTTCGAATACTGGGACAAGATGCAGATGCACGCCGCCGTGAAGATGCATCGCAACGGCACGATCCGCCTCGACTCGACGGAGGCGAGCCGTTTCGACCGCTCGAGCGCGTTCCGCCGCGTCGCGGAATCGGCGCAGCGCGCCAACGTGGCGATTTACGCGTTCGATGCGGCCGGCACCGGAGGCGTCGAAGGGCGAGGCGTGGACGCGCTGACGATGAGCGACAGCCTGAACACGATGTCGATGCACGCGAATCTGCGCGCCGGACTGCAGTACGTCGCCGAGGAGACCGGCGGCTTGTACGTCGCCAACGAGAACGACGTCAACAAGGTGCTGGCGCGGATGTCGGAGCAGTTCTCGACGTATTACTCGATCGGCATTCAGCCGCGCCGCGGCGAGATCCGGATCAGCGTGCGAAATCGTCCCGATCTCCGCGTGGTCGCCGTGAGGCGCACGCCGCCGCGCAGCCGCGAAGAGCGCCTGGAGCAGAGCCTGCGCTCGCGGCTCTACACGCGCTCCGCCGAGAACCCGCTCGCGATCACCGCGGAGCTGGGCTCGCCGGCGAAGGTGAACGGCCAGTGCACGGTGCCGGTCGTCGTGACGATGTCGCAGCCGGCGCTGCCCGCCGAGCTGACCGCACCCGCCTATGACATGTACCTGGTGATGCTCAACGAACAGAACGAGGAGACCGCGGTGCAGCGCGTCAGCGTCCCGGTCGAAGGGCAGCGCTTCGCCCGCACGATGATGCTGCGCGTGCGTCCGGAGCGGCACGTGCTCTCGCTCGCGGTGTCGAATCCCGCGTCCGACGAGACCAGCTTTCTGCAGCGTGAGATCGACGCCACTGCCTGCCGCTAGTGCCGTATCGAACGGACGCGCGGACCGCCGATCGGGATCGTGACGCTCTGCGGTCCGTAGTACGTGTCGCCCGAGTACGTGATCGCTACCGTGCGCGCGGCCGATGAGAAGCCGGTCGCGGTCGTGGCTGCAGCGCTGTCGCTCTTCTTGATGAGCGGACCGGCGACGGAGCGCGTCGTCGTTCCATTCTCAGCGACAGTGACGGTACCGGACGGTGCGTAGCCCGGGACGCCGCGCAGCGTGATGACCACGTTCGAGGTCCCGGGAACCGCGGTGGCATCGAACGACGCCGATCCGCGGCGCATCTGCACCTGAAACGGGCTCGCGGCCGGACCGTCGAAGAAGCTCGCGTCGCCGCCGTACGTCGCGGTGTAGGTGTGGTTGCCGATCGGCGCGTCGATGATCGTGATTGCCGCGCGCTGGCTCACCAGCGGCGCGCTGGCGCGCTGGTGACCGTCTTCGTAGAACGTGACCATGCCGGTCGGCTGCGCGCCGCCGAGCGTGAGCCCTTTCACGGTCGCGCTGAGGATGTTCTGCCGCCCGAAGTCGAACACCGTGAACGCGTCGAGCTTCACGACCGGCATGGAGCGCAAAGGCTCGCCCGGACCGACGACGCGCACGGTGACGCTCCGGGTGAGCGAGTTGCTGGTCGCGGAGATCGTCGCGACTCCGATCTTCAGCGCGCTGAACGTCGCCGTCCCCAGGGTCGGGCCGAGGGCGATCGTCAGGCCCGGCGGAACGCTGATCACGGTCGGATCCGACGAGGTGAGCTGCACGCTCTCGAGCGACCCGCTCTGACCGACGGCGACCGTTCCGGTCTCGCCCACGCGCAGGGACGGCGGCGACACGTACAGCGAGTTGAACGACCCGCCCACCGACCAGGTCCGGGCGTTGTTCGCGGGATTCGGGTCGGTCTCCCACAGCGTGACTCTGGCGAGGATCGACTCGGAGCTCGACTGGACCTGCTGGCTCCGGGTCTCGCCGGCGGCCAGCTCGAATGGAGCGCCGCAGGTGAAGGACACCTGACTCACGGGCAGCGCGACGCAGAGCTTCACGTTCGACGCCAGCGACGGGCCGTTGTTGACGACGTTCAGGGTGGGTGAAGAGCTGTTCCCGATCAGCGAGACCGCCACGTCGGCCGCGTTGTCGTCGTCCTCGATGATCACCGCGGCCGACGTGCGCTCGATCGGAGCGTTCGCGTTTTTCAGGCGCACCGAAAACGACCGCGTCGTTCCCGGCGTGGCGTTGTTCGCGACCGGCACGGAGATCGTCTTCACGCTCTCGCCCTGCTCGAACGTGACACTGCCGCTGCCGGCGGTGTAGTCGGTGCCGGCCTTCGCGGTGTCATCGGCGGTTTCCCAGGCGACGGTGACGCGCTGTGTCGCCGCGCGCGTGAGGCGGATCGACACCGGCGCGCTCGAATTGTTTTCGCGCACGCGCACGTCGTCGATCGTCACTGCCGGAGAGTTCGTGAGCGGATAGCCCCACAGCTCCTCGCCGGTGGCTTTCGTGGTCGCGACGAAGTAGAGAGTGTTGCCGACGCGCGCAAATCCGTGCGGCTGCGACTCACCCGCTCCCGGTTCGAGATCGGCGACGAGCTGCGTGCCCACGGCGGTCCCGTCGGTCTGCCACAACTCGCTTCCATGCTCGGCGTCGGTCGCGGCGAAGTAGGCGATGCCGTCGGCGACGAAAAAGCCGAACGCCGAGCTCGACCCGCTGCCGATGCGGATGTCGCGGAGCAACTGTGTTCCCTCGGCCGTGCCGTCGCTGACCCACGGCTCGAAGCCGTGCGCCCCGTCGTCGACGGAAAAGACGGCGCGGGCCCCGAGCGCGACCGGAGCCGTGAGCGTCCTCGACGTCGATCCCACGTTGAAGTCGCGCAGCAGCTGCGTTCCGTCGGCCGTTCCGTCGGTCTTCCAGAGCTGATTCTGATGGGTCGTGTCCTGTTGGCGGGTAAAGAGCGCCGCGGTTCCGATCGAGACCCAGTACGGGCTGCTGCCGAATGTGCCCGGGAAATGCTTCACGATCGTCGCGCCGGCCGCGCCGCCGGAAAACTTCCAGAGCAGCGTTTCGCTCTGCCTGGTCTGGTTGAAAGACAGCAGCGATCCGCCGAACGCGGCCAGCGGAAAGGCGACGGAGGTGTCGATCGTGTACGCGACGCTGCGCGTGCTCTCGAGCGTGCCGTCGGTGGCGAAGAGCGTCCCGGTGTGAGAGGTGCCGAAGTACGTCTGTCCCGCGAGCGAGAGCGGCGTGGTCGGAACGTCGATGCTGAAGTCCGTGAGCTTCGTCGTTCCGGCCGTCGTGCCGTCGGTCACCCAGAGTTGCCGCCCGCGGCCGTCGTCGGCGATCGGATACACGCGGCCGTTCAGCGCGAACACCCCTTCGATCGACGGCGTGTTGAAGCCCTCGTTGAAGTCCTTGACCAGTGTTTCGCTGCCGGGAGCTCCGCCCTCGCTCTTCCAGAGCTGGGTCTGGAGGAAGAACTGCGAGCTCCGGGCTTTCTTCATGTACAGCGTGTTCCCGGAGGCGGCGAGAAGGGACGGCACGTTCTCGTTCGAAGGCGTTCGCACCACCAGCCGCGTGCCGGCGGAAGTGCCGTCGGAGCTCCACACTCCCTTGTCGAAGTCGCCTGTGGCCGTGAAGTACACGCGGTCGGCGCCGCCGATCAGGGAGAACGGACGCGACGAGCCCGCGGCCTCGGCGGCGACATTCGCGATCAGGTGCGTGCCGGCGTCCGTGCCGTCGCTGATCCACGGCTCGACGCCATGCTCCCGATCCTCGGCCGAATAGAAGATCTGGTCGCCGACCACCTCCAGCGCGCCATACCCATCGGCGCCGAGGAACGACGGTCCGCGCGTCGGGTTCACGACGTGCGTGCCGGCTTCGGTGCCGTCGCTCTCGAACATGTCGAACGAATACTGCGGATCGCGCCCGTAGTAATAGACGCGGGTCGCTCCGGCGACGATGGTGTTGATGGGAGAGTCCGGCCCGGTGTTCGCGTCGCGGATCATGCGCGTGCCGGCGTCGGTGCCGTCGCTGCGCCACAACTCCTGTCCATGCGTTCCGTCGTCGAAGCCGAAGAACAGGACGCTGCCGAGCACCGCCATCGGCGGATAGAGCTTCGGAGCGCCGGTGCGGATCACGCGCGTTCCGTTCGAAGTGCCGTCGCTGACGCCAAACTCTCCGTTCGCGCCGATGAAGGCGACACCGTTCCCGAATGCCACCATCGACGACCTGTTGGTCGTGAACGCCGATGCGGTGCCGGGACGCACGTCGGACACGAGATGCGTGCCGGCGGCGGTGCCGTCGGTGAGCCACAGCTCCGATCCCGCTTCCGCGCTGGAGCCGTGGAAGAAAATTCGATTGCCGGCGACGGTGAGGTTGAACCCCGGCGTGGTCGTGAATTTCGCCGTCCCGGCTTGCGTGCCGTCGGTTTTCCAGATGCCCGACTCGGTTCCGATGTAGGCGTTGTTGCCCATGACCGCAATCGACGTCCATCCGGCCGTGCTGGGGTGGAGCGCAGTGAGGAGCCGGAAGCCGTTGCTGTCGTAGACCCAGAGATCGCGCAGTGTGGCCTGCAGAGTCAGGATCTTGTCTGATCCGAAGCTCTGTACCGCGAAGAAATAGGCCGGCGACGCGGTCGTGACCGCGACCGTGCCGGCGACGCTGCCGTCGCTCCTCCACAGCTTCCAGCCCTCGGCATCGCGAGCCGAGAACCACGCGCGGTTCCCCGAAGACACCACCAGGCTGGCCGGGAAGAACGTATTGAAGTCCGCCTGCAGCGTGAGCAGCTGAAACGTGCCGGCGGCGGTGCCGTCGGTGCGCCACAGCGTGGGATGGTCGTCTTCCGGTTTCGACACGAAATAGACGATCCCGTTCGCCTTGCCGATGTAATACGGCATCGACGAGTCGGTGGAGTCGATCGTCGTCTTCAGGTCGGTGACGAGATACGGAGCCGCCGCGAACGCGGGCCAAACGCACAGACAAAGACACAACGCGAGGACGACGTGACGCATGGACGGGGGACCTTGCCCGCCATCATGCCATAACTCATCCGACGAACTTGTAGCCGAGGCCGTGCAGGGTGAGGATGAACTCCGGGCGCGCGGGATTGGCCTCGAGCTTCTGGCGCAGCGACGCGATGTGCACGTCGACGGTGCGCGTCACCGGCGTCGCGTCGTAGCCCCACACTTTCTCCAGCAGCTCGTCGCGCGTGAGCACCGAGCCGCGATGCTCGACGAGATAGCGCAGCAGCTTGAGCTCGAGTCCCGACAGCTCGACCGCGACCCCTTCGCGCTTCGTCTCGGCGCGGCGGAAGTCGACTTCGACGTTGCCGAACGCGTAGACGTCCGAGCTGCTCGAGGCCAGCGTGCGCGAGCGGCGCAGCAGCGCCTCGATGCGCGCCAGCAGCTCCGCCATCTCGAACGGCTTGGTCACGTAGTCGTCCGCGCCGAGCTTGAGGCCGAGCACGCGGTCGATGACCTGGCCGCGCGCGGTCAGCATCAGCACCGGCGTCTGCACGCCGCGTTGGCGGAGGTCGCGGCAGACGTCGAAGCCGTTTTTCTTCGGCAGGGCGATGTCGAGCAGGATGCAGTCGAACGATTTCTTCGACGCCGCTTCCAGCGCGGCCTCGCCGTCGGTCGCGACGCTGGTGTCGTAGCCCTCGCTCTGCAGGCGGTCGCGCAGCGTGAGGATCAGGCTCTCTTCGTCCTCGCAGAGGAGGATGCGGCGCTGCACTGCGTCAGGCATGGTCCACCGCCGCGGGGAGATGGAACGCGAACGCGGCGCCGCCGCGCCGGCGGCGATCGATGTCGACCGAGCCTCCGTGCGCGATCGCGATCTGGCGCACGATCGCCAGTCCGAGTCCGGCGCCGCGCACGCCGCCGCTTCCGTGCCCGCGATAGAACGGCTCGAAGAGACGCGCGGCCTCGCGTCCGTCGATGCCGGGACCGCGGTCTTCGACGGTGATCGTCACGCCGCCGTTGTCACGCGCGGCGCGCACGCCGATCCATTTGCCGCTGCCGCCGTGACGGATGGCGTTGGCGATGAGGTTCTGCACCGCGCGTGTGAGCGCGGCAGCATCGCCGCGAACGGTTGGAAGGTCATCATCGATCTTCACTTCGACGTCGATCTTCGAGCCGTCGAGGATCCAGTGGCATTGCGCGACCGCCTCGCCGATCACGGCGTCGACGTCGACGGGCAGCAGCGCGGGGCGGCGCGTGCGCGCCTGCATGCCGGCGAACTCCAGGACCTGCGCGACCATGTCGCCGAGGCGCGCCGATTCCTTGACGATCGTCTCGCCGTAGCGCGCGAGCTTGTCGGGGTCGGCGACGATACCGTCCTTCAGGTTCTCGCCGGCGGAGCGCAGCGCGGCGATCGGCGTGTTGAGCTCGTGGCTCATCGCGGCGACGAACTGCGTCTGCTGCGCGCGGAGGCGGTTCGCGCGGCGGAGCAGCGCCGCGAGGAGCAGCATCGTGCCGAAGAGGATGAACAGCGTGGCCGAGCTGATCGCGAGATTGCGGCGCCGCGCCGAGGCGATGAGCGTGTTGAGGCTGCCGTCGTGGTGCCGCACGAGCAGCGTCCACATCGGCGGTTGCGGGGGCGGTTGCTGCGGCGGCGGCCGGTCATTTGGACGGCCGTTGGGCGGACCGTCGTTGGGCGGACCGTCGTTGGGCGGACCGTCGTTGGGCGGAGGGTCGTCGGGCGGACGTCGCGGCGCGGCGAGCGGTCCGCGGTTCAGCGCGATGAACGGCAGCTCGAAATCCGCGGCCGTCCGTCCGTCCGGCCACGATGGATTGGAGCGATAGATGATCTCGGGACCGGTGGAGAGCGCGAGGTCGTACTCGCCTTTCGTCGCGGTGGAGAAGTAGCGGTCGGCGAGTCCGGAGAGGATCGCAGCCAGCTCCTTGCGATCGATCATCACGATGACCGCCGTCGGCGGGCGGCGCGGCGCCAGAAAATCTTCCGGAGGCAGCGGACGGGGAGGGATGAACAGCGCGCTCGCCTCGCCCATCAGCGATCGCGGCCAGCGAATCCGCGGGCGGTCGTGCTCTTCGTCGAGCCGCCGCCGGACGCCGTCGAGCGCGGGCGGCCACGCCGCTTCCTCCATCTCCAGCGTCGCGCGATTCAGCACGCGCAGCGACCACGACTCCTCGGTGCGCTGCACGAGGTACAGCGTCTCGACGAGGCGCGGATGCGGCGCGTTGCGCAGCCATTCTTCATAGCGCCGGGCCGGCTCGCCGCGCTCGGGATCGGCGAAGGACTCGAACAGCCGGTCCATCTCTCCGCGCAGGTCGTCGGTGAAGCGGCGCGCCGCGAAGTCGATGTTCGCGCGCAACTGCTGGCGCTCGGCCTCCGACACGCGGTCGATCCAGCGGTACTGCAGCGTCGCCACGACGCCGAGGCCGGCGGCGAGGAGCAGCAGGAGCGCGAGCAGGAGCGCGTTCGTTCCGCGCGGGAGACCCATTGCGATTCGAGTCTAACGCGCGTCCGGCAACCCGAGGAGCCCGCCAATCGAGGTTTTACGTTTCTTACGAAGTTCTTTCGCGCGCATGAAGTCTTCTCCGCGGCGCGGCGCGATATTGCCAAACATCAAAGGAGGTTCAATGAAACGAGTCATCCCCATCATCATCGTTTGTCTCCTGGTCGCGCTTGCGGCGATCGCGCAGCGCGGCCCGGCCGGTCCCATGGCGCTCCCGCCGCCCCCGCCGAACGGCGAGGCGCTCGCCGAATACCTCGGCCTGAGCGACGGTCAGAAGACCGCCGCGGATGCGATCGAGTCCGATTTCCGCGCGCAGGTCGAGGCCGCGCGCAAGGCCTCGGACGCGAAGCTCGAGGCGCTGCTCACCCCCGAACAGAAAGCGAAGTTCGAGGCCTTTCAGGCTGCAATGAAATCCCTCCGCCGACGCGGACCAGGAGGTGAGGCGCACCGATAATCTTCATGAGAATCGCGTGGGGCGGCGGCCGATCGACGCGGATGGCCGCCGCTCACCGATTGCTTGAAGCGATTGTTCTCGAAGTCACCACATCGTGACTCGTCTTGCATGGAGGCGTCGTCTACGCTCGCGCCATGCGAGGCTCTTTCCTGGTGTGCGCGCTTCTGCTGCTGGCGGTCCCGCTCGGCGCGCAGGTGCGTGAAACGATCGAAGTACGGATCGTGGAGCTGGAGACGACCGTGCTCGATCGCGCCGGACGCCCGGTGGAAGGATTGAAGGCGGAGGACTTCCGCGTCCAGGCCGGAAAGCGCGACGTCCCGATCGCGAACTTCTTCGCCGTCCGCAACGGCGCGATCGTGCTCGACGAAGCCGCGCCGGCATCGGCGCCGGCGCCGGCGAAAAACGTGGCGCCGCAGACTTCGATCCCGACGATCCTGGTCATCTTCGTCGACGAGCTGCATCTGAGTCCCGGCAGCAGGAAGCGCGCGTTCGCCGCGCTGGAGCGCTACGCGGGCGCGAACGTCGGCGTGAACACCACGGCGATGCTCATCCGCTACCTCAATCACTTCGACGTCCGTCTCCGTCCGACGGAGCGGCCGGGCTACGTCCTCAACGAGCTGAAGAGAGTCGCCGCCGAGCCGGTCGCCAACGACGCGAACCGCGACCGCGACTTGATGATCGCCAGGATCGACGGCGTGCTCGGACGGCAGGGTCGCGCGGACGCAGAAAACGCGGGCGAGAGCCCGGACACGATTTTCTACCGGCTGCTGGAGTACGCGGAGCACCGCCTCGCGGACGTCGACTCGACGCTGAACGCGCTCGAAAAGGCGATCGACCTGACCTCGCCGTTCCGCGGGCGGAAAGTGCTGCTGTACGTCTCCGACGGACTGCCGCAGATTCCCGCGCTCGAGCTCTTCGAGTATTGGGACAAGGCGCAGACCAAGTCAGGCGCCGCCAACGTCTGGAGGCAGCAGAGCCTGCGCACGGACATGTCGCAGACGATGTCGTTCGACCGCTCGACGGCGTTCCGGCGCGTCGCGGAGAAGGCGCAGCGCGCGGACGTCGCGATCTACGCGTTCGACGCCGGGGGCTTGCGCGGATTCGAGGGGCGCGGCGCGGAGTCGACGTCCACGACGGAGCGCATCGACACGGTCTCGATGCAGTCGAACCAGCGCGGCGGGCTGCAGTACGTCGCCGAGGAGACCGGCGGGCTTTACATCGCCAACGAGAACGACGCCGGCAAAGTGCTGGCGCGGATGAGCGAGCAGTTCTCCAACTACTACTCGATCGGCATCGCGCCGCAGCGCGGCGAGATCCGGGTCACGGTCAGGAACCGTCCCGAGCTGCGCGTGATCGCGGCGAAGCGCATCCCGCCGCGCACCCGCGAGGAGCGCCTGGAAGAAAACGTGCGCCGCCGCCTCTACACGCGCGCGATCGAGAATCCCCTCGACGTCGACCTGGCCCTCGGCAAGCCGTCCAACGTGAACGGCCAGTGCGTCGTGCCGGTCGTCGTCAAAGTGCCGCGCCCGCAGCTCGGCCCCGAGCTCACCCCGCAGTCGCTCGACATCCAGCTGGTGATGCTCAACGAACAGAACGACGAGTCGGCCCCCCAGCGCCTGACCGTCCCGTTCGAGGCGGAGCGCCTGGTGCACGCGATGATGCTGCGCGTCCGCCCCGAGCGCCACGTCCTCTCGGTAGGCGTCTCGAACCCGCTCTCGGGAGAGTCGAGCTACGTACAGCGGGACATCGACGCGACGATCTGCAGGTGAATGTCCCCGAGACCACCAGCCTCATGGTGCTTTGGTAGAATCTTTCTACCATGGCCATGAACATCAAGAATGACAAGGTGGAGCGGTTGGCGGAGGAGCTCGCGCACATGACGGGCGAGTCCAAGACCGCGGCGATCCTGCGTGCCTTGGAAGAGCGCAAGGAGAGAATCGCGCTGGGACCGTCCGGAAAGCGCCGGTTGGCCCAGGCCCTCGATTTCCTTGAAAGAGAGATCTGGCCCACGATTCCCCGAAAACTTCTGGGGCGCCGTGTTACGAAAAAAGAGCGCGAGGAGATTCTCGGATACGGGAGAGGTGGAGTGTGATCATCGACAGCTCGGCGGTTCTGGCCATCTTCTTCCGCGAAGATGGCGCCGAGGCGCTCCTGTCGACGATCATGGGCGCGGACTTCGTGGGGATTGGCTCCCCCACGGCTGCCGAGACCGGTCTGGTTTTGACGAGCCGCGTGAAGCAGAACGCGACGGGATTTCTGCTCCGCTTTTTCCAGGAGACCGGGATCGAGATCGTGCCGTTTACCGATCTTCATTGGCAGCGCGCAATCGACGCGTACGCGCGATTCGGCAAGGGTCGCCATCCGGCCGCCTTGAACTTCGGCGATTGCATGACCTATGCGACAGCGGCCCTGGCCCGGCAGCCGCTTCTCTGCCGCGGCGAAGACTTCCGGAAAACCGATCTGGAGCTCGTGTAGCCGTCGGTCGGCGGTTCGCGCCTTAGTTCCGCACCTGTAAACCGGCGCGACACGGTCGTAAACCTGCGCGACACGGTCGTAAACCGGCGCGACACGGTCGTAAACCGGCGCGACACGGTCGTAAACCGGCGCGACACGGTCGTAAACCAGCGCGACACGGTCGTAAACCGGCGCGACACGGTCGTGAACCGGCGCGACACGGTCGTAAACCGGCGCGACACGGCCGTAAACCGGCGCGACACGGTCGTAAACCTGCGCGACACGACCGTAAACCGGCGCGACACGGTCGTGAACTGGCGCGACACGGTCGTGAAATCGCGAAACACGGTCGTGAACTCGCGGTTCGCACCCGTGAACTCGCGGTTCCCTCACCCGACGGGCGCCACGTTGTCCCCGGAGTCCCGGTCGATGTAGTAGTTGTACGGATCGACGCCCGCGAACGCCGGTTTCCGGTCGGTCACGAACTTGAGCACCTGCCGGCCCGAGTGGATCGGCTGGCGCTCCATCAGGAGCACATTCGATTTGTCGAACGCGCCGCGCCCGGGCTCGGCGGTGAAGAGGCCGATTTCGATCCGTTCGGCGAGGGGCGTCTCGGTCTCGGCGCCTTTTCCGTCGGCGTAGAACTTCTTCGCCTCGACCGGCAGCGTCACGTCCCATTTGCCGTCGGGGCGGCGGGTGGCGGTGGGCTGGCCGGCTTTCAGGTCGTAGAGGGTGATGCGCTCCCACAGGTCGGTGATGAGGGCCTGGTCCTCGGCGGTCTTCGCCTCGGCGCGCAGGGCGGCGATCAGGTCGAGCGTGCGGGGATACGGCGCGTCCTTGAACTTGTAGCGGGCGAGGAGATTCCGGAGCGCGCGATTGACGGCGTCTTCGCCGAGGCGCTTCTGCAGCAGCGACATGACCATCGAGCCCTTGCGGTAGGCGAGGTAGTCCTGACCGAGGACGCGGGCGAGCGGCGGTTCTTCGTTCGACCGGGCGCGGCCCTGCAGATACCGGTGGAGCTCGAACTGCAGAAAGCGGCGGGTCTGATCCTCGCCTCGGAGCCGCTTCATCACCATGTGCGCCGAATACTGGGCGAGCGTCTCGACGAAGACGGTATACCCCTCCGTTTCGGCGGCGAGCATCTGGTTCGGCCACCACTGATGCGCAAACTCGTGGGCGGTGATGCCGGTGACGTAGTCGATCGTGCCGGGCTCGTTGTAATCGGCGATGAACCCGACCGACTCGGAGAACGGGATCGTGCCGGCGAAGGCCTGGGCGCCGTTGCGATATGCCGGGAACTCGACGATGCGGAAGTGGTCGAACTGATACGGGCCGAAGTTGGCCTGGTAGTAGTCGAGCGATGCCGCCATGGCGTCGAGCATCCGGTCGACGTTCCAGGCGTGCCGCGGGTGGTAATAGACGGCGAGGTCGATTCCGCGATGCCGCCGGTGCTTCTCCGCGTAGCGCGCGGACTGGATCGAGAAGCGCGGTCGAAGCGGCGCGATCGAGACGAAACGCGCGGTGCGCCGGCCGTCGCGCGTCACATCCGAGACCTTGCTCCCGGGCGCGATCGGCGTCTGGCCGGCGTCCGTCGACACGGTGATGTCCGACTTCTTCATCCAGGTATTCTCGAAAGACTGCTTTGTCGTCGGGGAGATGTCCTCGAGCCGGGGCGGCTCCATCGGCCCGGGCAGCCCGTACTTGCGGCGGAGCTCGGGGTCATGAAGCAGGCCGGACTTGTCCATACCGAGCATGGGCATGAGCTGCATCTCGCTGATGAAGGTGCCGTTCTCGACGAGGGTCGTCTGCGGCTGGTTGTTGCGGAACCCGCGGTGCCACCGCCGCGTCTCGAACGTGAGGAGACGCTCGTCACCGGGTTGCATCGGAGGCTCGAGGCGGTAGATGCGATAGTCGAATTTTCTGTCGTCGACGATCAGGCGCGCCCGGTCGATGGAAGCGCTGGTGAGCTCGAGACCTCCGTCGTCGGCCAGGCGCACGTGAACGTCGGAAATCGGCTGCGCCGTCAGGTTCCGGAGCAGGAAGCGCCCCTTCGTCACCGCGCGGCGCTCTTTCGGAAAGACGGCGACGTCCAGGGTCAGCTCCTCGATCGACGGCTGCGGCACGCCGCTGTATCGCCCGTAGCGCCTTTCGTACTCGGCCATCGCCACTTCGCTCTCGTCTCCCGTCTCATAGTGGTTGAGGATGTTGGTGTTGTAGTACGCGTACGCGCCCGTGGCGATGAACGTCAGCAGCGCCGCACCGGCCACCCATCCCGGAGCCCCCGCCAGGCGGCGCCACGCCCGCACGACCCTCGGCTTCAGCCGCGTTTCGGTGCCGCGCCGCCACAACAGATGTGCGATGACCAGCAGCAGCAGCGCGAACGCTCCCCAATAGAGCCGGAACGTCCAGGCACCCATCCAGAACGATCCGGCCGCGTTGAGATCGCTGAGCGGCACCTTCGGTTTCCCGCCGTAATTGAGAAGGTTGTGATTGACGTACCTGGCCATGCCGTTGAGCTCCTGCCAGACCAGGAAGAGCGCCATGAATCCCCATCCGACGGCTTTGTGGGGACTCAGCGACTGGACGAAGATGGCCACCGCCACGAGCAGCAGCGAGTCGAAAGTCGCCGGCAGGACGTACCAGAGCACGTATTTGCCGAGCTCCACATCGGTGAAGCCGAGCGAGAGCTGCAGGGTGATCGCCGCGAGGACGTTGACCAGCAGCATCGACACGAACACGATGGCCAGCGCGGCGGTCTTGGGGACGACATAGGCCCAGTTGGGGAGGGGCGACGCGTCGATGAGCTCGTGGACCCTCCGGTCGCGCTCCCGCCATACGAGCTCGCCCGCGTAGTAGATGGCGACCACCATCAACATGACCCGGAAGGCATCCTCGATCTCCGGAATCAGCGAGAGCGTCGTCGGGTAAGTCGGCAAATAGTCCGGATAGCGCTGCGTGAGCAGGACGAAGATCGTCGTGTAAAGGCCCCACCCCATGAGGACCGGGAAGGCCAGGCTCTTGATCACCTGCCTGGCCTCGAAGCGGGTGCGCATCCACACCAGGGTGCGCAGCGCGGCATTGTCGTGTTGGGGGTTGGGGAGGAGCGCTTCCGGTGGAGCGGCGGGCTTCAGCCCGCCGACCGACGCCGACGGCGGGCTAAAGCCCGCCGCTCCACCCGCTCGCTCTGCCAGTTTCTGCTTTTTCCGTTCGCGTTTCGACATTCCCTGGTCCGCGAAGCGATAGACGGCATAGGCCAGCGCGAGGAAGAGCGCGGCGATGCCGATCCACAGCAGCCGGTTGTAGAGCAGCGCTCCGGTGAGGTCGGGGAGCATCGCGTTCCGTTCGGGCACCGTCCAGTAACGCGCGGCGTCGCGAAGCGCGCGCGATGCGAACGGTTCCGCGACCGCGACAGCCGTCGCGAGCTGCGGGCGACTGAGGGCGTCCTGCAGGGTGAAAAAGCCGGCCACGAAGCTGATGACGCCGAGGTACGCCGCCATCATCGAGCGCGTGATCGTGGCCAGGGCGAAGAAGATCGCGGAGTGCACGAGGATGTTCGGCAGCGCGATCAGGAAGTAGCCATAAAGATGGTCCACGAGACGGTTCGGCCCGAGGCTCGCGGGGTCGGCCCACGGCATGAGCGATCCCAGCCACATCGCCGGCGCCACGAGCAGCGCCAGGAGCGCCGCGATCGCGAGCGCGCCGAGGTAGCGGCCGAACAGGTACTCGAACTTGGTGATCGGGGTCGAGCGGATGATCGGACCGAAGCCGGTCTCGTCGTCGCGAATGATCACGTTGGCGACGAACGACGTCGTCACGAACATGAACATGACCGAGATCGACAGGTAGTTTTTCAGGGTGGCGTAAGCGGCGTTCCTGAAAAGGCCGCCTTCCGAGCCGAGCTCGAAGCCGGCCACGTTCATGGAGATGAAGAACATGCCGAACGTGAACGCGGCCGTCACCCAGACGATCGGGTTGCGGAGCAGATAGCGGAATTCGAAGCGCGCAATGGGCAGGAGCATGGGACCTCAGGCCGCGCGGCGCGACTGCGCGAGCGTGGAGAAATAGACGTCCTGGAGACCGGCATCGGCCGAGGTGAAGCCGTTGCCGGGATCGCGATCGGAGAGCACGTGGAGCACCGTACGTCCGGCGAAGAGGCGGGTCGAGAGGATCTCGTACTGCTCGCGATAGTGAGAAAGCTCGCCGCGATCGATGACCTTCATCCAGATCCTCCCTCGCGTGGAGTGGATGAGCTCCTGCGGCGCTCCTTCGAGCTGCACGCGCCCGTCCGCCAGCACGGCCATGCGATGGCAGAGATCGGAGACGTCCTCGACGATGTGCGTCGAGAGGATCACCACCACGTTCTCGCCGATCTCGGCGAGCAGGTTCAGGAAGCGATTGCGCTCCTCGGGATCGAGTCCCGCGGTCGGCTCGTCGACGATGATCAGTTGCGGGTTGCCGATCAGCGCCTGGGCGATGCCGAAGCGCTGGCGCATGCCGCCGGAAAAGCCGGAGAGCATCTTCCTGCGCACGCTCCACAGGTTCACCTGGTGCAGCAGGGTTTCGACGGTCGTCCTGCGGTCCGCCGGCGAGGCGACGCCTTTGAGCACGGCCATGTGGTCGAGCATCTGGTACGCCGAGACGCGCGGATAGACGCCGAAATCCTGCGGCAGGTAGCCGAGCGTGCGGCGCAGTTTCTCGGGCTCGCGGATGACGTCCAGATCGCCGAAGCGGATCGTCCCTTCCGTCGGCGTCTGCAGCGTGGCGATCGCGCGCATCAGCGTCGACTTGCCGGCGCCGTTCGGTCCGAGGAGTCCGTACATGCCGCGCGGGACCGACAGCGTCACGTGGTCGAGGGCGCGGGTTCCATTGGGGTAAACGTGACTGACGTCCTGCAGGTTCAGCATCAACGGGTCTCCTTGTGTCGTGAGGCGGCGGCCCAGAGCGCGGCCAGGCCGAGGCCGAGCCAGAGAATGGGCAGCGGTTGCCGGAACCGCTCGTACGCTTCCATGAGGTTGAGGTTGTTGAGAAGAAACATCACGCCGGCGGCGCCGAGCAGCCACCGCAACGGATGGCGAAGGCCGAGCATCATCGCGCTGCCGAACAGGTACGTCGCGGCGGTCGCGATGACCGGGACGCGCAGGACGATCTGCAGGGCCGGCGCGTGGGCGAGGAGCGCCAGCAGGAACAGCCATGAGATGAAGACTCCGACCATGGCCATCGTCCACAGCCCTCCCGCGAAGACTTTCGCCAGCGCCAGGCGCCGCCGGTCGACGGGCAGGGTCCAGAGGAAGGCGGGCCCGAAGGGCTTGTCGTTTCTCCACATGGCGAAGGGGATGAGGAAGGAGAACAGCGCGGTCGGGAACGTTTCGCGGGAATCGAACCCCGGGCCTCCGGCGAGGAGCTCGCTCACGATGAGGAGCGTGCCGGCTCCAAGGACCGCGCCGACGATCAGCGCCTCGCGCCGGAGACTCAGACCGACGATCCGGATCTGCTCGAGCAGCACATCGCGCCAGCGCGGCATCATTTTTCCTCCCCGGCGAGAAACGCCAGTGCGGCTTCTTCGAGCGCGAGCGGCGTGACGTCGCGAACGGTTGCGCCGGCGGCGGCTAGGCGCGCGGTCACGTCGCGCTCTTCGCCGGCCAGCGTCCACTGCGCTTCGCGGCCCCCCGGCGAGCGCCGCAGGCTCGCGATCCGGAGCTCGGGCGGCGCCTCCCATCCCTCCGGCACCTCGACGCGGTAGCGGAGGACGGTCCGCCGCAGCTCGTCGCGCGACATCTGCGCGACGAGGCGTCCGGCGCTGAGCACGCCGACGCGATCGGCGAGGCTCTCCACTTCGTGGATGTGGTGCGTCGCGATCACGACCGTGGTCGGCGTGTCGGCCAGGTGCTCGGCCAGGTGCGCGAGCGTGCGGTTGCGCACCACCGGATCGAGGCCGTCGGTCGGCTCGTCGAGCAACAGGAGCGGCGGACGATGCGCCAGCGCGAGGATGAACTGCAGCCGCCGGTTTTCTCCTTTGGACAGCGTCCCGACCTTCCGATCCGGACGGACGCCGAAGATCCTGATGAGCTGTGCGGCGTACTCGTGGTCCCAGGCCGGGTAATTCCTGGCGACGTGCCGGATCAACCGTTCGCAGGTGATCCAGGCGTAGGCGTGTTCGTGAGACTCGGGCATGTAGCCCACCTGCGCCCGCACCTGCGGACCTTGCGAGCGGGTGTCGAGCCCAAAGACCTCGGCGCGCCCGGCATCGGGCCGCTCGAGGTTCAGCAGCACCTTCATCATGGTGCTCTTGCCCGCGCCGTTCGCCCCGATGAGGACGTAGACCGCCCCCTCGGGGATGCGAAGGTCGACCGCGCTCAGTGCCGCCTGCTTTCCGTAGCGCATCGACAGGCCGTGTGTCGCGACGGCGAAGGCGGTCATTCGTCCTCCCTGGCTGCCAGTTTCTGAATCATGGTGACGAGCTCCTCGACGCCCACGCCGTTCCGCCGCGCCTCGAGCAGCGCGCGTTTCGCCACTGCCAGCGCCAGGCTGCGCCGCTCTCCGGCGCTACGCCGGACGGTGGGGGAGACGAACGTTCCCTGGCCGCGGCGCACGTAGATGACGCCCGCCCGCTCGAGCTCCTGATAGGCCTGCGAGACGGTGCGGGGATTCACGACCAGCTCGGCGGCGAGCTCGCGCACCGAAGGGAGTGGATCCTCGGCCCGCAGCGTGCCGACGGCAAGCGCCCGCCGCACCTCGTCCATGATCTGGAGATAGAGCGGCCGCCCGTCGTTGGGATCGAGGTTCACCAGCATGGGCAACCCGTGGCGGTGTTGTACACGTGTGCAACACTACATCACGGGACGTTGCGATGCAACAGGCATGTCGCTGGCCAGCGTGGACGCGGCGCAAACATCCACGTTCTGGCGCCTCGCTGCCGGGGACGACGCGGCTCGAACCCACCTCGACGCCATTCCGTCTCAGTGCTTCGCGAAAGTCATCCTTGCCACGATCGTTGCCGGCTACGGGCTCTTGACGTAGACGTCGAGAATGGCAAAGTAGGCCTCCCATTGCCGATGGTCACTCTCGATTCCGTCAGCGATGAGTCGAGCTTCGTGAAGATGACCAAGGCTCGCTTCGGCCGACGCCCGCACAGCGTCGATCTCGTCGCGGTCATATTCACTTATCAAGGCAGGCATACGGCTCACCGCGTAGCGGAGCGCATTTTCGGCTTCTGTCTGTCTGCCGGCACGAGCGAAGGCCGCGCCGAGCCGAGCGAAAGGTAACGGCCGTGGCTGGTTATCTGGATTGTCGGACTTCAGCAGCTCAGCGACACGTGCAGCGTCATCGAGGCGGCCTGCGCCGATGAGGTGTTGGACGAATAGGGCGCGGCTCTGATAACGGCCAGATTGGTGTTGTGACTCCGCGATCAATTGTTCCACCTGATTTTCGCGTTTCTGACGGACAAGCTCTCCGATGATGTAGTCGATCAACCTAGAGTCTGCGGAATACTTGGCAGTCCGAACGATAGCCCTCGTCCGGTCCAGGTCAGAACGGCGTGCGAAGTCGAGCTTGGCCATGATCGTCAGCGAACGTTCGACAAATGCCTTGGGCAGATGTCCGGCGATCTCCTGCGCCTTTTCCAGATCACCCGTGACCGCGTAGGCCGTTACTCGCATCAATTCATACGAGCTGCGCGTATCGTCGTCAGCACTGGCAACAAGTTTTGGAAGTCTCCGCACAACGTCGGGTTCACCCAAACGAACGAGCTCTTCGACGGCAGCAGTGAGTAACTCGATGTTATCCCGCTCTGCCGGCAAATTGAGAACTGGCCGTAGCATTTGCCGCGCATGCTCGGGCCTACCAAGGTATTTCCATGCGTCTGCCACCTCTTTGCGATGCCATCCGCGAACATATCCAACGAACGCCCCGGCGGCGAACATAGCGTCGGCGGGAGGCACTAGCTCATCGGCGGCCTCTAACAGTTCGATGGACGCCTTTTTGTCGCCGGCACGCGCCGCTTCCGTCGCGATCTGAGCAAAGAGGCCCGCCTGCCATGGCAGCGCAAGGTTCGCCCGTTTCGCTTCCGCAATCGCCTCTTTCAGAACCATCTCGCCGTGATTCGGTGCCATGCCATGCATCGCCACCGCCAGTATCGCGAGATGCTTCGCGCGTTCGCCTGGCTGGGTTTGCCCTGCAATTCCGCGCCGAATGTCGTCATATCGTCCGAGGCGGAGCAGCGTGGTCATCCAGGCAACTTTCGTTTCGTACGATTGCATCGATAGCCAGTAACTGTTGAAGTGGTCCTCGGGGTCTTTCGCGAGGATCGTTTGCACGTCGTACCTGGCTGTCCTCGTGTAAGTCACCCATCCGGCGAGGACGACGAGGAGAATGACTGCCGCGGCGACGAGGGATTTCCGCATTCGCCGTGTGCGCACAGAGGCCGCGACGCTTTTCTCGATGTACTGCCGTTCCGCAGCATTAAGCTCGCCGCCGCGCTCCTCCAACCACTTGGACGCTTTCGTAAGCAGCGTGCCCTGAGGGATGCCCTCCGGTGATCCGGCGCGGTACAGCGCGAGATCCTGGCGCCACAGTAGGAACTCACGGTCGTCATTGAGCCATTCGCGGAGGCGTTGCCATCGGCGGATCAACGCTTCGTGAGCCACCTCGACTCCGTCTTCACCGGAAACCGCATCCTTCCCCGACACCACGAGCCGTGCTCGTTCGCCGGCGAACGCTTGAACGAGTTTCCAGTCCTCGTCGCCGATTTCGTCACGGCGCGCGCGGCGACGGGTGTCGGCGCCCTCTTCGTCGGCTGGCGACACTCGAACGAGACGTATCAGGAGTCTCCGCGCCGCCTCTTTCTGCGCGACCGACAACTCGGCGTAAATCGTCTCGGCGCGCCGCGTCAGCGCACCGGAAACACCGCCGATCTCCTGATAAGCGGCAAACGTGAGCCGGTCTTGCGCACGAAGATCCCACAGTTCGCTGAGGGCATATTCAAGCAGCGGCAGGTTTCCGGGCTCGTCACCTACGTCGTCGAGAATCCGGTCGACCAGCGCGGCGTCGAACGTCAGCCTAACCGTGCTCGCCGGACAAACGATGACATCGCGCAGTTCATCGCGACGCATCGGTCCAAGGTTCACCTGCGCGCCGGGGAGGGCATCGCTCAGATCGCGGTCTAGCGCAATCGCCTTGCCGTAGTAGTCGCTGCGAAGAGTCGCCAGAATGCATAGTGGCGCGTTCCGCGAAGCCTCGAGCAACGCGCGCACGAAGTCGCGCGCAACGCTGTCGTCGGTTAGCGTAAAGAGCTCCTCGAACTGATCGACCACGACTAGCAGCCGATCGGTGCCGCGGGACTTCCGGAGAAGGCGCTCGATCGTGTTCGTGATGCCGCCCGGCGCCAACAATGCCTCGGCGAGTTTTCCTGACGCGCGTATTCGGTCAATCTCTGATAGCGTCGGTTCGAGTAGCGGCACGAAAACGCTGGCGAGAGAACGCCACGGATGCTTTCGTGGCTGCATCACCACGGCGTCCCAGACGAGCCGCGGCGGGCGACGCGAGCGAAGCTGCGGTAATACCCCGGCACTGACGACGGAGGACTTGCCGCTGCCCGAAGGCCCGGTTACGGTGACGAATCGCGGCCGATCTTCCCACCCGCTGACCTCATCGATCCTGCTCACGACGGAATCGATTGCCTGTCGGCGACCGAAAAACAGCGAGGCATCTTCTTCGCGGAACGCATCGAGCCGCCGATATGGACTGATGTCGCTCGGCGGCGGCGTTGAGACACCTTCCGACATGTCGATCGCGCGGACGAGTCGCTCGATCGACGCATCGTCGATCCCGCTGCGCAGATCGACCCACGTGTTCAGCGCGATGAACCCCGCGGGCAGTTGCGCGCCTTCGAGAATGACCGGGATCACGGCAAGGTCGCCGTTCGATTCAGTCTGCAAGACCAGCGAGTATTGGATCTCGCGCTGCTGCCACCGGCCATATCCGGATCTGCCAACGAATACGGCCACGGCGCGCGAATTCTGCAACGCGCGCTCGAGCTCGGCCGGCCAAGCCTTCCCCGCGTTCAGATCGTCCTGATCGATGAACGAACGCACGCCGCGTGCCGCAAGCCGCTTGCGGATTTTGCGAACGGTTTGCGCATCGGCGTGGTTGTAGCTGAGGAACAGGTCGAAAGGCGTGGCCGAGGTCATGAATGAGAACCTTCCGTCATGGTACCGCTGACGGACGTAATCGACTGCCGGGTTGGTCGCAGCCTCAACCCGCGCCACGAGGACGGCTACTGCCGCGAAGAGGCTCCAGCATTTCGCGACATCATGACCATCTACCTGGGAGCGACGACGCTGCCGGACCGCTGCACCGCTGAAGGGGACTGCGGATGGCTAGCGCGCGGGAGATCGTGACCGATCACCTCGGATTCATCGAGCGAGGCGAGAACCGTGCCGACGCGCGCTCCCGTGCGAGATCGCTATATCATCTCATCGCGAAAATGAGCGATCGTCATGGATGGCTGGGGAGGGAGGATTCGAACCTCCGAATGGCGGCTCCAAAGGCCGCTGCCTTACCACTTGGCGACTCCCCATCACGGCGTCATTGCCGGAACACGGCTGAGCTGTATTCTATTTTGCTTTTGAGATTGGACCGAGCGTCGCGTTGGTCGCGCGGATGTAGTCCGCCGGCGAGAGGATGAGCTGCGCACCGCGCATCCCCGACGAGATCGAGATCGTGTCGAACAGCTCGATCGTCTCGTCGGCGAAGACGGGATAGCTCTTCTTCGCCGCGAGCGCGGTCACGCCGCCGCGGATGTAGCCGGTCAGCGGCTGGACTTCCTTCAATGTCACGGTATCGATCTTCTTGTCGCCGGTGAGCTGCGCGAGCGCCTTCAGATCGAGCTGCTGATCGCCGGGGACGACCGCGAAGCAGACGCCGTGCTTGTCGCCGCGCGCGACCAGCGTCTTGAACACCTGCTCGGGCGGCAGCCCGACCTTGAGCGCGACGCTCTCCGCGGCGAGGTCATCGGGATCGACCTCGTATTCGCGCACCTCGTAGGCGATGCCGAGGGCGTCGAGCAATCGGGCGGCGTTCGTCTTCATCTGTCGTGATCGTGATCCCGGTCACGTTCGCCGGCGGGTGCCGGGGCGACCATCCTATCGTTGTGACCGGGTCGAAACAGCCAACCCTCTCCTCGGGGAATCAGTTCTCTTCCACGTCCCGTTACGCCCAATAACTTCGGGAGACTCATGAACAATATTCGGGTGTACGGGATGACGTGTGTCTTGATGATCGCCGCCGCGGCCGCTAACGCCACGACCATCGTCATGCCGACAGACGAGCAGCTGATTGCGAAGTCGCCGGTCATCGTCACGGGCACCGTGCTCTCCACGGCGGCCGTGGAGCGCAACGGCGCGATCTGGACTGAGTCGTCGGTCGCGATCTCGAACGTGCTCAAAGGCAGCGCGACGGGGACCATCACCGTGCGCGAGCTCGGCGGCGAGATCCCTGGCCAGATCGGTATCCGTTTCACGAAGATCTTCGGCGGCGCCGAGTACAAGGCCGGCGAGCGGGTCATGCTCTTTCTCGAGGCCGCGCCGCAGGGCGGCTATCGCACGCTGGATCTGTTCGTCGGCAAGATGACCGAGGGAAGGGCGATGGATGGGCGGCGGCTGTGGATGCGCGACGATGCCGGCGCCGACGTGGCGATGCTCGACGCGAGATTCGAGCCTGTCGTCGCCAGGAACGTGCAGCGCGACGCGCCCGCGTTCGAGACCTTCGTCAAGGATCGCGTCGCCGGACGCGCGGGGAGCAGGAACTACGGCGTCGAGAATCCGGTGCTCGCGAAAGAGAGCAGCGCCGGCGCGAAGGGCGCGCAGGAAAACTTCACGCTCATCTCCGAGCCGCGGGTCTATCGCTGGACGCGCTTCGACAGCAACCAGTCCGCAGCATGGTTCAGCAGCGGCACGCAGACCGGTTACAGCGGCGGCGGCGTGAACGAGCTCTCGACGGCGATGGCGTCGTGGACGAGCTACGCGCAGGCGAAGATCTTCTACAGCTACTCCGGTGTCCGCAGCGGCACGCTCGGCGGACTGTCGTCGCCGAACGGCGTCAACGAGGTGCTCTTCAACGATCCGCTCAGCGAGATCGCCGGCACGTTCAACGGTTCCGGCGTCGTCGGCACGGGCGGCTTCAACGGCGTGAGCGGAGCGGCCAACTGGACGGCGCCCTTCGACGCCGACGCGACGCACACCGCCGGCGCGAAGACGGTGTACAACATCACCGAGGGCAATCTCACGATCCAGGACGGCGTCACGCCGACGGGCGGCATCAGCAGCTCGCGCCTCGCGGAGATCGTCGCTCACGAGTTCGGCCACACCCTCGGGCTCGGCCACAGCGCCGACAGCACCGCGCTGATGTACGCCTACGTGACCGGACTCGGACCGTCGCTCCGCGGCGACGACCAGGTCGCCGCGCGCTGGCTCTATCCGAACGGCACGGTCACGCCTCCGGCGACGACCGCGCCGGCCGCGCCGTCGAATCTCAACGCGGTGGCGTCGGGATCGAGCGTCATTCTCAGCTGGGCCGACAACGCGAACAACGAGTCGACGCAGACGATCTACATGGCCACGGGCAGCGGCTCGTTCTCGAGCGTCTCCAACGCCGGCCCGAACGTCACCAACGCGACGCTCAGCGGCTTCTCCGCCGGCACGTATCGCTTCTACGTCGTCGCGTCGAACTCCGCGGGCAATTCGGCGGCGTCGAACACGGCCACGGCGACCGTCGCACCCACGCTGACGGCGAGCTTCAGCTTCACGCCGTCGACCGGCGGCGCGAACGCGACCACGTTCACGTTCTATGACGAGTCGCGCGGCACCGTGACCTCGCGCACCTGGAGCTTCGGCGACGGCGCGACGTCGAATGCCGCCACCGCGCAGCACGTCTATACGCGCGCGGGGCAGTACACGGTGACGCTGAACGTGAGCGGCAACGGCCTCGCGTCGTCGGCGTCGAACACGGTCACGGTCACGAATCCGCTGACCGCGGCGTTCAGCTGGTCGCCGTCGAATCCGACGATCAACGACAACGTCAACTTCGTCGACCAGTCCACCGGCGGCGTCTCGTCGTGGTACTGGACGTTCGGCGACGGCTCGGTGACGCAGGAGCAGAATCCGGCCAAGCGCTTCAACACCCCCGGCACGTACGCCGTGACGCTGTCGGTCACGCGCGGCGGCGAGAACGCGTTCGTCAGCAGGAGCATCACCGTCGCCGGATCCGCGCCGACCCTGCCCCCGGTCGTGCCGTATCGCTCGCTCGTCTCCGCGGCCGCGCAGCAGAACGGCATCGGCGGCACGGCGTGGCGCACCGAGCTCAGTCTCTTCAACGCCGGCTCGCAGGGCGCGAATGTGAACGCGCTGTACATCCCGACCGCGGGCGGCTCGGTGATCACTCGCTCGTTCTTCCTCGCGCCGAAGCAGTCGGCGATCTACGCGAATACGCTGCTCGATCTCTTCGGCATCGCCAACGGCGCCGGCGCGGTGGCGATCGAGGCGACCAGCGCCTCGGAGAGCGCGCAGCTGCGCGTCACCAGCCGCACGTTCACGAACGGCAGCACCGGCACGTACGGGCAGTCGGTTCCCGACGTCCGCAGCAGCGATCTCGAGACCACGCTCTACCTCACCGGCATGCAGTCGAACGCCGCGTACCGCACGAACGTCGGTCTCGTGAACCGCGGCGCGTCGGACGTCAATGCGACGGCGACGCTGTACGACGGCAGCGGCAGCACGGTCAGCACGGTCAACGTCACGATTCCGGCGAACAACTTCCAGCAGTCGTCGCTGGTGACGTTCTTCCCCGAGGCCGCGGGAAGGTCGTTCAACGCCCTGTCGATGCGCGTCACGACGTCGTCGCAGGACGCGGTGACGGCGTTCGCGTCGGTCATCGACAACGCCAGCCAGGATCCGGTGTACATGCAGGCGATGCCGGCGCGCGGCGGCAGCTCGATCACGATTCCGGCAGTCGGGCGCGCGAACGGCGCGAACGGCACGTTCTGGCGCAGCGACGTGATCTTCTTCAATCCCTCGAACGCGCTGTCGGTGCTGTCGCTGCGCTTCGGCAGCTCGACGAAGTCGCTCGCGCTCAGCGCGCGCCAGACGTACGTGGTCTCGGACATCCTGACCCAGTTCGGTCTTTCGGCCGGCGGCGGCCCGCTTTACGTCAGCTGGAGCAGCGGCAGCGCGCCGGTGGTGACGAGCCGGACGTACACAACCGACGAGCGCGGCGGGGCGTACGGCCAGTCGGTCGATCCGATCAGCGCGTTCGCGAGCGAGATGTTCGTGCCGGGATTGCGGTCCGACGTCAGCTATCGCTCGAACGTCGGCATCCTCAACGGCGGCAGCGATGCCGAGGAGTTGGTGGTGACGCTCTACTCGCCGTCGGGATACGAGCTCGGAAACACGCGCGTCGTGCTGCAGGCCGGCGAGTCGATGCAGCAGGCTGTGACGGCGATGTTCCCCGACGTCTCCGCGTCGACCGGAAGCTTCACGCTGTACGTGCGCGGCGACGCGAACGCGAAGATCTTCGCCTACGGCTCGATGATCGACAACGCGTCGGGGGATCCTGTGTTCTTCGCGGGACGGTAAAGAGGTTCGAGGTTCGAGGGAAGAGGTTCGAAATTCTTAATTCGAGCCTCGAACCTCGAACCTCAACAAATCGCGGCCCACGACGATCTTCCCTTTGAACTTCCTCGCCGCCCTCTCGCGAAACGTCTCATCCGCATCCCCGGGGATGAGATGCGTGAGCACCAGCGTCTTCACGCCCGCCGCCGCGGCGATCTCTCCGGCCTCGTCCGCGCTGGTGTGATAGCTCTTCAGGCGCGCCGCGACTTCGGGCGTGTCGACTTTGTCGAAGAACTCCGGCAAGTAGGCTTCGAGCACGAGCACGTCGGCGCCTTTGGCGTAGCGGATCAGGTTCGGCGTCGGGCGCGTGTCGCCGGAGATCACGACCGTTTCGCCTCCCGACTCGAACTTGTAGCCGAACGCATACGGCACCGGCTTGTGATCGACGGCGAACGCCGTGACTCTGACGCCGCCGTCGTCGTACACGACGCCTTCGCGCACGATGTGCGTGCGGATCGTCGCGCCGGCGCCTGGATGTTTCTCGAGGAGATCGCGGCGCCAGTGGATGTCCTCGGCGAAGAACTGCAGCATCGCGCTCGAGAGGCGCTTCGTTCCCGGCGGTCCGTACAACTCCAGCGGCGCGGTCTTTCGCCCGAACTGCCACGACGTGTCGAAGAGATCGGGCAGTCCGGCGGTGTGATCCGAATGAAGGTGCGTCAGGAAGACCGCCTTCAAATTTGCGTACTTCAAGTCGGTGCCGGCGATGCGCATGGTCGCGCCGCGGCCGGCGTCGACGACGAACCACTTGTCGCCGGCGACGATCGCCGTCGACGCGGATGCGCGCGCGGGATCGGGACGGGGAAAGCCGGTGCCGAGGAGGACAACGACGAGCGCGCTAGACAGCAATGAATTCGTCATGGACGATCTCCGACCAGCTCTCCAACTGCTCGCGTAACTGCGCCAGCTCCGCGCGCTCCACCCACCGCCCGGTCATCTTCTCTGTCTCGCGCACTTGTACGTCGCCGGCATGCGCGTCGAGCACGAACACCGCGCCGAGGTGCACGCTGCCGACTTCGGTGGAGTCGTCGTTGAGGATGCCGACGAACGAGAGGTCGTAGTCGCCGGAGACCTCCACCTCTTCCTCGAGCTCCTTCTGCAATCCGTCGAGCAGCTCGGGCGTGTCGGGATTGATGTGCCCTCCCACTCCGATCGACAGTTTGTGATGCAGCCGCGCCTCGGTTTGTTTCGGCGTCCGCTGCAGCAGATAGAACGCGTCGTCGCGGCGGATGACGACGTACGGAATGATCTGCTTGTAGTGCGGCGAGATCTCCGCGGTCGGGCGGTCGACGAAGAAGTGGCGCTCGTTGATCGCGTCGAGGATCTCGTCGGTGCGCTCGCGCACCAGGCCGCGGTAGACCAGAAACGCGGCGATGTCTTCGCGCGCGACGACCATCACTTGTTCAGGGACTTGTCCGGTCATCGCAGGTACTCCAGCACCGCGTCGTGCAGCAGGCCGTTCGTCGATAATCCGCTGCCGCCGTCGTAGCGCGCCTCGCCAGCGACGTTGGTGAACCGTCCGCCCGCCTCCTCGACGATGATCTGCAGCGGCGCCATGTCCCACGGCGCCAGCCGCGGCTCGACCGCGATGTCGAGCCCTCCCTCGGCGACGAGCATGTGCGCCCAGAAATCGCTGAACGCGCAGGGACGCCGGCTGTCGCGCGCCAGCGTCAGGTACGGCTCGGTCAGGGCATACGACGAGAGAAAAGCCTCGCCGATCGAGGCAACGCTCGAGACGTGAATCGCCTCGCCGTTGCTGAACGCCCCTTCGCCCGCCGACGCCCACCAGCGTTTGGACATGGCCGGCGCCGACACGACTCCGGCGACGATCCGTCCGTTTTCCTCGAGCGCGATGAGCGTGCCGAAGACCGGGATGCCGCGGACGTAGTTCTTCGTGGCGTCGATCGGGTCGATGATCCAGCGCCGCGGCGACTCGCCGCTGACGCCGAATTCCTCGCCGGTGATCCCGTCGCCGGGACGCTCGCGCTGGAGCCGGTCGCGGATCATCCGCTCGGTCTCTTCATCCGCGACGGTGACCGGCGAGCGGTCCGCTTTTGTGCGCACGTCGAGCGTGGCCGCGCGAAACCAGCGCATCGTGATCTCGTCCGCCGCATCGGCCAGATCGAGCGCGAGTTGGAGGTCGCGATTCATGCGCGCCGGAGGTTAGCATCCTTGACAAACGATGAACGATGAACGATGAACGATGAACGCAATTGAAAGCATCGTTCATCGTTCTGCTCGCGCTCATCGCCCCGCGCGTAGCTTCGGCCGATTCGCCGCTCCTCCGCTGGGGCGGTGATTCCGAGGGCGGCGCGCCGTATGTGGAAGCCGACCCGAACGATCCGTCGAAGGTGACCGGATTCGACGTCGAAGTCGCGGAGGAGCTGGCGAAGGGACTGGGACGCAAAGCGCAGTTCGTGCAGGTGGCGTGGGCGTCGATCGACCAGTCGGTGCAGCGCGGCGACTTCGACATCGGCATGAGCGGCGTCGAAGACACGCCCGCGCGCCGCGCCGCGCTCGCGGCCACGATTCCGTATTACGAGTTCACCGAGACCATCACCGTGCGTGAGCGCGATCGCGAGCGCTTCAAGTCGCTCGAGGATCTTCGCGGCCGCCGCGTCGGCACGCTCGGCGGGACGGTGGCCTACGAGCAGCTGCTCGAGGCGCAGAAGACGCTGGGCATCGTGGCGGTGTCGTACGACGACGACGTGCATCCGTACGAAGACGTCGTGGCCGGAAGGCTCGACGCCGTGCTGCTCGACAACATCATCGCCGCGCGCGCGATGCGCCGCACGCCCGGCCTCTACACGCACTACGACCGCCCCGTCGCCACCGGCCACTACGTCGCCGTCCTGGCGCCGGGCAACGCCGCGCTGCGCGATCGTGTCAACGAGATCCTCAAGGCGCGTATGCGCGACGGCACGCTCGAGCGCATCTATCGCAAGTGGGAAATCTGGGACCAGTTCCAACCAAAGTTCTTCGCGCGCGTGCTGGCCTCTGACGTCTCCGCGCAACCGCGCAACCGCGCAACCGCGCAACCGCCGTCGCGCATGCAGGCCGTCCTCCGCTACCTCCCATCCCTCCTCCGCGCCGCGGTGATCACGGTGATCCTGTCCTGCCTGGCCATGGCGCTCGCGGTGCTGATCGGGATGCTCGTCGCCACCGGCCGCGTCTACGGAGGCGTGATTGCGCGCACCTTGCTCACCGCGTACGTCGAGATCATCCGCGGCACGCCGGTGCTGCTTCAGCTCTTCGTCCTCTACTACGGTCTCTCTTCGGTGATCCGCCTTCCCGCGTTCGTCGCCGCGCTGATCGGCCTCGGGTTGAACTACGCCGCCTACGAGAGCGAGATCTATCGCGGCGCGATGGAGGCGGTGCCGCGCGGCCAGCTCGAGGCGGCGCGGACGCTCGGGCTCACCGAGGTGCAGGTGTTCCGGTATGTGCGCGGCCCGCAGGCGTTCCGGATCGCACTGCCGCCGATGACCAACGACTTCGTCGCGCTGCTCAAAGACTCCTCGCTGGTCTCGGTCATCACGGTGGTCGAGCTGACGAAGCAAACGTCGATTTTTGCGGCGAACATCGGCAGCTGGGTCATCCCTGGCGCGCTCTGCGCGGCGCTCTACCTGATCCTCTCGCTTCCGCTGGCGCGCCTGGCGCGGCGGCTGGAAGAGGGATGGAAGGCGGCGTCCGAATGAGCGACGTGCTGCGCATCGACAGTCTTCGCCTCAGGCGCGGCGCGCGCGAGGTGCTGCGCGGGATCACGTTCTCGGTGGCGCGCGGCGAGCTGGTCGCGCTGATGGGATTGTCGGGAGGCGGCAAGACGACCGTGCTGCGTTCCGTCGCCGCTCTGGAGCCGTTCGACGCCGGCACGATCGAAGTCGACGGCGTCGTGCTCCATCCCGGCCGGTCGCTTCCGCGTCCTACGCTGCGCGAGCTGCGGAAGAAAGTGGGGATGGTGTTCCAGCTGCACTACCTCTTCGATCATCTGACCGCGCTGGAAAACATCACTCTCGCGCCGCTGCACGTCGGCCATGTCGATCGCGCCTCCGCCGAGCGGCGCGCCGTCGAGCTTCTGGAGTCCCTCGGCGTCGCCCACCGCCGCTCCGCCTATCCGCGCGAGCTCTCCGGCGGCGAGGCGCAGCGCGTGGCCATCGCCCGCGCCATGGCCATGGACCCGCCGCTGCTGTTGATGGACGAGCCCACCGCCTCGCTCGACCCCGCGCGCCGCTTCGAGCTCGGCGAAACGCTCCGCAAGCTCACCGCCGGCGGCCGCACCCTCGTCGTCACCACCCACGACGACGACTTCGCCCGCGACTTCGCCAACCGCGTCGTCGTCCTCGCCGACGGCGAAGTCGTCGAGCAAGGCGACGCCCGCGAAGTGCTCACCAACCCGCAACACGCCTCGACCCGCGCCCTGCTGCAACTGGAGCAGCAGGCGAAGGGGATCCACGCGGGGTAGAGGTTGATCGCGTTCGTGAAGTCCGAGGTACTATTTCGACGTGGACAGCGAATTAGCTCAAGCGCTGACGCAATTGCGTCAGGACATCGGAGCCGACGTCGAACGCATTGTCGACGAGAAGATCACGCCGTACCGCGACGAAATGCTCACTCACTTCGACGCGATCTACCACAAATTCAATCGTCTGGAGATCGAGTTTCAGGCGATAAAAGGAGCCCTGGGACGACTCGAAGAGCGCATGGATCGTCTCGAGGCTCGCATGACCGCCGTCGAGAAGCGCCTCGAAGGCGTTGAAGACCGCCTCGACGGCGTGGAGGAGCGGCTCGAGGGCATCGAGAACCGCCTCGCAGCCATCGCCGAAATCGACGAGATCAAACAGCGCATCGCCGAGCTCCAGGAACGCGTCGCCGAGCTCGAAGCGCGCGCTCTGAGAACGACCTAAGCCGCCTCCTCCCGCCGCGCGCTCTGTTCGCGCCACAGTGCCGCGTAGAGGCCGTTGATCCCCAGCAGGGAGTCGTGCGTGCCGGTCTCCACGATGTGGCCTTTGGCCAGGACGTGGATGCGTTGGGCGTGGGCGATGGTGGAGAGGCGGTGGGCGACGAGGACGGTCATTCGCCGGTGGCCGTGGGTGGTGAGGTCGCGGATGGTTTCGGTGATCGCTTTTTCGGTGATCGAGTCGAGGCTGCTCGTGGCTTCATCGAAGATCATGAGCTCGGGCTGGCGCAGCAGCGCCCGGGCGATGGCCAGGCGCTGGCGCTCGCCGCCGGAGATCTTGATGCCGCCTTCGCCGATCTTGGTGTCCAGCCCTTTGCCGCCGCGCTCGATGATCGGCAGCGCCGCGGCCTGGCGCAGCACCTCGATGCATTCGGCGTCGGTCGCGGCCGGGTTCACGAAGAGGAGGTTCTCGCGGATCGTGCCGGCGAAGAGCTGCGTGTCCTGCGTGACCAGGCCGATGCGCTTGCGGAGGTCGTCCGGCGCGATCTCGGCGGCGTCGATGTTGTTGATGCAGAGGCGGCCGCTGCTCGGGCGATAGAGGCCGACCAGCAGTTTCACGAGCGACGTTTTTCCGGAGCCTGACGGGCCGACGAACGCCACGGTCTCGCCGGAGCGGATCTCGAGGCTGATCGACTCGAGCGACGGCGTCGTCGACGAGGGATAGGTGAACGACACGCGGTCGAACGCGACGCGCACCAACGCGTCGAGAGGAACGGGATTCTCCGGCTTCGGCTCCGGCTCGATCTCCAGCACTTCCTCCAGCTTCTCCATGCTGGCCTTCGCCTCCTGGTACTGCGCGATGATCGCGCCGAGCTCCGCGAGCGGGGAGAAGATCGGGAAGGAGTAGAAGAAGAGCGCGTAGAACTCGCCGAGGGACAGCTCGCGGTTGTAGAGCAGCCAGAGAGTGAGGAAAAGGATGCTTGCCCGCGTGCTGTTGATGATCGTGCCCTGAAGGAAGCTGTAGTAGCGAAGGAACTTCACCTTCTTCAGCTCGAGGTCGAGGATGCCGGCGTTGACTCTGTTGAGGCGCAGGATCTCCTGCTGCTCGAGGCCGAGCGACTTCACCAGCTCCACGTTCCGCAGCGTCTCGGTGGTCGAGCCCGCGAGCTCCGCGGTCTGCGTGACGATCACGCGCTGCTGGGTCTTGATGCGCCGGCTGATGAAGAACATCAGCGTGCCGAGGGAAGGCGCGAGCAGCAGGTACACCGAGCCGATCGCCCAATGCACGGTGAACGCGTACGCGGTCACGAAGATCAGGCCGACCAGCGAGACGAAGAGGAAGTTCACGAAGTTGGTGATCAGCGACTGCGCGTCGGCGCGGGCCTTCTGCATCTTCTGCAGGATCTCGCCGGAGCGCTGGTCCTCGAACACGGCATACGGAAGCGAGAACGAGTGCGACACGCTGCGCTGGTAAAGCTGCGCGCCGGTGCGCTGGGCGATGACGTTGACGAAGTAGTCCTGGAAATTCTTGGCGATGCGCGAGATCAGCGCGACGCCGACGTACATCAGCAGGAGCACCAGGACGCCGCGCACGAACTGGTCGCGCGGAATCGAGCCGACCTTCACCGCGTAGCGGTCGACGATCAGCCGGAAGACCTGCGGGTCGAGCAGCGAGAAGACCTGGTTGATCGTCGCCAGCAGCAGCGCGCCGAAGAGCAGGTGTTTGTAGCGCAGCAGGTAGGAGTAAAGCAGTCGCACCCGCTCATCGTAAACTGTGCGATCCTTTTTCGGAGAGGGTCCAAACATGTCCGTGCTCTGGCCGTTCATCGCCATCGGCGTGCTCGCGCTCGCCGACTTCCTCCTCGCCCGCTCCTGGTCGCGCGTCTACTTCACGTTCGGCCTCCCGGTCTTTCGCATGCGCCTCGACGGCATCCGCCTCGGCGCCGACGCCGAGCAGCGCCTGGCACCCGCCGCCGACCGCAATGCGTCGCTCATCGTGTTCCAGCGTCTCTCGGAGAGTGAGATCGCGTTCCGCGAGAAAGGACGCGCGTCAGTCACGTTCCGCTACATGCCGATCATGCACGGCCTGCTGCGCTACGCACCGGAAGAAGGGGCGACGTACGTCATCGGCTGGATCAACTTCTATGCGCTGGGGATCCTCGCGTTCCTGGTCTACCTCTATGCGACCTCGCCGCACTATCGCAAGCCGGTCGAGTTCATGCTCTGGGCGGCGTTGATCTACGGCCTGATGTACGCGATCGGCGTGTGGCGCTACCGGATGGTGGCCAAGGCGCTGCGGGTCAAAGACGCAGGAACGTCGCCACAGTCATTACCAGTCCGATGACCACGACGGCGCGGCGGACGAACGTGCGTCCGAGGCGCCGCGCGAGGAGCGAGCCGAAGAAGCCGCCCGACGTCGTGCCGATGGTCATCACGATCACGTCGCGCCACATCACCGCGCCGGCGAGGATGAAGTAGATCGCCGCGATGCCGTTGATGGAGACCGCGAGGACGTTCTTCAGTCCGTTCATCTGATGCATGTCGGTCAGTCCGATCAGGCCGAGGGCGGCCAGCATCAGGATGCCCATCCCGGCGCCGAAGTAGCCGCCGTAGAGGGAGACGAGAAACTGGAAGATGAACACGAACAGGACCCAGCCGGTGGTCGGCTGTTCGTGGGCGCGTGCGACGATGCCGAGGCTGCGCGTGATCATCTCCTGCGCGGCGAGGAGCAGCGTCGCCGCGAGAATGAGCCACGGAACGATCCGCTCGAACGTCGTGCTCGGAGTGCGGAGGAGCAGCCACGCGCCGAGCGCGCCGCCCGCGAACGACGGGATCACGAGCAGCAGGAGCCAGCGGCGTACGGTCGAGAGCTCGCGGCGAAATCCGAAGACGCCGGCCAGCGACGCCGGCCAGATCGCGACGGTGTTGGTGGCGTTGGCCATCACCGGATCGATGCCGAGCCAGAGCAGGGCCGGGAAGGAAACGAGCGTGCCGCCGCCGGCCACCGCGTTGAGCGCGCCGGCGATGACGCCGGCGGCGAGGATGACCAGCGTCGAAAAAACTATTGCAGCCCCTCCACCGCGTACAGATCGCTCAGCGTGCGCATCGCGGTGTACGCGTATCCGCCGCCGTCGGGCGTGATCAGCAGCGGCGAGATTTTGAAGACGCCGGCGGGATCGGAGAGCATGAGCGCCTTCCACGGCTCGCGCGCGCCGGTGGCGAGGGTGATGCGGAAGATGCGCGCGGGAAGCGCGGTCGGGCGGTAGACGTAGAGCGCGGTGCCGTCGGCCGACCACTGGATCGGCACTTCGCCTTTTTCGGCGCTGGTGACCGGCGACGCACCCGAGCCGTCGGCGGCGTAGATGGCGATGGTCTGATCGGCGGACATGGCGGCGACGAAGCGGCCGTCGGGCGAGACCGCGAACTCGCGCGAGCCGCCGTTCCAGATTCCTTCCGGCGTGAGCGGCTTGGTCGTCTCGTCGAGCGTGTCGACGACGTGCAGGCGGAAGCCTTCTTCTCCGACCACGCCGCCGAGGACCGCGCGCTTCGAGTCGGGCATCCAGGCGGCGCCGGCTTCGAAGACGCCGTTCAGCTTCAGCTCGCGCGGCTCGCCCATGCCCGTCGGCAGGAGCATGAGCTTCGGTCCCTGATGCGCGAGCACCCACTTGGTGTCGGGCGAGAGGCCGTCGGCGATCCCGTCGCCGAGCCGCACCGGAGTCGGCGACTCCAGCCGGCGGAGGTAGACCGCGCTCTTCGCGCCGCCGCCTTCGCGCGTCTCGCTGAAGAGGATGGTGCGGCCATCGGGCGAGAGGTCGGCGAGCATGGACCAGTCGAGCCAAGAGGCGTCGCGTTCGGGTTCCCCGGTGTCGGAGACTGGGAGACTGGGAGACTGGGCGACCGGGAGACCGCCCGGCTTCCAAACGAGCGCCGCCCTCCAAGTCCCATGCGACATCAGCGTCTCGCCGCGATTCGAGATGTCGAAAAGGCGGATCAGGCCCGTGAGGCGCGAGGTGAGGCGCATCGTGGAGTCGTCGAGGTTGACGGCGTAAACCGCGGCGGGGGCGGCGGTCGAAGTTCCGGAGACCCAGATCGATTTGCCGTCGGGCGCCCACGCCAGTCCGTTCGCACCGCGCGACCAGCCGCGCGCCACGACGTTTGCCTTGTTGTTCTCGATGATGGTCAGGTTGTTCTCGCCCTGCAGCCGCTCCAGGATCGCCAGCCTCTTGCCGTCGGGCGCGATGCGGACGTGACTCGCGACCGCCTCGTAGACCGGATTGCCGATCGGGTACTCGATGCGCGTCTTCCCGTTGGCGATGCGGACGATCGCGAGATTGGAGCCGTCCGGCGACCAGTCGGCGGCGATGACGTTGTCGGCGACTTCGCGCGGCGTACCGCCGGCCATCGGGACGCGCGCGAGCACGCCGACGTTCGTGAAGCGGTCGCGGTGCAGCAGGATCGCCAGCTCCGCCGACTTCGAGACCGCGAGCACTTCGCTCTCCGCGATCCCGAGCGGCCGCGCCTCGGTCGCGGTGCGGCTGACGACGAACGTCTCCGACGGATTGCCGTCCCACGCCGCGCTGTAGACGATCGTCTCGCCGTCCGGCGTGAAGCGCGCCGTGCGCACTTCGCCGCGGCGGAACGTCATCCGCCGGTACAGCGTCTCCGGCGGCTTCGGCTGCGTGCGCCGCGCGAACATCCACGCGCCGTATGCGGCGCCCGCGATCGAGACGAGGTAGAGCAACGCCAGCAGCACCGGCGAGACGCCGCGTTTCGGCTTCATCACCGGACGCGCGATCGCTTGCGTGCGCGGCAGCGACGCCGTCGCCGAGGTGCGAGTGGGCGGCGTCGTTGTGCTGTGCAGCGGAGTGGTGCGGGTCTCGGGGCCGCCGATGGCTGTTGAAGGCGCACCGGAGGTGCGCACCACTCCAGGTACTCCGGCGAGTGTCGAGCTGCTCGACATCGCCGACAGCGTCTCGAGGTTGAACGCGAGGTCGCGCGCCGACTGGAATCGCTGGTCGCGGTCTTTCTCGAGGCAGCGGCGCACGAGGCGCTCGACCGCCGGCGGAAGCGACGGCAGCATGTCCGTCAGATCGGGCGGCTCCTCCTTCAGGATCGCGTTGAGCGTTTCGATCGACGAGTTGCGCTTGAACGCGCGGATGCCGGACAGCATCTCGTAGAAGATCGCGCCGAGGGCGAAGAGATCGGAGCGGTGATCGACCGGCTCGCCGCGCACCTGTTCGGGCGACATGTAGCCGACCGTCCCGAGGACCATGCCCGGCTCGGTGGCGGCCATCTGGAATGTCGGGCCGTCCGAGCCCGCGGCGCCGGTCAGCTTCGCGATGCCGAAGTCGAGGATCTTCAGGCGTCCGTCGCGCGTGAGAAAGATGTTGTCGGGCTTGAGGTCGCGATGAACGACGCCCTTCTCGTGCGCCGCGGCCAGTCCCTGCGCCATCTGCAGCGCCGCGTCGACCGCTTTGCGCGGCGAGAGCGGTCCGCGCTCGAGCCGGCCGCGCAGCGTCTCGCCTTCGAGCAGTTCGCTGACCAGGAAGGGCGCGCCGCTGCTGTCGGTGCCGACGTCGTAGATCGTCAGCAGGTTCGGATGATTGAGGATGCCGGTCGCGCGCGCCTCCTGCTCGAAGCGCTGCAATCGCTCGCGGTCGCTGAAGTTGACGTTCGTCAGGACCTTGATGGCGACGAAGCGGCCGAGGCGCGTGTCCTTCGCGCGATAGACCGCGCCCATGCCTCCTTCGCCGACGAGGTCGACGACTTCGTAGGGGCCGAGCACGTCATGTGGCTGGAGGGACACGCGTGCATTTTAGCGGTACGGCCGAGGATGTAGACTGCGGCGCAGTTGAAGGCGCCGCTTTTCCTGAAGATCTGGCTGGCCGTCGAGGTGATCGCGCTCGCGATTCACCTCGGCGGTTTTCCTCTTCTCGACGCCGACGAAGGCCGGAATGCCGAGGTCGGGCGGGAGATGGCGGCGACGAACGACTACGTCATGCCGCGGCTCGACGGCCTGCCGTATCTCGACAAGCCGGTGGTCTACTTCGCCGCCGAAGCCGCGCTGATGGAGGTCCTCGGGCCGACCGCGCTCGCCGCGCGCCTGCCCGCGTATCTGTTCACGCTCGCCACCGCGGCGCTGCTGTTCTGGTTCGTGCGGCGGCTGTGGGGCGGCGACACGCCGTACGTCGCGGCGATCGTGTTCCTGTCGATGCCGCTGACGATCGCCTTCGCGCGCACCGTGATCTTCGACAGCGCGTTGACGTTCTTCTGCGTCGCCGCGCTGATCGGCTTCTACCTCGCGATTGAGGAGGGTGCGTTGCGTTGGGCGGTCGTTGCCTGGGTGGCGATGGGTCTGGGCATGATCACGAAAGGCCCGGTCACGCTGCTGCTGGTCCTCTTCGTCGCGCTGCCGTACGCGTTCTACCGCAAGCGCGTGCGCGCGCTCTTTCCCCTCCTCGGCATCCTCGCCTTCGCCGCGATCATCGCGCCGTGGGTATGGGGCGTGACGCGCGTCGTGCCGGAGTTTCTGCGCTACGTGCTGGTCACGGAGACGGTCGAGCGGATGGCCACGAAGGCGCTCAAGCGCACCGGTCCGCCGTGGTACTTCATCCCGTATCTCATCGGCGGCGCGGTGCCGTGGTCGCTCATCGCGCTCTTCAACTGGAAGCGCGTCAAGCGCCGCGAGCTGCTCTACCTCGGGTTGTGGATCCTCATTCCTTTCGTCTTCTTCTCCCTCAATCAATCGAAGCGCCCGCAGTACATCCTGCCGCTGCTGCCGGCGCTCGCGCTGATCGTCGCGCGGGTCTGGGATGAAGTACGCGTGCGCGCGACGGCGATCGTGCTGGCGGTACTCGGAGCGCTGCTGCTCATCGCGCCGCTCTTTTTCCATCGCGCGAAGATGAAGCCGGAGATCGCCGGCGTCGCGGACGAGACGGCGATCGCGCTCGGGATCGCGTTCGCGCTCGGCGGCGTCATCGCCTGGCTCTCGAAACGGCGCGAGCTCGCGCTGGCCGCGCTGGCATTGCCGATCATCGCGCTGCCGCTGCTCACGCAGCCGCTGATGCTCGGCGTCGCCGAGCGGCGTTCCGCGCACGCGTTCGTGACCGAGCTGCGCCCGTACGTCACGCCGCAGACGGAGGTCATCGGCGTCGAGGCGTTCACCGGCTCGCTCGCGTTTTACCTGCGGCGGCCGATTGTCGTCGTGACCGAAGACGCGAGCGAGCTGACGAGCAACTATCTGATCCGGCGCTACGCGCAGTTCACGAGCAATCCCGCCTCGCCGCTCAAGCCTCTCCCGTACTTCGAGCGCAGTCTCGAAACGTGCTGTCCCGTGTATATTTTGCGAAACAACGACGCGAAGCGGCGGGCGCTGCTCGAGTCGCGCGGGTTCCGCCGTGTGGCCGAGGGGGCGCATCACGTCGCGTACACGCGGCGATAGGGAGAGCGTCCAAACCACATGCTTGCAGCAATCGTCTTCACGCTTGCCGCGACCGCGGCCCCGATCAGTTCCGTTCTGCCCTGCGGCGCCACCGGCACCGTCGGCGGCCTCGGCGCCGGCATCGACCTGGTCCGCTACACCATCGACACCTCGAAGTTTCCGAACGCGGTCTGCAACGACGGCACGCCGGGCGTCTTCTACTACGCGCCGGCGACGCGCGAGGAAGACCGCAACAAGTGGGTGATCTTCCTGCAGGGCGGCGGCGGTTGCCGCGACGGCCAGTCCTGCGCGGAGCGCTGGTGCCACGTCAACACGAACTACGGCATGGACAAGATGACCTCGTCGCTGACCAAGCCGGCGATCCGCGGCAACGGCTTCATGGATCCGCGCTCCGACAATCATTTCGGCTCGTGGAACCGCGTGCTCATCTTCTACTGCAGCTCCGATGCGTGGCGGGGAACCACCAGCGGCGTGCACTCGGCGACGGCCGGCGCGACGACGGTGTCCTTCACGCTCCAGTTCCGCGGCTCACAGATCATCGACGCCGTGCTCGACACGCTTCGCAACGACTCGCCCGTTTCGCGCCGCCACGCGGTGCGGCATTCGCTGCTGGGCGACGCGGCGCCGGCGTGGCCTGACCTCGACAACGCGACCGCGGTCCTCTTCGCGGGCTCGTCGGCGGGCGGCGTGGGCGCGCGGAACAACGGCGATCGCGTCGGCGCGAAGCTGCGCGCCACGAATCCGAACCTCGCCGACTACCGCGTGCTTCTCGACGCCAGCCAGTCGCCGGAGTCGGAGAAGCGCGACTTCACCCGGACCACGTATTGCCAGCAGGATCCGCGCGGCTGCAGCTATGCCTCCTTTTACCAGGGTGAGTACGAGCATTCGCAGGAGACGTTCGCGTCGCGGCGCGACGAGTCGTGCCTGGCGTGGCACGCCGCCAACAAGCCGGGCACGGAGTATTACTGCGAGGACAGCGGGCATGTGACGCTGTATCACATGACTTCGCCGTTCTTCATCCACCAGGACCTGCAGGACCCGCAGGTCGGCGGCGAGTACACCGATGCGAACTTCGGCACGATGACCGACTACGGCACGAAGCTGGAGGCGGAGCTGCGCGCGCTGCCGGTGCCCGAAGAGCCGCGCGGCGCCACGCCCGGCATCTTCGCGCCGCAGTGCACCGACCACGAGTCCTTCACCAACGACCCCGCGGTGTACGACGTGAAAGTGGACGGCCTCTCGTACTACGACACGGTGTGGAACTGGTGGACCGGCGCGCAGCCGCAGCAGAAGATCCGCCCCTTCACGCCGCCCGGCGGCAAGGCGCCGGGATGCCCGCCGGGATCGGGATGAGGGTGAGTTAGACTGCGCCGCCAATGTGCGGCATCTATGGAATGGCCGGCACATCCGTGCTGCGCTACCCGGATGTGCTCGAGCGGATGGGGGAGGCGCTGCGCCACCGCGGGCCGGACGGCAGCGCGGAGCTGACCAGCGAGTACGCGCGCATCGGCACCGAGCGGCTGCGCATCATCGACCTGCACGAGCGCGCCGACCAGCCGTTCGCGTCGCCGGACGGGAAGGTCTGGCTCGAGGCCAACGGCGAGATCTACAACGCCCGCGAGATCCGCTCGCGCTATCCCGACTATCCGTACCGCTCGCACTCCGACGTCGAGACCATCCTGCCGCTCTACCTCGAGCACGGCGCGAAGGCGATCCCGATGCTCGACGGGATGTTCGGCATCGCGATCTGGGACGGCCGCACGAACACGCTCACGCTCGCGCGCGACCGCGCCGGCGAGAAGCCGCTGTTCTACACGCGCATCGGCGGCGAGGTGCTCTTCTCCTCGGAACTGCAATGTCTCCTGCAGCATCCCGAGATCTCGCGCGAGCTCGATCGCGAGGCGCTCTCCGACTACCTCGCGCTCGGCTACATCCTCGAGCCGCGCTCGCCGTTCAAGGCGATCCGCCGCGTGCCGGCCGGCACGATCATGCAGTTCTCCGGCGACGGCGAGACGACGACGCGCTACTGGGATCCGGCGAGCTTCACGATTCAGCCGCGCGATCCGCGCGAAGCCGTTGCCGAGCTGCAGCGGCTCTTCGAAGAGGCGGTCACGAAGCAGGTGATGTCCGACGTGCCGGTCGGCGTGTTCATCAGCGGCGGGCTCGACTCGTCGATCCTGGCCACGCTGGCCTCGCAGGCGATCGGCGTCGACAAGGTGCATACGTTCTCCGCGCAGTTCGCCGAGGAGTCGTATGACGAGAGCGCGGACGCGGCGATCCTCGCGAAGCGGATGCGCACGCGCCACATCCCGGTGCGCACGGACGAGGAGACGCTGCGCGAGGCGCTGATCAACGTCACCACGCGCGTCGCGGAGCCGCTCGCCGATCCGGCGATCCTGCCGACGTTCCTCCTCGCGCGCACCGCGCGTGAGCACGTGAAGGTGATCCTCAGCGGCGAGGGCGCCGACGAGCTGTTCGGCGGCTATCCGACCTACCTCGGCCACAAGATCGCGCCGAAATACGACGCCATGCCGTCGTTCCTCCGCGCCGGCCTGCGCAAGCTCGCGTTCTCGATTCCTCCGTCGGGGAAGAAGGTCACGCTCGAGTTTCTGCTCAAGCGCTTCGTCACCGATGCCGAGAAGCCGTGGATCGAGCGGCACCTGTCATGGTTCGGAACCGGCGCGACCGATGCGCTGCCGCGGCTTTCGATCTCCGATCACGATCCGCTGACCGGCGCGATGCTCCTCGATTATCAGACCTACCTGCGCGACAACCTGCTCGTGAAAGTCGATCGCGCGACGATGCTCTCCTCGGTGGAAGCGCGCGCGCCGTATCTCGACCGCTTCGTCAGCGCCTTCGCGCTCTCGCTGCCGCCGGAGCTCCGCGTGCGCGGCCTCACCACGAAGTGGATTCTGAAGAAGGCCGCGGAGAAGTGGGTTCCGAAAGACGTGATCTATCGCCGCAAGCGCGGCCTCAGCGTCCCGATCGCCGGCTGGATCAACGGCTCGCTGCGCTCCGAGGTCGACCGCTTGCTCGAGCCGCGCCGATTGCGCGAGCAGGGCATCGTCGACGAGCCCCGCATCACGGAGCTGCTGGCCGCGCATCGCGAGGGACGCGCGAATCACGCGAAGCCGCTCTGGGCCGTGATCATGCTGCAGTACTGGCTGGATAACTGGACCTAGATCGCGGGAAGCGCCTCGATGTTGCCGACCACCCAACCGCCGGCGACCGGCCGCAGCGAGATCCAGTACCACTGCCCATGCTCGCCGGCGAGCGACACGCGTACGAACATGCCCGCCTCGGCGCGCCGGAACGGGTTCGCGGCCGGCGCCGACAGCTCGACGACCATCTGATCGCCGCGCCTGTACGCGTTCGCCGGATCGATCGCGATCCAGGTGCAGCCACCTTTCACGAGGATGAGCGGGATCGCGCGCTGCGAGTCGCGCAACGCCTCCGCCGCCACCTGCACGTTCGCCTTCTTCGGGTCCGGTCCCGCGAGCGCCGCGATCGTCGACATCGTCGCGATCGGCTGGGTCGTGCTCACGATCGCCACCGGCGCACCCTCCGCGACGCCCTCGGCTTTCAGGCGCAGGCAGAGCGTCTCGACCACGCCTTGGGGGATGGCGGCCCATTCGGGAGTCGAGGGGCCGGCGGGAGGCTTGGTTGCGCACCCGCCAAAAGCTGAAAGCAAAACGCTGAACGTGAAAAAGCGAAGGGCCACCTTCATCAAAACACGAGCCTCAACTGCGGCTTGATCGCCTTCTCCTCGAAAAACGACCGCACGTCGAGCGCGGGCTTGCGCGAGACCAGCTCGCGCGGCGACTCTTGGTACCAGTCGGCGGGGAAGTAGCGCGTGTAGCTCTCCTGCGTGAAGCGCTTGCAGAGCAGCGCGATCACGCCGATGTCGGTCTCGCTGCGGATCACGCGGCCGGCCGACTGCACCACGCGGGTCATTCCCGGAATCAGGTACGCGAACTCGAAGCCGGCGCCGTACTGCTCGTCGTAATACTGCTTGAGCAGCTCCTGCTCGAAGCTCACCTGCGGCAGCGCCGGCCCCACGACCATTACTCCCGCGAGCATGTCGCCCTGGTAGTCGATCCCCTCGGCATACATGCCGCCCGACACCGCCAGAATCAGGTTTCCCTTCTTCGGCCGGTCGCGCAGGATGTCGAGGATCGCGTTGCGCTCGTAGTCGGTCATGTCGTTGCGCTGCACCATGACCCGCTTCTGCATCGGCGGGAGGCGGTCGGAGATCTCGCGCAGGAACGCGTAGCTCGGGAAGAGCGCCAGGAAGTTGCCGTCGCCGGCGTCAGCGATGTCGGCGACGTTCAGGGCGATGCGGTCGTAGTGATCCGCGCGTTTCTTGTAGGTCGTGTCGACCTCGGAGACGATGACGATCTTGCGGTTGTCGCGCGGGAACGGCGAGGGGAGCGAGAGCTCGGCGGTGCGGTCTTCGGGAAAGCCGAGGGTCTTGCGGTAGAAGTCGAACGGCTCGAGCGTCGCCGAGAGCGCGATGGTGGCGTGCGCGGAGTCGAAGATCTTGCCGAGGAAGCGCGAGGGATCCTTGCAGAAGATCTTCAGCTTGATGCCTTCGAGGGTCTTCTCGACCGTGTGCGCGAACTCGTCGCCATCCTCGGCGAGCAGGTTCGTGAACTTCACGAGCTTGAAGTAGAAGTCGATCAGCGGATCGTCTTCCTCGGCGATCCGGTTGTCGATCTTCCAGCCGATGTACTCGAGCACCATCCGCTCCCACTCCGTGCGCTGCTCGAGGAACAGCTCGCGGCTCGGCTCGCAGAGGGCCTGCTTCACGTCGTCTTCGAGCCCGCCTGCCAGCTCGTGGAAGTGAGCGCGCAGCAGCTCGAGCAGCTCTTCCCAGCCGTCGATCCAGCAGTTGCGCGTCGCCAGATGCTGCTTGATCTCCTCGAACGACTTCTCGTGCAGCTCGGGCGAGTAGTAGCCGCGGCCGCGATCGACGAGATTGTGGGCCTCGTCGACGACCAGCACGCAGTCGCCGTAGTCGTTCTCCTGCTGGTACGCCTTCAGGCCGACGTAGGGATCGAAGATGTAGTTGTAGTCGCAGACCACGACGTCGGCCTGCTCGATCAGCTCCAGCGAGACCTCGAACGGGCAGACCTCGCGGTCGCGCGCCAGCTCGAACGTGATGTCGGGATCGAAGTAGCTCATCGACGTGACGAGATGCGAGAGCAGGCCGCTCTTCTCCATCTTCTCGCTGTAGCGCGCCGCGAACGGGCAGAAGTCCTCGTGGCAGATCATCTCCGTGTGCGCGCACATCTTCGACTTCGCGCGGATGCGCAGCACGCGGAACGAGCCGTCGTTGAGCATGCGCAGCGCGTTGACGGTCGCGTCCTGCTGCATCGTCTTCGACGTCAGCACGAACAGTTTCTTGCCGAGCTTCAGCGACTGCCGCAGCGCCGGATAGAGCACGGCCATGGTCTTGCCGATGCCGGTCGGCGCGGAGACGAGCAGCGCGTCGCGCTGATACACCGCGCGCGCGACGGCGGAGATGATGTCCTCCTGCCCGGGACGCATCACCTCGAACGGGAAGTGCAGCGTGTCGGCGAAGGCGCGCTTGGCGACGCGCAACGCGGCCGCGGTCTCCAGCTCTTCGACGAGCTTCACCAGCGAGGTCTCGAGCGTGGAGGCGACGCGCGCGCGATCGAACTCGGTATCGATCAGCTTCGCCTCGCCGGAGACGAGGTCGATCAGGACCAGCTGCGGCTCGAACGCAAAGCCTTCGAGCTCCGGCTGGCTGGACAGAAAGTACGCGTAGAGCAGCAGCTGGTAGAGGTGCCGCTGCAGTTTCTCGGAGCGGTAGAGCGCCTCGAGCTCGAGATCGAAGTGGATCGACTTCACCTCTTCGATGTTCACGCGCTTCGCGTCTTTGTCGACGGAGAGGCCGTCGATGCGCCCGGTGATCGTGACCGACCAGCCGCCGATGTTCGTCCGATGGACGACATGCACCTCGGCGCGATACAGCGGGTCTTCACCGGCGCGCTGTTCCGCGCGGCGCGTGTGGATGTCCTGGCCGATCCACATCCGCCGGAACCCGTCGCCGCGCTCCACGCCGATGCGCCGGTAGGTCGACTCGTGAACGAGATCTCCGACCGAACAGACGATCTCCCGCTTCTCGTAGTCGACGCGCACGCGGTTATTGTCGCAGACTAAAGCTTCTCCACAACGTCGCCTAACACATACGAGTCATATTCGCCGTCGCGATACGGCCCGAACGCCAAAGCCGGGTTCGCTGCCTTCGCCGAGAGGCGCTCGTACATCTCGCGCACGAGATCCTTCTTCACCTCGAGCGCCTCGGGGCTGAGCTCGCCGCGCAGCGAGAAGAGGCGCTGGAAGTCGCCGCGGGGGAGGCGTAGCGGGCGGCGGACGTCGTCGGAGCTCGGGTCCCACTCGCCGATCAGGACCTCGTCCTCGAGATCGCTGGAGTTGCCTTTCACGCAGATCACGATCTCGCTGCCGATCAGCCGTTCGCGCGTCGTCGTCGCATGCGGATCGAACGTGCGCGACGGCTCCTCCTCGTGATGGAACTCCTGGCGCAGCAGCATCATCAGCAGCTCCGTCGCATCGATCGGCGTCACTTCCTCCGCCTCGCCGGCCGCGAACGGCACGATCTCGCCGACTTCGACGCGGTCGAGTCCCTTCAGCGACACGCTGCCGAGGATGCGCGCGCCGACCATTTCCACGCCGGGAACGGCCGGCGCGAAGGCGATGAAGGTTCCGTACGGCGCGCGCACGCGAAATAGCGGCTGCGCCTCCAGTGACAGCTCGTTCGACAGCTCCTGCAGGAACGACGCGGAGCCGACGATGCCTTCGTTGACGAGATGTCCGTTCGCGTCGAGGTACGCGTAGTACTCGCGCGCCTGCTGCGTGTGATCGATCACGTCCGCGCCGCGCAGCGGCGCGAAGAACTGCTGCACCTTTCCGGTGTCGTAGCCGTGCTGAATGAGGAACGACGCGATCTCGTCGATCTCCTTGTTCGACTTCCCGGTCGACAATCGCGACAGCTCGACGATCCCGGGTCCGTAGAACTCGTTGATGCGCTCGTTCGAGTCGGCGGCCGTCTTCATCGGCAAGAGGCGGTAGTAGCCGTAGTTCAGCGCGATGCGCAGGCCCTTGTTGAACGAGAAGCCCTTGCGCTTCATCTCGGAGTAGAAGCGCTGGATCTCGATCGCCGCGCGCACCAGCCGCAGCGCGCGGCGGGTCGTATAGAACGCGCCGTCGCCGAGGAACTTCTCGAACTGGAGCAGGTGCCGCTGCGCGATCGCGTCGAGCTTGCGCTGGAACACGAGCATCTGCCGGTAGGAGCGGATTTCCTCCTTGCCGCCGCCGCGGCGGATCAGGCCGAGGGTCTCGGAGAAGGCGGAGATGTCGTAGATCATCCCGAAGCGGTGGATCATCGGATCGACCACGCCGGGGCGTCCGAAATCCATCGGCCGCGTGGAGCGCGAATACGTCGTCGCGCTGCGGCGGTCGGCGGGCAGCACCTCGCCGTCGGGAAGCGTGTGCGTCCAGACGATCCCGCGGCGCAACTGGTTGAGCACCGCGAACTCGCGCACGCGCCGCGCGATCAGTTGAAACTGCTCGCGCTCCTCGCGGTTCACCGCGTTCTGCGCCATCGGATGGTCGAAGAGGAACGTCTCGAACCGCGGATCGAGCAGCAGCGCCAGCGTGACGCCCTGGTCGGGATTCGCGCCGAACAGCGGCAGCGCCGCGCGGAAGTTGCGCTCGCGCTGCGCGAGATCGGCGGCGGTGGTGCGCAACCGCTCGAACGAGTCGCGGAAGGCCTGGAAGTCGCGGCGCAGGTATCCGTTGAGAAACGACCGCAGCTCGCGCAGGTCGGGCCCCACGAACTCCTCGGTGAAGATCAGCACGTCGTCCTGCAGCAACCGGAAGAACTGCAGTCCGCGCTGCTCTTCGCCGTCGAGGAGGCTGCTGGCTTTCGCGGAGAGCTCGGTCATCTGCTGCCGCGTCTCGCTGACCCAGCGTCCGAAGATGCGGTACTTCAGCGTGTCGCCGAGGGAGCGGCCGACCTGCGTGTCGGCGGCGCTGACGCGGCGCGGCAATCCGCTGAAGTGCCGCGCCAGATCGATCGAATGCGCGAGCCAGAACACGGCGTGATAGTCGCTGAGCAGATTCGACATCAGCGCGTTCTCCGCCGCCTTCATCAGGCTGCTGATGTAGACGCCGAACGCGAGCTGCGCCTTCTCCTTGGCGTCGGTGGCGCGCGTGACCTGGAACGTCGTCTCTTCCGTCAGCCAGCGGTCGAGCTTCGCCTCGAGGTCCTTCAGCAGCGGCGACTCGGCGACCGGAAAGCCGAGGATCGGCTGCTGTGTCTCGTCGGCGGGATAGATCTTCATCGGCTGCGGCAGTACCGACTGCGGCTGGGCGAACAGCTCCTGCAGCGAGCGTTCGAGGTCCGTCGGCAGGAGGAAGGTCGCCGATTCGGGCCGCTGATTGAGATAGGCGACGAGTGATTTCATCGGGCGGGAGGGAGTCTAAATTAAACTCTGGTCATGCGCTCCGCCACCGCCCCGCCCGAAACCTGCCCGCGATGCAATGGCTCGGGGTGGATTCCGCTGCCCGGCGACTCGCTGCGCGTGGAGCCGTGCGGATGCCAGGGCGACTCGCGGCGGCAGCAGCGTCTCGCCGCGGCGGTCATTCCGAAGCGCTACGCGCATTGCACGCTCGACACGTTCCGCGAGAAATCGACGGTGCTGCGCAACGCCAAGCGGCGCGTGCAGGAGTTCGTCGACCTCTGGCCGAAAACGCCCGAGGGCAAGGGGCTCTTGCTCATGGGCGGCTGCGGCACCGGCAAGACCCACCTCGCGGTCGCGGCGCTGATCGAGATCATCAACAGCGGCAAGCCGGGGCGCGCGCTCTTCTCCAACTTTCAGGACCTGATTCAGGAGATCCAGGCCTCGTTCGACTCCGATCAGGTGCCGAGCAAGTCCGAGCTCCTGCGGCCGCTGCTCGAGGCCGATCTGCTCGTGCTCGATGAACTGGGGTCACAGAAGCCGACCACGTTCGTGCAGGACATCCTCTATTACGTGATCAACTCGCGCTACAACTCCGAGCTGTCCACGATCTTCACGACGAACTACTACGACCGCTCCGGCGACGCGAAGGAAGAGACGCTGGAAATGCGCATCGGGACGAGGCTGCGCAGCCGGCTCGCGGAGATGGCCGAGCGGATCGAGTTCACCGGCGCGACCGACCACCGGCGGGACACGCTGTGAAACGCGGCGTCATCGACACCCTCCGCCGCGGCGCCGAAAGCGCCATCGCCAACTGGCAGCTGTCGCTGATCCGCTTCGGCGAGGTGATGCTGTTCAGCATCATCGCCGTCGTGGCGATCATCGCCTTGCTCGTGCCGATCTTCGTCTCCATCGGCATCAGCCTCTCCAACATCACCACGCCCGACCAGCTCGAGTCGATGATCCTGACGCTGGGCCAGAAGTGGACGCTGTTCCTCTGGTTCGGCCTCGGCGTGATCGTGATGCTGATCATCTTCCTGATCATCCATTCGTTCATCGTGGCGGGATGCGCGCGCGTATTCGTCGACGCCGATCGCGCCGCGGGACCGGCGACGGCCGGCGCGCGCGGCCGCTATCGCTTCTTCTCCGCCGATCGCTGGGTCGCGGGCTCGAAAGAGGGCGGCTGGACGGTCTTCTGGATCTATAACCTCGCCTGGAGCGTGGCCGCGCTCATCCTTCTGATCCCGATGCTGCCGGTGGCCGCGCTGATGCTGGTCTTTCGCGAGAATCCCGCCGCCATGGCCGGTGTCGGATGCCTGGGCATGATGGTGATCATTCTGTTCGCGATCGTGATCGGCCTCGTGACCGGCATGTGGACGACCCGCGCGATCGCCGACTGGGCCGCGCAGCGTCTCGACGCGCGCGCCGCCGTCCGCTCGGGCTGGCGCGCGGTCAAGACGGACCTCGGGCGCCATGTGCTCGTCGCGCTGGCGATCCTCGTCATCGCCATGGCCGGATCGTCGTTCTTCGGCAGCTTCTCGATGTTCGCCGCGTTCGGCGACTCGGTCGGCCGCAACGCGCCGTTCAACATGATCACCATGCCGATCCGTCTGATCGGGACGATTCTGAGCTGGGGATTCTCGTCGCTGATCGGCAGCTGGTATCTCGCGTCGTACGCGGCGCTGGCGGTGGAGAGCAAGCCCTGAGCGCGTTCGACGCCTTCTTTTCGCGCGACGCGCGCGCGTTCCGCCCCTCGGCGATCCGCGCGTTCGCGAAGCTGATCAACGACCCAAACATCATCTCGTTCGCCGGCGGCGTCCCGAATCCGGAGACGTTTCCCGCCGAGCGGATCGCGGAGATCGCCGAGCGCGTGGTGCGCGAGCGCCGCACCGTCGCCCTGCAATACGGACCGACGCGCGGACTGCCGCGGCTCTGCGCGTTCATCGCCGAGCTGTGCAACGTGCGGTTCGTCACTGTGGAGCGGCGGGCTTCAGCCCGCCGAGGGAAAGACGGCGGGCTGAAGCCCGCCGCTCCACAGGGACCTTGCACGACTCCGATCACCGCCGACGATGTGCTGACCACGACCGGCTCGCAGCAGGCGCTCGATCTCATCGCGCACACGCTGCTCGATCCCGGCGACGTGGTCGCGGTCGAGCTGCCGACCTACATCGGCGGCTCGTCGTCGTTCTTCGCGCGCAGCGCGGAGCTCGCCGGCGTGCGGCAGGACGACGAGGGCATCGTGCCGGAGTCGCTGCGCGAGGTGGCGTTGCGACGCCGCATCAAGCTGCTCTACACGATTCCGAATTTTCAGAATCCGTCGGGACGGCTGATGACGCAGCAGCGCCGCGCGGAAGTGCTCGCGATCGCGGAAGAGCACGATTTTCTGATCATCGAAGACGATCCGTACGGCGAGCTGGTGTACGTCGACGGCGCCGACACGACCGCGATGAAGGCGCGCGACGCACACGAGCGCGTGCTCTACCTCGGTTCGTTCTCGAAAGTCCTCGCGCCGGGGCTGCGCTGCGGCTGGATCGTCGCGGCGAAGCCGCTGCTCGAGCGGCTGGAGATCGCCAAGCAGGCCGCCGACCTCTGCTCGGGCATGCTCGACCAGTCGATCGTCGACGAGTTCTGCGCGGGCGGGGAGCTCGCGCCGCAGATCGGGCGCGTGCGCGCGTTCTATCGCGGCAAGCGCGGCGTGCTGATCGAAGAGCTGCAGCGGCATTTCTCGGGGCGCGCGCAGTGGACGCCGGCGGACGGCGGGCTCTTCACGTTCGTCACGCTGAATGACGACATCGACACAGCCGCGCGCGTGGCTGACGCGGTCGCACACGGCGTTGCCTACATCCCGGGCGGGCCGTTTTTCGTCGACGGCAGCGGGCGCAACACGATGCGGCTCACTTTTGCGAAGGAAAGCGACGCGCGGATGCGCGAAGGTGTGGCGAGGTTGGCGGGCGTGTTCTATCCTTAGAAAACTTCACACGGAGGTCCTGATCCCTTGGATGGTCATCGCGGCGGCTGGATTGAAATCATCGCCGGAGGCATGTTCTCCGGAAAATCGGAAGAGTTGATCCGGCGGCTGCGCCGCGCCGTGATCGGGCGTCAGCGCGTGCAGGTGTTCAAGCCGATTCTCGACGATCGCTTCGCCACCGACGAAGTGGTATCGCGCGACGATCGCCGTTTGAAAGCGACTCCCGTCGCGACCAGCGCGGAGCTGCTCGCGCGTGTCGAGATCGGCGTGCAGGTCGTCGGCATCGATGAGGTGCAGTTCTTCGACGCGGGCGTCGTCGACGTCTGCATGCAGCTTTCCGACGCCGGGATCCGCGTGATCGCGGCGGGACTCGATCAGGACTACATGCGCAAGCCGTTCGGGCCGATGCCGGCGCTGCTGGCCGTCGCCGAGGAAGTCGACAAGATGCATGCGGTGTGCGTGCGCTGCCGCGGCGCCGCGCACTACTCGCAGCGCGTGTCGGGCGGCAACGCGCAGGTGGAAGTGGGCGACTCGAGCTACGAGGCCCGCTGCCGCGCCTGTTTCGAGCCGTATCACGCCCAGCCCGAGGAAACGCCGGCCGTGCAGCTGACGATCCCGGCGCCGGCTGTTGGGAACGCGTGAGGCGCGGTTCCTCGGTTCCTCGGTTCCTCGGTCGCTCGGTCCCCCCCGCCCACCGAGGAACCGAGGAACCGAGGAACCGAGGAACCTGGATCGTCGCGATCGCACTCCTCCTCACCCTCCCCCTCCGCTGCCGCGAAGCCACCGGCGCCGCGCAGGATCCGCTCGAGCGCGAGGCGGAGGATGCGTTTGTCGCGTTTCTGCGCATCGATACTTCGAATCCGCCGGGGAACGAGACTGCGGGGGCGGCGTTTCTGCGCGATCTGTTCGTGAAGAACGGCATCGAGGCGCAGCTCGTCGGCGATGATCCGAAGCGGCAGGGCGTGTATGCGCGGCTTGTATCCGGGTCGAAAGAGCCGGCGTTGCTGCTGCTCAGTCATATTGATGTCGTGCCGGCGGATGCGAGCGTCTGGACGCGGCCGCCGTTCAGCGGCGCGCGGTCGGGCGGCTACATCTGGGGGCGCGGGGCGCTCGACACGAAGTCGCTCACGATCGCGGAGCTGGTGTCGCTGGTCGAGTTGAAGCGCCGCGGCGCGAAGCTGCGCCGCGACGTGGTCTTCCTCGCCGTTCCCGACGAAGAGCTGGGCGGCGCGAACGGGACCGCGAAGCTGCTGGCGCAGCGTCCGGAGCTCTTCGAAGGCGTCGGCTTCGTGCTCAACGAAGGCGGCTCGAACGAGACCGCCGTCGACAAGGTGATGTTCTGGGGCATCGAAGTGCAGCAGAAAGTGCCGCTCTGGCTGCGCGTCACCTGCGACGGCACCGGCGGCCACGGCGCGATTCCGCCCGACGACGGCGGCGCGACGGCGAAGCTGGTGCACGTGCTCGACGCGATCCGCGCGCTGGAGACGCCGTACCGGCTCGAGCCGAGCGTCGCACGCGCGGCGGCTGCCGCGGCGGAGTTGCGGAAGGACGCGCGCGGTGCGCGGCTGCGCCTGGTGCGCGAGCCGCTCGACGTCGAGCGCATCCAGCGCGAGCTGCCCGCCGGCTACCGCGCGCTGCTCCGCGACACGATCGCCATCACCCACGTCTCCGCCGGCAGCGCGGTCAACGTGATTCCGTCGAAGGCGGTCGGCGACGTCGACATCCGCCTGCTTCCCGACACACGCACCGACGCGATGCTTGCGCGCGTGCGCGAGGTGGTGGGGAAGAACGGCGCCGTCGAAGTGCTCGCCGCCGGCGAGCCGGTGCCGGAGAGCTCCGCACAGACCGAGCTGTACGAGACGCTCGAAAGGGCGATGCACGCGCACGCGCCCGGCTCCGTCGTCGCGCCGATGGTCGGCCCCGGCACGACCGACAGCCGCTACTTCCGCGCCCGCGGCATCACCGCCTACGGCATCATGCCGTTCAAGGTGAACTACTACGACGCGGACAGCGTGCACGGAGTGGACGAGCGGATACGGACGCGGTTCTTCGCCGAAGGAACGCGCTTGACCAGGGAGATCGTGCGGCGGTTTTGCGAGGCAAAACCGAATTGACCGAATTGTGAATTGTGAATTGTGAATTGTGAATTGAGATGGAAGTCACTGACCGTCGCCCTCCCTCCTCAATTCACAATTCACAATTCACAATTCTCAATTCGCTTCTCCCACACCGTTTCGCACTCACGCTCATCTTCCTCATCGCACTAACAATCTTCCTCGCGCCGCTCGCGCGTCGCGAGCTCTTCACCCTCCGCGATCACCTCGACTACTTTCAGCCGCTGCGCTGGTTCACCGCGCAGGAGCTGAGGGCCGGCCACCTGCCGCTCTGGAATCCGTACAACGCTTCCGGCGAGGCCTGGCTCGCGAATCCGCAGACGAACGTCTTCTATCCGCCGGCGTGGCTCTTTCTCGTGCTGCCGTTCGAGACGGCGTACATGCTGTTCCTTCTCTTTCATCTCGTCCTGCTGGGGTGGGGCGCGTATCTCTTCTTCGCGCGCGATCTCTCGCCGGGAGCGGCGATGGCGGGCGCGGTCGCGCTGATGCTCAGCGGGCCGGTGCTGTCGCTGCTCGACATCAACAACAACCTCGCGTCATTCGCCTGGATCCCGCTCGCGCTCTGGTGCGCCGCGGAGAGAGCGCCGATTCGCGGCGGCTTCGCGCTCGCGCTCGCGTTTCTCGCGGGCGAGCCGTTCCTCGCGGCCGCCGCGGCGGTGATGTATGTGCTCGTCTCGCGCAAAGCACGCGACGTGGCGATCGCCGCGCTGGTCGCATTCGGCGTCAGCGCGATTCAGCTGCTGCCGTTCCTGGAGCTCATCGCCGGCAGCGACCGCGCCGCGGGGATGGCGGGCGAGCTGATCTTCCGCGACTCGATGCCTCTTCGCGACTGGCTGCGCCTCGTCGTGCCGCCGTCGCTCGACGCGAGCGGCTTCGACGCCAGACTCGGGCAGCACTTCATCCCGATCGTCTACATCGGCATCGTCGTCGCGCTGCTCGCGTTTCTCGGCCTCCGCCGCCGCACCCTCGGCTGGCTCGCGCTGCTCGCCGCGGTCGTCATCATCGCCGCCGGTCCTTCGCTCCTCGCGCATCTGCCGCTGACGCTCTTCCGATATCCCGCGCGCGTCGTGCCGCTCGCGGCGCTCGCGATCGCCGCGCTCGCGGCCGCGGGCTGGGATCGGATTCGCCCGAACCGCCGCTGGGTGGATCTCGTGCTGATTCTCGTCGTCGTCGCCGATCTCCTTCCGCGCGCGCGCCCGCTGCTGCAAACCGCGCCGTTCGACCGCGATGCCGTTCCGTATCCACGCGCCATCGGCGCGGACTCGAAATTCCTGCGCGTCGGCGACGCCGATCCGGCACGGCGCGCGGCCTGGATTTCCGGCTACCTCAATCTCTACGACCGCCGTTTCGACGCCTACACCGCCGCGCCGATCGCGAACGAGAGCTACCTCCGCTTCCATCGCCAGGTGCTCGCGCATCCGACGGCGGCGACGCTCAACGCGCTGCCCGCGGGCTGGATCCTCACGTCGCTCGCGCTGCAGCCGCCGTTCGAATTCGTGACGCGCGCGGAGAACGTGAGCGTGTACCGAAATCCGCACGCGCGCGCGATGGCGGTGCTGATGACTCGCGAAGGAGTCGTGCCCGCGCGCGCGGCGATCGGAACGTCACACGCGCGCGTGATCGTCGACGCGCCGGTGGATGGCGTGCTCGTCCTCGCGCAGCAGGACGCGCCGTCGTGGCGCGTGCGCGTCGACGGCAAAAATGCCGTAAAACGCCGTGTTTTCGGGCTTTTTCTCGGTGTCGCGGTCCCGAAGGGACATCACGAAGTGATCTGGAGTTACCGTTCGTACGCGCTTTTTGCGGGCGGCGCGATGACGCTCGTCACACTCTTCTCCATCCAACTTTTTCTTTTTGTCAAGCATCGAAGATGACGAAAAATTTTTGTTCGTGTCCGTCGAATCTTGAGTAGTAGAATCGCGCTCTCGCTCCAACACATACAACGCTTCGAGGTTGAGTACATGGTAAGTATCGACGATCGTCTGAATGCCATCATTCGTGAGCTGATCGGAAACGGAATCACATTGGCACAGGCAGTCGAAGCGTTCGAGGGCAAGTACATTGTCGCGGCGATGACGGCGAGCAAAGGCAACGTCACGCAGGCCTCGCGCAAGCTCGGAGTTCATCGCAACACGCTGCACAACAAGCTCCGCACGCAGACCATGCTCAACGGATTCGCCGAGTCCGTGCGCCCCGTCCGCCGCCGCGTGTCGCACAAGCGCGTCTCCGCTCCCAAGACCGGCCGGCCTGCCCGCAGGTCGTGACGCCCTCGCTCTCCGTCCCGCAGCGTCCGGAGCTCCACCAGGCGATCGTCGAGCTGCTCCGCGAGCGCGGTAACCGCATCCTCGCCGTGAAGGAGATTCACGAGCGGCTGCAGGACCTCGCCCTCACGCGCGAGGAAGTGGAGCGCGCGATCGATGAGCTCGAAAGCGACGGCGTGATCCTCGCCGTGCGCGGCAAGCGCTACTCGCTCCTCGAGTTCACGCCCTACGTCGCCGGCCGCATCCGCGTGCACCCCGACGGACACGGATCACTCGAGCCCGACATCTACATCGACCGGCGCGGGATCAAAGGCGCGATGAACGGCGACCTGGTCGTCGTCCGCGTCGACAAGAAAAACCCGGCGTACAAGAAAGTACGCGAGCGCCGCTACGTCGTCGGCGAGGTGTCGAAGGTCCTGCGGCGCGCGCATCGCACGCTGGTCGGCCGCTTTCACGCCGGGCCCGAGCCGTTCGTCGTGCCCTTCGACGTCCGTCTCGACACCGACATCCTCATCGAATCCGGCGCCACGCTCGACGCGCGCGACGGCGAGATGGTGAACGTGGAGCTCGACCGCTATCCCGACCGCTCGACGCATTTCGCGAGCGGCCGCATCGTCGAGGTCCTCGGATTCATCGGCGATCCCGGCGTCGACATCGAAGTCGTCATCCGCAAGCACCACATCGCCCACAACTTTCCCGACGAAGTGCTCGAGGCCGCGGAGCAGGTTCCGACCGAGGTCCCGGCCGAGGTCATCGCGCAGCGCGTCGATCTCCGCGAGCGCAATATCGTCACCATCGACGGCGAGACCGCCAAGGACTTCGACGACGCGGTCGAGGTGCAGAACCTACCCAACGGCAACTATCTCCTCGGCGTGCACATCGCCGACGTCTCGCATTACGTCACCGAGGGGAGCGTGCTCGACCGCGAGGCCTTCGAGCGCGGCACCTCGGTCTACTTTCCCGGCCGCGCGATTCCGATGCTGCCCGAGCGTCTCTCGAACGGCATCTGCTCGCTGAACCCGAAGATCGAGCGGCTGACGTTCTCGTGCGAGATCGAGATCGACCGCCGCGGGCGCTTCGTCGATCACAAGATCTACAAGTCGGTGATCCGCACCAAAGAGCGGATGACGTACACGAACGTCCACACGCTGCTGACGGACAGTGGAGCGGCGGGCTCTCAGCCCGCCGAGGACGACGGCGAGCTAAGAGCTCGCCGCTCCACACTCCGCGCGCGCTACGAATATCTGCTTCCCGATTTTCAGCGCATGCTCGAGCTGTACGAGATCCTGCGCGTGCGGCGCGATCAGCGCGGGTCGATCGACTTCGACTTGCCCGAAGCCGAGGTCATGCTCGGGGAGACCGGCGACATCGAGGCCATCCGGGCGACGGAGCGCAACGTCGCGCATCGCATCATCGAAGAGTTCATGCTCGCGGCGAACGAAGTGGTCGCGCGCGAGCTCGTGTTCGCGAATCAGCCCGGCGTCTATCGCGTGCACCAGCAGCCCGACCCGCAGAAGCTCTCCGACCTCAAGGACATCCTCCAGGAGTTCAAGCTGAAGCTGCGCGGCAATGTCGAAGAGATCCGTCCCGCGGAGCTGCAGCGCGTGCTGAAGACCGTCGCCGGTACGCCGGAAGAGCGCTTCCTCACCAACATCATCCTCCGCTCGATGAAGCGCGCGTTCTATTCGGAAGAGAACATCGGCCACTTCGCCCTCGGCCTCGAACACTACTGCCACTTCACCTCGCCGATCCGGCGCTATCCCGATCTCATCGTGCACCGCCGACTCTTCGAGCTGATCTCGAGCGGGGCGCTGTACGGCGAGCGGCGCGACGAGATCGAGCGCGCGCATCCGCTGTACGCCGTGCAGTCGAGCGATCGCGAGCGCCGCGCCGAGGAGGCGGAGCGCGAGGTCATGGAGTGGAAGAAAGTCATCTTCATGCGCGACAAGGTCGGCAACGAGTACGACGGCATCGTCACCGGCGTCGCGCCGTTCGGCCTCTTCGTCGAGCTGGACGAGATCTTCGTGCAGGGGATGGTGCCGGTGGCCACGATCGGCGGCGATTTCTGGCGCTATCACGACCGCTCGCACCGGATGATCGGCGAGTCGTCCAGCCGCGAGCTGCGCCTCGGCGATCACGTCAAGGTGCGCGTCGAGTCGATCGACGAAGACCGCCATCAGATCGAGTTCCGGCTGCTGGCGGTGTCCGGGGCGCCGATCAAGGAGCGGGAAAGGTGAGACGGTTGCTGAGTTGCTAGGTTGCTGAGTTGCTGGCTTCTTGGTTTTAGCAACTCAGCAACCCAGCAACCTAGTAACCCATACCAGGCGCTACCTTTGCAGTCTGTTAACCTTCACTTATGGCCGACCTGGCAGAACGCCTGCGACAGCTCGTCAACGACCGCGTCGCGCTCGAAACGAAACTTCAGAAGGAACCGGGCGAGCTCTCGGAGACGGCCGTCCGCGAATACGACGGCCGGTACCAGGCGCTCCAGCGCCAGCTCGCGTCGATGTTCCGCGAGGCCGGCGCCGATCAGGATCGCATCACCATCATGCTGGAGATGATGCGCATCCTCGAGAACCGCCTGGTCTACCTGCAGAACTTCATCGTCGATCCCTCATCCGAGAATCGCATCCTCGCGCAGCTGGTGACGAAGTTCATCGACCAGATCAGCGGCACGAAGAGCAGCGTGCTGACGACGCTCGAGGCGACGTACTACCGCGCCGTCGCCGCGCTGTACGCGAACGATCTCGCCAAGGCGCGCGAGGGTTTCAGCGCCGCGTGCGCCTCCGAGGAGTCGGACGAGGCGAACGACATCAAGTACAAGTCGTACGTGATCCTCGGGCATCTCTCGCACGAGGAGCGCGACTACGCCAAGGCGAAAGACCTGCACGACCGGTCGCTGCGCTTCGCGCCGAACAACAACGTCACCGCCCAGGCGCTGGCGTTGAAGGCGCTGAATTCGTATGCGCTGCAGGACTACGACGAGGCGCTGCATCTCTTCCAGGAAGCGCTCGGGCTCTTCGACGAGAACGCGCCGTTCTTCAACTCGTACTTTTTCCGGAACGCGCTGCTCTTCTGCGGCGCGATTCATTTCGACCGCCGCGCGTATGCCGATGCCGAGGGCTTCTACCGGCGCGTGGTCGACAACGTCGATCAGAGCTCGTTCGATTACTTCGACGCGCTCTCTCACCTCGGGCGCATCCGCTACCTTCAGGAGCGCTATCCCGAGGCGGTCGAGGCGTTCGAGAAGGCGGTGCAGACGCATCGCTTCAGCGAGAACGAGTATGTCGTCGATACCTGGTTCTGGATCGCGCGCTGCCATCTGCGCCGCAATGACTCGGCCGAGGCGCGCAAGTATCTCGAGAAAATCGCCGCGACCGACGTGCGCTACGACAAGAAGCCGCAGGCGGTCGAGCTGCTTCAGCGAATCGCGTGACCATCGAAGATTTTGAACGGCAGGTGATCGGCGCATTGCTGGCCGGCGACGATCCGCTGCTTCGCGCGCTGCGTGCGCAATACGCCGAGGCCTCCGTGCGCGGCCGCGAGCTCAACACGCGCGGCTTCGTCACGCGCTTCGACGTGCCGCCGTCGGCGACCGCCGTCGACCGCAAGCTGCTGCATCTCGACGATCTGCAGGTCGAGCTCGACGGAGTGAAGACGCCGCTCGACGCCTCGCTGCACGTGCTCAACGGACGACTGCGGTCGCTGGAGTGCTTCGTCTACGACGGCGTGTTCCCGGAGTCGCCGTCGATCAAGGCGGCGTGGTACTACGGAACGAAAAAATATCCCGGCATCACCGAGGCGCTGATGGCCGAGCGCGACGTCGAAGAGATCCTCGAAGAGGACTAAGGCGCGGCGGGACCGACGACCACGTCGTTGTAGCGGTCGAACGACGAGCGGACGCGGATCTCAGCGGGTTTCTCGCCGCGCTTGAGCTCCAGTTCGAACGGCTGATTGGCCTCGCCCATGTCGCGCTCGCCGACCAGCACGCGCGCCTCGACCGGCTGCCCGGTGACCGGATCCTTCGCCGTGACGGTGACGGTGTTCTTGCCGCGCTTGAGCTTGTTCTGCGCCGGCGTCATCGTCACGGCCATCTTCCGCGCCTCGACCGGCATCCGGAACGCGATCGTCTCGTAGCCTGGCCGCGTCACGGTGACCATCGGTGCGACGACTTCGCTCCCGTTGCGGCGCAGCTTCGATCTCCACGGGAACGGGTACGATGTCGTCAGCGTGCCGTCGGGAGCGTCGCGGGAGTAGATGATCTCGCCCTCGACGGCGATCGCCGACTTCATGGGAACGCGCGTCTCTTTGTCGAGGGCGTAGATGATGATCTTGCCGTCGAAGTCGGGAGGCAGCGTCGCCGGCTTCATGATGAGGTCGAGCTGGCGGGTCGCCGTGGGCGCGTTTGCTTTCGCGCACGGCTGCGCGGCTTCGAACGTCTTCCACGACTTGAGATCGACGCCGGTCGCGAACGTGCGCAGCATCAGGAAACACTGTTCGTGATCGGACGACTTGGCCGGGAACTGATCGCAGATCGTCATCATCTGCGTCAGCACGACGTCGTTGCAGAACATGTTGGTGTTGCCGGCGGTGGTGTAGCAGGTCTCCAGCTTCTTGCAGAACGGCTGGGTCTGGGTCAACAGCTTGTCCCAGTGAGCGTCGATCCAGTTCTGGCTCATGTTGGTGTAACCCTGCATCCGCGCGCCGAGGCCGGTGAGCTCGGAGCGGGTGAACGACGCGCAGACGTTCTCGACCGCGCACGGCGTCGGCTTGTAGTCGTCCGGGAAAATCTGCGGCGTGGCCGCGTGCAGCGGCGCAAGGGTGACGGCGATGAGGAACAACGCGGAGATGGCTCGAGACATGGCGTTCTAGTGAAACCGCGTCACTACGAACGCAATGTCGTCGCGGAATTCTTCCGTGGTCCCGAACTCGCTGACGTCGGCCTGGATCGCGTCGAAGACCGTGGAGAGCTCGGCGTCGGGGCAGCGATCGAGCAGAGCGGCCACGCGGTCGATCGAGTAGAACTCGCCGCTCGTATTGCAGCGGTCGGTGAGGCCGTCGGTGTAGACGAACAGCGTGTCGCCCGGCGCGACGGTGAGCGAATACTCCTCGAAGGCCATTTTCGGCATCGCGCCGAGGAGGTTGCCGGGCTGCTCGAAGATGCTCGTGCGCTTGTGCGCGCGTTGATAGAGGAGGAACGGCGGGTGGGCGGCGTTCGTGTACGCGAGATGGCCGTCCTCGTTCATGCGGAAGAACGCCGCGGTCGCGAACTGCGTCGGCAGGCTGACGCTGAAGAGGAAGTCGTTCAGCGCGGTCATGAAGTCGGCCAGCGACCGCTCCGCCGAGGCCTCGGTATGGATGTAGCTCTTCAGCATCGACACCAGGATCGCCGCGGGCAGGCCGTGGCCGGAGACGTCCGCGACGAAGAGGTAGAGCATCCCGTCCTGCAGGAAGTAGTCGTAGAAATCGCCGGAGAGGGTCTCGCTCGGCATGTACGAGGAGCGGATCTCGATGCGCGGCGCGGTGAACACGCGCTGCGGCATGAGCGCTTCCTGCACGCGCCGCGCGATCTGCAGGTCGCGGCGCATCTGTTCGTTCATCCGCCGCAACTGGTCCTGGTACGCCTTCATCCGCAGCAGCGCGCGCAGCCGCGCCGTGAGCACTTCGGTGTCGGAGCCCTTGGTGACGAAGTCGTCTGCGCCGGCGCCGAGTCCCTCCACCACGTGCTGCGCGGAGTCGGAGCCGGTGAGCATCAGCACGGGAATGGTCTGCAGCCGCGGATCGCTCTTGAGCCGCCGCGTGACCTCGAACCCGTCCATCCCGGGCATGCGATAGTCGATGACCATCGCGTCCGGCATCAGCTGGGCGGCGAGGAGGAGACCCTCTTCCCCGGAAAGCGCGGTGACGGCATCGTACCCCCGCCGTTCGAGGAACCGCTTTGTGACCTGAACGTCATTCGCATTGTCGTCGACGACGACGATTCTCTGCCGGTTTTCCATCCCTGAATACGAAGCGGACTATGCAGGATTCTCACCAGGGATGGAAGCGCCATCATGTACGCTTCGCGGTCGGATGAAACTGATCGTGGGGCTCGGGAATCCGGGGCCGGAGTACGAGCGGACGCGGCACAACGTCGGGTGGCAGGTGGTCGATGCCTTCGCGAAGAAGTTTCGCATCGACGTGACGCGGCATGAGAAGAACGCGCACACCGGGACGGGGCGGGTGGCGGGGGGGAGTGTGCTCGTGGCCAAGCCGCTCACGTACATGAATCTCTCCGGCGACGCCGTGCGCCTGCTCGTCAACGCGTACGCGGAATCGGCGCAGGACATGATCGTGGTCTACGACGACATCGATCTGCCGCTCGGGAAGCTGCGCATCCGGCCGAACGGGTCGGCGGGCACGCACAACGGGATGCGCTCGATCGTCGCCGAGCTGGCAACCGAGAATTTTCCGCGATTGCGCGTGGGCATCGGCTCGCCGGAAACGGTCCTTCGGGACTACGTCCTCGACGAGTTCGCGCCCGACGAGCAGCCGGTCGTCGAGCGCGCCATCGCGCGGGCTATCGATGCGCTGGTGCTCTTCGCGCGCGGCGATCTCCGCCGCGCGATGAACGAGTTCAACCGCGATCCGGACGAGCCTACTTCGCCGCCGCCAGCCTCGGCTTGATGTAGTCGTTCATCACCGCCTCGCGTAGGAGGGACGGCGGCAGGAGGCCCTGCGCGAGGATGAAGTCGTGGTACGAGCGGCGGTCGAAGCTCTTCCCCAGCATCCGCTCCGCGTCGGTGCGCAGCTCCATCAGCCGCGAGTAGCCGACGAAGTACGACGGCGCCTGACCCGGCGCGCGGAACGTGTAGCGCTCGACCTCCTGCAGCGCCATTCCGTGCGACAGCACGACGTCCTGCTCCAGCACGCGGAACGCGTCGTCGCGCGTCATCCGCCCGAGCTGCAGGCTGGGGTCGAGGAACGCGCGCGCGGCGCGCATCAGGCGATGCTGCAGCGCGATGAGCTGTCCGTCGAGCGGCTCGAGCGATTTCATCTCCGCTTCCGCATACAGCGCCCACCCTTCGACATTCACGCTGTTGAACGCGTAAAGCACGCGCGCCTGCGACACGCCTTTCTCCAGCACCGACGCGAACTGCAGCTCGTGTCCCGGACGTCCCTCGTGTGCGGTCAGCGTCCACGACGCGGCGTCGAAGGTGAAGTCGTCGAAGCCGATATCTCCCTTTCCGCTGGCATCGGGAATGCGCAGCGGCAGCACGAACGCGGCCGGCTGTCCGGTATTGCCGATGAGGCGCGGCGGATCGAGATGCGGCGCGGGAGTCGCGGCCGTCTCGGCTTCCGAGCCGAGGCGAATCACCATCTCGCGCTGGGGCAGCGTGACCACGTTCGCGTCGCGGATCAGCTTCTCGAGGTCTTTGATGCGGCTCTGGTAGTGCGGCAGGATCTTGTCGCCGACGAGCTGCTGCTTCTTCAGATCGCGGATCACGTCGCGGTAATCGGTCGAACTGAATCCCTTCTCCTTCGCCACCAGCGGCGCGAGCGTCTGCATCTCGTTCTGGATCTCGTGGAACGACGTCTTGGCGCGGCTGACCAGCTCCTCGACCGGCATGTCGTTGCCGCGCGTCTTCAACTGATAGCGATACTGCTCCTCCGGCAGGCGGAAATCGGTCACCGCGTGCGGCAGCAGCTCGGCGCGCAGGAACTCGTCGTAGGCGGCGATCTGCTTCTTCAGCTCCGCGAACGGCGCCACGGCTTCCTTCATGTCGTACTTCTGCAGCAGCTGCTCGATGCCGGCGACGTAGCGGTCGCTGTTGCCGAGGTCCTTCTCGAGGTTGTCCTTGAACGGTCCGCGCAGCGCCGGATTCTTCTTCATCGCCGAGCGCGTCCAGGCCATCGCCTGTTCGGTCAGCGGCGTGTAGCCCTGCTCCAGGCCGGCGTACTTGCGGAGGCGCGCCACGATCGCCGGGCGCCGCTCCGCGGCGACGCGATCGTCGAGCAGCGTGCGCGTGCCGTTGAAGAAGAGCTGCGACAGGTTGAAGTAGGGGATGTCGTACTTGTCCGAGAGCCGCTGTCCTTCGATGCCATCCTTCGCGGAGTCGATGAGGATCTGCAGATCCTGCCGGACGGCGGGATCCGTCTCGGCCGCGAGCTTCGCCTGCAGCTTCTTGATGGCTTCCTCCGTTGCCGCGATGACCTTGTCGTTGAGATCGGGCGGAAGCTGCGACACTTCCTTGTCATATCCCTCGACTCCGATGGCGGCGGCGCCTTCAGGACCGAAGCGCACCTGGATGTCGAGCAGGATCTTCGCGTTGGCGTTGCTCCGCTCCACCCAGGCGGGAGCGGCGAGCAGCGGAAGCGTGACGGCGGCGGCGAACAGGAGGGCAGCGAGGCGGCGAACGGCGTTCATGCCGGGTATTACGCACGGGACCGGATCTTGTTCACGACCGTGCTAACCTCGACGCCCTCATGACGCAGATCCACACCCTCGGCGAATTGCGCGCTTCCGGCTACCAGGTCCGCTCCGTCAAAGACGAAATGCGCGCCAATCTCCTGGCGATGATCGGGCGCGGCCAGACCACGTTTCCCGGCATCCACGGCTACGAGCGCACGGTCATCCCGGCGATCCACAACGCGATTCTCTCGAAGCACGACATCATCCTCCTCGGCCTGCGCGGCCAGGCCAAGACGCGCATCCTCCGCTCGCTCACGGCGCTCCTCGACGAGCACGTGCCGGCGATCGACGGCTGCGAGATCAACGACTCGCCGTACCAGCCGACCTGCAAGCGCTGCCGGCGCCTCGCGGCGGAGAAAGGCGACGAGCTGCCGGTCGCCTGGATCGCGCGCGAGCTGCGCTACCGCGAGAAGCTGGCCACACCCGACGTCACGGTCGCGGATCTCATCGGCGACATCGATCCGATCAAGGCCGCGAACCAGCGGCTGACCTACGCGGACGAGGAAGTGATCCACTACGGCATCATCCCGCGCACGAATCGCGGGATCTTCGCCATCAACGAGCTGCCCGATCTCGCGCCGCGCATCCAGGTGGCGCTGCTGAACATCCTCGAGGAGCGCGATCTGCAAATCCGAGGATTTCCGGTGCGGATCCCGATGGACGTCGTGCTGGTCTTCAGCGCGAATCCGGAGGATTACACGAGCCGCGGCAACATCATCACGCCTCTCAAGGACCGGATCGACTCGCAGATCCTCACGCACTATCCGCAGAGCGTCGAGACCGCGCGGCGGATCACGGAACAGGAAGCGTGGCTCGAGCGCGACGCCGATGTGAGCACCGACGTGCCGGCCTACATCCGCGATCTCGTCGAGTCGATCGCGTTCGTGGCGCGCGGGTCGGAGCTGGTCGATCAGTCGTCCGGCGTCTCCGCGCGGCTCACGATCGCGGCGATGGAGCTGCTGCAGTCGAATCTCGAGCGGCGCGCGGCGCTGACGCGCGACCGGCATGTTTTCCCGCGCCTCTCCGACCTCAACATGGTCCTGCCGGCGATCACCGGGAAAGTGGAGATGGTGTACGAGGGCGAGCAGCAGGGCGCGGAAGTCGTCGCGCGGAAGCTGATCGGCGAGGCGGTGGGGAAGCTGTTCCAGACGAAGTTCCCGGCGATCGAGCGCGCCGGCGTCGGCGAGCGCGCGGCCCGCGAGCGGCGTGGATACGGCGAGATCGATCACGAGGAGCTCGACGACATGTTCGCCGGCCGGCGCATGAAGAAGAAGGAGAGCGCGCAGCGCGAGGAGCCGCAGCCCGCGGCGCCGAGCGAGGCCGGATACGAGTCGATCCTGGCCTGGTTCGCCGACGGCAACAAGATCACGCTCTCCGACGAGCAGCCGTTCGCCGAGTACTTTCGTGAGCTGAATCGCGTGCCGCGGCTGGCCGACGTCGCGCGCAAGTACGCGAGTCCGAAACGCGACGAGGAGCTGGCGTTCTGGATGGAGATGATCCTCGAGGGACTGCACCAGTCGCTGCGCCTCGCGCGCGAGGATCTCGACTCGACGATCACGTTCCAGGAGCTGATGAAGTTCAACGTTTTGAGGACGGTTCGGTAGTCTCGCTTCGCGTCGCTCTCCAGTTTATCCCGCGCGCAGACGCGGGATCTTTGGTTGCACCGCGATGCGGCTGCCCATGAAACGCTCGTGGGCACCCGCCTGCCGGTATAACCAGTGATCCCGCGTCTTCGCGCGGGATAAACTAGAGAACCGAGAAACAGAACAGACAATGACCAAAGTCACGGCCGACATCCCCAACGAGCTCTCGCGGCAGATCGACCGGATCATCCGCGACGGCTGGTTTCCCGATCAGGAGTCGATCGTGCGCGAGGCGCTGCATCAGTTCGTCGACGCGAAGTCGTTCCTCGGCGATTCGCCGCGCATGCTGCACCGCTTCGCCGCCGATGCCCTCAACGACTCGAAGCCCGAGGTCGCGCTCAAGTTCGTCACCCGCGCCGCGTCGCTGCTCTCGCAGCAGACGATCACCGACTTCGCGCTCTACCAGGCGCTGATGGAACTGCGCGTGCAGGTCCTGCTGGTCATGGGCCGCGAAGACGACGCGCTCGCATCGCTCGAAGAGGCCCGCGAGAAGCTGCCGAACAATCCGACCATCGCGAAGTGGATCGAGAAGCTGCGGAAGAATAAGCCGCGGGGGGAAGCTTGAAGTTGCTGGGTTGCTAGGTTGCTGAGTTACTGCCCAGCAACCTAGCAACTCAGCAACTCAGCAACCCGGCATGCGCCACCGCTACGGTTACCTCGACCCCGACCTGATCCGGCAACTCCTCGCGGAGATGGGTCTGCGCCGCCTCTTCAACCATCTCCTGCTGCAAAGCGGCGGCGACGTCGAGGAGGCGATGCGCTGGATGCGCATGCTGCAGCAGCGCGGGTACATCGATCCCGACGTCGATCTGGAGGCCTTCTTCGCGCAACTGCTCGAAGAAAACGTCCTCGGGCGCGACGCCGACGGCAATGTCGTCCTCGCGGCCGGCGGCGAGCGCCAGATCCGGCGCGACGCGCTGGACGAGATCTTCGGCGGCCTGCAGAAATCGATCAGCGGCTATCACTCCGTGCCGAATGCCGGGCAGGGGACGGAGCGGCTGACCGAGACGCGCCAGTACCACTTCGGCGACGACCCGATGTCGATCGACTCGATCCGCTCGCTGCAGAACGCGATGAAGCACAACGATCCCGAGGGCGCGATCTCCATCACCGAAGACGATCTGGAGGTGTTCGAGACCGAGCACAACTCCAGCTGCGCCACGGTGGTGATGATCGACATCTCGCACTCGATGATCCTCTACGGCGAGGATCGCATCACGCCGGCGAAGAAGGTCGCGCTGGCGCTGACGGAGCTGATCCTGACGAAGTATCCGAAGGATGCCATCGACGTGCTGCTCTTCGGCGACGACGCGCGCGAGGTGCCGATCTCCGAGATCCCGTACGCGCAGGTGGGGCCGTACCACACGAACACGAAGGCCGGGCTCGAGCTGGCGCAGCGCATCCTGCGCAGGCGGAAGCACAACAACAAGCAGATCTTCATGATCACCGACGGCAAGCCGTCGGCGCTGACCGAGAACGGGCGGCTCTACACGAACTCGTTCGGCCTGGACATGAAGATCGTGAACCGCACGCTCGAAGAAGCGGACCGCTGCCGCCGCGCCAACATCCCGATCACGACGTTCATGCTGGCCACCGATCCGATGCTCGTGAACTTCGTCGACCAGCTCTCGAAGATCAACCGCGGCCGGGCCTACTACTCCTCACCCGACCGCCTCGGCGAGTACATCCTCGCGGACTACATCCGCAACCGCCGGAAGTTCGTGCACTAGGCGGGGGTCACCGATCAACGCACCCTGTCCTTCAAATTCCGGTTTGAATCCTAGGGATCGCCGGACTTGATGGTGATATTGGCTTTCGCCAGGCTCCATAATCCGATTGCCGGAGGGCTCGAACTCGCGGCCTCCGGCTGACAGGCCGGAGGTCTAACCGACTGAACCATGACCCTGCGTTAGAACCGCTTCATGTCGCCGTGCACTGATTATCATGCTTCGGCGCAGTGATTTCATCCGACGGCAACCAATCGGTCACGCCATTCGTGACGGCAATAAGGCCGGTCCTGCGGTACACTGCCGAAACCCATTCAGGGGACGCGAGCGATGCCGACGCGAATCACGGAGCGAAGGTTGCCGCTCCGCTTTACCGCCGCGGATCTCGGGCAGGCCACTGCCGATGCTGCGGCCGCGCTCATCAGCTTTCACAGCTCGCCCATCGTCAGGGACCGCCGGCAGACGTATGTCGTGTTCGTGCTCGACGCGGGGATGCAGGGAAACGTCGAGGCGTATCGCTGGCAGGTCGGCGGCGACACGACGCGCACGACGGCGGGCGTCTTCGAGTACGTTCCCGCGGCCGAAGGCGACATCGAGGTGCGGGTCACGCTCCTCGGCGCAGGCGACGCGGAACTGAAGACCATGACGCTCGCGCAGAGCGTCATCGCCACGAATGGGGAGCTCGCGGCGATGATCGCGCGGCCGGACGAAGTGACGCCCGTCGCGGCCGATCCGGAGACGAGCCGCGAGATTGTCAATGATGTACGGGCGTACATCGACGAGATCGCACCGCGCAGCGCGGATCCGAACAGCTCGATGAACCGGCTGCTCTTCGCCATCGCTTACGCCGAGGCGCTGAACGTTCCGCCGCCGGACCGCTCGGTCCAGCTGGAACGCCTGGCGGCGGCGTTGGGACAGGGGGCGGGGGAGAGTTTCGCGGATCAGGCGGCGGGCGGTGTGGGCTTGTGCCAGGTGCGCCCGCAGGTGCTGGGGATGTACGTGAGCGCAACCGAAGGAGGGACGGACTGGCTGCTGGCCCGGCGCGAGCTTCCGGGCGACGAAGCGGCGCGGCCTCCGGTGCGCAATGAATGGAAGGCCGCGCTGGCAAATCTGAACGAGGCGGGGCGCGCGGATCTGTTCAATCTTCTCCGTTTTCCGAAATCGAATCTGCGGATGACCCTGCGCCTCGTGGAGGCGCTCATGGGTCAGTACTTTCCGGGCGCGACGCTGCCGGCGATTCTCGCAAACGACGGCAACTCGCGGACGCTGATCTCACAGTTCAAGGAGGGGCCGTTCGCCGTGACGTGACGTTCGGGACGCGGACCAGATGCGATTCGACACTCTCGTGCTGTCCCTGCTGCAGGCCCAGTTCTGGTCCATCACGCCTGCTTTGCCGGGCGTCGGCGGTGGGACGCGCCCCCGGGTGGAATTTCCGGAAACGATTCCGGACGTGACGTTCATCGCCCGCGAGCTCGTCGCGGCGGACGGGTTTCCGGACCCGGTCGAGCGCAACCGGCTCAATGGCTTCATCCAGGGAGCGCGGCGCTTCCACACCTTGTACGGGTTGAATCCGATCATGATCGACTCGTTCGACGACATCCTGCGGCACTTCCAGGCCATGGCCGCGCCGATCGGCCGCATCCGCATCGTGTCTCACGGCAACGACGCCTTTCTCTTTCTTCCGATGTTTGACGGAGGCATGTGGGACGTCGGAATGGACACGCCGTGGCTGCAGGCGCTGCAGACCAGCGACGAAGCCGCACTGCGGTTCCTCATCAGCGTGGGCAACCCGGCGGCATCTCCTACTCTGATTGACGGCGTGGATCTGATCACCGACGGGATTCGCGCGCGCAACAGCGCGGTGCTGGCACCTTTCGGCCTGGACGCCGCCGGTTCGGCCGCGGGGGACCTGCTGCAATTCTTCGAAGTCGTCAATGATCTGTTCCAGGTGCTGCACGGTTCGATCGGTGTGACGACCGGAGCGACCACGGTCACCATGACGGGGCCGCAACAGGCCGCGATGAATGCGTCGCTCGGATTGATCGAGGCGGCGATCCGCATGCGCCTGATCGGGACCATCGTCGCCGGAAACGCCGTCACCGCGGCGACTCTCGATGCGTTCAAAGCGGCGGTGCTCGGATCGACGCCGGGACAGCTCGGAATGCTTGGCCCGCCTGCCAATCTTCCCAACGCCACGGTGGCTGCCGATGTCGCGGTGGCCATCGCCAGACCGGTCGCGACGCGGGAGGCGGACATCCGCACCGCCATCATCGGCGCGAACACGGAGCCGGTTCTCGGACGCGGCGCCGTCGGACAAATGGTGGGTGCGCTGGAGATCTTCCAGCCCGCCGTTCTGACGCTCGGCGGCGTTGTGCACGATGAGGCCGCGATCAACGCGGATGCCGATCTCGATGCGTTCTTCACCGTTTGCCTCGATCTGCACTTCCTGCGCAACGGCGAAGTCACCGTCAACGCTGCGCCGAGCAACGCGGCACAACGGACGGCGGTGCGGAACGGCCTGACGGAGATCTCGAATCTCCTCAGCACGCGGATTCGCGCCAGACCGGGAAACGCGATCACTGCAGCACAGCTCAACACTCTCCGCACCGCAATCGAGATGCGGCCGGTCCGGGAAAGTGTGGTGACGGGCGGAACGCTGGTGTATCCCGACAATCATGTCTTCACGGAGCTGACCGCCGCCAACGCGGCGATGGCGGGCCGCGCCTTCCGCACTCGCTATGACCACTTCCGCGGACTGATGCAGCCGGCGGATGCCAGCCATGTCGACGTTCGCGGCTGTCTGGTCGGAGCGAGGCCGGCATTCGTGACCACGCTCCGCGACTTTATGGGCGGAGCGGTCAACAGACCGACCGTCAGCGCGCCGAACTGGCTGCAGAGCTTTCCCGGAGGATTCCGGCGAGGCGGACTCAATCCCACCGTGTACGGCGAGATCGACGCCCTCATCGCCGCCGGCGGCGGCTTCGCGCCTCTGAACATCACGCCCGCCAACATCATCGACAGCTTTGTGGTCTGGTCGGGCCTGATCGATTTCACCCCGCATTTCGACTTCATCGCGGCGCTGTTTGCCGCGGGAGCGAGTCTGCGCGATTTCGCCTCTCTCGACTGGCGCGTCTTCCGCTCCGCCGCGGCGCCGGCCGGCATTCCGGTCCTGCGCATGGAGGCACAGCGAGTGGATACGCTGCTCGGCCTCAATCTCGGCGACCTCATCGAGCGATTCCGCACGATCTTCGAGGTCCCGGCCGCCACGCCGCCCAATATGGCGGCGCGCGGGCGGCTGACGCAGCTCCAGCCGTTCGTCTCCAGGCTCAGGGCCATCAATGCTGCCATTGTGACGGCCGGGGCCGCACCGACCGCGCCGCAGCTCGCGCAGTTCTTGGCCGACCTGACGAACGTGGCCGCCGGCATCACCGGCATCGCGGGGTTTCCCGCGGCCGCGCCGCCGCTCACTCCGCCGGCCGCGGCGGTGCTGGCGGACATCCAGGCCTTCGCCACGGCCATCGGGAATCACGTCGATTCGCTGCTGACGACGAACCTCGGTGCCTTCTTCACGGCCGTGCAGGGCGCGACGGGACACGCGAACGCGCGCATCCGCTACTACTTCAATGTGGGGCTGCCCCTTCTGGTGCAGAGCGGCGCGCAGCCGACGTCATTCGCCATTCTCCTCTTTGCCTCCGCTCCGAGCACGGTGATCGCCGACGCCGTGCGGAGCTGGATGCGCATTCAGTGGACCGGCACCGCCGCCCAAGCGGCGGCGATGAACGGGGTCATCACCCTTCTGCATATCACGAACGACGCGGAGCGGTTGGCCGCATCGCAGGTAGCCATGCTTTCCGAGGACCCGAGGGGGAACCCGGCCGCGGACGCGGGCATCGCCCCGATGCAGAAGTTTCACGATCACCTCGTCACCCAACCCTGACGGACACACACCATGAGCACGAACGGCATCGAAGTTCTTTCGCGGGAGGTGGCGGCGGTCCTGTCGCCGCTGCGGCATCTCGACTCGCCGCAGCAGATCACGACGCTCTTCCGCGAGCTGGGCTACGAACTGCCGGGGAATCAGCTGTTCGGCGATCTGCCGGTACTGGTGCAACTGGCCGGCGATCTGGTGTCGGCCGTCGAGGATCTGGTGTCCGCCGGAACGGACCAGGAACGCCTGCGCGCCGCCGCACGATTGCTTGAGGCCATCGTGCGCGTGGCCACGGAGGTTCACGAATCGATCGACATGATCAAGAACTCCGTGGCGGCGATTCCGAACTTCATCGCTAACAGCGACATCGACGAGCTGCCGGTGCGCCTCATCGACTATCTGCTCAGCCTCTATCTCTGGCGCGAGCGGCGCCGGATCTACGGCGTTCTGCTGTTCACCGGCGTCCTCGACGAGATCGACACACCGGCCGATGCCGCGAAGTTCCAGCCGGCATTCAAGCTGCGGAAGGTGTGGTGGGACCGCCTGCCGAAGATCATCTCCGAACCGCAGAACCTGCCGGAGATCGTCTACCAGTGGGACTCCAACTTCCAGTCGGAGCTCTTTCTCGAACGCCTCTATATTCTCTTCAACGGCTTCCGGCTGCCGGGCGGGCTGTACGAGCAGAGTGCGAGCGTCAAGGCCGCGCTGCAGAACACGACCGACGGGCTGCAGGAACTGCGCATTCCGATCTTCACGCGCGCGGTGTGGCCGGCCACGCGCAGCGAGTTCGGGATCAATGTCTCGCCTGTCGATCAGCTGGCAGCGGCGAAGCCCGGCTTCGCGCTGATTCCCTACATCTTCGGCGGCGCCACGTTCGACTTCGACATCAGCGAGAAGGTGGAGATCATGTTCGAAGCTTCGGCCTCGGTCGACGCGGGCATCGGAGTGATCTTCCGCCCGAGCGGCATCCAGTTTCTCGACCGCCTCTTCACCGCACCCGCCGACAGCTTCAACGCCGGCCTCTCGCTGGAGGTGCGCCAGAAGGAAAACACCGGCGAGATCATCTTGATCGGCGAGCCCGACGCCTCGCGGCTGGCGATCGAGGGAATCCACGGGCTGGTGTTCGTGACGAAGGCGCAGGACCTCGACGCCGGCTTCGAGACCGGGTTCGAAGCATTACGCCTCGTCATTAAAGGTGGTGACGGCGACGGCTTCATCAACACGATCCTCGGCGACGGCGGGATCACGGCCGAGGCGGGCCTCGGGATCCGTTTTTCGCGCAGGGAAGGCGTGTCGTTCACCGGCAGCGGCGGACTGGAGATCCGCCTGCCGTCGCACATCGAGTTCGGACCGCTGGAGATCCTCGGCGTTCTGATCGCCCTGAAGCTGCGCGAAGGCAACATCGTCGTCGAGAGCGGGGCGGACTTCAAGATCGAGCTCGGCCCTCTCGTCGCGACGGTGGAGAACATCGGTATCTCGGCCACGATCTCCTTCCCCGACGAAGGGGGCAATCTCGGTCCTGCGAATCTCGATTTCGGCTTCAAGCCGCCGAACGGCGTCGGGCTCTCCATCGACGCCGGTGTGGTCAAGGGGGGTGGCTATCTCTACTTCGACTTCGACAAGGAAGAGTACGCGGGCGCGCTGGAGCTGACGATCTCCGACTTCCTCGCGCTCAAGGCCATTGGACTGATCAACACGAAACTGCCGGGCGGCCAGCGCGGATTCTCGCTCCTGATCATCATCACCGCCGAGTTCAACCCGGGCTTCCAGCTCGGATTCGGATTCGCGCTCATCGGCGTTGGGGGACTGCTCGGTCTCAATCGGACCATGCTGCTCGACCCGCTCGCGCAGGGCGTACGCACCGGTGCCGTGAATAGCATCCTGTTCCCGACGAACGTCGTCGCGAACGCGCCGCGAATCCTCAGCGATCTGCGGGCGATCTTCCCGCCGCATGAGGGGATCTTCCTGATCGGACCGATGGCGAAGATCGGATGGGGAACGCCCACGCTGATCAGCCTCTCGCTGGGCGTGATCATCGAGATTCCGGGCAATGTCGTGATTCTCGGCCGCCTGCGCCTGGCGCTGCCGACCGATGAAGAAGCGGTGGTCGTGATTCAGGTCTCGTTCATCGGCGCGCTCGAGTTTACCAAACGGCGGATCTGGTTCTTCGCCACGCTGTTCGAGTCGCGCGTGCTGTTCATCACGCTCGAGGGAGAGATGGGGTTGCTGATGGACTACAGCGACAATCCCAACTTCGTCCTCTCGGTGGGCGGGTTCCATCCGCGCTTCACGGCGCCGCCGCTGCCGTTTCCGTCGCCGGCGCGGCTGGCCTTGAACATCATCAACGAGAGCTTTGCGCGCGTACGGGTGGAGCTCTATCTGGCCGTTACGTCGAACACCGTCCAGATGGGCTGCCGCGCCGAGGCGTTCTTCGGCTTCGACGCCTTCAGCGTGGAAGGCTATTTCAGCTTCGATGCGCTGATCCGATTCTCGCCGTTTTACCTGATCGTCGAGATCTCCGCCGGCTTCTCGGTGAAGGTCTTCGGTCTGGGGCTGTGGGGCATTCACCTGCGGGCGATGCTGGAAGGACCGACGCCGTGGCACATCCAGGGCTCGGCGGAGATCGAGTTCCTCTTCTTCACGTTCGACGTCGACGTGGACGTCACATTCGGAGAGCGGCGCGCCGAGACGCTGCCGCCGATCGCAGTCCTGCCGAAGCTGCGTGAGGAATTCGAGAAGCTCGACAGCTGGCGTGCCACGTTGCCGGCGTCGGGACGGCACTTCGTGAGCCTGCGCGATCCGGCGAGCGCGGGGCTGCTCGTGCTCCATCCGGTCGGGACGCTGGAGATCAGCCAGCGTTTCGTGCCGCTCAACCTCACGCTCGACAAGATCGGGAATCAGAAGCCGTCGGACGTGAAGCGCGTCAGCGCGCGCGTGCAGGCGGGAGCGCTGGAGGTCAAGGGAGCGACGCGCGAGAAATTCGCGGCGGCGCAGTATCGTGAGATGAATGACGCGCAGAAGCTGTCTGCGCCCGCCTACGAGCCGTTCGACAGCGGCGTGCGTCTCGGAGCGGCGGGACAGCCGTGGGCCAGCGGCACGATGGCCCGCCGCAACGTGCGCTACGAGACCATCATCATCGATACGGCCTTCCAGCGCGTGCGGCAGTCGTTCTTCAAGTTCTGGGACGCGCTGTTCACGCATTTCCGCGGCGGCGCGGCGGTGGCGCGATCAGAGATCTCGCTGGCGGCCGAGAAACGCGCGCGTCCGTTCGAGGAGAAAGTGGCCGTCGTCGAGGACCGGTTCTCCGTCGCCTTCCAGGCGGACAACAGCCGCTACGCGGCGGCAACGTTCGGCAGCTACGCCGAGGCAGAGGCGCATCTCGCGGATGTCGTGCGGTTCGATCCCGCGCTGTCCGACGCGATTCACGTCATCCCGAACGCGGAGCTGAAAATCGCATGAGCGCACAGCCGATCGCCGCCTACTCGTTCATCCCCTGGGCGCGCCAGGGACTGGGGATCTACATCCGCGAGGCCGACCTCGACGCGACGGTGAAGATCCGCGGATCGATCGCGGTGAATCTCGAGCTCACCGGCGAGCAGATCGCGGGCGGCACGATCACCGAGGCCCTGCCGCCGCGCGCGGTGCAACTCTACGGGCCGGCCGACATCGTCGGCATCGACGCGAAGGCGATCATCCGCACCGAGCCGCGTGCCTGGACCACGAACTTCGAGACGAACTATGTCCCGTTCATCGAGTTCTACGACGAGGACTTCCCGTGGCGCTACACGCCGGCAAAAGCATCGGACGATCAGAAGCGCCTGCGGCCGTGGCTGGCGCTGGTGGTGCTCGAGGAGAGCGAGATCGTCAGCGAAGGCCCGGGCGGTCTGGGACGTCCGCTGCCATTCATCGAAGTGGCGAACGCGGCGCAGAAGTTTCCGCCGGCCGATCAGTTGTGGGCCTGGGCGCACGTCCACGTGAACGGCGCACTGCCGGGCGATCCCGCCGATCCGCGGGCCATTGCGGCGCAACTCGATCAGACCGTGCGCGCGAATCGCGACCTCGCGTACTCGCGGCTTCTCTGCCCGCGCATCCTGAAGGCGAATACCGGCTACCACGCGTTCGTCATCCCGGCGTTCGAGACCGGCCGCCTGGCGGGATTGAACGAGAATCCGGAAGACGCGCCGTTTGCCACGCATAGCGCGTGGGCCGAATATCCGGGCCGCAAGCAGAGCCCGTTCTTTCCGCACTACTACCGCTGGTATTTCCGCACGGCCAGCGCCGGGGATTTCGAGTATCTGGTGCGGCTGCTCCAGCCGCGCACGGTCGACTCACGCGTCGGGCGGCGGGACATGGACGTGCAGGCGCCGGGTGCAAACCTGCCGGGCATTCCGGAGCTCGGCGGGATCCTTCGATTGGGTGGGGCGCTGCGCGCGCCGCTGATCACCCTGAGCGCGGACGAGCGCCGCGAGTACGACCGGCACGAGCAGTGGGGCAGACCGTATCCACACGCCTTTCAGACGGCGCTGGCGTCGCTGATCAATCTCGCGGAGGACTACCGCGAGGACGGCGTGGCTGTGGATGAGGATCCTCTGATCGTGCCTCCGCTGTACGGCCGCTGGCACACAGAGACCCAGCGTCTCGTGCCGGCCGACGCCGACCCCGCGCGCAAGCGTTGGGTGCACGAGCTCAATCTCGATCCTCGCCATCGCGTGGCGGCCGGATTCGGAACGCGCATCGTGCAGACGAATCAGGAGAATTACATGGAGGCGGCGTGGCAGCAGGTCGGCAACGTCCTGGAGGCGAATCAGAAGATCCGCTACGGGCAGATGGCCATAGCTGCGAGCCAGGTGTGGCACGTACGGGAGTTGACGGCGATCGCGCAGCGCTCATCCGAGCAATTTTTCATCCTCGCCGCGCCGGTGCAGCGGCGCGTGCTGGCGAACGGATTCACCGTGCAGCATCAGGTGAGAACGAGCGCGTTGCCCGCGGTGGCGATGTCGAAGACGATGCGGCAGGTCCGCCGGCCACGCGCCCGCATCGAGAAGCTGACCAGCGATGATGCGATACGCCCGGCCGGGGGCCTGCTGGCGCGCATGAATCTTCCGGACGGAGATCCGAACAAAGTCTCGGCCGCGCCGCCGAAAGTCGTCGCGCCGGCATTGCCGACCGGGGAAAAGCTCGCGGAAGACCTCGGGCAGCGCGGCATTCCACGTCCGTGGCTCGACGCGCTGGCGCGCAATCGCCTGCTGCTTCTCATCCTCGTGCTGGTGATCGCGCTGCTGCTGTTGTTCCTGGTCGCGCCGGCGGCAGGTCTCGCGTTCCTCGTGATCGCCGCGGCGGTCGCGGCGTGGATCGCGCGCATGCGCCGTACGGCCCTCGTCGCGGACGTCCTCAATCCCGAAACGCGCACGCCTGCCAGCGTCGATGAACTGCCGCTCAGTCCCCATTTCCATGTCGGTGTTCCGGGAAGCACTCCCGCGCCGCGGCCCGGCACCACCGATAGTCCGGAGGCGCAGCGGTTCAAGGACGCATTGCGCAACCTCTACACGGTGGACGAGGTCGAGCGGAAGATCGAGATTCCGGTGCGGAATCCGGTCGACCTTCCGGCCATGGCTACGACGACGATCAAGTCGCTTCATCCGGCGCTCACCGTTCCGGCGCGGGTTCGCGGGTCGGTGCAGATCCCGCCGCGGATCTCCGTGCAGCTGCCTCCGGAGACATTCGACGAGGTCATGGTCTATCCCGAGATCGACACCCCCATGTATCAGCCGCTCAATGCTGTCTCCAGCGAGCTGTTTCTGCCGAACGTGCAGCTCATTGAGAACAACAGCATCACGCTGCTCGAGACCAACCAGCCGTTCATCGAGGCCTACATGGTCGGCCTCAATCACGAATTCGGGCGCGAGCTGTTGTGGCGCGAGTATCCGACCGACCAGCGAGGCAGCTACTTCCGCCAGTTCTGGGATGTGAGTACGTTCCTGGCGGAAAACGCCGGCGATCCCGAGCAGCTGCGCGAGCGTCTGCGCGATATTCCGGAACTGCACAGGTGGCGGCCGGACAGGACGTCTCTCGGCGAGCACGATCATCGCGAAGAGCAGGGCGACAAGGAGGACGAGCTCGTGCTCGTCATCCGCGGCGAGCTGCTGAAGCGATATCCGACCGCGGTCATCTACGCGCATCGCGCGGAATGGGAGCGCTCCAACGGCGCCATCGACAAGAGCCGACCGCGCAAACTGGCGGCGCTTACCGAGGAGCAGGCCCTCCATCCGCGGAAGGACCTGGTCAAGACTCCGCTGTACGAAGCGAAGGTCCATCCCGACATCTATTTCTTCGGGTTCGATCTGACGGCCGACAAGGCTCGCGGCGGCCAGATCGTCAACGGCGAAGAAGATCCGGGATGGTTCTTCATCATCAAGGAACGTCCCGGCGAGCCCCGCTTCGGGCTCGATCTGCCTCGGGAGGGGCCGCAGCCCACGCTGCACACGTGGAACGACCTCTCATGGACGGACGTGCTCAATGCCTACACCCCCGGCGCATTCTTACGTGCAGGGGAGAAGACGGTGACGCTGACCGATCCCGGCTCGGCGAGCGTTGCCAAACAGCAGCACGACGAAGACAGCCGGTTCATCTGGCGCGCCGATACGCACGCCGCCGAGCTGGCCTACATCCTCTACCAAGTACCGGTGCTGATGGCGGTGCATGCGGCCGAGATGCTGAAGAGAACGGTTGGGTGAGCGATGACCGATTTTGAAGAGCAACGCGGCGAGTTGGCGCGATTGCGCCAGGAGCTGGAGCAAAACCGCGAGCTGTCGCTGCTGTCGCGCGAAGCTGTGCGCCAGAGCGAGCGCGCACTGGCGGAGCTGGCCAGGCGCGGCGGACGGCGCGACCAGGACGAGCAGGCACGCCTACAGGCGCGGCTGGAACAGGCATCCGCATGGGCCGCTCAATCCGCCGAAGACGCGGCCGGGCTGCGCGCCGCGGAAGCGGAGGTGCTCAAAGCCTTCGACCTGTTGTCCGATCCGCGCCAGCAGATTGGCATCTTCTCGAATCGCCACCCGATCCTTCTGTTTCCGCTGCGCATCGAGACGCGCTTCAAAACGAATCCGAACGGTGCCCCGCAGTTGTGGCTCCGAGTCTATCCCGACCCCTGTCTGATCGACACGTTCGAAGCGTCGCTGACCGAGCAGGAGGTCGCGAACGCGCAGGCGTTCTGGGCACGGATGTGGAGTGCCGCGGAGGACGAAGCGCTTGAGCGCGCGGCATGGCGCGAGCTCGTCGCCGCGTACGGCTCGGGCCGCGCCGGCTGGATCATCCGTCAATACATGCCGCGCAATCCGAGCGAGAAGCCGCCGGCGACGGACGGCGCAAACGTGCGTCTGATCATCACGGCAAACACGCCGCTCTCCACGGCCGTCCCAGCGTATTGGGAAGCGGTCTGGAAAGCGAAGGACGACTCCGCTGCACAGCAGGCCGCGTTCGTGACGCTTGAAGGAGCGCTCGGCGCGGCAGGGGCGCGCGAAGTGCTCGAGCGCTACCGGCCGTTCAATCTCAACGATCCGCCGCCCGCGCCGCTCACCCGCGAGCAGGCCGTGGTGAAGGCGACGGTGTTGCAGGTAACGGCGGCCGGCGAGATGGAAACGCGCCGTACGTCATGGTCCAGCGCGGCGCGGATCGACCTCCTCCCGGACCGCTTTTTCGTGATCGCTTACCCGCGCGCCGGCGATCCAGTCACCGCCCTCGGCCGCGTGATCCGCACGCCGCTCCTTGCCAGTCCCGACCCCAACGCGCCGCCGGAGCAGCAATTGAAGCCGGTCGACGATCAGGTGCAGATCCCCGAGGACGTCGCGTGGATGTTCGACTTCGACAAAGCGGTCGCGGCGGGGATGGCGCTGCAGATCGACATCACCGCGGTACAGGCGCGTGAGGGATTCGAGCGCGTGGTGGTCCTGGGCGTGCGGCTCGGCGATACCGCCGGCGAAGGACGCGAACATCTCGCCCGGCTCCTCGAGCACCATCTCTACAGCCGCACGGGGATGGAGATCGTCCCGCAGGGCGCACCGACGAACAATACGGAGAAAGGCGGTGCGGCGTACTCGTTCCGTGATGACCCGGAGGCGAGCTTCGCCACGTTCGTGCACGACGTCCCGCAGTACGAGCACGAGTCCGATCCGCTGCTGCGCCGCGACGGTCAGTGGCTGGCCGACGTTCTCGGCCTTCCGTACGACCTCGCGCGCCGGATTCCGCACGCGAGCGGGACGGACCAGAGCGAAGCGCGCGCGATGCAGATCGCACTCTGGCCGGGGACGCTCGGCTACATGATGAAGAGTCTTCTCACTCCCGTCTTCTCACCGGAGGATGTGGAGTGGACCCGTGGCTTCTTCACGCGCTACGTGAGCGGGCGCGGGCCGCTGCCGGCGCTGCGCGTCGGGCGTCAGCCTTATGGAATCGTTCTCACCACAGCCTTCGACCGGATCGCGTGGGGCGACCCTCGCGACTCACGCGACGCCCGCCTGTACGAGATTCTCAAACGCGCCGATGCGGACTGGCGGCAGCACGTCAGCGGCATCAGCTTCGTCGGCAGGCGCAACAGCGATCCCCACCAGATCCTCCTCGACGTCCTCGGACTCCATCCGTCATCGGTGGAATACCATCCGCTTCAGGCGGAGAGCGTCGAGCACAAGTACTACGAGGTGAGTTTCTTCGGCACCACCATCGGGACGGCCTTACTCGGATTGTTCCCGTGGGCGGGTCCGCTCGGACTGCTACGCAGCTTCGGTTACGGCGGCGCCGAGGTGCCGGACCTGCTGAACAAGGTCTACAAAGCGCGCCAGACGCCGCTCGATGGCCCAGTGGTGGACGATCGTCCGCTGTCGGAGACCGACCCGATCCGCGCGTATGCCGGGAATCTCAACTACATCCAATGGCTCGCTGCGGCCGCGCGCTCGGGCATCTTCGCGATTCAGCGGGAGCAGGGATTCGACGGCGGACGCAAGCCGGCGGCGTTGCTCTATCTCTTCCTGCGGCACGCGCTGCAGCTCGCGTTCCGCGACACGGGCCTGAAGCTGCAGGTGCAAGAGGGCGTGCTGCAGAACTTGGCCGCGGCGCAGCGCGAGCCGACATTCGTGCACATCGTCGGCGAGCAGAAGACGAGCGAGAGCAGCTACGCCGTTCTGTTCGATACCGATCCCCGAATCACGAAGAGCGACGGTGTCCGCGTCGGCGATCACATCGCGAGCAACATCGGTGTGATCGATCCCGATCTTCGCGAGCAGATGGAGGCGCTCGACCGGCTCGCCACCGTGCCGACGGCGCGGCTGGAGCGGCTGTTCGCGGAGCACGTCGATGCCTGCGGCTACCGCCTCGACGCGTGGAAGACGGCGCTGTATGCGCTGCAACTGGAGTCGCTGCGCGCCACGATCACTAAACGCGAGTCTCCGGGCGTGTTTCTCGGGGCCTACGGTTGGCTCGAGCCGCTGCGCCCGCGGCGCACGGCGCTGCGGCCGGCCGTCGTTCCGGAGGAGATTGCGGGTCTGGTCAATCAGCGTGACGCGGGCACGCCGCTGATGAGCGACCCGGGCAACGCCGGGTTGATTCACGCGCCGTCGCTGAATCACGCGACGACCGCGGCGGTGCTGCGCAACGGATATCTCGCCAATGGCGGGCAACTGGCCGTGAATCTGACATCGCGCCGGGTGCGGCTCGCGGTGGGAATTCTCGAGGGGATGCGCAACGGTCAGTCCCTCGGCGCGCTGCTCGGCTATCAGTTCGAGCGCCATGTGCACGACCACGGTCCGCTGCAGGTGCGCGACGTCATCTACGCGCTGCGCCGCGAGTTCCCGCTCGTCGCGAATCAGATCAACAACACGAACACGGAGAGCGGGGAGGCGCGCGAGTCCATCGCGGCGATGAACGTCGTCGACGGGCGGAAGCTGATCGAGCGCGTCGAGAGTGTGTCTCCGCCGAATGTCGTCTACCCCTTCGGCACGACGACACTCCCGGGGCGCCCGGCGGCGCAGGAACAGGCGCTGACGAACGCGCTCGCCCACATCCGCAACATCAACGATGCCGTGGCCGATCTCGTGCTCGCCGAAGGCGTGCATCAGGCGGTGCTCGGAAATTACGAGCGCTCGGCCGGCACGCTGGATGCGTTCGCGAAAGGCAACTATCCGCCCGAACCGGAGGTGATCCGCACGCCGCGCACGGGCGTGGCGCTGACGTTCCGCACGGCCATTCACTTCTCGCCGGCACCGCCGGCGGATCCGCTGCCCGGCATCGCGCTGACGCCACTGGCCACCGCCGAGCCGGCGGTGAATGCGTGGCTGAAGGACCGCCTTCCGCCGCCGTTGTCCGTCGGCTGCGACGTCGTCTTCGTCGACCGCGACACCGGTGCCGAGGGACGGCGTTTCGTCAGTCAGACCGACCTCGGGTTGCATCCGATCGACCTGCTCTATCGCGTCCAGGCCAGCACGGAGCAGTCGCTCGGCGACCTCGACGACGAGATCGTGCGGTTCATCGAGACGAACGAGAAGCCGCGGCACGATCGGCCGATCCGTATCGCCCACACCGAGCGCGTGCCGAACCGGGTGACGTGGTTCGAGGTGCAGGCACTGCTGCAGAGCCTCCGCGCGGTCGTCGTCGCGTCGCGCCCCCTGCGCCCGGCCGACCTGATGCGCGCGAACGATGCGGCCGCGGATCAGCAGGGAAGCCTCTCGCTGCCGCGTCAGCGCGTCTCCGCACCCCGGACTCAGTGGGATCCCACGCTGCTCGCAGCGCTCGACGATGTCACGGCGCAACTGAACGACCCGAACGTCACGATCGATGAGGCGCTCACACGCTTCGCGGCCGCGGTGTCGTCCTGGGCCGCGTACCGGCTGCCGCAGAGCGGAACGGGATTCCTGTACGAGTGGCGTGCGCGCGAGTACACGGCACTCGCCGCAAAGATCGGCGAGCGCGTCAAGGACTGGAACGAGCGGCTCGCGCGGTACGACGCGCACATCGCCGGCTACGACCTGGAGGCAGGAGCGCTCACGGAGGAGGAGCGCATGGCGCGGCTCGGCAGCGCCGAGATCATCATCAGCACGGAGTTCACCGATCCTGTTCCGGCGAATGCGAATGACTATCGCAACAACGTTCTGCCGGCGCGGCGGAATGCTTTTGTCACGAAGCGCGACGCGCTGCAGCAGCTCGTGACCGTCGCCCGGCCGGCGTACGCGCAGTTTCTCCAGAACGCGAAGGATGCGCTTCCGCTGACGGCCTTCGATCCGAACCCGATCAGCTTCGACGATGAGGAGGCCGAGGTCGCGCGGTTCCGCGCGGAGCTGAAGACGAGCGTGGCGGCGATCCGCGACGACGTGACCAAACGGATTGTCCGCGTCGATGCGCTGCTGACCCGCCACGACGCCGCGGCGGCAGGCGACGAGAAAGTCCGGCTCCTGCAGGAAGCGGCGAAAATCGTGTTCGGCGACGACTTCCAGTTCGTGCCGCACATGACGCTGCCGGCCAATGCCGCCGGCGAGCTGGCGAACGCGTGGCAGCACAGCCGATCCGGCGATTTGACAAGCTATCTCACCGCGACCGTGAAACGCGAGTTTCCGGTCGACGACTGGCTGCACGGAGTCGCGCGGGTGCGCGACAAGATGCACCACTGGGAGAACGTCGTTCTCCTCGGCGATGCGTTCCGCACTGCCGTGACCGAGCTGACGCCGCTGCAGCTTCCGTTTTTTCCGAACGATCCCTGGCTCGCTCTGGAATTCCCGGAAGCGCACGAGATCACGAGCGACCGGCTGCTGTACACGGCGCATTTCGCGGAGGACCTCGACACGGCGCAACCCGTGTGCGGAGTGTTCGTCGACGAGTGGACGGAAGTCATCCCCGGAGTTCGGGAAACGACCGGGATCGCGTTTCATTACGACCGCCCGAACAGCGAGCCACCGCAGGCGTGGCTGCTGGCGTTGTCGCCGTCGCGTCGAGGGGAATGGTCGTGGGACGATCTGCTGGCGACGGTGAACGACACGCTCGATGCCGCGAAGCGACGGGCCATCGAGCCGGTGCATCTCGATACGACTCCCTATAGCACGTTCCTGCCGGCGACGGTGTCGGCGTACACGTTTCCGGAGATCTCGATTTCCAACAATCTCCTGCGCAACCGAAACATCTACACGCGTTGAAGAGGAGCAGGCGATGGCCCTGATGTATACGGTAGAGACGATCGATGCGGCGCTGGTGGCGCGGACGCATCCCGCCATTACGAGGTGGAACCGGCTGGAAGGGCGTCCGCGCACGCATGACTTCGACCGCGCGCTGAAGGCCGAGGTGCGGGACGCGCTCTGGATGCTGACGAAACAGTGGCAGATGGGCGAGTTTCAGGGCGACGACGCGGCCTCGCCGGTCCTGGCGCGCGTCTGCATCGACAGTGCGCCGATCGACCGTTTTCAGGCGGCGCGGGGTCCCGTGGAGTCTCTCGACCTCGCTCAGCCGCTCGAAGCGAGAGTCGAGTGCCGGCCGCTTCCGCTGTCGCTGGATCTGCGCATGGCCGTGGGACACCGGTGGCTGAAGATGCTCGCCCGCGAGCGCACCGCGAATACGCTCTCCGCCGACTATCGTCAGCCATACATCGACGCGTATGGAGTGGCTGTTCCCGATCCGGCGAGTCCGGCGGATTCCATGATCTGCGCGCATGCGGATGCGTGGCAGCAGGTGAGCGCCGCAGGTGGCCGGGCGATGGACGGCATTGGGTTCCTCGACCATGTCGCCAATCCCGCGAATCACGCCTTCGACGGAGTGGGCGCGGCCGCCGGCGACGAGGCGCAGCTCACGACCCTCGCGGGACGGCTGAAGGACTGGTTCGCCGCGCTGATCCTGCAGCCGCCGGCAGCGGGGAACGACGCATGGATCCCGCAACGGCTCGAATATCAGTTCGGCTGTGCCGCACCGGCAGGACAGCAGGACAACGTCATGCGCGCCGAGGAGTATTACCAGGGGTCTCTCGACTGGTATGCGCTCGAGCGTCATCCGGGCGAGGCCCAGCTCGGCGAGCCTGCATCACCGGTGAGAGCGGGGACGCGCCAGGCCCATACGTTTATCCCCACCTCGATCGTGTTCGAAGGGATGCCGAACACGAGGTGGTGGGCGTTCGAAGACCGGCGCACGAACTTCGGCGAGGCCCGGCCCGACAAGACCGATCTCGGCAAGCTGCTGCTCATGGAGTTCGCGCTCGTCTATGCGAACGACTGGTTCGTGCTGCCGCACACGCTCGACATCGGCACGCTCGCGGAGGTGCGGGGGATTGCAGTGACGAACGTCTTCGGCGAGCGCCAATGGATCGAGCCTGTTCGGGAGCAGCCCGCGGAGGAGTGGCAGCGATGGAGCATGTTCACGCTCGGCACGACCGCTGTCGAGCGGCAGCTGCCTCCCGCGCGTCTGGTGCTTCTCCCGACGGTCCCGAAGGTGCAGGAAGGACCGCCGCTCGAAGAGGTGGCGTTCATCCGCGACGAGATGGCCAACATGGTATGGGCGATCGAGCGGCGGATTCAGCTTCCGACGGGGATGACCCGCCCCGGAGCGGAGGCGGCGCGCGAACTGCTCGAGCTCCTGCAGAAACCGGTGCGCGAAGAGCTGGCGCGCCTGCAGCCCCGCCGTGCGGAACTGGAGAAGATTCCGGAAGCCGATCGCACGCAGGCGCAGCGGGATGAGCTCGCGGCCGTCGTCGCCCGTCTCGCGCAACTCCTGCCGCCGGAAGCGAGAGCGGCGATCCGCTACCGCCTCATGAATACGGTCCCGGAACAGTGGATCCCCTTCATTCCCGTCCATATCGACGGCAGCGTGCGGGAGATCCAGCTGCAGCGCGCGGCGCTGCCGCGCATTTTCCCCGGAGCGCCGAACCCGCCGGAAAAAGTCCGCCCCCGCACCTCGCTCCTGCGCCACGGCATGCCCCGCGCGTACTACGTGCATGAGGAAGAAGTGCCGCGTGGAGGTGCGGTCCTGAGCCAGTCCTATCAACGCACACGCTGGATCGGAGGGAAGGTGTTCACGTGGTTCGGCGCGCGTAAGCAGACCGGCCGCGGAGAAGGCGCGAGCGGGCTCGCGTTCGATCAGATCGTGTGATGCTCATGCCGGCCGCTCGCTGTGCCTCGCGGCGCACGAGGATCACAGCGAGAAGCCGCTGCCGGCGGGTGAAGGTGCCGGACGACGTGCTTTGGTCGCGGGTCCGTGCAGATTTCCGCTCGCGAAATTGGCGACTTTGCCAGTCTCCGATTCTCTAAGCAACCCCTCTGAAAACACGAAAGCCGCCGAAGTGGCGGCTAATCAATGCTTAGTTTCGCGGCGCCGACTGGGCTCGAACCCGCGACCTCCCGCGTAACAGGCCCGGAGGGTTAACTGGCTGGTTTCCGTTGGCATCGATGCTAACCCTTCCTCCCCGTCCCAGTCCAAGGGGTATGCGAACCGTGACCGCCCTCTTCCTTCTGACTGCCCTCACCCTCTCTGGTTCGGAGTCGCGGATGCAGGTGATTCTGGGCATGTTCTCGAAGTCGAAGCACGTCCACAAGCAGAAGCGCGGCGTGTCGAAGTCGATCTTTCTCGAGAGGCACGGCGAGCCGGTCGCGGGCGGCGACGTCTCCGGCATCTATGAGGTGGACGGCCTCGAGCTGCTGACCCTGCGGCTGACGCAGAGCGGCGGCGAGGGGACCGATCGCGACGGCACGTTCGTGCTGCGCGAGGTTCGCCGCAACGGAGCGCTGCTCACGGCGACGAAGGTCTACCCGGACGGGCGCACCAAAACGCTCGAGGGCGTGTTCATGGACCTGGTGACGCGCGCAGGCAAGACGCCGGAGGATGCGACGACCACCCGCATGCGCGGATTCGGCGCCGTGCTGGACGAGCCGTACGCCGCGGCCGGAGGCGTGTTCATGGACAGGGTGTTCTTCGCACGCCGTTAGTGCGCTACCGCGCACCCGCCGCGCCGCACTGGTACACCCCTGGTGTACCACTGCGCCCCTGCCGCGCCGCGCTGGTACATCCCTTGTGTACCACTGCGCCCCTGCCGCGCCGCGCTGGTACATCCCTGGTGTACCACTGCGCCCCTGCCGCGCCGCACTGGTACACCCCTGGTGTACCACTGCGCCCCTGCCGCGCTGCACTGGTACACCCGCGGTGTACCACTGCGCCCCCGCCGCGCCGCACTGGTACACCCCCGGTGTACCACCGCGCACCTGCCGCGCCGCACTGCGCCGCCGCAGGAATCCTGTGCCGAGCATGGCGCGTTACGTGGGCGTGCGAAAATTATTCGCAGTCCTCCTGGTAGCGGCCACCGCCTCCGCCAACGAATTCTCCTGGCGCTCGCTGCAGAGCGGGTCGCCGATCGGGCCGACGCCGCTGCATGACCGCGGCATCCACGGCGAGGGGCAGATCGTCGCCGTCCTCGACTCCGGGCTCGAGTACACGTCGTGTTACTACGCCGAGGCGGATGGCTCGGCGCCGCCGTTCAACACCGGGACCCCGTCCGGGGGACTGGAATCGAAGAACGTTGATCCGTCGCGGCGGAAAGTCATCGCCTACGACTTCCTCTACTCCTGCGATCAGTATCCCGGCGCACAGGGCTGCGACCGCATCGGCGCGCCCGGTGCGCTCGACAATCACGGACACGGCACGCACGCCGCGGGTGCCATCGCCGGCGACAGCGGCGCGCCGATCAAGCACGACTGGGGTGACGCCATCGCGCCCGGCGCGAAGCTGGTGATCCAGGACGCCGGACTCACCACCGGCGACGCCTGCACGCAGTATCCCGGCATGAAGTGCCCGGCCGTGCTGACGCCGATCTTCGAGCAGGCCTACAAGCAGGGCGCGCGCATTCATTCGAACTCGTGGGGCGACCGCCAGGGCGTGCCGTATCCGGCCACGCCGCCGACCGCGAACTACTCGAGCACCTCGCGCGAAGTCGACGCGTTCGTCTGGTCGCATCAGGACTCGCTGATGGTGTTCAACACCGGCAACTTCAGCGGCAACGGCACGCCGGCGGCGAGCTCGCTCTCGTCGCCCGGCTCGGCGAAGAACACGCTGCAGGTCGGCGGCACGCGCTACTACGGCAGCGGCGACGACGACATCCTCGCGCCGTTCACGCTGTACGGTCCGTCGCGCGACGGCCGCATCAAGCCCGACGTCGTCGGCCCCGCCAAAGTGATGTCGGGCGACATCGATCTGAACAACGACGGCATCGCCTGCGAGGCGTCGAACTCCGACGGCACCTCGTGGTCCGCGCCCTCGGTCGCCGGAGCCGCGGCGCTGGTGCGTCAGTACTACACCGACGGCTTCTATCCGACCGGCGTCGCCACGACGTCGAGTCGCTTCACACCCAGCGCCGCGCTGCTGAAGGCGACGATCATCTCCGCCGCGCGGCCCGTGCTCTGGCGTCCGCAGAACGGAAACCTCGTGCCGACGAAGCCTGTCCCGTCGAATGAGCAGGGCTGGGGCTTCCCGGTGCTCGACGACGCGCTTTACTTCCCCGGCGACAAGACCCACATTCGCGTCGCCGACGTGCCGCTCGCGTCGGGACTCGCGGAGGGACAGTCGTCGACGATCCGCCTGCAGGTGAAGGCGGGAACGCCGCTGAAGGCGGTGCTGGTCTGGACCGATCCTCCCGGAACCGTGCGCAGTACGTTCGATGCGACGCCGCAGCTGGTGAACGATCTCGATCTCCGGGTGAACGGCGCCGGTCCCGACGATCATCTGAACAACGTGGAAGTCGTCTCGCTCGCGGCGCCAACCGCCGGCAACTACGACTTCACCGTCACCGCCTCGCGCCTCGGCCTCGGCCCGCGCCAGAGCTACGCGCTGGTGATCACCGGCGACTTCACGGTCGAGCAGGCGCCTTCGCAGTCGCGCGCGCGCGCCGTGCGGCACTGAGGGCGGTTTGGACTGCGGCAGCACGCTGCCGCTTTCGAAAGCGGCGGCTATGCCGCCGCACTCCTATAATGCGCGCCCATGTTGGCCCGAGAGTACTTACGTGAGAACGCGGACGCGTATCGCGAGGCGCTGAAGAACCGCGGCGCGTCCGTCGACATCGACCGGTTCATGGAGCTCGACGGCGAGCGCCGCCGCGCGATCGTCACCGTCGAGGCGCTGAAAGCGCAGCGCAACGCCGCGTCGCAGGAGATCGCGACGCTGAAGAAGAACAAGCAGGACGCGTCGTCGCAGATCGAGGCGATGAAGGGCGTCGGCGACGAGATCAAGGTGCTCGACGAGCGCCTCGCGGAGATCGAAGACGAGTTTCGCAATCTCGAGCTCTACTTCCCGAACGTTCCCCACGACTCCGTCCCCGTCGGTCCCGACGAGTCCGCGAATCGCGTCGAGCGCACGTGGGGCGAGAAGCCGTCGTTCACCTTCACGCCGAAGAATCACTGGGACATCGGCGAGGCCCTCGGCATCCTCGACTTCGAGCGCGCCGCGAAGGTCACCGGCGCCCGCTTCGCGATTCTCTTCGCCGGAGCGGCGAAGCTGAGCCGCGCGCTGATGAACTTCATGCTCGACGTGCATGAACGCCAAGGCTACACCGAGGTGCTGCCGCCGTTCATCGTCAACGCCGACTCGCTGCGCGGCACGGGCCAGCTGCCGAAGTTCGAAGAGGACCTGTTCCGCCTGCAGCACGAAAAGCCGCTGTACCTCGTCCCGACGGCCGAGGTGCCGGTGACGAACATTTATCGCGACGAGATCCTCGACGGCGCGCGGCTGCCGATCTACTACACCGCGTACACGCCCTGCTTCCGCGCCGAGGCGGGAGCGGCCGGCAAAGACACGCGCGGGCTCGTTCGCCAGCATCAGTTCGAGAAAGTCGAGCTGGTGAAGTTCACGCATCCCAACCACTCCTGGGATGAGCTCGAGAGACTCACCCGCGACGCCGAGGAGATCCTGCAGCTCCTCGGATTGCACTACCGCGTCGTCGCGCTCTCGACCGGCGACATGAGCTTCAGCTCCGCGAAGACCTACGACATCGAAGTGTGGCTGCCGGGACAGGACACGTTCCGCGAGATCTCCTCCTGCTCGAACTTCGCCGACTTCCAGGCGCGGCGCGCGAACATCCGCTATCGCACCGCCGAAAAGAAGACCGGATTCGTGCACACGATCAACGGCTCCGGGCTTCCCCTCGGCCGCACGCTCGTCGCGGTCCTGGAGAACTATCAGCAGGAAGACGGATCGGTGCTCGTCCCCGAGGCGCTGCGGCCGTACATGAAGACCGACCGCATCACTGCTTGAACAACACCGCGAACGTGAGATCGGTCTGCCCGATGTGCAGGCGGTCGCCGTCTGTCAGCGTGGCGTGATACACGCGCTCGCCGTTCAGCCAGACGCCGTTGCGGCTCTTCAGATCCTCGACGATGTAGCCCTGCGCGCCGACGTAGAGCCGCGCGTGAAAGCTGGAGACGCCGGGATCGCTCAGCTGGATCGTGTTGTCGCGATGGCGGCCGATCAGGTACTCCGGCTCGGTCAGCGCGATGAGACGCGAGCCGCTATCCGGACTCGTGATCGTGAGCTGCGCGATCGTCGGCCGCACGACGTCCGCATACGACAGCCTGGCCTCGGATGACACGAGCAGGCTCGTGTCGTCATCCATCTCGTGCAGCGTCGACTCGCCGCTGAACTGCGCCGGCGGCTGCCGGAACGTCGCGTCGCCGGAAACGGTCGTCACCGGCTTCGTGTGCGGGGTGTTGGTGTCGTCGTGCGTTTCGGACGGCGGGGGAGCCACGACTTCGATCAACTTGCTGGAGAGCAATCCATAGATGACGCGATAGACGTGGAACGCGTCGTCGTCGGCGTCGTGGCAGAGCTCTTCGAGCGTGCGCTGGCCGTTGATGAGAAAGAGAATCCGCCACTCGTCCGCGGTCAGCGTGATCTTCTCGTCGCGCGGCGTGACCACGACGCGGAACACGACCGACTTGTCGGGCAGGAGCTTGAGGCACTGCTCCCATTCGTCGATCCGCCGCGCGCCTTCCATGATCAGGTTCGCGAGGTCGACCGAGATCGTGACGGCGTGCTTCGGGAGGTGGGTGCCGTCCTGCTCGAAAGCGAATGAACCGCCGTCCCACACGAAGCAGTCGTAGACGATCTCCGAGACCTGGATCTTGAGGAAATCGCGAAGCTGCGCCTCGGTGAGCACGCCTTCGCGGAGCGCGTGCTGTCCGAAGCGGCCGCCCTCGCCCTGCATCAGCGCGTCGATGCGGTCGCTCTGGGCGCGCGACATCTTCTTCTTGCGCAGCAGAATCGAGCCGAGGCGGAAGCGCTCCTGGTTGGAGCCGGCGTAGACGAGCGAGCCGTCGTCGAAGAAAAGCTGCGCCTCGCTCTCTCCGTTCGTGACCGCGAGCGTCCCGGTTTTGCGCGTCGTGCTCAGAAACGTGAGCACGTCGGGGAGGCGGAACGCAGCCAGATTTCCACTAAGGACAGCCTCTCCCACACGCGCGATCTTACGCGAGCGTGGCCGTGACTGCCCATAGTCCGGTCACCGAGATGGCGATCCAGAGCAGCACGCCGAGGATCAGCGGACGGACGCCGACGGCGGCCAGACTGCGGCGGGACAGGCCCGCGCCGATGAGAAACAGCGTGACCGTGAGGCCGATGCGCGCGATGAGCACGATGACCTCCCACGGTCCGCTGACGTACGTCCGCACGACCGAGGCGAGGAGGAAGAGGAAGATGAACCAGGGGATGGCGATGCGCGTCTTCGAGCGGCGATGGAACGCCAGCGCCGTTCCGATGGTCAGCGGCACGATCCAGAGCGCGCGCGTGAGCTTCACCGTCGTCGCGATCTGCAGCGCCTCGGCGCCGTACGCCGACGCCGCGCCGACAACCGAGCTCGTGTCGTGAATCGCGATCGCCGACCAGACTCCGAACTGGCGTTGCGTCAGATGCAATGCCGTCCCGATCAGCGGAAACGCGACCAGCGCGATTGAGTTGAGGATGAACACCGTGCCGAGGGACACCGACATCTCCTCGTCGCTCGCGCCGATCACCGGGCCGACCGCGGCGATCGCGCTGCCGCCGCAGATCGCGGTGCCGGAGGAGATGAGATGCGCGGTGTGCGCGTTGATGCGCATGGCGCGCGCGAGCAGCCATCCGAGGAGCAGCGTGCCGACGATCGTCGCAATCGTGAAGAGGATGCCCGTACGCCCGGCCTCGACGACCTTCTGCAGGTTCATGCCGAAGCCGAGGCCGACCACCGAGGCCTGCAGCAGGATCTTCGTCAGCTTCGATGTCTTTCGCGCGTAGGGATTCCCGACGGTCAGCGCGAGAAGGACGCCCAGCGCGAGCGCGAGCGGCGGTGCGTAGGCTGCAAGCGCGGTCACAGCGAGCGCCGGAACAGCTCCAGCGTTCTTCTCCAGGCGTCGGCCGCCGCGTCGGGGTTGTAGACCTCCGGGCGCGCGTCGTTGAAAAACGCGTGCGTCGCGTGCGGATAGACCACGACCTCCGCCTTCTTCCCCAGCTTCTGGAGCTTCTGTCCGAGCTCGCGTCCCTTTTCCGCGGGCACGCCTTTGTCGTCTTCGCCGTAGATCAGCAGCAGCGGCGCCTCGAGCTTCTCCCAGTCGGTCACGACTTTCTTGAAGCCGCCGTAGAAGCTCACCGCCGCGCCGCAATTCGGATCATTCACCGCCGCGTGCTGCGCGAGCCCGCCGCCCATGCAGAATCCGACCACGCCGTACTTTTTCGACGTGCACTCCGGACGCTGCAGCAGATACGCGCCCGCGCCCATGATCTCGGAGAGCGCGCGGTCGACGTCGAGCTCCATCAGCAGCTTCTGCGCTTCGTCGGGCGACTTCGTGGTCTTGCCGTGGTAGAGATCGGGCGCGATCGTTGCGAACCCCGCACCCGCGAACCGCTCGACGACGTCCTCGATGTGCGGCACCAGGCCCCACCATTCCTGAATCACGACGACGGCGGGGCCTTCGCCGGCGAAATAGCCCTGAGCATTCGAGGGGAGGGTAACGCGCTGTCCCATGGGCGCGCATTCTAATCTGTGAGAAAATAATTTTGTGCATATGACGAAAGAAGAAGTATCGGTGTTGGCGAGGAAGCGCCGCTGCCCGCGTTGCGACTTCGACAAGACGGTCGGCAATGCACTCTGCCGCCGCTGCCGGAGCAAGCTGCCGCCGCACATGCGCTCGGGGATCGAGAACATTCCGTCGAAGGATGGATGGCTCGTGGGCCGCGCGCTGAAGGCCGCGGCGAACTACTTCGACGTGCATTTCCAGTCGATCCGCAACTTCGGCGGCGGACGCAAGCGCTAAGGTCTTACTGCGTTCCGCCGCCGCTCGAGGCGTTTGCGACCGCGGCCAGCTCCCGCGCCCGGGTGTCGTTCGGCGCCTGCGACGCGAGCTCTTCGGCGCGCTTCGCGACGTCGGGGCCGCCCTTCGAGCCGCGCAGCGACTCGCCCCACAGCGCGCCGAGGGAGGCCAGGCGGTGGCGGCGCGACGCGTTCGCCCACTGATTCGCAAAGTCGGATCCGCGCAGCTCGCGCACGATGGTGTGCTCCTTCTTGTCCGCGAGCAAACGGTAGTGCAGGTGAATCGTGGCCACGCGCTGCTTCGCCTTCAGCGGCGTTTTCAGATCGAGCGCCCAGAGTCCCGTCACCGAGAGGTTGTGCAGCAGCGCCGACTCCGGCACGAGCATCGTGTTGTCGCCGATGGCCTCGTAGTGCTGGACCGCGTTTTCGTTGAAATCGATCTCCAGCCGCGCGTCGGTCGCGATCGGCGGAACCGAGGCGCCCTGCGGCACGCTGACCGAGGACGTATCGATCGTCAGCCGCAGGATCGCGCGATGCCCGTTCGCGTCGACCGGCTGCGGCGACGCCTCCGCTTCGAGACGCACGCCGCGCACGTGGCGCGACGGGCCGCCGGCGAAGTAGTTCACCAGCGCTTCGACATCGCTGGTCGACGGCGACGGACGCGCGCCGTTCTCGATCGTCGACTTGATGCGGCGGAAGGCCGCGGGATCGACGGAGATGCCGAACACCGACTTCGGCGCGAGCTGCAGCTCGTCGGCGAACGCCTGCGGGATCAACGCCGCGCTCGCGGCGGTCTTGGCCATCGCTGCCGCCGGTGCCGCCCTTTCCGCGCGCACGAAGTCTTCGGCGGGAACAGGAGCGGCGGGCGGCGGCGCCGGAGCAGACGGCGCTTCCGCGACTTCCACGGGAGCCGTTCCGACGGTACCGCCGGCCACGCCTCCGATCACGCCGCCCACGATGCCGCCCGGTACGCCGCCTTCGACTCTGCCTTCGACGCCGCGCTCTTCGCGATCCGCGTCGCGGCGGCGCGAGGGCTCCGGAACCATCATCGGCGCGGGCCGCATCACCGCGGGCGGTGGAGCCGCGTCGGCGATCTGCGAGGTTGCCGGTGGCGCCTGCTGCTGCTGGACGATGTCGACGCGCACTTCATCCGTCGACGCGGGAGCCGCGACCGGGCGCGGCGCTTCTTCTTTCATGCGCGATGCGGTGAACGCGGCCGGCCCGTTGTCGGGAACGAGCATGAACAGCGCGGCCGCGGCGGAGATCAACACCAGGATCGACGCCGCGACGCGGAGGTTGAATCCGACCGAGCGCGAGAATCGCTCGCGCTCCGCCTCGACGCTCAGGTAGCGCGGAATGTCGCCTTTGATCCGGTCCAGCAGATCGTCAGGCGGCCGCGGAACGGCCGTCAGCGACAACTTCCGCTGAATCTCGGCTTTTCGTTTCGAAGTCATTGCTTGTCCCCATCGAGCATCGGCTCGAGCAACGAGAAGGCCCGGTGCAGCCGCTTGCGAACGGCCACCGTGGTGATCTCCTCGATGCGCGCAATCTCTTTCACCGGCAGTCCTCCCCAGAAATGCGCCGTCACCGTGAATCGCAAGTCTTCCGGGAGTTTCATCACTGCCTCGCGGAGGTGCTCGGCCTCCTCTGCATCCACCAACACCTCATCGGCGGGTGGCGTTTCATCGACGACATCGATCGCGTCCGGCTCGTCCAGCGAGGTCATCCGCCTCGGACGCCGGATGTGGTTCAGAAACGTCGTGTAGGCGATACGGTAAAGCCACGTGAATAGTTGCGAGCGTCCGTCGAATCCGGACAGTGCGCCCCACGCTTTCTGATACGTCTCCTGCGTCAGATCGGCGGACAGATCGCTGTCGCCGCACAGACGGTAAATCGATGCAAACACGGCCGAGTACGTTCTCTCGACCAGCTCTTCCGCGGCCATGGTGTCGCCCGCCCGAACCGCGGCGAGGAGCTTCTGCTCCTCCGACCACGGAGTCGTCGTCACTTCGTTACGCTCCGACTTCTGCATCGGGAACGGTGCGACTTCGGCCACAGAAATTTGACCCGCATGACATCGAAAAAGAAACCAGCGTGACGGTATCCTACCGGTATGAAACGTTTTCTCGCGATTTCGCTGCTCGTTGCCGCCGCGGCCGGCTGCCACCACGAGGCGCACGTCGCCACGGCCGAGGACACCGCGCACCGCAACGAGATCCTGAAATGGCGGGCGGAGCGCGCGCAGCGGCTCCAGCGCGAGGACGGCTGGCTGTCGCTGGTCGGCCTGCACTGGCTCGCCGAGGGAGAGAACAAGCCGATCGAAGGAGTGACGCTCGTGCGGCAGGGCGATGTCGTGACACTGCTGACCAGCACCGGGATGACGGTCGACGGGAAGCCGGTGACCGCGCCGATGCCGCTCGCGGATGACTCCGCCGAACACGGGCCGACGGTTGTGCAGATGGGAACGAAGCGCTTTCAGGTCATCAAGCGCGGTCCGCGCTACGGACTGCGCGTCAAAGACTCGCAGGCGCCGACGCGCACGCACTTCGCCGGTCTCGACTACTTCGACGTCGACCCCAAATGGCGCGTCGAGGCGCATCTCGAGCCGTACAACCCGCCGAAGAAAATCCCGATCACCGACATCACCGGCATGACCAGCGACAGCGACGTGCCCGGCGCGCTCGTCTTCACCGTCGACGGAAAGGAGTACCGCCTCGATCCGATCATCGAGGAGGGCTCGACCGACTACTTCATCATCTTCCGCGACGAGACCAGCAAAGACGCGACCTATCCCGCGGGCCGCTATCTCTACGCGTCGCCGGCGGGGAAAGACGGCAAAGTGATCGTCGACTTCAACAAGGCCTACAACCCGCCCTGCGCGTTCACCCCCTTCGCAACCTGCCCGCTGCCGCCGCTCCAGAACCGCCTGCCCGTGCGCCTGGAGGCAGGCGAGAAAAAATACAGCGCCGGACACGCGTAGTAGACCCCTCCGTCGTCCCTGTGGAGCGGCGGGCTTCAGCCCGCCGGCCCTCCCCTCGGCGGGCTAAAGCCCGCCGCTCCACTAGTCGTAGCTCATCACTGCCGGCGTTAACCTCGTCGAGACGGAGGTGACCTATGGATCGACAGCAGGTGATCGTGGTTCTCGAATCGCTGGCGAACGGCACGGACCCGGCGACGGGAGCGCGCATTCCGAACGAGACGTTTCACAGCGCCGACACGGTGCGCGCGCTCTTCGCCGCGGCCTCGCTGCTGAAGGGAACGCGCAACGGCAACACCAAGTTCGTCGCCGCCGGTACGCCGTGGAGCTCGGAGGAGGACTCGCGGCTGACGCAGGAGCTCGACGGCGGGATGAGCATCGCGCAGATCGCGCTGCGGCACGGCCGCACGTCGGGCGCCATCACGAGCCGGCTGGTGAAGCTCGGGAAGATCGAGGCTACGCCGTCTTCCGCTCGTCCGACAGCACCTGTGCCACGCACGCAGTGAGCGCGCGCGCGTAAGGCACGTGCAGGAACTCGTTCGGCCCGTGGGCGTTGCTGTGCGGCCCGAGGACTCCGGTGATCAGGAACTGCGCCTCGGGGTACTTCGCGCCGAGCATGCCCATGAACGGAATCGAGCCGCCTTCGCCGAACGTCATCGCCTCTTTGCCGAAGTACATCTTCGACGCGCGCTCGACCGACTGCTCGAGCCAGGGCGCGATCTTCGGGGCGACCCAGCCGGCGCCGCCTTTCTCGGGATCGAAGACGACGCGCGCGCCGTACGGAGGATCGCTTTCGAGCAGGTTCTTCAGCCTACGATCGACATCCGTCGCGTTGAGCGACGGCGGGATGCGCAGCGAGAGCTTGATCGACGTCTGCGGACGCAGCACGTTGCCGCCCTGAACCAGATCGGGAAGTCCGGCCTGTCCGGTGTACGCGAGCGCGGGGCGCCACGTGCGATTCACGAGCAGCTGGAGCGGATCCTTCGACACCGGCTGCATGCCGTCGACGAACGGGAACTTGCTCCAGACGTCGTCGCCGAGGACGCGGGCGGTGGCCTTCAACTCCTCGAGACGGTCGTGCGGCACGTCGACGTGCAGCCACTCCGGGATGATCTCGCCGCTGGTCGCGTCTTCGAGACGATCGAGGAGGATGCGGATGACTCGGAAGCTCGACGGCACGATGCCGCTGGCGTCGCCGCTGTGAACGCCTTCGGTCAGGACGTCGACGGTCAGGTTGCCGACGATCGAGCCGCGCAGCGACGTCGTCATCCAGAGCTGGTCGTAGGTGCCGCAGCCGGAGTCGAGACAGATGACCATGCGCGGCGTGCCGATGCGGTCGGAGAGGAGATCGATGTACGCGGGGAGATCGAGCGAGCCGCTCTCTTCGCAGCATTCGATCAGCACGACGATGCGCGAGTGCGGCACGTTCTGCCGCTGCAGCGAGGCGATGGACGAGATCGTCGCGAAGATCGCGTAGCCGTCGTCCGCGCCGCCGCGGCCGTAGAGTTTGCCGTCGCGCAGCACCGGCGTCCACGGCCCGAGCCCCTCTTCCCAGCCGACCATGGCCGGCTGCTTGTCGAGATGGCCGTACATCAGCACGGTCGAGGAGTCGTCGCCTTCGATCTCCATGAAGATCACCGGCGTGCGCTCTTCGAGCTCGTGCACCTCGAGGGTGAGTCCTTTGATGCCCTGCTTCTCGACCCAGCCCTTCGCCAGCGCAACTGCCTCATTCATATGGCCGTTGCGTTTCCAGTCGGGATCGAACAGCGGCGACTGGTTGGGGATGCGGATGTACTGCTGGAGGGTGGGGACGATCGACGACGACCAGGTCTCGTCGATCACGTTGCGGGTTTGCTCAGGGTTCATTGCGACGGCGGAGGATAGCATCGAAGGGGGCACATGTGCGATGATCTCCATAAATCCGTAAAATCCAACTCCAAATGCGGTACTCTGGTGGTGTCCAATTCCAATCGGGTCCTGTTTCTGACGAGAGAGAGCCGTCGTTTCGTAACGCCGCACGCGCGGCCGATCGTGATAACGTGTCATGGGTCTAAAATCAGTCAATCTGCTTCGGTCCGCCGATGAGTCGCCTGAAGGAAAGGCCGCCGTGTTGGAAGAGAACCCGGGCGCAGTCGCGCCGGCGGTTCCCGCACGAGCCGCGAAGAAGGTGCGTCCGCGCGTGATCACGCCGACTCCCGCTCCGCCTGCTTCCGCGGCCGACGACGTCGAGGCGCTGTACCTCGAGCACCGCAGTCTCCTGCTCTACGTGGCCTCGCGGAAGTTCCGGATTCCGGAAAGCGACTCCGAGAATCTGATCCAGGAAGTGTTCCTCTCGTTCCTGCAGACCGGAACGAAGATCGACAACGTGCGGGCATGGCTGGTGGCGGCGATGTGCAACGCCAGCCGGCATTACTGGCGCGCGCAGGGACGCACCGAGTCGCTGCCCGACGATTTTCAGGATCACCCTGATTCCGGATCGGTGGGACTCGCGGACCAGTTCGCGACGCAGATGACGGTGCGGCAGGCGCTCCAGTACCTCCAGCCGCGCTGCCGCGAGACGCTGTGGCTGCACTACTTCGAGGGCCGCTCCGCGGGAGACGTGGCGCGGGAGTTGGAAACGACGAATCGCTACGCCGAGAAGCTGATTCACAACTGCCTCAAACGCGTGCGCGAGATCTACATGAACATCACGTCGGTGAGTCGATGATGGTCGAAGAGCTGCATCACAACGACGACTCCCTCATCGCCCTCGCATCCTCGTACCCCGAGTTCGCGGCCGACGATCACCTCTCGGCCTGCACCGAATGCCGGGACCGCCTCGAGACCTTCCGGATGATCGCCGACGCGCTGCGCGACGAAGCGACCTGGAACGACCAGCCGATCAGCGAGTCCCCGGTGCCCGAGACCATCGCCAACCTCCGCACCTTCGCCGACCGCATGGCCTTCGAGGATGCCGAGGCCGCGCTGCTGCTCCCGGACCTGCTGATGGGCCCGCGCGAGATGTGGATGTCCAACCTGCAGCGCCACTCCGAGTACCGCAGCGCGGGCATGGTGCGGAAGCTGTTGGAGGCGGTGCCTGCCGCGCGCGACACGATGCCGCGCGACGCCGTCGAGCTCACCGCCCTGGCCACCGAGATCGCCGACCGCCTCGAAGACGCCACCCCCCAACTGCGCGGCGCCGCCTGGAGGGAGCGCGCCTACGCGCTCTTCTACGCCGGCGACTTCGTCGCCGCGGAGAAGGCTCTTTGCGCCTCAGAAAGTCACTTTAACGAGTCTGATGTAAACGATTACGAGCTGGCGCGGGTAGGGATCGTGCGGGCGTGCGTCGAGCAGAGTCTCGAGAATTACTCCAGCGCGATCGGTCACGCGCGCAAGAGCGCGCAGCGATTCCGGCTCTATGACGACGACGCGAAGCATGCGTCGGCGCGATTGGCGGAAGCAAACCTGCTCTTAAGTTGCTGCGAATACGAGAAGGCTTATACAGCTCTGATATCTCTGAGGGCTGCTCTCATCCAGCGTGGTGATGTTGCTACATGCGCTCGCGTGATCTCCAATCTCGGTTACTGTTGCTGGAAACTACAGCGCTTCGACAAAGCACTTGAGTTTTTTGATCAAGCAGCGCGAGTGCTCGAAGAAATCGGCAATCCCGCAGAGGCAGCCCGAACACGCTGGAATGCGGCGCGCGTGTTGGCGGGAGATGGCAGATTTGATCACGCTCTTTCGCGCTTACGGGCGGTGTCGAACGAATTTGAACGTCTGGGTATGATGTCAGCCGCAACCGAGGCACGTCTCGAGATCGCTGAGATTCTTGTCACTCGTGACGATTTCGGCGAGGCCGAAGAGATTTGCAAGCTCGCGATGCAACAGCTCCAAATTTCAAGTCTCGTATACACCGCGCCAGCCTTGACCGCCCTCGCTCTCATGCATGAGGCCGTAAGAAATCGCACCGCGACGAAGAAACTCGTGTCGCACGTTCGAGAATACCTGCGGCGCGTGCCGGAGGAACCTCACCTCCTCTTCGCCTTTCCTACCGAATAACCAAATTCAGGGTAGGGATTTGGTGCTCTCCGTCACTCCCTAGTTCATAGGGCGCGCCTTCCCATACGCACGAGCCTGAGGAGGGCGTCATGAAAAGTCACTCACGTAGTGTCGGTGCTGTTGTTCTAGTCTGTGTCTTAACGATTCAATTCGCGCCAACCGCCGTCGCTTCCTCTCGAGACCGAGAGGATTTTCCAACAAAGATCGTCCGCATTCTTGGCAAGCTCTTCGGCTTGCGGCCGTTGGATTCTGGTATTACTCCTCCTACCCCTTAACCTAAAACCTCCCACCCGCCCAGCCCGTACAATACCGGGCACTCCTGGAGGGGATCCGGTTTTATGGGCGACATTCTGGCGGTTCGGAACGTGGTCAAGGTGTTTGGGGACGTGCGTGCGGTGGATGGAGTCTCGTTCACCGTCCGGCGCGGCACCATCACCGGGCTTTTAGGGCGCAACGGCGCGGGGAAGACCACCACCATTCGGATGATCACCGGCATCTTCATGCCCGATTCCGGTGACATCCAATGGCTGGGCGGGGGCGACGGCAGCGGCGCGTCCTTTCGCGACCGCATCGGCTATCTCCCGGAAGAGCGCGGGCTCTACCGGCAGATGAAGATCGTCGACCTCCTGCTCTTTCTCGCGGAGATCAAGGGCAGGCGCCCCGCCGACGTCCGCCCGAAGATCGACGCCTGGCTGGAGCGCTTCGAGCTCACCGACAAGCGCAACTCCAAAGTCGAAGAGCTCTCCAAGGGCAACCAGCAGAAAGTCCAGCTCATCGGCACGCTGCTCCACGACCCCGAGCTGATCATCCTCGACGAGCCGCAGTCGGGACTCGATCCGGTCAACATGGTCCTCGTGCGCAACCTCCTCCGCGAGCTCCGCGCCGAAGGAAAGACCATCCTGCTCTCCACGCACATGATGGGCGAGGCCGAGCGGATGGCCGACGAGATCATCCTCATCCACCGCGGCCAAGTCGTGCTCGAGGGCAGCCTCGATCACGTGCGCGGCGCCGGCCGCAAGAACGCCCTGCACATCGACTTCGACGGCGACGGCGCCTTCCTCGGTTCGCTGCCGGAGGTCATGGACGCCGCCATCGTCAACAACTCCGCCGAGATCACGCTCGCCGACGGCGCCGACGCGCAGAAAGTGCTCGAGGCCTCGGTCGGCCGGATCCGCATCCGGCGCTTCGAGCTCGCCGCACCGTCGCTCGAACAGATCTTCATCGAGAAAGTCGGCGACGACACGCTCGCGCACGAGGTGGCCCGATGAGAAAGACCCTGGCAGTGATCAAGCGCGAGTACCTGCAGGCCGTGCGGAAGAAGATGTTCATCATCATGACCTTCCTCATGCCGCTGCTGATGATCGGCGCCTTCGCGATTCCGACCATGCTGATGGGAAACATCGGCGAGAAGCGCGTGGCCGTCATCGACGGCTCCGGCCAGCTGAAAGGAGCGTTCGTCGCTCCCGAGAAAGAAGAGAAGCCCGACCTCGCCATCGGCAAGCGCGGGCGCGACCTGCCCGGGCAGATGTCGATCGACTACATCGACGCGAGCGGCAAAGACGTCGAGGCGACCGCCAAGCCGTACGTCGCGCAGATGGGCGGGAAGAACGGCTTCGACGGCGTCTTCGTCGTTCCGCACGACGCGCTCACGCGCGAGGACGCGAAGCTGAAGTACTACAGCCGCTCGGCCACCGACTTCGTCGCCCAGGGGAGGCTCTCCTCGCGCACGAACCGCTTCGTGCAGCAGCGCCGCCTCACGGAGCGCGGCCTCTCCCAGGCCGACATCGACAGAGTGCTGAGCGACCTCAACATCGAAGCCGTGCAGATCTCGAAAACCGGCGAGGAGAAGAAAGGCGGCGTCGCGAACTTCTTCGTCGGCTTCATCCTGGTCGCGCTGCTGTTCGTCCCGTCGTTCATCTACGGGCTCGAGACCATGCGCGGCATCATCCAGGAGAAGACCGACCGCGTCGTCGAAGTGCTGGTCTCCTCGATGTCCGCGCGCCAGCTCCTCGTCGGCAAGGTCCTCGGCATCGCCGCGGTCGGCCTCACGCAGATCGGCATCTGGATCCTCCTGGCCGCCGCGGCAGGCGGTTACTTCGCCGCGGTGCAGAAAGTCGCGGGTGAGAACTTCCTGGCGATCCTGAAGCCTTCGACGTTCGTCTACTTCGCGATCTTCTTCCTGCTCTCGTACCTGACCTACGTCTGCATCTACGCGATCGGCGGCGCGGTCTGCAATACCGAGAAGGAAGCGCAGCAGCTGATCATGCCGATCACCATGCCGATGATGCTGCCGTGGTTCCTCATGGGTCCGATCATCACCAACCCCGAGGGGAAGCTCGCGGTCGGGTTCTCGCTTTCGCCGGTCTTCGGTCCGCTGACGATGTATGTCCGTACGCTGGTCGCCGAGCCGCCGATGTGGCACATCGCCGTGACGATCCTGGTGTCGCTCGCCACGATCTCCGTGTTCTTCTACATCACGGCGAAACTCTTCCGCGTCGGAATCCTCTCGTACGGCAAGCGCCCGACGATTCCCGAGCTTTGGAAGTGGCTGAAAGTGGCGTAGCCCGCTATGATCCGGCCTCCAAGCGGTTCCTTGGAGAGGGGGCTTCATGCCGGATCCCAAAACGCTCAACGACATCTATGACGTGACGTGTTCGATCACCCGCCCGGTGATCATGAAGTACAAAAGCGGCGAGCGGTGGAACGACGTCAGTCTCGACGAGTTCCGCGACACGGTGCGCTGGTTCTCGACCGGGCTCTATGAGCTCGGCGTGAAGCCGGGCGACCGCGTCGGCATCCTTTCCGAGAATCGTCCCGAGTGGACGATGGCCGACTTCGCCATTCTGGCGGCCTCCGCGGTCACCGTTCCCGTCTATCCCACGCTGCTGGGCTGGCAGATCGAGTACATCCTCAACGACGCCGGCACCGTCGCCGTCATCTGCTCCACGCGCGAACAGCTCGACAAAGTCCTGGAGACCCGCTCGCACGTGCCGAGCCTCCAGAACATCATCGTCTGCGATCTCCCGCAGCCCGTGCCGGGCGTGCTGACGTTCGCCGACGTCGTCGCGAGCGGCCGGGCCTTCGAAGAGAAGAGCGGACGCGCGTGGTTCGACCAGTCGCGCAACTCGCGCAAGCCCGACGATCTGGCGACGCTGGTCTACACCTCGGGCACGACCGGCAATCCCAAGGGCGCGATGCTGACGCACGGCAACATCACCAGCAACGTCGTCGCGGTGCGCGAGAACGTGCCGTTCCAGGCCGGCGACGTCGCGCTGTCGATCCTGCCGCTCTCGCACATCCTCGAGCGGATGGTCGACTACCTCTATCTCTACAAGGGCGGCACGATCGCCTACGCCGAGAACGTCAACAAAGTCGCCGACAACCTGCAGGAGATCCGCCCGCAGTTCTTCGCCGCGGTGCCGCGCCTCTTCGAGAAGATGCGCATGCGGATCATGGACAACGTCGCCACCGCACCCGCCGCGCGCCAGAAGATCTTTCACTGGGCGCTGAAGGTGGGCGAGGAGCGCCTGCCGTATCGCGTCGAGCACAAGCCGATGCCGGCCGGTCTCAAGATCAGATCGGCGATCGCCGACAAGCTCGTGTTCAGCAAGATCCTCGACCGCCTCGGCGGCAAGGTGAAGTACGTCGTCTCCGGCGGCGCTCCGCTCTCGCAGGAGCTGGCGGCGTTCTTCATCGGCGCCGGAGTCGAGATCCTCGAAGGCTACGGACTCACCGAGACCTCGCCGGTCATCACTGTGAACCGCCCCGACAAGCGCCGCCTCGGCTCGGTCGGTCCGATCATCAACGGCGTCGAGGTGCGCATCGCGCCCGACGGCGAGATCCTCTCGCGCGGCCCGCACATCATGAAGGGCTACTGGAACAATCCCGAGGCCACGGCGCAGGCGATCGATGCCGACGGCTGGTTCCACACCGGCGACATCGGTGAGCTCGACAAGGACGGATTCCTCAAGATCACCGACCGCAAGAAAGACATCATCATCAACGCCTACGGCAAGAACATCGCGCCGCAGCCGCTCGAGGCGCTGCTGAAAAGCTCGCCGTACGTCGGCACGCCGGTGCTCATCGGCGACCGCCGCAAGTTCCTCACCGCGCTCATCGTGCCGAACTTCGAGAAGCTGGAGCGCGACGCCGCGACGGCCGGCATCGAGGTCAAGTCGCGCGACGAGCTCGTGAATCATGACCGCGTGAAATCGATGATCCAGGACGAGATCAATCGCTTCAATCAGAACCTCGACCGGCAGGAGAAGATCCGCCGCTTCGCGCTCCTGCCGCGCGACTTCACCATCGAGGAAGACGAGATCACGCCGTCGCTCAAGGTGAAGCGCAAAGTCATCGACAAGAAATACAAGCACGTCATCGATCAGCTCTACGCCGACGAAAACCTGGTGGAGACTTCATGACCGGCGCATTCACGATCGAACGCGACGGCGATCTGGCAGTGGTCTGGTTCGATCTCCCGGGCGAGAAGGTCAACAAGTTCTCCTCGACGGTGATGCTGGAGTTCTCGGCGCTGATCGAGGAGCTGGCGGGGATGACCGACGTGAAACGGATCGTGTTCGCGTCGCGAAAGCCCGGCATCTTCATCGCCGGCGCCGACGTGAGCGAGTTCACGAAGGCGACCAGCCCCGACGAGGCCCGCGAGTACGTGCGTCTCGGACAGCAGACCTTCCAGAAGCTCGCGAAGCTGCCGCAGGTCACCGTCGCCGCGATCGACGGCGCCGCCCTGGGCGGCGGCTGCGAGATGGCCATCAGCTGCGACTGGCGCGTGATGACCGACTCGCCGAAGGCGCAGATCGGATTGCCCGAGGTGAAGCTGGGGATCTTTCCGGCGTGGGGCGGCGTCACCAAGCTCCCGCGTCTGATCGGACTGCCGGCGGCGCTCGACATCATTCTCAACGGCAAGACGCTCGACGGGAAACGCGCGAAGAAAGCCGGGCTCGCCGACGAAGTCGTCGAGCGCGGGATCCTCCTCGACGTCGCGAAGAAATTCTCGACGCGCGGCAAGCGCAAAGGCGGCGGACGGACGAAGTTCTACATCGAAGGCAACCCGCTCGCGCGCAACATCATCTTCGGCAAGGCCCGCAAGGCCGTGCTCGCGCAGACGCACGGCCACTATCCCGCGCCGCTGAAAGCCATCGAGGTCATGCAGTACGCGATGGGCACGAACGTCGAGCGCGGCCTCGAGCGCGAGGCGCAGGAAGTCGCGCCGCTGATCATGGGCGACGTCGCCCAGAACCTGGTGCGCCTCTTCTTCCTGATGGAAGACTCGAAGAAGGATCCGTTCGCCGCGCAGCCGCGGGAGATCCGCGAGGCCGGCGTGCTCGGCGCCGGCATCATGGGCGGCGGCATCGCCTACACCGTCGTCGACAAGACCAGCGCCGACGTCCGCATGCGCGACATCAACTGGAAGGCGATCGGCGGCGGGATGAAGGCCGCGGCGAAGCTCTGGAAGAAAAAAGTCGAGCGCCGGCGCATGACCCGCGGCGAGATGGCCCGCAAGCTCGCGCGCATCACCGGCACGACCGACTGGAGCGGCTTCGCGCGCGCCGACGCGGTGATCGAGGCGGTCGTCGAGAACGTGCAGATCAAGCGGCAGGTGCTGGCCGAGTTCGAGGCGATCGAAAAGCCGGGGGCGATTTTCGCCACGAACACCTCGACGATTCCGATCACGCAGATCGCGGCCGAGGCGAAACATCCCGAGAACGTCGTCGGCATGCACTTCTTCAATCCCGTCGACAAGATGCCGCTGGTCGAAGTCATCCGCGGCGAGAAGAGCTCCGACGCGGCGCTGGTCACGGTCGCGAACTTCGCGCGCAAGCTCGGCAAGACCGTCGTCTATTGCAACGACGGCCCGGGCTTCGTGGTCAACCGCATCCTCGGCCCGTACATGAACGAGGCCGGGTTCCTGCTCGAGGAAGGCAACAGCATCGAGTCGCTCGACAAGGCCATGGTCGACTTCGGGATGCCAATGGGACCGATGGCGCTCCTCGACGAAGTCGGCATCGACGTCGCCGCGAAGGTGGCGGTGATCCTCAGCGACGCCTTCGGCGCGCGCATGCAGAAGTCGACCGTCGTCGAGAAGCTCTACGCCGACGGCCGGCACGGCAAGAAGAACGGCAAGGGCTTGTACGTCTACGAAGGCGGCAAGCGGCAGGGACCCGACGCGTCGGCCTACAGAGTCCTCGGCATCCGCTCGCCGAAGCCAGCCGAGCCGAAGTCGGTGGTCGAGCGGATGATCCTGGCGATGGTCAACGAGGCCTCGCTGATCCTGGACGAGAAGATCGTCGCCACGGCCGGCGAGCTCGATCTGGCGATGATCATGGGCACGGGCTTCCCGCCGTTCCGCGGCGGCCTCCTGCGCTACGCCGACGCCCTCGGCACGCCGTACATCCTCGCGCGGCTCGACGAGTTTTCGTCGACGTTGGGACCGCGTTTCACGCCGAACGAGCCGCTCAAACGGCTCGCGCAGCGGGACGGGAAGTTCTATCAGGCCTACGCTCGTTCGTAGCTCGGTGACTTCGCGCCAGCGGACAATCGTCCTGGTCGTCTCGGCAGTATGCGCCGCGTCGCGCTTCCTCGCGCTGGCGCGCTCGCTGTGGGACTGGGACGAAGTGCTGTTCACGCTGGCGATGCGCGACTACGACGTCACGCTGCATCACCCGCATCCGCCCGGCTTCCCCGCCTACATCGCCATGGGGCGGATCGCTCGCTTCTTCGCCGACAGCGATTTTCACGCGCTGCAGGCGGTGAATCTGATCGCGGCGATGCTCGTTTTCCCGGCGATCTTTTTCCTGGCGCGCGAGCTTCGCCTTCGTTTCTCGACCTCCGTCATCGCCGGCCTGCTGTTCGCGTTTTTCCCGAACGTCTGGTTCTTCGGCGGGGGCGCGTTCAGCGACATCCCGTCGATCGTGCTCGTCTGCTTCGCCGTGGCGATGTTGCTGCGCGGTGCTCGCGAACGCAACGCCTACTGGATCGGCGCGCTGCTGCTGGCGATCGCGATCGGGATCCGTCCGCAGAATCTGCTGGTCGGGCTCTTTCCGGTCATTTACGCGACGCGCAAACGCCGCCCGGGCGAGATTTCCGTCGCCTTCGCGATCATCGCCGTCGTCGTCGCGCTCTGTTTCGGCGGCGCCGTCTACGCGTCGGGATCGCTGCACGAGTTCGTGCGCGTGATCCGCGAGCACGGCGACTACATCGCGCGCGTCGACTCCTTCCACAGCCCCGACCGTCCCGCGCTCTGGCGGCTGTTCGACCGCTTCTTCGTCAAGCAATACCAGTCGCCTGTGCTGAGCATCATCATCTCGCTGGTGGTGCTGGTCTCGGCGATCGGCGCGATCCGCGAGCGCGACCGGTCGATGCTCTACAACGTCCTGATCTTCGCGCCGTTCGCGCTCTTCGCCTGGCTGATGCTCGACCGCTTCAGCATCAGCCGCTTCTCGATCGGCTACCAGCCGATGTTCGCGATCCTCGCCGCGGACGGCATGTGGCGGATCGGCCTGTGGAGCGGCGGGCTCTTAGCCCGCCGGCCCCGGTTTCGGCGGGCTGAGAGCCCGCCGCTCCACCAGACCGTCCTTGCGGCACTGTTCCTGATCGCCTTCATCGCCTACACCGCTCCCGCGCTCGAGGTCGTGCGCACGACCGTCGCGCCGTCCGTGCTCGCGGCGGAAGCGGTCGCGGTCAACGTCGATCCGGCGCGCGACGAGCTGTATGTCGGCCACACGATGTCGACGTTCGTCGACCTCATCGCGCCGGGGACGCCGTACCGCCGCGTCATCGACGACCGCGCGCTGCCGCTCGCACCGAATCCGCGCGCGTGGCTCCTTGCCGAGGTCACGCAGACCAAACCGGAGGGCTTCGTCTTCACGCGCGAGCGCGGGCGACTCTGGAACATCGCCCGCCGCCACTACTTCGAGATCGTGCTCAAGCCGCTGCGCGAGCGGCCGCAGTTCGTCTCCGGCTGGTATGGCGCCGAGGCGATGGACATTCACGAATGGCGCTGGATGGGCGGCCGCTCCGTCACCGTGCTTCCGCCCCAGCACGGCCCGGCGATTCTGCGCATGCACCTCGGAATCCCGGGCGAGCTGATGGACAAGAATCCGGAGATCACGGTCAGGATCAACGGCCGCGTCGCCGACCGCTTCCACACAACCGAGGGATACTTCGAGCGCAACGTGCACGTCATGCCCGCGCCGAACGGCGCGCCGAACGTGCTCGAGCTCTCGATCGACAAAACGCTCTCGCCGCCGCGCGCCCACACCGGCGATGATGGCCGGACATTAGGATTGCGGCTTCGCTATTTGGCATGGGGACCAGCATGAGCATTCTCGTTGCGACCTTCGTCACTGCTTTCAGCACCGCGGCCATCAAAGCCCACATCCGCTTCCTCGCCGACGACCTCCTCGAAGGCCGCGGCACCGGCACGCGCGGACACCGCATCGCCGCGACGTACGTCGCCGCGCAGCTGGAGTCCGCGGGGCTGGAGACGTCGTTTCAGGAAGTACCGTTCCGCGCGACCGTGCCGGGCGCTGAATCGACGGTCACGCTGACGCGCGAAGGCGCCGAGCCCGTCACGCTGCGCGCGTTCGACGGCTTCGTCACGGCGGGCGATCCGCTGAATGGCGACCGAGTCATCGAGGCCGAGGTCGTCTTCGCCGGCTTCGGCATCACCGCGCCGGATCAGAAGTACGACGACTACGCCGGTGCCGACGTGCGCGGCAAGATCGCCGCGGTCTTCGGCGGCGCGCCGCCGTCGTTCCCGAATGCCGTCCGCGCACATCACAGCTCGTCGCTGAACAAGATCGAGAACGCCGCGAAGCACGGCGCGATCGCGATCATCACGCTCGAGTCGCCGAAGGAAGCGCAGCGCTCTCCGTGGGCGCGCGTCCTGCGGCAGTCGAAGCTCGGCTCGATGCACTGGCTGCGCGCTGATGGCACGCCGAACGCGGTCAATCCGACTCTCAGCGCCGGTGTTGGCGTCAGTCTCGAGGCGACGCGCCAAATCTTCGGCAGCGAAGCCGACGCCGTGTTCGCCTCCCTCGACCGCGGCAAGCCGCAGGCTGGTCCGCTGAAGCTGCGCGCGCGCATCCACCTCGTCAGCACGCATCGCGATCTCTCCAGCCCGAACGTGATCGGCATCCTGCGCGGCTCCGATCCGAAGCTGCGCGACGAGTACGTGGTCTACACCGCCCACCTCGATCACCTCGGCATCACCGAGCCGGTTGACGGCGACGCCATCAACAACGGCGCGCTCGACAACGCCACCGGCATCGCCTCGATCATCGAGATCGCGAAGGCATTCGCGGCGCTGCCGCAGCGCCCGCGCCGCTCGATCCTCTTCCTCGCCACGACCGGCGAAGAGAAGGGGCTGAAGGGCGCCGACTACTTCGCGAACAATCCCACCGTGCCGTTCGAGGCGCTCGTCGCCGACATCAACATCGACATGCTGCTGCTGCTCCACCGCACGAGCGACGTCGTGGTCTTCGGCATCGACAATACCGACCTCGGCGACCTGGCCCGCGACGCCGCCCGGAACATGAGCCTCGAGATCAGCGCCGACCGCGCCCCCGAGGAGGTCGTGTTCGTCCGCAGCGATCAGTACCCGTTCATCCGCCGCGGCATCCCGGCCATCTTCGTGAACAGCGGATACAAGGCGGTGGAGCCCGGGATCGACATGGCCGAGGAGGTGAAGGTGTGGCGCCGCACGCGCTACCACTCTCCCTCAGACGACCTGCAGCAGCCGCTCGACTACGACGCCGCGCTTTTGCCGATCGAACTGGACTTCCGCATCGGCCTGGCTGCCGCCAACGGCGATGCCCGCCCGAAGTGGAAAACGGGAGATTTCTTCGGCGAGATGTTTGGAGTGCGGCAACGCTAGTTGCCGCTCTTGTGAAGCAGAGCGGCAACTGGCGTTGCCGCACTCCAAACTATGATATGCAGCGCCTATGACGATCACCGCAGAACAACGGCAGATCGACCTCGTCGATCGCCTGGCGGCGGAGGCGAAGAAACGCGTTCCGGCCGCGCTGGCTGAGAGCGCCGAGCACTTCGTCCGCCGCTACTTCGCCCACGTCGCGCCCGACGACGTGATCTACACCTCCTTCGACACGCTCCTCGGCGGCGCGCTCTCGCTCTGGGAGTTCGGCGCGCAACGCACGCCCGGCACTCCGAAGATCCGCATTTTCAATCCGACGCTGGAGAACAACGGCTTCGAAACCGAGCACACCGTCGTCGAGATCGTGAACGACGACATGCCGTTCCTCGTCGACTCCGTCACCGCGGAGTTCATCCGGCGCGACCGCAAGATCCACCTTCTGCTGCATCCGATCATCCATGCGCGGCGCGACGCGTCCGGCAACCGGCTCGAAGTCGTCGACACCGGCAGCGCCGGCACGAGCGCGATGGTCGAGTCGTACATGCACGTCGAGATCGACCAGGAGACCGAGCCTTCCGAGCTCGAGTCGATGCGCGTGGCGCTCGAGACGATCCTCCAGCAGGTCCGCGTCTCCGTCGCCGACTGGCGGGCCATGCGCCAGCGTCTCGCCGACGACATCTCGGAGCTCGAGACCGCGAAGCTGCCGATCCCCGCGGAAGAAGTCGAAGAGGCGAAGGCATTTCTGCGCTGGCTTGACAGCGGCCACTTCATCTTCCTCGGCCATCGCCGCTACCTTTTCGAGACGCGCGACGGCGGCGACTACCTCAAGCCGCTGACGGAAACGGGACTCGGCATCTCGCGCGAAGTCCACGCGGAGTCGATCGAGCGTTACCAGCGCCCGCTCAGCGCGGCCGACAGCGAGTACGCGCGCCGCAAAGACCTCATCATCATCACCAAGGCGAACCGGCGCAGCCTCATTCACCGTCCCGTTCGGATGGATCGCATCGGCATCAAGCGCTACAACGATCGCGGCGACCTGGTCGGCGAGGATCGCTTCCTCGGGCTCTTCACGTCGGCCGCGTATCAGCGCAGCGTCCGCGACATCCCGATGCTGCGCCTCAAGGCCAAGCGCGTCCTCGACCGGGCCGGCCTCGATCCGCACTCGCACAACGGCAAGGCGCTCGTCGACATCCTCGAGACCTTCCCGCGCGACGAGTTTTTCCAGGCCACCGACAGTGAGCTCTTCGAGATCGCGCGCGGCATCCTGCTGCTGCAGGAACGGCAGCGCGTCGCCCTCTTCACGCGCAAGGACCTCTTCGAGCGCTTCGTCGTCTGCTACGTCTTCGTGCCCCGCGACCGCTACACGCCGGAGTTCAAGGAGCGCGCGCGAACGATTCTCGAAGATGCGTTCGGCGGCCGCGAGACCGAGGTCTACGACCACATCACGAACTCGCCGCTCGCGCGCGGGCTGTTCATCGTCCGCACGACTCCCGGGCAGGCTCCCGACGTCGAGTTGCGCCGCGTCGAGGCGTTCCTCGCCGACGCCGCGCGTACCTGGAGCGACAAGCTGCTCGACGCGCTGGTGCAGGAGATGGGGGAGGAGATTGGCATCGATCTCCACCATCGCTACAAAAGAGCGTTTCCGATGGCGTATTCGGAGCGCTTCTCCGCGAGCGCCGCGCTGTACGACATCGGCCACATCGAGCACGTCCTCGCGACCGGCGAATTAGTCGTCGATCTCTATCGCCATCGCAGCGAAGAACGGCAGTTCCACTGCAAGATCATTCACGCCGGGCCGCCGGTGCCGCTCTCGGAGATCATGCCGCGGCTCGAGAACATGGGACTCAAGGTGCTCGCGGAAGAGCCGTTCGACATCCTGCCGCTCGGCGCGAGCTATCCGGTGCGCATCCGCGACTTCGCGCTCGACGCCGAGGGGATGCAGGACGACCTCGCGCCGGTCAAAGTGAAATTTCAGGACGCGTTCATCCGCGTCTGGACGCGGCAGGCCGAGAACGACGGCTTCAACCGGCTCGTGCTCGGCGCGGAGCTCGAATGGCACGAGGTGGTCGTGCTGCGCGCGTACGCCAAGTACCTGCGCCAGGTCGGCGTCGCGCTGTCCGAGGCGTACATCCAGCAGACGCTGGCGAAGCATCCGGCCATCACCCGCAACATCATCACCCTCTTCAAGAACTACTTCGATCCGTCGATCGGCGAGGTCGGCCTCGGACGCAAAGGCGCCTCGCTCGGCATCCGCTCGCAGATCGAAGACGCGCTCGAGGGCGTCACCAATCCCGACGAAGACCGCATCCTGCGTCTTTATGTGAGCCTCATCGAGGCCACGCTGCGTACGAACTACTTCCAGCGCACCGACGCCGCCAACAGCGGCGGCGCAACGTCAAACAACGAGCGCAAGCTCTATCTCTCGTTCAAGCTTGACTCGAACGCCGTGCCGGAGCTCCCGCTGCCGCGGCCGATGTTCGAGATCTTCGTGTACGCGCCGTGGATGGAAGGCATTCACCTGCGCGGCGGCAAAGTCGCGCGCGGCGGCATCCGCTGGTCCGACCGCCGCGAGGACTTCCGCACCGAGATCCTCGGCCTGATGAAGGCCCAGATGGTCAAGAACGTCGTCATCGTGCCGGTCGGCTCGAAGGGCGGCTTCGTGGTGAAGAATCCCTCAGCCGATCGCGCGCTGTTCCAGAAGGAAGGCGTCGACTCCTACAAGACGCTGCTGCGCGGCATGCTCGACATCACCGACAACCTCCATGGCGATCAGCTGATCCCGCCGCGCGACGTCGTCCGCCGCGACGCCGACGATCCGTATCTCGTCGTCGCCGCCGACAAAGGCACGGCGACGTTCTCCGACATCGCCAACGCCATTTCCGCCGAGTACAGCTTCTGGCTCGGCGACGCGTACGCTTCCGGCGGCTCCGCGGGTTACGACCACAAGGGGATGGGCATCACCGCGCGCGGCGGCTGGGAGGCGGTCAAGCGCCACTTCCGCGAGCTCGGCGTCGACACGCAGAGCGAAGACTTCACCTGCGTCGGCGTCGGCGACATGTCCGGCGACGTCTTCGGCAACGCGTTGCTGCTCTCGCATCACGCCAGGCTGCTGGCCGCGTTCAACCACTCGCACATCTTCGTCGACCCCGATCCCGATCCATCGACGAGCTTCGCCGAGCGCAAGAGGATGTTCGACAACCGCCTGAACTGGAACGGCTACAACGCCGAGCTGCTGTCGAAAGGCGGCGCGGTCTACGAGCGGAGCGCGAAGACGATCACGCTGTCGGATGAGATCCAGGCGCTGTTCGAGCTGCCGAAGAAAGTGGTCGCGCCGGCCGAGCTGATGCGCGCGATCCTTCTCGCGCGCGCCGACCTGCTCTGGCTCGGCGGCATCGGCACGTACGTCAAGGCGAGCTGGGAAGACCATGCCGCGGCGCGCGACCGCGCCAACGACGCGGTGCGCGTGAACGGCAGCGATCTCCGCGTGCGCGTCGTCGGCGAGGGCGCGAACCTCGGGTTCACGCAGCCCGCGCGCATCGAGTTCGGACTGGCGGGCGGAAAGATCAACACCGACGCCATCGACAACTCCGCCGGCGTCGATACTTCGGACCACGAGGTCAACATCAAGATCGCGCTCTACGACGCGATCGCGCGCAAGGAGCTGTCGGGCATCGAGGAGCGCAACACGGTGCTCGCCGAGATGACCGACGACGTCGCTCGCCTCGTGCTGCGCGACAACTACGAGCAGACCCAGGCCATCTCCGTCACGCACGCCCTCGGCGAGCCGGCGCTCGACGCCCAGGCGCGCTTCATGCGCGGGCTCGAGAAGGCCGGCAAGCTCAATCGCGTCATCGAAGGGTTGCCGGACGACGAGACCATCGCCGACCGGCACGCGCTGGGCGCGGGCCTCACCCGTCCCGAGATCGCGGTGCTGCTCGCGTACGCGAAGCTGGTGCTCTACGAGGACCTGCTGAAATCCGATCTGCCCGACGACTCGCAGCTGGTCGACGATCTGATCCTCTATTTCCCCGACGATCTGCGGACGCGTTTCCGCGCCGCGATCGAGCGGCACAAACTGCGCCGCGAGATCATCGCCACGGTGATGACGAACGCAATGATCAACCGCGTGCGGCCGACGTTCGCCTGGCAGATGTGCGACGAGACCGGCAAGCCGCCGGCCGACGTCGCCCGCGCGTTCACCATCATGCGCGACTCGTTCGACCTCCGCACGATCTGGTCGGAGATCGAGGCGCTCGACAACAAATTGCCGGCGAGTGTCCAGATCGACATGCTGATGTCGGTGGCGCGCCTCCTCGAGCGGGCCATCCTCTGGCTGCTGCGCAGCGCGTACGAGAAGCTCGACATCGCCGCGTACGTGGCCGAGTTCCGGCCGCGCATCGCCGCGATCCAGGGAAATCTCGAGAAGATCCTGCCGTCGTCGATGCTGGCCACGGTGCGCGTGCGCGAGGCCGAGCTGACGGTGGACGGGATCCCCGAGGATCTCGCGCGGCGCGTGGCCAGCCTCGACGTGATGACCTCGGCGATGGACATCGTGCGCATCGCCCGCACCGACGCCTCGCACGGCATCGAGGACGTCGCGCAGGTGTACTTCGGCGTCGGCGCGCGGCTCAGCCTCGACCGCCTGCGCGCGGCGACGGCGACCATCACCGCCGACACGCCGTGGCAGAAGACCGCGCTGGCGACGCTGGTCGACGACCTGTTCAACTACCAGAGCACCGTCGCCTCGCGCGCGATCTCCGAGACCAACGGCGCGCCGAACCCGGTCGAGGCCTGGCTCGCGGCGCGTCCGCGCGTGGTCGAGCGCGTCGACCAGACCATGAACGAGCTCCGCGCCTCGCCGGCCGTCGACCTGGCGATGCTCACCGTGGCCGCCCGGCAACTGAGGGCGCTCGTGGAGTCGTGAGCGGGCCGGATGCGCCTGCTCATCGCCGCGGTCCTCGTTTACATCGCGATATCGCTGTACATGGGGCTGTCGCTGCCCGGTCTGCAATACGACGAGGCGATTTACGAGCATGGCGCGGTCGCGCTGCTGACCGGTGACCAGCATCCCGGTTTCTCGAGCGAAGACCACACCTGGGTTCGGGCCGGCCGGATGCGCATCCCGCTGATGGTCACCTCCTACGCGGGAGCCGCGAAGCACTATCTGCTCGTCGGTCCGTTCGCAATCTTCGGAACGGCGCCCGCGGCCGGCCGCGTCGTCTCCATGCTCCTCGGCGCCATCGGTATCTTCGGCATCGGCCGGGCGCTGCAGGTTCACGCCGGCCATCACGCCGGCGCGGCCACCGCATGCGTGCTTGCAGTTCATCCGGCATACATCGGCTGGACGATCTACGACAACGCCGGAACGGCATTGTGGATGGCGAGCACCGGCCTGATCGCGCTGGCGTTGAGCCGGCTCGCGAATCGCGCCGACAGGATGTCCTCGCTACTCCTCGGGCTCGCGATCGGGTTTGCGTTGTGGGGACGCGTCAACTTCCTCTGGATGCTGGCGGGCCTCGCCGTCGCCGTGCTCGTCGCGTTTCGAGGCGCATTCGCGAGGCTGCGGTGGCCGGCGTTCTTCGCCGGGTCGGTCATCGGTGCTGCGCCGCTGATCGCGTTCGAGCTCCTCTCGCGCTTCGCGACCCGGCAATTCCCGTCACAGGCGCTGTCGCTGCCGCTGGTCTGGACTCGTTTTCAATTCGCGGTGAACGCGCTCGGGTACGACGGCGAGCGCGCCGGGATGTGGGGCGGCACCGCGGCGCCGGCGTGGCAGGCGTCGCTGTTCGCGCTCGTGATCCCGGCTTCGATCGCGTTTCTCTGGCTCGTGCCCCTGACCGATCGTATGACCGATGTGGCGACGCGGATCGGCCGCGCGGCCGGGATCGCGTCGATCGTCGCCTGCGGCCTGGCGTTGCTGGCGCCTCTGGCGGTGAATCCCCATCACTTCGCGGCGCTCCTGCCGCTTCCGGCGGTCGCCGTCACGATGGCGGGCGTTCGTCTCGGACGCATGTCCCGCGCGCCGGTCGCGATCCTCGCGGCGGCATATCTGGTCTTCGCATTGAGCTGGAATCGAATCGCGCACGAAGGGCTCGCCGCGACGCGTGGCGTCGGGATGTGGTCGAGTGCGATCGCCGAGGTGAGCGGCACCTTGCTGCGTACCGCGAACGGGCGGGAAGTTCGGATCGTCGATTGGGGGCTCGGCAACAATCTCTATGTCCTGACTCGGGCGGGGATTCCGCTGCGGGAGGTCTTCTGGCATCCCGAGCCATGGCGCGACCTGGTCGGATCGGGCGGGCTCTTTCTCATGAACGCACCGGACAACACCCACTTCCCGGAAGCTGCGCGCCAGTTTCAGCATGCGCTCGAACAAACCGGCGCGGCGTACACCGTGACGACGTTCCGCCAGGCCGACGGCGCCGAGTATGCTCGTCTGTACGATGTCCGGCGGCTTCCCGCCCGCGGGGGCTCTTAGCCCGCCGGCCCTGGCAACGCTCACCGCTGCCCTACCTTCGACATATGGACTTTTGGCGATGATGATTCCCGAACACGATGCTGTTGCCGCTTTACAAGATCTGGTGCGTCATCTCCTTGCCATCGCCGATGACGCGGCCTCGAGCGAGATTCGTCATATCCCGGAAACTTCATTGACGGCGACGATCACGCCGGTGCGGTTGAACGCGGCGGCGATTACGCTGGCGTTCCAGGTCGCCGACGGGCTGCTCGAGGCGACTTTTGGGCGGTACGCAAAAAGTCGTGAGTGGGTAGAGTCGCCTGACGAATTTCGCAGCGCGCTGAGTAACGTCTACGATCTAAGCCATTCGGTGATCACATTTGGACTTCAGGAACAAGCTTGCTTTTCAAAAGGGCGGCTCATGCGGTCGTCAACTGTGATTGCGATCGGTAAGAATCGCGAACGGACGATTCTCGGCGGCTCTTTGTGGTCGACGCTTATCTACGAAGGCCAGCCAGCAAGAAGAGTGCAGAAGATGAAGACTGAATTGGTTTTGTCCAAGGACCGAATCCGCCTCCGCAAATTTAGTCCCATCGATCGCGACGGCCCCATCTTCGAAGCACTTCTTGATGAGAATGTGATCTTTGATGTTGCACGAACTGCGGGCGCCGAGCTTTCCAGTCAATTCGAAATCGCCTTTCACGATCATGTGGCAGGACTAAGAATCGCTGTCTCAGTGTTGAGCGATCTTGTTCAGGACGCTCAGAATCTGATCGTGGAAGACGAGGCTGCTGAGTGATACGACTTCTGTCTATGGGGATACGAGCATGTTGAGCGCCCCGAAGCTGAGTCATGAAATCAACCAACTGAAGGCGGAGCAGGAGACGTGCGAGCGGCAACAACAATGAAGGGCGACTCATTCAGTAACGCCGTCTTACCTTCCTGGATGCGAGTCTCGTTATACGGTCTATTGATTTCCGTGGCGGCAGTGGGCGTCGGCGGGTGGGGTCGCCAATTCCTTCAGGGGAACGTCAGCAGCGTCGCGATCATAGGTCGCGTTGCCGCGGCTACGGTGTACGGCTTGGGATTAGCTTTTGCCGCGCTTTTCTTGATGCTTGTTGTTGCAGGCGGTCTGTACGCCGCGCTGCATCGTCGCTGACTCCGCACTGCACTTTCCCTGGACTCCTACGTCGCGGCCGGGTGAATCCGAGCTCGATCAGGGTTGATCAGATGAATCTCGCCTGGAGGGGAAATTAGAATGCCTTTTGATCCGGAGTCTCTAAAGCATGATCTCGACTGGTTGCCGCGTAATCATCGCGTGGCGTTCGCGGCGGCATGCTGTGAACGGCTTCTACCGAACTATGCGGCATTTGCGCGAGAAGTGCAGTGGGGCGAACCATCCGTGTTACGCGACGCTCTCGAGTACGTCTGGAGCGTTCTCGCCGACGGCCATTTCGATCGCACGGAAATCGAGGGCCTCATGGAACGGTGCGACGCCGTCATCCCGGATAGCGAAGATTTCGATACCAGCTCCGTCTCCGCAGCTCTCGATGCGGGAACAGCGGTGGTCGGAACGCTTCGGTCGCTGCTTGAAGGCGATACCCAACAGATTGTCGAGGTTGCTTCGTATTGCCGGGACACCGTCCACATGTACATTCAAGACCGCGATGATCTGGATTACCAGGATCCATTGTTCGATATGAAGATTGAGCAGGATCCTCTGATGAGACGAGAGCTCGCACGACAATCGTCCACACTGTCAGAGCTCGCGAACAATCCGGTTCTCGACGGGGTGTTCCTCAAACGGTTGCGTGATGAATCGGCTGATGGTGGTCGCAGCAATATGGCCGAGCAACGCGGCCGTTGATCATTCTCGCGAATATCGGACGCTAACGGATGCCGGAGCGGGACTCGCGAGTTACTCAAGCGCGACTCGCGAAGTACTCGAGCGGGACTCGCGAGTGTTCGAGCGCGACCTTGTGAGAGTTCGAGCGCGACTCGCGAGTGCTCGGGCGCGACTTACGAGTGTTCGAGCGTGACCCGCGCGTGCTCGTACGCGACCTTGTGAGAGCTCAAGCGCGACGCCCGAGTGTTCGAGCGTGACTCGCGAGTGCTCGAGCTGGACCAGCGAGTGCTCGAGCGGGACTCGCGAGTGTTCGAGCGCGATTAGCGAGTGCGGCAGTGTCTACTCGTCGGGACATTCCCTGTATGTTTGAAGCCTGATCTTGATATCTTCCCGCCCGCGATGATCAACAAAGTCGTTGCTTCGGCGGACGAGGCGATCAAGGACGTTCACGATGACGCGACGCTCGTCGTCGGCGGCTTCGGGTTGTGCGGGATTCCCGAGAATCTCATCAACGCGCTGGTGAAGAAGGGCGTGAAGGGGCTGACCTGCGTCTCGAATAACGCCGGCGTCGATGACTGGGGCCTGGGGCTGCTGCTGCAGACGAAGCAGATCCGCAAGATGGTCTCGTCGTACGTCGGCGAGAACGCGGAGTTCGAGCGGCAGTTCCTCTCGGGCGAGCTCGAGGTGGAGTTCGTGCCGCAGGGGACGCTCGCCGAGCGGATGCGCACCGGCGGCGCGGGCATCCCCGCGTTCTACACGCCCGCGGGCTACGGCACGATCGTGGCCGAAGGCAAGGAGACGCGCGAGTTCGACGGCCGGATGTACGTCATGGAGCGCGGCATCGTCGGCGACTTCTCGCTGGTCGCGGCCTGGCGCGGCGACCGCCTCGGCAATCTGCAGTTCCGCAAGAGCGCGCGCAACTTCAACCCGATGGCCGCGACGGCGGGGAAGGTCTGCATCGCCGAGGTGGAGGAGCTGGTCGAGCCGGGCGCGCTCGATCCCGACTGCATCCACACGCCGGGCATCTTCGTGCACCGCATGATCGTCGCGCCGCGCGTGAAGCGCATCGAGCAGCGCACCGTAAGGAAGGCATAACGAAGGGATAAGGATGCCGCTCAACCGCGAACAGATCGTCCAACGCGCCGCGCAGGAGCTGCGCGACGGCTTCTACGTGAACCTCGGCATCGGCATGCCGACGCTCGTCGCCAACTGCATTCCGCCGGGCATGGAAGTGATCCTCCAGTCCGAGAACGGCATCCTCGGCCTCGGCCCGTTTCCGCGCGACGAGGACGTGGACGCCGATCTGATCAACGCCGGCAAGCAGACCGTGACCGTGCTGCCCGGCGCGTCGTTCTTCTCCAGCGCCGACTCGTTCTCGATGATCCGCGGCGGCAAGGTCGATCTCTCGATCCTCGGCGCAATGCAGGTCTCCGCCGAAGGCGACATCGCCAACTGGATGGTGCCGGGCGCGATGGTGAAGGGGATGGGCGGAGCGATGGATCTCGTGGCCGGCGCGAAGCGGCTGATCGTGACGATGGAGCACGTCACGAAGAAGGGCGAGAAGAAGATCCTCGAGAAGTGCAACCTGCCGCTCACCGGCGTGAAGTGCGTGAATCGCATCATCACCGACTACGCCGTGCTCGACGTGACGCCGGAGGGACTGCGGCTGATCGAGGTCGCGCCCGGCGTGACGAAAGAGCAGGTGCAGGAGATGACCGGGCCGAAGCTGATCGTCGCCGAGGATTTGAAGGAGATCGCGGTGTGACGCGCGCCGACCGCCGCATCGCGGTCGGACTCTTCATCGTCGCCTTCGGGACGTTCGCCTGGTTCTTCGGCGGCGGCGGCTGGAATCAGAACGCGCACTTCGATCTGACGCGCGCGCTGGTCGAGCGGCAGACGCTGCACATCGACGGCTACCGCGTGAACACCGGCGACATCTCCTGGAATCGCGACCGCCGCGGCGAGTACCACGCGTACAGCAACAAGCCCCCCGGATTGCCGTTCCTGGCCGCGCTTCCATACGCCGCGATGCACGCGATCGAGCGGCGGATGACCGGGGTCTCGCTCGACTCCTGGGGAGTGATGACGCTGAACGTCTGGCTGCTGACGCTGATCACCTGCGCGATTCCGGGCGCGCTGATCGCGGTCTTGGTCTATACCTACACGCGCCGCGCGAACGCGCCGCCTTCCCGCGCTCTCTTCGCCGCGCTGACGATTGCATTCGGGACGATCGTCTTTCCGTTCGCGACGGTGTTCTACTCGCCCGTTCCCGCCGCGCTGTTCCTGCTGCTCGCGTTCGTGTGGCGCCGCGAGCGCCCGTTGCTCGCCGGTGCCGCCGCGGGGATCGCGACGACCTGCTTTTACATGTGTGCGTTCGGCGCGCTCGTGATCGTCATCGATCTGCTTATGGACTGCGGCAGCGTCGCTGCCGCTTTCAAAAGCGGCGGCAAGGCCGCCGCAGTCCATAAGTTCATCGCCGGCGGTATCCCCTTCGCGATTCTCCTTGGCGCGTATCACACGCTCTGCTTCGGCGCGCCGTGGCGCACGTCGCTCGAGGTCGCGAGCAGTTTTACCGAGAAAGGCCTCTTCCTCGGGCTGTTCCGCACCGGCCCGACGCGCGAGGCGCTCTGGGGGCTCACGTTCTCTGAATACCGCGGGCTCTTCTTCGTCTCGCCGGTGCTGCTGCTCGCGTTCCTCGGACTTCCGCGGATGCCGAAACGCGAGCGCGTGATGATCGTCGCCATCGCGCTGCTGTTTCTCCTCGCGGTGGCGAGCTTCAACGGATGGGAAGGCGGCTTCGCCTTCGGACCGCGGCACATCCTGCCGATGATTCCGCTGCTGGCGATCCCGCTCGCATTTCTTCGCGGCCGCGTGCTGTTGGCGATCGGAGTGGTGTTGCTCGTCGTGTCGGCGTCGATGCAGTTCATCGCCGCGGCCGTCGACGTGCAGCCGAACGCCGCGATCCGCTACCCGGTGCGCGACTATCTGCTGCCAACGTTTCTGAAGGGAAACGTCTCCGTCAACCGGCAGGGAGTCGACGAGCTGCTGCCGAACGCACAGCATGCGTCCGACTCGCGCGAGTCGCTGTTCGCGGCGTTCAATGTCGGCGAGTATTTCGTCGGTGCCGATCGCCGCTCGTCGGTCATTCCGATCGCGGTCTGGATGATCGCCGGCTCCGCGCTGCTTGGCGTGTTAGCGTTGCGTCATGAAGTGGAATAGCGCGCCGGCGATCGTCGCGATCGTGCTCGTCGTCGCGTTCTACGTCTTCATCAGCAGCGTCGGCGGCCCGCGTTTCCGCTGGGTCGAGTGGTGGGAGTCGGGGTATCCGAACCTCGCCGAGGGATTCCTGAAGGGGCAGGTGAGCCTCGCGCAGGAGGCCGACCCGAGGCTGGCGGCGCTGCCCGATCCGTACGACCCGAACGCGCGCAACGACATCCAGTCGGTGCACGACGCGAGCTACTACAAGGGGCGGTTCTATCTCTACTTCTCGCCGCTGCCGGTGCTGCTGGTCTACATCCCGGTGAAGCTGATCGCCGGGCACTATCCCTCCGATCCCATCGTCGGGACGTTCTTCGCCGTCTGCGCGTTTCTCGCGCAGGCCGCGTTCGTCATTCGCGCGGTTCGCGCGCGGCGGGCGCTCTGGATCCTCTTCGCCGGACTTGCGGGCGTGACCACGTTCATCCTCCTCGACATCTGGATGTACGAGGTGGCGATCCTCTGCGGGATGGCGTTCGCTTCGCTCTGGGCGTACGCGCTGCTGCGCTTTCACGAGACTCCCACGCGGCGCTGGGCGGCGCTGATGGGAACGTTTCTCGCGCTCGCGATCGCGTCGCGTCCGACGCTGATCGTGCTCGGCGCGATCACGCTGGTCGCGGTCTGGAAGAAGTGGCGCGAGGCGCTCGCCGTCGCGATTCCGCTGCTCGTCGTTGGAAGCATGTACGGCGCCTACAACTACGCGCGCTTCGGCTCGCCGCTGGAGACCGGGCAGCAATACCAGCTCACGAACGTCTCGCTGCGCACGTTCCGCTCTTGCAGCCTCTGCACGGGTCCGGAGCTCGCGCGCTTCCTGAACAGCGTCAATCAGTATCTCTTTCGCGAGCCGGCGTTCGGCTCGAAGTTCCCGTTCGCGGCGCTGAACTACAACGAGTTCGATCCCGCGGTCTCGTTCCCCGCGAAGCACGAAGAGATTGGCGGCATCCTCGCCATCGCGCCGCTGGCGATCCTCGGGTCGCTCGCCGCGCTGTTCGCGCTGGAATCGCGCGCGGCGAAGCTGCTGATCGCCGCCGGCTGGCTGATGTTGTTCGCGCTCTCGACGTGCGCGTGGGTGACGGCGCGCTACGAGCTCGACTTCCAGCCGGAGCTCCTGCTCGGGACCATCCTCGCGATCGACGAAGTGCTGTGGACTGCGGCGGCTTGCCGCCGCTTTGAAAGCGGCAGCAAGCTGCCGCAGTCCAAATCGCTGCGCGTGCTGACCGTGCTGCTCGCGTCTTACTCGATCGTCTTCGGGATCCTGCTCGGGTTCACCGGACGCACGCAGGCCTTCCAGCGTTTCAATCCGGAGCTCTTCAACAAGATCGCGAGCTGGTTCTAGGAGGTCCTTCGCCGTCTTCGCGGCTCAGGATGACACTTCGGTCACCGCAGCAGCCTGCTCCGGCTTCTTCTTCATGTCGAGGAAGAGCAGGCCGATGCCGATGCAGATCGCGGAGTCGGCGACGTTGAACGCCGGCCAGTGGTGGTTACGCACGTAGACGTCGAGGAAGTCGACGACGTAGCCGAAGCGGAAGCGGTCGAGCAGGTTGCCGATCGCGCCGCCGAGGATCAGGTGCAGTCCGGTCTGCAGCAGGCGGTCGGTGACCGCGGAGCGCAGCGCGTAGACGACCACCACGCAGAACACCGCGATCGCGCCGCCGTTGAGCAGCAGCGGGATGATCCGCGAGTCGGCGTTCGCGCCGATGCCGAAGGCCGCGCCGGTGTTGCGCACGTGCACGAGCTGGAAGAAGTTCGGGATGATCGGGATGGCCTGGTGCAGATCGAGGCGCTTCACGATCAGCCATTTGGTCCAGAGGTCGAGAAGAATGACGGCGGCCGTGACAGCCAGGTAGTGGATGCGTTTCACGCGGTTTTTTTCTCCTCGATCAGCCGATCGAGCTCGGTTCGGAGCTTTCCCAGGATCTCGTCGTAAGTGAATTGGCCGAGCGACTGCGGGCCGCGCTTGAGGTTGACGAAGCTCGGCGCGCACCACATGCCGAGGTCCGCGTCGTCCGTCTCGCCGGGGCCGTTCACACGGCAGCCCATGACCGCAATCGTGATGTCATGTTCCTTCGCGTACGCGCTCATTTCTCGCACGTTCTGAGCCAGATCGATGAAGGCCTCGTTCTCCACGCGCGAGCACGACGGGCAGCTGATGATGTTCAGTCCCTTGTGCTCGAAGCGCGGCACCGAACGGAAGCGGCCGCTGTGGATGTCGTCGAGGATCTGCCGCCCGACCGTGATCTCGTCGCCCTTCCGTTCGAAGGGGAGCGTCAGAGACACGCGGATCGTGTCGCCGATGCCGCGGGTGATGAGCTGCTCGAAGGCGATACGCGTCTTGATGATGCCGTCCGGCGGCATGCCCGCCTCGGTGACGCCGAGGTGCAGCGGCACGTCGGGACGCGCCTCGGCGAAGCGGATGTTCGAGTCGATGACCTTGTTGGGGTCGGAGTCCTTGATCGAGACGCAGTAGCGGTCGAAGCCGAGGTCGTCGAGCATCGCGCAATGCTCGAGCGCGGACTCGATCATCGGGGTGAGCGAGTCTTCGCGGTCGTATTTGGCGAGCTTGTCGGGGTCGACCGAGCCGGCGTTGACACCGATGCGCATCGCGCAGTCGTGCGCGCGCGCGACGTCGACGAGATAGCGCACTTTCTCGTGCACCGGCTTCTCGCGCTCGATGTGGTAGAGGTGGCCGGGGTTGTAGCGCAGCTTCTGGACGAACGGCGCGACTTTCTCGGCCAGGCGGTAGTTCTCCTGCAGGTCGATCGAGAGGTTCGCGTTCGGGCGCGCGGCGCGGATCTCGGCGAGCGCGACGACGTCCTTCGGGTTGTCGACGGCGATGCGGATCACGTCGGCCCCGGCGGCCTCGAGCAGTTCCACCTGGCGGATCGTCGCGGCCACGTCCTGCGTCCGCGTGGCGGTCATCGACTGCACCGCGATCGGGTTGTCGCCGCCGATGCGGACGTTGCCGATCCGGACTTCGCGCGTCTGTCGGTTCATCGCGCTTCCTAACGGTAGTCCCTTACATGTCATTCCGAGCCGCGAAGACGGCGAGGAATCTCACGAGACGTATGCGTTTTTGACGGCGATCTCCATGTGCCGCTGCGGCGACTCGATCTCGCGGAAACCAAACGCGGCGTAGAGCTTATGGGCGTCGCGGGTCAGGAGGTGCCACCGCCGCAGCCGCTGCAGATCGGGATGGTTCTTCACCGCTTCCAGCAGTTGCTTCGCGATGCCCTGTCCGCGATGCGTCGGGAGGACGAAGACGTCCGCGACGTAGCCGAAGGTCGCGTAGTCAGTCACGACCCGCGCGAACCCGACCTGCAGGTCGTCGTCATAGGCGCCGAAGCAGAGCGAGTTCTCGATCGAGCGCTCGACCAGGTCGCGCGGAATCCCGCTGGCCCAGTAGGACGACTCGCTGAGGAAGCTGTGGATGGTGTCGACGTCGAGGCGATTGGAGTCGGTGCTGATTTCGATCATAGGGTTCCTCGGTTCCTCGGCTTCTCGGTTCCTCGGTCCGCCCATCCCGAGGAACCGAGGGACCGAGGAACCGTCAAACTACCGCCTCTTCCCGCTCCTCATCAATCCCCATCACCACATTCAACGCCATCTCCAGCTCCGCGACCGAGGCGGGGGCGCCGATGCTGAGGCGGATCGCGCGCGGGACGTCGTCTCCCACCGCGAACGACGATGCCGAGGCGACGCGGATGCGGCGCTTGCGCGCTTCTTCGGTGAACGCGTCGGGGCTCCAGCGGCGGGGCAGCTCGACCCACAGATGCGACGAGCGGGGATCGGTTTTCGCGGCGCGGTCGCCGAGGATGCGGCGGGCCACGCGATTCCGCAGCGCGGCCTCGGCGCGTTTCTGCGCGACGATGCGCGCGGCCGTGCCGTCTTCGATCCACGACGCCGCGATCTCCGCGAGCAGCGGGGAGGTAAAAAGCACGCTTGCGGCGAGCGCCGACTGCGCGCGCGAGAGCAGCGCCTCCGGCGCGGCGACGTAGCCGATGCGCATCCCCGAGGCGATCGACTTCCCGAGGCCGCTCATGAACAACGTGCGGTCGGGCGCGAACGTCGCGATCGGCGGCGGTGTTTTCTCGAGGAGGAAGCTGTACGTGTCGTCTTCAATGAGCGTGATCCCGAACTTCTCCGCGACCGCGGCCAGCTCGCGGCGGCGTTTCTCCGGCATCACGATCCCGGTCGGGTTATGCAGCGACGGAATCGTATAGAGCACTTTTGCCGTCCGCGCGCGGGCGGCGCGCGCGAATGCGTCGGGCAGCAGGCCGTAGCGGTCCATCGGCAGCGGCACGAGCTTGATGTTGAGCAGCGCCGCGGCGGCCTTGGTGCCGTGATACGTGACCGACTCGGTGAAGACGCTGTCGCCGGGACGGGTGGTGGCGGCGAGGGCGATGAAGATCGCGTGCTGCGTGCCGGCGGTGACGATCACCTGCGACGGATCGGTGTGCCGGCCGATCCAGGCCGCGCCGGCCGCGCGATGGCGCTCGCTGCCGGAACCGTGCGAGTAATTCGCGTCGAGCGTCTCCGCCGCGCGCCGCAGCACCGCGGGCGAGGGGACCGGCAGGGGGATGTTGACGACGTTCGTGGCCAGGTCGATGTCCGTGGCGGGAATGGGCTCGCGGCGCGAGGTGCGCACGAACGTCCCGCGTCCCGTCGATGCCTCGACCAACCCTCTTCGCGCCGCCTCGGCATACGCGCGCGTCACCGTCACCGGCGTGATGCCGAGGTCGCGGGCGAGGTCGCGATGCGTCGGCAGGCGGCTGCCGGTGATCAGCGTCCCCGTGCGCACGTCGCGCTCGAGCGCGTCGGCGACGCGCACGTAGATCGGCGCGTCGGAGTCGGGGAGAGCCGGTGACCAGATTGTCATACTCTACCTGTCATAGTTGAGTCATGAGGAGTGTAGCATAGCCATATGGACGACGTTCTGCTCAGCCGCGCCTTCGATCATGCCCGTGCCTTTCTCGGCACGATGCCCACGCGCCACGTCGGCGCGCGCGCCACGCGCGAGGAGCTCCTCGCCGCGCTGCGCGTGCCGATGCCGGACGGAAACGAGGACCCGGCCGGCGTCCTCGACGTCCTCGCCTCGCAGGCCGATCGCGGTGCTGTGGCCTGTCCCGGCCCGCGCTACTTCGGCTTCGTCATCGGCGGGAGCCTCCCGGTGGCGCTGGCGGCGGACTGGCTGGCGTGTGCGTGGGATCAGAACCCCGGCATCTACGCGACCTCGCCGCTGATCTCGGTGATCGAGGAGATCGCAGCCGAGTGGCTGCTGGAGCTGTTCGATCTGCCGCGCGAGTCGGGCGTCGGATTCGTGACCGGCTGCCAGATGGCGAACTTCACCTGTCTCGCCGCGGCGCGCCACGGCGTGCTGCGCCGCGCCGGCTGGGACGTCGAGGCGGACGGGTTGCAGGGCGCGCCGCGCGTCACCGTCGTCACCAGCGCGGAGTCTCACGTGACCATCGACGTCTCGCTCCGCTACCTCGGATTCGGCGTCAAGCATCTGCTGCGTGTCGAGAGCGACGAGCAGGGGCGCATGCGCGCCGACCGGCTCGCGCGCCTGCTCGACAATCTCAACGGCGGCCCGACGATCATCTGCGCGCAGGCCGGCAACGTGAACACCGGCGCGATCGATCCGCTGCGCGAGATCGCGGCGATCGCGCACGAGCACAACGCCTGGCTGCACATCGACGGCGCATTCGGTTTGTGGGGCCGGACGAGCGACGAGAAGCGCGCGCTGGTCGACGGCGCGGAGCTCGCCGACTCCTGGGCCACCGACGCGCACAAGTGGCTCAACGTGCCGCAGGACTCGGGCGTGGCGATCGTGCGGCATGCCGAGGATCATCGCGCGTCGATGACCACCACGGCCGCGTATCTCGTGCAGACCAGCGGCGTGGAGCGCGATGCCGTCGACTGGGTCCCGGAGTTCTCACGCCGCGCCCGTGGCGTGGCCGTCTATGCCGCGCTGCGTGCGCTCGGCAAGAGCGGCGTCGCGGACATGATCGAGCGCACCTGCGCCCGCGCGCGCCAGATGGCGGACATCCTTCGCAAGGATCCGCGCGTGGCGATTCTCAACGACGTGGTGCTGAATCAGGTGCTGGTCCGCTTCGGCGACGACGACGATCTCACGCGCCGCGTGATCGCCGGCGTGCAGCGCGACGGCACCTGCTGGCTCGGCGGCACGACGTGGCATGACGTCGCCGCGATGCGGATCTCGGTCTCGAACTGGTCGACGAGCGAAGAGGACGCGCGGGTGAGCGCGGAGGCGATTCTGCGGGTGCTGGAAGCAGTCTCCGAGTCTCCGAGTCTCCAAGTCTCCTAGGAGACCGGGAGACTGGGAGGCCAGGCGGCTATCCGGCAAGCATCCGCGTGAGCTCGTCCACCGCCTCGGCCTTGCCCACCACCTGCGGCCGGCCGCCCACGCGGCGCTGCACCTCGGCGCAGTCGGAGCTGGTCATCAGGATCACGTTCGCCAGCTCCTCGCCGTTTTCCTCGCGGAGGTAGGTGAGGACGCCGTAGCCGCTGTGGCGCGCGACGTCGGCGTCGATCACGATCGCCGCGTAGTCGCTCGTCTCCAGCTTCTCGATCGCATCCCAGCCGTCGGTGGCGCAGTCGCAGTTGAACAGCTCCTCCATCTCCCGGCAGATGACGGGATTGTCCTCGACGATCAGGATCCTGTTCTCTCCGCGCATCACCAGCAATCTATGGCCGCGGTGAGGCCGTAGCAAGCGGAGCCGTGGTACAACTCCATCCATGTGGAAACTGCTCCTCGCCGCCTGGATCGCCTACGGTCCGACCGGACCGATCGCCCGCACGATTGTGAAAAGCGACGACTGCCCGCCGATCGTCATCGACGGGACGCCGTCGAAGATGCAGGTCCACGCCGCGAAAAGCACCGACTATCCGGTGACGGTCTGCGAGGCCGCCATCGCGCCAGAGGTGAAGTCGGCCTCGATCGACGGCGAAGAGCTGCCACTGAAGAAGCTGAACCGGGCCGAGAAGGTCGCGATCGTCGGCGACACCGGCTGCCGCATGCGCACCGCGAAAGGGCAGTACCCGGCGCAGAACCAGGGCTGCGTTCCGGCGACGTGGCCGTTCCAGGAGGTCGCCGGAACGATCGCCAAATGGGATCCCGACGTGATCCTTCACGTCGGCGACTACTACTATCGCGAGGCGGCGTGCAAAGGGACGAACTGCGTGCCCGCGAAGTACAACTGGAACCGCTGGAACGCCGACTTCTTCGCGCCGGCCACGAAGCTGCTGCCGCACGCGCCGTGGATTTTCGTCCGCGGCAATCATGAGATGTGCTCGCGCGCGGCCGAGGGGTGGGTGCGCTTTCTCGATCCACGCTCCTATCTCTGGGAGAACGTGCAGACCTGCACCTCGAATCTGACTTACACGCCGCCGTACGTCGTTTCCCTCGGCGCGCTCGACGTCGCCGTCGTCGATTCGTCGGCGGCGGACGACGCGCTCGACCAGGCGCAGGTGCCGATCTACGCCGGCCAGCTCGCGCTGCTCAGGAAGGCCAGGCCCGGCGCGTGGCTGACGCAGCACCATCCGTACTGGGCGGCGAGCGGCAGCGAAGAGGACAGCGACACGATGGCCGCGGCGTGGGAGCAGTCGCCGCTGCCACAGATGGCCGGCGTCTTCACCGGCCACATTCACCTGCTGGAGATCCTCAACTTCACGAACAACGAGGTTCCGCAGTTCGTGGTCGGCAACGGCGGCACCGCGCTCGACGCGCCGGCAACCGATCCGACCGGCACGTCGCTCGGCGAGCGCACCGTCAAGACGTTCTATCAGGACGACGACTTCGGCTTCATCGCCGCGACGCGCGTCGAAGGCGGCGGATGGAAATTCGACGTCGTCGACAAGCAGGGGAAGGTGCAGTACTCGACTACTTCATCACCTTAGCGACGCGCGCGAGCAGCACGCTGTTCTTCACCGGCTTGCGGATGAAGTCGACCGCGCCGATCTGGAAGGCCTTCACCTCGACCTCGTCGCCGGGGAGGCCGGAGATGAAGATCGTCGGCACCTCGATCCCTTTTTCGTTCAGCGCCTCGAGGACTTTGTGGCCGTCGATGAACGGCAGGTCGATGTCCAGCAGCATCAGGTCGACGCTTTCCCGTCCGATCAGCATCAGCGCCTCGGCACCGTCCTTGGCCAGCAGCACGTTGTAGCCGGCGGTCTTCAGCAGCGCGTTGGTGAGCTCGCGATTGAGCACGTTGTCTTCGACCACCAGCACGCTCTTGCGCTTGTCCTGCAGCGCGTCTTCCTCCGGCGAGGTGCGGCGCTTGCGCAGCTGCATCACTTCCTGCTGCAACGCCTTCGTCTCCGCGTCCGGCTCGACGTTGAGCTCGCGCCGCAGCACTTTCGTGCAGGCGTCGTACTGCTGCAGCGCGTAGGCGAGATCGCCGCTGCGCACGTAGAGGCGCATCAGCGTGCGGTGCATCGGCTCCTGCAGGGGATCGAGGCGCAGCGACTGCTGCGCGACCGCGATCGCGCCGTCGAGGGAGTCGCTGCGCGCGAGGATGTCCGTCAGTTGGGCGTGCGCGCGCAACGCGAGGCGATGCAGGCGGTCGCGCTCCGCGATCACCCACTGGTCGAATTTCTCTTCATCGAGCTGGAAGCCGTCGAGGAAGTCGCCGCCGTACAGCCGCGTCGCCGGATCGAGCGCCTCCGGCGTCCCGGCCGCGACCAGCGACTCGAACTCCGCGACGTCGACCCGCACCAGCGACGCGTCGAGAGACAGGAAGTCGCCTTCTTCGATGAGGATCTTCTTCGGCGAGATGTTCGCCAGCTCCTTGCGCAGCGTCGACAGCGTCTGGCGGAGGCTCTGGCGCGCCTGCTCGGGGGCGGTGCTGCTCCAGAGCAGGGCCGCCATCTTGTCGCGCGAGACCATCTGCGCGGGCTTCACGCCGAGGTAGGCCAGCATCGCTTGCGATTTCTTCGCCGAAATCGCGAGTAGAGATCCGCCCTCCGAGCGCAGCCTGAAGTCGCCCAGCAACTCGAGATTGAGAACCGGCATTACGTGCGCCGAGAATTATATGGCTAACCTGCGGCCAGCACTTGCCGCTGCTCGTCGTCGAGGAAGGCGCGGATCTCGTCGATGCGCGACTCGACGTCGGCTTCGCCGGTCTCGATGAGGCGCCGCGCGTACGGCGGGTCGAACAGGAGCATGGAGACGAAGTCGGGCGACTCGGTCTCCCGCGCGCCGAGGGCGCGGACGAGCAGTTTCAAGTTGCGCGGCAGATGCGACTCGTAGTCGGCGGCGAGCTTGCCGAGGTCGATCGACGGACGGAGGACCAGCAGGTCGATCGGCTTCATGCCGCCGCGCTCCTCGGGGCTCATCTTGCGCAGCATCTCGTTCATCCGCTCCATGCGCGCGACGTCTTCGTCGATGGCGTCGAGGAAGATCGCGTTGACGAGCTGGTTGAGAATCTGCGCGGCCGGCGGGTAGCCGGAGACCAGCGGCGTGCTGGCTTCTTTCTCGGTGCGCTGGTAGCCGGTGGACATGGCGATGATGCGCGTCGCGCCGAGGTGCACGGCCGAGGAGAGCGGAGCGGCGAGACGGATGCCGCCGTCGCCGTGCCACTGGCTGCCGATGCGTGCCGCCGGGAAAACGAACGGCAGCGCCGACGACGCCATCACGTGCTCGATGGTGAAGCGCGTCGGCACGGTGCGGCGGTTCGGTCCCTCGTGCACGTCGAAGTGGCGTCCCTGCACCCAGCGGACCGTTTGGCCGGTGGAGTAGTCGAGCGTCATCAGCGCCAGCGCGGTGAGATTGCCGGAGCGGAGGTTTTCCTCGATGCCGGGGATCGGAACCCACGACGGGACTTTGAGCGTGCGGCAGAGCAGCTCGCGCAGCGGCGAGGTGTCGAGCATGCCCTGCGGCCGCGTCTTCGCCCAGCGGCTTTTCTTCGGCAGGATCGACGCGAGCGCCGACCGGAAGGGCAAGAACACTTTCCAGTCGAAGTCATAGATCGAGCCGCAGGAGAGCGTCATCCAGAGCTTCTCGAGGTCGTCCGCCTTGTCGGCCAGCGAGCCGCCGAAGGCCGCGAGGTGCATCGCGTTGATCGCGCCCGCGGAGACGCCGGTGATGATGTCGATGCGCAGGTTCGGGAAGTGCCGCGCGATCCCCTTCAGCAGCCCCACCTGATACGCCGCCCGCGCCCCGCCGCCGGTCAGCATGACCGCCAGATCCGCCTTTGCGTCAGGCGCAAGCTCAGGGACGAGAACCGGTACGCTCATACTTGCTGATGAGCTAATTGCGAAGGGTTTGCCAAAAACGGTTCCTCGGTTCCTCGGTCGCCCGGTTCCTCGGTCCCACCGCACCCGAGGAACCGAGAGCCCGAGGAACCGAGGAACCGTTTCATGGCAACATCTCCCCATGACCGCCCCTCCCACCACCCACCGCATCGCCGTCGTCGGCGGCGGCATCAACGGCGCCGGGGTGGCGTGGGAGCTGGCGCGGCGTGGGTATGACGTCGTGCTTTTCGAGAAGGGGATCTGCGGGGCGCAGACGTCGTCGGCGACCACGAAGATGATCCATGGCGGGCTGCGATATCTGGAGCAGCTGCGCTTCGGCCTCGTGCGGGAGTCGCTGCGCGAGCGCGCCTGGCTGCTCGAGCGCATCCCCGAGCTGGTCAAGCCGCTGGAGATCCTCGTCCCGATTTACGAGGACAGCCCGCGCAGCAGGCGGATGGTGAAGCTCGGCCTCCTGCTCTACGACACGCTTGCCGGACGGGCCAACATTGCCAAACACCATTATCTCGACGTGCAAGGCACGCTCGAGCGCGTCCCGCTCACAGCGGGCGGTCTCCGCGGCGCGTTCTCATACTGGGACGCGCAGGTCGACGACTACGCGCTCGTCCGCGCGGTCGTCGCCTCGGCGATCCGCGACGGCGTCGAGGTTCGCGAGAACACGCGCGTCGAGGACATCGAGCTCTCGAACGGCGAGTGGTTCGTGCGCACGGATCGCGGCGACGAGCAGCGCTTCGATCTCATCGTCAACACCGCCGGCCCATGGATGAACGAGCTGCTCAGGAACAACGGCATCGAGGCTCCGTACACGCTGTCGCTGGTGCGCGGGACGCACATCGTGCTCGAGCGCCGCATCAGCGACGCCGGCCTGCTGCTGCAGTCTTCGACCGACCGCCGCGTCTTCTTCGTCCTGCCGTGGAAAGAGACCACGCTCGTCGGAACGACGGAGGTGCTGCAGCAGGAGCCGCCCGACCGCGTCCATCCGACCGACGAGGAGATCGACTACCTGATCCGCCGCTACAACCGCTACTTCCGTGACCCGATCGCGCAGAGCGACGTCGCCTCGGCATTCGCGGGCGTCCGTCCGCTGGTCGGGCGCGCGTCGAACCCGAGCGCGATCGACCGCGACTTCCGCGTGCGCCGCGACGGAAGCCTGATCAACGTCTTCGGCGGCAAGATGACCACCTTCATGGCCCTGGCGCGCAAAGTGGCCATGCGCGCCGACAACTATTTCGGGCACACCCGCGACGCGCGGGAGCCGGTGTTCGCGACTTCGTTAGAATCGGTGGCATGACGTTCATCCCCACGCTCGATACCGACAGCAAGCAGCGCCCGCGCATCCCGCGCGCGCTCGATCCCGTCGAGATCCGGGTCCTCGGATCGCTGATGGAGAAGCAGCTCTCGACGCCGGAGTACTACCCGCTGACGCTCAACGCGCTCCTGGCCGCGTGCAACCAGAAGTCGAACCGCGAGCCGGTGATGGAGCTCGCGGAGTCGGAGGTGCAGCGCGCGCTCGATCGATTGCAGGACGAGAAGATGGTCTGGCGGGTGATGGGCGGGCGCGCGGTGCGCTTCGATCACAACCTCGATACGGTCTGGCATCTCAATCGCCGCGAGAAGGCGCTGCTGACGCTCCTGTTTCTGCGCGGGCCGCAGACCGCCGGCGAGCTGCGCGGCCGCAGCGACCGGTTGCAGACGTTCGATACCGTCGCCGAGGCCGAGGATCTGCTGCGCGAGATGAGCGTGCACAGCGAGCCGCTCGTGCGGCAGCTCGCGCGCCGCCCGGGGCAGAAGGAAGAGCGCTGGGCCCACCTCGCCGGCGGCGCGGTCGTCGAAGAGCCGGCGGCGCCCGCCGCCGCGGAACACGACACGCGCGGAGGCGGCGAGCCGTTGTCGGTGCGCGTGCAGAGGCTGGAAGAGCGGCTGAGCGCGATGGAGCGTGCGCTGAGTGAGTTGAAAGAGAAGCTAGGGGAGTAGGTTCCTCGGTTCCTCGGTTCCTCGGGAGCACGAGGGTTCTCTGCCACACCGAGGAACCGAGAGACCGAGGAACCGCGGAACCGCTCCCTAAATCTTCCCGCTCTTCAACCTCACAAACGCATAAATCGCCTGCGGCTTGTGCCCGTACCGCGCCGGCAGTTCGTGCGACTGGGTGTGATAGTCGATGTTCACTCCCGCGCCGGCGCGGAAGCGCTCCGCGCTGATGAAATCGAAGATGTAGCCGACCGCAAAGTGCGTCGTCTGTTCGAGCGTCGCCGACGGCGTCAGCACGTCGGGGAAGCCGTCGGGGCGGTCGACCCATTCCGCGCGTCCGGTGATGGTGTTGCGTCCGCCGCGGAATGCGATCTCGAATCCGTACGCGGTCTCGGTCGGCTCTCCCTCGCGCTCGCGGCGCGTCCAGAGCGCGGTCGCGGCGGCATTATCGGTTCCGTAGGCCAGCGATGCCGTCGAGATCTTTCGCTCCGCCGCGTCTTCGCCGAGCGTGCCGCGCGAGATCTGAATGGCCAGGTTCGGCGACGGCGTGATGGTGAGGCGCGCCGAGCTCGAGTCGACGTCGCCGTTGTCGATCTCCGTGTGATCGCCGAACGTCACCGCCTCGTGAAATCTGCTTCCTTCCAGCGTGAGGAAGCGCGACGCGAATGCGAGCGTGACCACTTTCGTTGCGTCGTGAAACGGTTCCTGGATGTCGTACCCGAACGGCGCCTCGCCGAGGTCGCTGCCCGACGCGCGCAACGCGAACGGCGCGGCGCCGAGCGCGGGATCTCCGACGAACGCGGCGTAGACGGAAAGCGTCGACGAGCCGCTGAGACGGAAGCCGGCGTGCAGCGCGGCCTCGCCGATCAGGTCCTGCGGGCGCATCCGGTCGACCAGCGGGCCGCCCGACTCTTCCGAGATGTATTGCAGCATCTGCGGGTAGCCGTCGTTGTCCGGAACCGTGTACGGCTCCAGCGAGGCGCGCCCGCGTACGAGGAAGAATCCGCGGCTGCCGATGGTCCGCTGCGCGCCGAGGGTGATCCAGTTCGTCGAGAAGGCCTCATTGCGCTGCTCCTCGGGGCCGGTCTCGCTGACGTACGTCAGGTGCGCGTTGAAGCCGTGAAAGAACGTCCAGCCGCCGCTGCCGCTCGTGACCCACGGCACGCCGCCGGGATTCGGCGTGGTGCCGGAGACATTGCGCAGCGGATCCTGCGCAAAGAGGGGCAGGGCGAGAAAGAGGAGAGCAACCCAGAGGCGCTTCGTCATGCGCGGCGCATTGTGCAACAGCTCTGCCTGCCGCGCTAACGCGTCTCTGTGGAGCGGCGGGCTTCAGCCCGCCGAAACGTGCCGGCGGGCTAAAGCCCGCCGCTCCACGGGACGTCCCTAACGCGTTTCTCTTCCTACCGGATACAGCCGCGCGCGCTCGTCGTAAAACGGCGTCCGCTCGTAGAACCACTGCAGCCGCGCCTGGGCGTTTCCGCGGAACGCCTCGTCGCTCTCGAGCTTCGCCCGGAACTCCTCGGCGAGCTTCGGGTCGTCGGCCAGCATCTTCTCCGCGGTCGGCTCCATGATGTACGCCTCGACGTACTCGGTCGCGCTGAGAATCGAGTCGAAGAAGCCCCACTGGAACAGCGAGTCGTTCGACGCCGGCTCGAGCAGCAACATCGCCAGCGTCCCGAGCGGCTGATCGGTCGGCACGCGCACCGAGCCCGCGGCGAAGCGCTCGCGCCGCCGTTCCGGAGTCGCGGTCGCGGTGACGCGCACGCGTCCCTCGAACTGCTCGCTCTCGAACTTCGGCGCCGCGAAGCGATCCATCTCCACGGCGACCTCGCGCGGCGCGGCGATGCGCTCGCAGGCGATGCCGTGCAGTTCCAGATTCTCGATGACCTCCTGCCACGCCGCCGGGATCCAGTACGCGGCGGGACGCTTCACGCTGGCCGTGACCACGGACTGCAGGCGCAGCGGCGCGCGCGTGGTCACCGGCTTGCCGAGCCATTCCGTGCGCACGCCGCCGCTGATCGGCGAGAGCGTTTTGCGCGACTCGATGCCGAGGATCTCGATCGTGCGCGACTCGCCCTTCGGATAGTCCCACGCCAGCGGGATGGAGGCGGGACGCGCGGTGCGATCTTTCGACGTCGCGCCGCGGAGGCTGGCGATGTCGCTGCCGAGGATGCGTAGCGCGTGCTCGAGGAACACGTATGTGCCGAGGACGCGCTGGTCGTAGGGCTTCAGCGAGTGATTCTCGACGAGGACTACCGGCAGATGGCGCGCGTCGCCATAGCCGGTGGAGAAGCGCGGATCGCCTTGACCGGCGGTGACGCCGTTCAGCGGATCGTCGGTGAAGATCAGCGCGCCGGGGATGTGGCCTGCGCGCGAGAGCCCGGCGTCGACGGCGGGGCGGAACGCGCTCTCCAGCCACGCCGCGATCGCCGGCGAGTATCCGGCGATGTTCCAGCCGTAGGTGATGTCGTACTGGTAGTCGGCGCCGTCGGTGACGTGCAGATCGATGTAGAGGTCGGGCTGCCATTCGCGAAGCGCGCGGATCATCGCGCGCATCTCCAGCGTGTCGGCCTTCATGTAGTCGCGGTTGAGGTTGAGGTTGCGCGCGTTGGTGCGGTATCCGATCTCCTCGGGGCCGCGCTGGTTGATGCGGTTGTAGCGCGAGAAGCGCTCGTGGCCGTCGGCGTTGAAGATCGGCACGAAGAGAAAGTTCGCGCGGTCGAGCAGCTCGCGCTTCGTGCCGCGCACGGTCATGTCGCGGAGGAGCATCAGGCCGGCGTCCTTGCCGTCCATCTCGCCGGCGTGAATGCTCGCTTGCGCGAAGAGCGCTGGCTTGCCGGTCCTGCGCAGCGCGTCGGGCGTGAACGCGCGCTCCTTCGACGCGATCACCAGCCAGAGGTCGCGCCCTTCGTGACTCTTCCCGAGCGACACCATCTTCAGTTGCGGCGCCGCGGCGACGAGCTTGCGCAGATACGCGACCGTCTCGTCATAGCGAGGTGTCGTCCGGAATCCGCTCGCCTCGGATGGCGTCACCCACGGGTCGTTTGCCGGCACCGTCAGCGCGCGGCTCGCGCCGTTCCACGGCTGCGCGGGAGGGAGAATCGGAGTGAGCGTCGCGGAGAGCAGAAGCGCCGTCAGCATGACGACGCTTTCTAGCACACTCGCGAATCAGTGGCGCGCGCTGCGGACGCGCGACGGTGCGGTGTAGGTGAACCCGTTCGTGAGCACAAACGTGTCGTCGCCGCACTGCAGCGTGACGTCGACGGGGCCGGTGGCGTGCATCGGGGTGATGCCGGAGAGCATACCGTCGGAGGTCAGCGTGATCGTTTTCGCGTCGGCTCCGCCGAAAAGCAGCGTGCAATCGGCGGTGAGCAGCAAGCCGCGGGCGATGAACGGCGTTCCGCCTGCGGCGCTGCCGGTGCCCGGCTCGATCGAAGTGATCGCCGGAGTCGATGGCTTGCCGGGTCCGGAGTCGTGTACGGTCACGAACGATGTCAACGACGGCCCGCCCGGCAGCCTCGCGGAAATGCGCGCGGTGCCGGGCTCGCGGGCGGTGACGTTGAACGTCGTCCGCGTTTGTCCCGCGGCGATTTGCGCGGACGCCGGCAGCGAGAGAATCGCCGGATCCGATGCGGTGAGCGGAATGGTGATGGCCGATGCGGCCGGCAACCCGAGGTCGAGGGTGTAGCGCATCGACTCTCCGCGCGCGAGCTGCGCGCTGAGCGGAGTGAGTCCGGCGTCGTCGTTGACAATCGTGAACGTGGCGTCGGGCGGGATCGCGATCTGCGACGCGTGCGAGGACACGAGGGAGAGGTGCAGCCGCAGACTCTCATCCCCCTCGGCTGCCGTGTCGCCGATGATCTGGAATGGAACGGTCAGCTCCGAATGGGTGGCGTCGAAGTGCAGCACCCCCGACTTCGTGCCGGTGTAGTCGCTGCCGAACGTCGCCGATCCGTCGACGAGCTCGTAGTCGTAGTCGACGCCTTTCACCGGCGCCGACAGCTTCACCGTGAATGCGCCGCTCTGAGATCCGGAGTTTCCCTCGCCGGCGGAGCTGCCGCCCGCGACCGAGAGCGTGGGCAGCGGATCGTCCTCCTGAACGCGCACGGCCGTCGTGCCGTTCCTGATCCGCACCGCCCCGGCTTCCCCGTCATTGACGGCCGACACCAGTCCCGTGGAGTCCCCGCTCCAGACGTGATCGTCGAGGATCGGCACGGTGAACGACCTGGACGGCACGTTCGCGTCGAAAAAGATCGTCGCCTGGCCTGACGGCACGGGTCCGACCGGCGCCGTAGTCGAGTAATAGATCGTCCATGCCGGCGCGGTGTTTCCCGTCCGGCGGGCGGTGATGGAAACGCTTCCGGCATCCTCGCGCACCGTCACCGTGGGATCCATCTCCAGGTATCCGACGTCGTCGTCGATCAGCGTGAAGAGCTGGGAGCCGCCGCTGGGGAGATAGTGGTTCGTGGCCGAGACGATGCCGATCGCGTAATGTCTGGAGGGCTCCCAGGTCGCGTTGTTCGGCGGCATGGCCACCGACAATTGTTTCGTCAGCTCGCCGGCGTTCATGGTGATCGTGCCTTCCACCGGGACCAGGTCGGACGGCGGCGGCGGAACGCCCCAGTACTCGATCGTGCGGTACGACTTCCAGTCGATCACCGTGCTCAGGTCCGCGTGCGTGCGCGTGAACGTGAACGTTGCGACCGCGCCCTCATTGACCGTGGAAGGGCCGGTGACCTTCAGCCACCCGCGAGCGACCCGGAATTCCTCTCCGCGCGTGACGGATGAGCCCTCGGCAGAGAGGTAGACGGCGTAGTCTCCGCCGTCGAAGGTGCGCGTGAATGACTCGCTGCCCTTCGTATTGGCGTGGTCGAAGAACGAGACCGCCCCGCTTCTCTGGAACGTCCAGAAAATCGAGATGCACGAAGGAATCGGGGCGGTGGGGTCTTCCGGCCGGAAGGGCTCGAACCGGACGGTCTCGCCGACCTTGCAAACGCCTTCGCCGATGCCTGCGCACGTGAGTCGCGGCCGGAGCTGGTACAGCGGGAACTGATCGCACTCCCCCGCAATGGCGGCGCCCGGCGTCAGCGCCGCCATGAACAACATCGCGGCCAGGACGCGCGCTCTCATGGCGGATCGCGCTGACATTAACACGAAGGGCGGCCGTCCTTCAGTGCCGCGCGCTGCGCTGGCGAGAGTCGGTGTAGGTAAAGGCGTTCGTGAGCACGAACATGTCGGAGCCGCACTGCAGCATGACGTCGACGGCGCCGCTCTTGTGCGGCGGCGTCACGCCGTTGAGCGAGCCTTCCTCGTCGAGCACGACGTTCTTCGCCGGCACGTTGCCGAACAGCAGCGTGCAGTCCGCGGTCAGGAGAGCGCCGCGAACGACAACGGGCGTTCCTCCGGCGGAGGTTCCGCTCTGCGGCTCGACTGACGTGATGACCGGCGCGGCCGGCCGCTCGATGACGTCGATCGCGGCGGTGGCGTAGCCGTCTCCGAACGCGGGCGGAAGCGTCGCGTTCACGAACGTCGGGCCCGGCGAAAGTCCTTTCACGGTGATCGTGCCGCTGCCTCCGGCCGGGATGACGACTTCGTTCGCGATGCCGGCGATGTCGGGATTCCCGGTCGTCAGCAGCAGCCGCTCGTTCTGCGTGCTCGGCGGATCGAGCGACACGCGCAGCTCCGCCTCTTCGCCGCGGAAGACCTCGAGCGCTCGCGGCGAGAACACGACTTTTCCGGATTCGTGCACGATCAGCGTGGCCGAAGGCGCGCCGCCGCCGTTCTCGGGCGGCAGTTGCGCGCGGATCCTGGTCTGGCCGGCGGCGATTGCGGTGACGGTGAACGTCGCGGTCGATTGGCCGCGGTCGAACCTGATCGATGCCGGAAGCGAGACGACCGAAGGATCCGAGGCCTCCAGCGGAATCGAGAGCGTGGACGCCGCCGGGAGTCCGATGTGGAGCGTGTACCTCAGCGATTGTCCCTTGCCGAGCTGCGCGAGGGACGGGAGGAGCTCGGAGTCGTCATTGAGGATCGTGCACGTCGCATCGGGCGGCATGGCGATCAGGCCGGGCGTGAGTGTGTAGAGATGCAGCCGGAAGGTCTCGTGAGGCTCGCGGATGCGGTCTCCGATGATCTCGAACGGAATCGAGATCTCGGTGTGCGCGGGATCGAAGTGAATGCTGCCGCCCGGCAGCGCCACGTAGTCGTTTCCCGCGCGCGCCGAGCCGTCCGCGATGGAGTAGCTCACCGCCAGCGACGGCACCGCCACGGACAGCTTCACCGTGAACGAGCCGGCGCGGCGCCCCGAATCGAGCTCCGGCAGCGCGACATCCTGGACGCTGAGCTTCGGCCGCGGCTCGTTCTCGAAGACCGTCAAGTAGCCGTATCCGGGAGGAAGGACGTAGTCGTTCGTCGCGGAGAGCAACTTGATGTAGTACTCCTTGTTGCCGCGGTAGATCGCGTCGTCGCTGGTCGGCACGGTGACGAGCTGCTCCGACTGGCCATCGGCGAGCGTGCTGGTTCCGCTCGACGTCGGGAATTCGGGCGAAGGTGTCGTTCCGTTGATCGAGTCGGTCACGATCCACTTCACCGTCGTCGGCCCGATGGCCGCGTTTCGGACGATGTAGAAGGACGCGGATTCCCCCTCGACCACCGACCGTACGCCGCCGGAGGTATTGACGAACCCAACGCCGACGAGGATCGTTCCGATCTCGAGGCGGACCGGATTGGGCGAGCTCGCGGTGTTGTAGATGTCGACCGGAATCGAATGTGCGCCGACGGGGAGGGTGCTGGTGGAGAACGGCTGATACGGATCCACCGTCACCGCGCCGTCCGGGAGCCTCCAGACGACCTTCGAGACGCACGAAACCGGCGCGCCGGGATGAAACGGAATGATCGTGAGCGTCACCGGCCCGCCGATGCGGCAGACCCCGAACGAGCCCGGCTCGCAGCTGAACGACGGCTGAAACGCATACGGCGGCCAGGCGCTGCAGTCTTCCGCCTGGACGGAAAACGCGGCCGCGAGCAGGAGGAGCAGGAACATCCGGCGAACGATCATTGAGCGTAATACAAAATAACATAAGGGCGGCCGTTCAGGCCGCCCTTTCGGTGGAGATCCTTCGCTGCGCTCAGGATGACACGCGCGTTGCGCGTGTCACTTCCCGAACACGTCCTCGACGTTGACGATCCGGACGTTTTCCGGCTTGAGGTTCAGCTTGTAGTTGCCGATGACTTTGTCCTCCTCAGCGAGCTCCGGCTTCGGCGAGTCGTACGTCAGCGACGACGGCCCGTCTTTCAGCAGCGTGTCGCGCAGTCCCTCGGCATCCTTGGTGATGATCACTACGTTCATGTTCTTCGTCGAGAGGTACTTCTTGATCGCCGCGTTCACCTGCGCGCGGGTGAGCTTTGCGTACTGGCCGCGCATGTAGTCGACGTACTCCGGGGTGCCGTACCACCACGAGTCGAGCGCGTATCCGAGGCGCTGGCTCTGCGTGGAGGTGAGCAGGTAGACGTTCTTCATCACGTAGTTTTTCGTGTTGTCGAAGTCTTCCTGTGACAGCCCGTTGTCGATCATCTTCTGGGTTTCGTACAGCGCGATGCGCAGCGCCATGTGCGCGGTCGGAGGAACGACCGGGCGGATCCAGATCTCGAAGAGCTGCGAGCGGCGGGCGATGTTCGGGCTCGGGAAGAACTGGAAGCCGGGGCGATTGAAGTACTCGACGTACGCGTAGTCGCCGTAGTTGAGGCCACGCGTCTCGCGAATCCGGTCGTAGAGGCGGCCGAGCGAGGCGCGATGCTCGCCGAGCCAGACCCGCGCGAGATTGAGCGCCGCGAAGTCGGCGTCCTCGCGCGTGACCGGGATCGGATGGCCGAGGGAGATCGCCGTGGCGCGGGTGTCCTTCTTCACGATCTCGACTTCGAGACCGGTGGCCTTGTGGCCGTTGATCGCCGGCAGGCCGGCGATGGTCGTCTCTTCCGGACCGGCGCCGAGCGCGCCGAGGTCGTCGCTGAGGCGCTTCCGGAGCGTGTCGGGATAGTCGCCGGAGAGGCCGACCACGACGTTCGAGGCGTTGTAGTTCTCGTCGACGAACTTCTTCACGTCGTCGAGCGTGATCGACTTGATGCCGGCCAGCGTGCCGAGCGGCGTGTGGCCGTACGGCGTCCCGGCGAAGATCACGTTCTGCAGCTCTTCCTTGCCGAGCTCCTCGTCATTGCTGGCGCGGAGGTCGGTCTCGAGTCCGTTCAGCTGCGCGTCCTTGACGCGCGAGAAGTCTTCGTCGCGGAAGCCGGGCGTGAGCAGCTGCGGCAGCACGATGTCGAGGAACTTCTGGATGTTGTCCTTGTGGACGACCGCGGTGAACGTGGTCATCTCCTTGTCGACCTGCGCGCCGAACGAGCCGGCGATCGGGAAGAGCGCCTTCTGGATCTCGTCGAGGCGCATCGACTTCGAGCCGGCGTCGGTGATCATCGCCGCGGCCAGCTCCGCCAGTCCCTCTTTGCCTTTCGGATCGCTCCCCGAGCCGGCGGTGAAGAGCAGCTTCACCATCACGTTCGGGATCACCGACTTCTGCTCGATGAAGCGGATCTGCACCTGCTGGCCGGATGTGGACGATGCGGCGAACTGCTCGACCGTCGGGAGCTTGGCGATCGCCTCCGGCATCGGATCTTTCGAGAGCGTGGTGACGACGAGACTGTTCGAGGTGACGTACTTGCGGGCGCTGTCCTGGATGTCCTGCGGGGTGATGTCCGCGAGGACGCGGAAGAAGCGGTTGACGGTGTCGTAGGAGCGCTCGTAGACCGCGAAGCGGGCCACGGTGCCGGCGATGGCGTCGGTGTTGTCGAGCCGGCGCACGAAGCTGTAGCGCGCGTTCGACTTGGCGTCGGCGACGCGCTGCGCGTCGAGCTGCTTGTCCTTCGCCGCGGCGAAGACCTTCATGATCTCGTCGCGCACGTACACCGAGTCCTTGACGTCCTTCACGCGCGCGTAGACGGTGACCAGTCCCGGATCCCAGTACGGACCCCAGTCGGTGAACAGCGCGTCGACCTTCTGCTCGTCCTGCACCAGGCGCTTGTAGATGTCGGAGGTCTCGCCGAACTCGAGATCGAGCAGCGTCGAGACCGCGGCGGCGTCCTTGGTCTGGAAGATCGACGGGCCGTGGAACGCGACCGAGACCCACGGCAGCGTCGGCGTCGGCCACGGCACGTGCGCGTACACCGCCCTGGCGGCCGCAGGCTCCTGCGGAACCTCGACCTTGGTGGTACCCGGCTTCCAGTCGCTCCAGTATTTCTCGACGAGCTGGAAGACGCGGTTCGGCTCGACGTCGCCGGCGACGACGATGGCCACGTTCCCCGGCCGGTACCAGCGGTCGAAGAAGGTCTTCGAGTACTCGTACTGGTTGGGCATGTCTTCGATGTCTTTGATGAAGCCCATGGTGGTGTGCTTGTAGGTGTGCGTGGTGTACGCCGCCTCGCGCTGGACTTCATCGAGCTTGTTGATGGGGTTCGCGGAGTTCTTGTTGTATTCGCCGAGCACCGCCTTCGCCTCGGTCTTGAACGCCGCCTCCGAATACGAGAGGTTCTTGAAGCGGTCGGCCTCGATCTCGAGCACTTTCTCGAGGTCTTCCTTCGCGAACGTCACGTGGAAGTTCGTGATGTCGTCGGAAGTGAACGCGTTCTGCCGCGCGCCGGCCTTGGTGATGATCGCGTTGTAGACGTCGGGCGGATAGGCCTTCGTCCCGCGGAACATCATGTGCTCGAAGAAGTGCGCGAAGCCGGACTTGCCCGGCTCGACTTCATTGCGCGAGCCGGTCTGCACCGGGATCTGCACCGAGACGATGTTCGGGAAGCCGGTCGGCACGACGATGACCTTCAGGCCGTTCGGGAGGGTCTTCTCGCTGGCCTTGAAGGGAAGGATGTCGCCGGTCGTCTGCGCCATGAGCGCGGCCGGCAGAATCAGCGCGCAGAGCGCGGCGATCATGACGATTCTTGAACGAAACATAGGTCTCCTTTTTTTCGCGGCGCATCTTATCGAACCACGGCACCGATCGTGTAAGGCCAACGTTTCCGGAGGGATTGCATGCCCGAGGAACGTTACGAACCTGTGTCGTGTGATTACCACGATCAGCTCGAAGCAGCCGCGATGCACAAGACTCCGGTCGAGCTCGAGTTCGACCTGGGCGGCGTGGCCCAGAGAGAGCGCGGGCGCGTCGAGGACGTGTATACCGCCGACGGCGCGGAGTTCATCCGTTTCGCCACCGACGACGAGTCGCTGGAGATCCGGCTCGACCACATCATTTCCATGAAAGAAGAATGAGCGCTAACATCGCGCCAGCAGGCCAATGCCGAAAGTCCTCTTCTACGCCGGAACGGCGTTCTGTTTTTTCGTCGCGCTGATCAGCGGCGCCGTCGCATTGAATGACGGCGCGGTGAGCGTGCGCGAGTGGTGGGCGATCGCGGCGGCGCTGCTGGCCGGCCTGGCGATCGCGGCGTTGTTCCTGCGGATGGCCGCGCTGCTGGCCGCGCGCAATCTCTTTGCCGCGCTGATGGCGGTCCTGTTCGTCGCCGCGGCGATGGCCGCGCTGGCGGGCCTGCTGCTGTTGCAGTGGCGCATCGCCGACGGCCGCTTCGCCGAGGTGCAGGTCGCGGCGCGCATGGCCCTCGGCTTCTTCGTCTCGCTGGCGCTGCTCTCCCTGCGCCCGTACTTCAACATCCAGGCGAGCCGCTTCCTCTCCGCGCTGGTGCTCCTGCCGCTGCCGCTCTTCCTGGTCATGCTCGGGCAGGCGATGTTCGCGCGCGTGTATCTCAGCGTCGTCGCGCTGATCTTCTTCTCCATCGCCGTCCACTGCGTCCGCCACCGCCATCTCTTCCTGGAGATGACCAACCTCCGCGAGCTCCTCGACCCGCGCGGCGATCACCGCCCCCTGGCGTTCGACTCGTAGCGGTTTCGCCTCGCTCACCGTGAGCGCGCCTGCGCTCAGCCTGAGCCTCGGCGGGACTCACCGCGAGCGCGCCTGCGCTCCGCCTGAGCCGCCGTGCGCTCATCGCGAGCGTGCGTGCGCTCAGCCTGAGCGGCGGTGCGCTCACCGTGAGCGCGCCTGCGCTCAACCTGAGCCGCGGGGGACTCACCGTGAGCGCGCGTGCGCTCAGCCTGAGCCGCGACGGGCTCAACGTGAGCGCGTCTCCGCTCAGCCTGAGCCGCGGCGGGACGCACCGTGAGCGCACGTGCGCTCAGCCGGGGCTTGACATTTCGCCGCGACGGGCTCAACTTATTGCCACGGGGTCGAAAATCGACGATTTTCGGCTTCGGCGGCTGTCGGCGGTACGGACGTGCTGAACAAGCACAATCAAGCCGTACCGGTGCGGGAGTTGAGCTAGCTCCTCCTGCCGCGGGCACCCGAGGTGTGTGCAAAACACCTCGGCAACATCAACCGGAAGACCAGGCGCGTTGCCGAACTCTTCCAGCCGGTGGCCGCCTCGCACTTGTCGACGAGTCGTGACGTCCCCTCCGGCCTGACAGCTCGCATAGGAGAGAAGCGTCATGAGTAACCCCATTCCGGAACCCACCCCCCATCTCACCCCCGAAGCCGTGATCACGCAGCTCCGCACCATGCAGTCGCAGATCGAAGAGGTCGCGCCGCTGACCCAGGCGCAGCGCAGGCAGGTCAGCCAGCGTCTCCGGCGCCGGGCGACCCACGTCGTCGAGGCGTCGATCAACGTGATCGGCGTGCTCGATAACGTCTCGCAGGCGATCGGCCAGCCGCTCGATGAAGTCCGCCGGATGCAGGACCACTCGCTGCGCTGGGAGGCGGCGGCCGACGAGGCCCGGGCCTTCCTGAGAGGCATCGAGGGAGCCAACCTCGTTCGCCGTCAGCGCCTCGATCTCATCGCCACCCAGGCGTACTCGATCGGGGCCCAGCTGGCGAAGGACCCGGCCAAGGCCGTCCTCGTGCCTCACCTCGAGGAGGTCAAGCGGCTGAAGACGACCTCGCGTCGCAAGAAGGCGGCGCCGGTCGAGCCCACGCCGCCGCCGCCGTCGCCCTCCGTCCCGCCGAAGGCATAGAGTAAGGAGGCTCGAGAGCCCGGGCGCGAGAAGACACGCGCCCGGGCTCCATGACGGTCATGAAAGACGAAGATCCGGCCCGACATCCTGCCGTGCTGCGTGCCGCGACGCTGCTGGTGCAGGGCCTGGAGGCGATGTGGCGCGTCATCGAAGTCTCCGATGCGCCGATCAAGGCATCCCTGACGCCGAAGCTGCGGCGCGCGTTCCGGCGCGAAGCCGCGCGCCTGCGCGCCGGAAAAACGCAGCCGCGCTATCGGAACCTTCACACCCCCGAGGAGCTGGCGGACATCCTGGAGCGCACCGCCCTGCGCGACGAGACCCTCGAGCAGTCGCTCGCGGATCTCCAGCGAATCCTGACCGAGCTCCAGCACCTTTTCGACCAATACCCCGCCGACGCCACGGCGATCACGGAATTTCTCGCCGGCACCAGGCGAACGGCGGAAGCGGAGGGCCCCGGCAGCCCGGCCGCGCTCTGGCACCAGGAACTGGTGGAGTACTACTCGCGCCGCCGCCGCCGGAGGACGCGCGCTCGCCTGGTCATTCCTGCTCCGGCTCCCGATCGCGTCGAGGAACGCAAGCGGCGGAGCGCCGCCGAGATCCTCACCGCGGCTCCGTCCCCGGAGGAAACCGTCATCCCCATCCCGCCGGAAGACCGCGCCGCCGGCCGCGAACGCCTGTTGATCCGCATCGGCATCGACGAGGAGTCGTGGGTCGGCAGCTTCGTCCGCGGCCCCCGGGACGTCAGCAACGTCGGCCTGCTGCCCGACGACCAGCACCTGTTCGTCTCCGCCGGCGGCGCCGGCTACATCATCGACGCCGGGTCGCGAACGCTCGTCCAGGACCTCGGCACCGACTTCGCCGGGGTGCTGATGGACAAGGAGCCGATGACGCTGTTCGTCGTCCATCACGGCGACGGCAGCCTCGAAGCCTTCGGCCCCACCGGCCGCCTCTGGCGAACGATTCCCATCAGCGCCGGCGGTGCCTTCCGCGGCCTGACCATCACCGCGGACGCGCTGGTCGGCGAAACACGCCAGGTGCCGGGGGAGGGGTGGGTGGAGTTCTCGGTGGATCTCGCGACGGGGGAGGTTTTCTAACGGAGGCTAGATCCTTCGCGCGTTCGCGGGAGTAGTTCAGGCTCCGCCAGCCGGACGGGCGGTGGCGCTGCTTGAACTTGAGAAAGGCGTTCACGTCCGTGAACGCATTGGCGTTCGCGAAGATCACCGGGGCGGCGTCGTCGCTGAGGCGGGAGGCGTAGACGGAGTCGAAGGCGCGGCGGCCGGCGCGGGCGCGATCGAGATTCGTCTGCACGATCAGCGCATCGGGATTGATGGCGTGGAGGATCACCACGGCGAGCATCCCCGTGGCGAGAGCGCCGATGGCGAAGCGGTGGCGATGACCGGTGAGCACGGTCGCGACCAGCCAGAGCAGCAGCACGGCCACCCAGATCATGAACGCGGTCGTGTAGAGGCGCTGCTCGGTAAGGCCGAACTCGTCGCGATAGAGCTGCATGCGCCGCAGCGCCGAGGCGCCGATGACCAGCACCAGCGCCACCTGCGCCGCGGCCAGGATGCGGAACGTGCGGTTCTTTTCCGCGACCAGCCAGTCGGCGACGAGCAGCATCGGCACCACCAGCGCGACCACCAGCACCAGCTCGAAGAATCCGTGGCGCGCGTACTGCGCCAGGCTGACCGGATTGGTGATCAGGAAGAAGTAGCGGAACTGCACGGCCACGAAGAGGGCGAACAGGAGGTTCACGAGCGCCAGCGCGACGTTCGTCTCCGCCGCCGGAAGCTCGAGAAAGCCGGGACGCGGAACGCGGATGATCTCGCCGCTGAAGAGGAGGCTGCGCGCCAGGTATTGCGTCGCGAAGGCATCTGCCTCCAGGCGATGTCGGCGAAGAGCAGCTGAGGGAATCCGGCCACGGTCTGCACGCCCGTCGTCGCCAGTGCGAGTCCCATCTCCGACAGGCCGCCCGAGGCGACGCGCACGCCACGCGCCCGCAACGCGAGCATCGCCAGGAACAACAGCATGAGCAGCACGTCGAGCGCCCGCAGGACGGGAGAAGCGCGCCAAGCGAGCCCGATCGACGCGAGGATCGCGCACACAGCCGCAAACGGAGTGGTGCGCGCCTCCGGCGAGCCTCTTCCGAGGATCAACACCACCGCCACGAACAACATCGTCCACAACGGCGCATTGATCCCCCACGGGATCCACCGTAGCAACAGATCTCCCGCGAGTCCCAGAACCAGCGCGGCGGCGGCTAGAAGGAGAGCGGAGCGATGGCGTTCCATGATCCTGGAAGTACTTTACATCGCAAAGCGAACGATGTCTAGAACTTCAGGCCGCGCGTGGTGTCGACTCTTAGGAGGGAATAGGCTCAGGCCGCAGGCGTTTCTGCGGCCTGACATGTCCAAAAGAACGCTTGCTCTCGCGCTCGTCGTGTCTGCGCTCGCTTTGCCCCTCTTCGCCGCCGATTCGTTCGAGGCGCTGATCAAATCGCACAAACAGCTCACCCTCGCCACGGAAGTGGCGAACGTCACCAACCTGACGTTCACGGTCGGTCACGTGAAGCTGGAGCTCGCGTCGGGCAGCGCCGCAAACGTGCTCGCGGGCACCGAGCGCGCCGGCATCTTCTTCAAGGGGAAGGGAACGCTGCGCTATGAATCGGTCGAGGCGACGGAGCTTTCGCTCGTCTCGTACAACGTCCGCAAGAGCTCGGACCAGAATTATTCAGGCGATGCCTCGCACGGTGTCGTCACCGGCTCGTTCGACGAGTTGCTGATTCTCTCGGCGAATGTTCCGCTGCCCGCGCTGTCCGGCAGCGGCGGCGCCGCGCTCGCGGACGACTTCGCGCGTCACAGCGAGCGTTTCGCGCGCAATCGCGACGTCCCGTCGTCGCACGCCGTCGTTCTCCACAAGCTGGCGTTTCCGCAGAAGAAGTTCGTGGAGGCGCAGCTCGCCGGCGGCGGCGATGATCTCGTGTATCGCTACGACGAAGGAGAGAACGCCGACGAGTCGCTGCAGAAGCTGCGCTCGCTCGACGTTCCCGACGCGACGATCAAACGCTGGCTGCTGCCGGTGACGCTCTCGCGGCAGCCGATCGGCCGCGACCATCGCGCCGTCCGGCCGTCGCCGTACCTGCTCACGGCGATCGACTTCACGCTCATCGGCGACGGTGAGAACGCGAAGCTGATCATGACCGAGACCATCACGCGCGGCGCAGGGCAGAACGCGATCCATTTTTCGATGAACGACATCGCGATCGCGAAGCTCGGCACCGCGCCGCGGCGCTACACCGTCAACTCGGTGAAGGATGCGGGCGGCCGCGCGCTGCCGTTCGATCACGACAAAGAGAGCCTGCTCGTCGGACTCGAAGGCGTCTCCGGCGACACGATCAAGCTCACTTTCGACATCTCCGGAGACTTTCTTTACCGGCCCGGCGGCGACAACGCCTGGCAGCTCGGGACGGATTCGTGGTTCCCGCAGCCGGACCTCGGCGGGCAGTACTACACAGTGCATTCGATCGTGAAAGTTAAGAAACCGTTCATTCCGCTCGCGCCCGGAAAGACTGTCGCGCGCACGGTTGAAGGCGACTACAACGTCGTCGAGAACGTGCTCGACATGCCGGTGCAGTTCGAGGTCGTGCACGCCGGCAAGTACGAGACCTTCGAGGACACGCGTGGAAGCGTCACCATCCGCGTGGCCTCGTACGCCGGCCGCAACGATCGCGCCGCGAAGCAGCTCACCAATCTCGCTTTCTCAATCATCGACTACTACCAGTTCTTCCTCGGGCCGTTTCCGTTTCCCGAGTTGAACATCATTCAGGTCAACTCGTTCGGCTACGGCCAGGCGCCTCCGGGAACGCTGTTCATCACCAACGAGGCCTTCAACTCGATGCTCGGCGACGCGAACCGCTTCTTCTCCGAGGGCATCAACGAGCGATTCGCGCACGAGATCGGCCACTACTACTGGGGCCACGTCATCAAGATGCCGAGCAGTGAGGAGCAGTGGCTCACCGAGTCGTTCGCCGAGTATTCGGCGGCGCTGGCGCTGAAGAAATATCAGGGGAAGGCGGTCTACGACCGGCTCGTCGCGGGCTGGAAGCTGCGGGCGAAGGAGTCCACCGGCGTCGCGCCGATCCCGTATGCGAACCGCATCGCCGGCGATCCGATGACCGCGTTCCAGAACCGGTTCGGCCTGCTGTACGCGAAGGGTCCGTACCTGCTCTACACGCTGCACAAGGAGTTGGGCGACGACCAGTTCCTCACGTTCATGAAGTCATACCAGAAATCGCGGCGCTGGAAGTTCACCAGTACCGCCGAGGCGGCGTCGCTGCTGCAGTTCATCACCAAGAAGGACTGCCTGCCGTTCTTCGAAAAGTACTTCTGGGGAACGGCGATGCCGGAGTAGTCACCGGCTCACGGCGGCGGCGGCGAGATCCCTGGCGCGTTCGCGGGAGTAGTTCAGGGTCCGCCAGCCCAAAGCGAACGGTATCTAGAACTTCAGGCCGCGCGTGGTGAACAGCATCGACAGGTTGCGCATCGCGCCGTAGGCGTACGCGCTTCCGTCGGGCGTGGTGACGACGTCGAGGATGCGCGAGACGCCGGTCGGATCGGCGGGCATCAGCTCGCGCTCGAGCCGCAGTGCGTTCGTGGCCAGGTTGAAACGATACAGCGGCGCCGGAATGGTCGCGTCCTGGTAGACGAAGATCTCCCTGCCGTCCGCGCTCCAGGCGATCGGCTTGAATCCCGGCTCCAGCGGGAGCTTGCGCGCGGGACTCTTTCCGTCGGCGGCGAGGAGACAGATCGCTCCGTCTTCGCAGTGCGCGACCAGCGTCGCGCCGTCGGGGGAGGCCGGGCGCGACGCCAGCGCCAGCCGCACGCCCGGCTCGCCGAGCGCCGCCGGCAATCCGTGCCCGACGTCCTGCCCGATGTTCTGCTTGTACAGCCGGATCCCGCCCTTGGCCGTGCGCCCGTTGAAGACGATCGTCCGCCCGTCGGGAAGCCACGAGGCGAACTCGTAGTCCTCGACGTCTCCGCGCGCGAGCGTGCGGGTCTGCCCGGCCCCCAGCGGCACGATCGTCAGGCGCGCGGGATTGCCCGGCACGATCGTGAGTGCGGAGTTGCCGTCGGGGGAGAGCGAGACGCCGTAGCCGTCGCTGAGGCGCACGGCCGGATCGCCGTTCGTCGGACGGATGAAAACGGAGTAGCGCGGGCCGCCGGCCTCGCCGAACTCGCTCATCAACAGGAAACGGCCGTCGGGCGAAATGTCCGAGGTGCCGGAGCCGTCGAACCACGACAGATCACTCTCGCGCGAGGCTCCCGGGCCGCGGGCCATGATGCCTTCGCGGTAGTCGTCGCGCGTGAGCAGTACGTCGCCGGACGGAGCGACGTCGTGCAGTTTGATGAAGCCGTCGAAGCGCGACAGCAGCCGCGTGCCGCCGGAGAGCGAGACGCTGTAGAGATTCGTCGCGCCGTTGCCGTCCGCCGATGCCAGCACGATCTTCTTTCCGTCGGGCGTCCAGGCCAGGCCGCGGGTCTGATTCCACGTCCCGACCTGCTTCGGCGGCGCGCCCGCGCTCACGATCATCAGCGCGTACTCCTTGCCGAGCCGCGCGTGGCGCAGGTTGAACGCGACGCTCCTGCCGTCGGGTGAGACCCGCAGGTGGTAGATGCGGGTCTCACTTTTGTAGAGCAACGTCCCGACCGGATACTCGAGCTGATACGTGCGTCCGATGCGCCGCGTGACGGCGAGTTGCGTGCCGTCGGGCGACCAGTCGGCCTCCTGCACGCGGTCGGCGATCTCGCGCGGCGCGCTGCCGGCCAGCGGCATCGTCGCCAGCGTTCCGATCTGATCGCGATCTTTGACCAGCAGCGCGATGTTGCCGCTGCGGCTGACGGCGAGGAGGTGCCGGCTCCCGATGCCCAGCGGCCGCGAGTCGACCGAGTCGGCGCGCGCCGCGTAGAGCTCGTAGCCGCGTCCTTCCCACGACGCGGAGTAGACGATCGAGCCGTCCGGCGCGAAGCGTGCGCCGGAGACGTCGCCGCGGCGGAACGTGAGCTGCCGGAACGACGGCGGCTCCGACGGCTTGACGTTCTGCCAGACGAACGCACCGAGAAACGCGGTGGCGATCAGCGCCGCGGCGCCGAGGAGGAACGGGCGCACGCGGCGCGCCTTGGAGCGCCAGATGTTGAGCGGCAGCGAGAAGGTGTCGGTCGAGCCGCTGACCGCTTCGATCGCCAGCGCGAGATCGTGCGCGCTCTGAAAGCGATCTTCCTTCCGCTTCTCCAGGCAGCGCCGGACGATCACTTCGACGCCGCGCGGGACCGAAACGCCGATCGAGCCGAAGTCGTCGGGATCGTCTTTGAGAATGCGGCTCAGCGTCTCGGCCGGCGTCGTGCCGACGAACGGCTGCCGCCCGGTGATCATCTCGAACAGGATCACTCCGAACGCGAAGACGTCCGTCCGCGCATCCGCCACCTCGGCGCGCAGCTGTTCCGGCGCCATGTAGCCGACCGTGCCGAGGACCGAGCCCGGCAGGGTCATCCCGACGAGCGTCGGCGACTCCTCGCCGGCGCCGATCGCGTCGAGCTGCGGCGTCATCCGCGCGAGCCCGAAGTCGAGGATCTTCAGCCGCCCGTCCTTGCAGAGGAAGACGTTCTCCGGCTTCAGGTCGCGATGGATGATGCCGCGGTCGTGCGCCGCGGCCATGCCCCGCGCGATCTGCAGCGCCTGATTGACCGCGCGCTTCGGCGGGATCGGCTCGACGCGCAGCCGCGCGCGCAGCGTCATCCCTTCGAGCAGCTCGAGGACGATGTAGAAGGAGTCCTCGAACGTGCCGAAGTCGTAGACCGTGACGAGGTTGGGATGGTTGAGCAGGCCGAGGGCCCGCGCCTCCTGCTGGAAGCGCGCGACGACCTGGGCATTCTCGACGAAGGAGGAGGGGAGGAGCTTGATGGCCACGTCGCGCCCGAGCTGAGCGTCGTTCGCGCGATAGACCTGTCCCATGCCTCCCGCCCCGATGAACGAGAGGATTTCGTAGCGGCCGACTTTGGTGCCGGGTTCGAGCTCCATCGCGGGTGACCGTGTTGGTTGCGACGATTGTACGCCGCGCACACTTCCACCACTCAGCGCACGCTGTGAACGCGATTCGTCGCGCGCACTTCGATCGGAATCGTCAGCGTGGTTCCTCCCGCGTCCGCGTCGAGCGCGATTACGAGCTCGGTCTTTCCGGGTCGCAAGCCCCACAGCGTGATCGTCGGCACGATGCCGTTGACGGTGTACGCGTATGGAGGCGCGGCGACGATCGTCGCGTCGCCGACGTGCAGCATGAAGTGCTCATTGACTAAGGGTTCGGAGGCCCAGATCGTGAGCTCGAAGTTGTCGTGCGGATTCATCGTGATCGATGTTTTCGACGCCATCGGAACCGCCACGACGCGCACTTCGACTCTCCTGCTCATCGTTTTCCCGCCATGCGACGCCGGAAGCCGGACCGTGATGATGGCGTCGCCCGGCTGGTGCGGCGCTGCCTGGAATCCGACGGAGCTCGTGAACGCCGGCAACGCCAACGTCGCCGGCACCGACAGCACGGCGGGATCGGAGGAGCTGACATCGATGGTGCCGCTCTGGCTCGATCCGAAGAGAGCGACCGTGTATTTAACGCTCACGCCGATGCCGATGCGATCGGGTCCCAGGAGCGATTCGACGAGACGGTCGTCGTCGCCGATGTTGCCTGTCGCCTCGCGCTTCCCGAAGCGCGCATCGGAGAAGCCGACGAAGTACTGGAGGCTGGCCGTGAAGGTCTCGTCCGGCTCGCTTTCGAAATCGGAAGTCGTGTGGACGGCGAAGGTCTGTTTCGTCGTCCTCGGAGCAATCGTGATCATCTGACTGAACGGCGTGAAGTCGCTCGTGCCGGCGGTGCCGTTGCTCGTCGCCACCTGCAGGATGATCTGCGACGAATACGCGGGCTCCACCGAGATCGTGAACGTCGCGTCTCCGCCCTCCGTCGTCCACGTGTCGGCGATCGAGACCACCGGAACAGGCTCGTCTTCGATCAGTTGCACGCTCTTCGCCTCGATGACCCGGCCGTTGACGACCAGTTCGATGAAATTGAACGAGCCCGGCGTGTAGACGTCATCGTCGATCGAGAAGTACGCCGCCGCGACGGTCTTGCCGGGCAGAAACCGCAGCGTGCTCGACTGCACGCCGCCCAGGAGGTGCAGCCGGACCGTCGCCTCTCCCTCGGTACCGAGATATCCATCGCGCCGCACCGAGACCGCCGCAGCGTGCTCCTTCTCGTACCACGTGATGTTCGTCGCGACGTCGAGCTGATAAGAGGCGCCCGCACTTGCGGCGGAGAGAAGCAGAAGCGCGGCGAAGAGTTGGCGCATGCCCGACAAAATACACCCGTCGATGGAGCTCCGCCGCCTGTCCGCAAAGCTCCATCGGCAGCACGAACTTCTGGCGCCCAGAGCTACGTGCTTCCGCATGTCAACGCGGTCTACGAATTGTAGAAACTTGACGGCACCCGCTCTCACGGTGCACAGCCCCATGTGCCATTCGGGCCGCGCGCGCGGTCAAACTGGTCCCGCCCGACCATGTCCTTCGTTCACCTCCACCTCCACACCGAATACTCACTCCTCGACGGCGCCAGCCGGCCGGACGATCTGGCCAAGAAAGTCGCGCAGCTCGGGATGCCGGCGTGCGCGATCACCGACCACGGCAACATGTTCGGCGCGGTCGAGTTCTACAACGCCATGAAGTCGGTCGGCGTGAAGCCGATCATCGGCTGCGAGATGTACGTCGCGTACGGCTCGCGCCACGAGAAGACCTCGGTGGAGGATCAGCAGGCCGACGCCGGGTCGAACAACCACCTCATCGTCCTGGCCGCGAACGACACCGGCTACAAGAACCTCGTGAAGCTCGTCAGCGCGGGGTATACCGAGGGCTTCTATTACAAGCCGCGCATCGACAAGGAGCTGCTCAAGGCGCACAGCGAGGGACTGATCGTCCTCTCGTCGTGTCTCAAGGGCGAGGTCTCGCAGAGCCTCGCCGCGGGCAACTATCAGAAAGCCAAGGACGCCGCGCTGCAGTACCGCGAGATCCTCGGGCCGGAGAACTTCTTCCTCGAGATCCAGGACCACGGCATCCCCGACCAGCAGAAGATCGTCCCGCTGATGGCGCGCCTCGGCGAGGAGGTCGGCCTGCAGCTCGTCGGCACGAACGACTCGCACTATCTCGAAAAGGGCGACGCCTTCGCGCACGAGGTGCTGCTCTGCATCGGCACCGGCAAGACCCTCGGCGACGAGAAGCGGATGAAGTTCTACTCCGACGACTTCTACGTCAAGGGTCCCGACGAGATGCGGCGCGTCTTCAAGGACTACCCTGAGGCCGCGGCCAACACGATGCGCATCGCCGACCGCATCAACGTCTCGCTCGACACGAAGGGACTGCACCTTCCGAAGTTCCCCGTGCCGAAGGAGTACGACGCCGCCAGTTACTTCGAGCACGTGACGCGCGAGGGGCTGAAGAAGCGCCTCGCGACTCCGCGCAAGCGCGATCCGCAAGAGTACTGGGACCGCCTCGAGCGCGAGATCGAGATCATCAAGAAGATGGACTTCCCCGGCTACTTCCTGGTGGTCTGGGACTTCATCAAGTACGCGAAGGACAACGGCATCCCGGTCGGTCCCGGCCGCGGCTCCGCGGCGGGCTCGCTGGTCGCGTACTCGCTGGCCATCACCGACGTCGATCCGCTCGAGTACAACCTCCTCTTCGAGCGCTTCCTCAATCCCGAGCGCATCTCGATGCCCGACATCGACATCGACTTCTGCATGAACCGCCGCGGGCGGGTGATCGAGTACGTACGGAAAAAGTACGGCGACGAGAACGTCGCGCAGATCATCACCTTCGGGACGATGGCCGCGAAGTCGGTGGTCCGCGACGTCGGCCGCGTGCTCGGGCAGCAGTACGCGTTCGTCGACAAGATCGCGAAGATGATCCCCGGCGGTCCGGGGGTCACGCTGACCGACGCGAAGGGAGTGCCGCAGCTCGCCGACGCGATCAAGAACGATCAGGAAGTGGCGAGGATCATCGAGATCGGCGAGAAGCTCGAAGGTCTCTCGCGGCATGCCGGCATGCACGCCGCGGGCGTGGTGATCACGCCCGCGCCGGTCACGAACTACGTGCCGCTCTACCGCACGAACCGCGATGAGATCGTGACGCAGTTCGACATGCGCGTGGTCGAGAAGCTGGGCCTCCTGAAGATGGACTTTCTCGGCCTGCGCACGCTGACGGTGATCGACGACGCCGTCAAGTCGGCGAAGGCGATCGACGGCGTGGATATCGACGTCGCGGCGATCACGCTCGACGATCCCGAGGTGTTCCGCCTCTTCCAGGAAGGGCGCACGAAGGGCGTGTTCCAGTTCGAGTCGGGCGGGATGGTCGACCTGCTGCGGAGGGCGCGGCCCACGCGGTTCGACGACCTGGCCGCGTTCAATGCGCTCTACCGCCCCGGCGCGCTCGACGTCGGCATGGTCGACGAGTACGTGAAGCGCAAGAACGGGACGTCGAAGGCGAAGTACCTCGTGCCGGCGATGAAGGAGATCCTCGAGGAGACCTACGGCGTCATCGTCTATCAGGAGCAGGTCATGCAGATCGCGCAGAACGTGGCCGGCTACACGCTGGGCCAGGCCGATCTGCTGCGCAAGGCGATGGGCAAGAAGGACGCGGCGATGATGGCCGCGGAGCGCGACAAGTTCGTCAGCGGCGCGATCAGGAACGGTTATGAGAAGAAGAAGGCGAACGAGGTCTTCGACTACATCGAGCCGTTCGCGCGCTACGGCTTCAACAAGTCGCACTCGGTGGCCTACGCGCTGGTCGCGTACCAGACGGCCTGGCTGAAGGTGTACTACCCGCGGCACTTCATGGCCGCGCTGATGTCGTCGGAGATGGACCGCACCGAGGCGGTGGTGAAGTTCATCCACGAGGCGAAGTCGATGGGCATCGAGGTGATGCCTCCGGACGTGAACGAGTCGAACATGTTCTTCACCGTGGTCGGCTCGAACATCCGCTTCGGCCTCGGCGCGGTGAAGGGCGTCGGCGAGAGCGCGATCGAGTCGATCCTCGAGGCCCGCCAGCGCCTCGGACGTTTCAAGTCGCTGCTCGACTTCTGCGAGGAAGTCGACCTCCGCGCCTGCAACAAGAAAGTGCTCGAGGCGCTGATCAAGTCAGGGTCATTCGATTTCCTAGGCAAGTCGCGCAAAGCGCTCTTCGACCAGCTCGAGTCGACCGCGGATTCTGCGCAAAGGGCGAAGGACGAGAAAGAGCGGGGACAGAATTCGCTCTTCTCGATGCTTAGTGGAGCGGCGGGCTCTCAGCCCGCCGAAACCGCTGACGGCGGGCTAAGAGCCCGCCGCTCCACCGAGGAATGGCCCGAGGACGAGAAGCTCCGCTACGAAAAGGAAACCCTCGGCTTCTACATCACCGGCCATCCACTCAACAAATACACGCCCGAGCTCAAGCAGTTCGCGAACGTGCGCACGGAGACGCTCTACCGGCACATCGACGAGGTCGTGAACATCGGCGGCATCGTCTCGCAGATCAAGCGCTCGAAGATCAAGAAGGGTCCGAACGAGGGGAAGATGATGGCCAAGTTCTTCCTCGACGATCAGTTCGGATCGGTCGAGGTGGTCGTCTTCTCCGACCTTTTCTCGAAATACAACCGCTGGCTCGACAACGGCGTGGCGGTGCTGGTGACGGCGACGGTGAAAGACACCGGCGGCCAGATCGCGGGCCGGAGCGCGTCGCTGCAGTCGGCCGAACAGTCGGCGCAGCACATCGACGATGAATACGGCGGGCATCCCGAGGCGCGGATCTCGGCTTATGACGTGAGCCTCGACGACGTCGAAGACGACCGCGATCCGAAAGAGATCGAGCGCGAAAAGTACGGCGACCGCACGAACAACTTCGACCTCTTCGGTGGAGCGGCGGCCGCTCCGGCCGCCGAAACGGCGCCCGAAGCGGGCGCCGCTCCACCTGACGACGAGGCTTTCAACGCCGCCGTCGAGGCGATCCCCGCAGAAGAGGAAGCCGAGCCCGAGGCGCCCGCCGCGGAAGCCCCGAGCTTCGCCGCGCATGCCGCTGCCTTCCACGAATCGCCGGTGACGCCCGAGCTCTCCGCGCTGGAGATCATCCCGCTCGACGGCATCCGCGACAAGAAAGTGAAAGAGATCTCCCTCGAAGTGCCGTACCCGCGCATGAACGACGACACGGTCAAGAAGATCCGCGAGATCGTCGAAGAGCACGCCGGCGAGATCCCCGTGACCGTGACCATCGTCGAGCTCCCCGCCGACCTCGTCGCCTCATCCGGCTCCGGCGAGATCCGCCTGCGCGTGAACCACCACTTCCGGGTGCAGCCCGGCCCGGAGCTCAACGAAGCGCTCCTCACGGTGCACGCCAGCCCCCGCTACGTCTTCTAAAAAATCATTTCATCGGTACGCATATGGTTCGCGGTTTCGCGTCTCCAATGGAAACGTCAGATCGGCAGGAGACAACATGCGAACGATGAGAGTACCCGCCCTTGTGGTTATCGGTCTGCTCGCGAAGCACGCCTTCGGAGACTGTTCGTTTGTCGCTACCAGTACGCAGGCGACCAACCCCGAGCCGTGCAAGGTCGGAATCGGGCTTCCCGCCGGCACCAATCCAACCGTCTCTTTACACACGGCGGGAGCGCTGCTGGTCGGCGGTCCCGGCGGCAGCTACGGAGCGCATCGCGTCATCATCGGCGCCTCTTCCGGCGACTATGGAATGATCGGCTTCAACACGATGCCGACGCCCCAGGGCCCAACGGTCTACGAGCCGGCGACCGGTGCGGACTATGCCTCGATGATCCGATTCTATGCCGGAGGTGTGCAATTCCGGACCACGGCGCAGATGCCGACCGCGGGTCAGCCGATCTCCTTCGTCGAAGCGATGATGATTCACCGCGACGGCAAAGTCGGAATCGGACTGGGCGGCGCGACGCCGCAGGCGACGCTCGATGTGGCCGGCAGTATCCGCGCAAGCGGCTCCATCACCGGGGCCACGGTGATGGGGGCGATCTTTCAGGATCTCGCGGAGTGGGTGCCGGCGGCGAACGATCTCGCTCCCGGGACGGTGGTGGTCCTGAGCACCGCGCGCAACAACGAGGTCACGGCATCGACGAAGTCGTACGACACGCGTGTCGCGGGCGTGGTCTCCGCGCAGCCGGGAGTGCTGCTCGGGGTCAGCGGCGAGTCGAAGGAAATGATCGCGACGACGGGCCGCGTACGCGTCCTCGTCGACGCCACGAAGGCGCCGATCGAGATCGGCGACCTGCTCGTGACCAGCGAGAGCGCCGGCCGGGCCATGAAGTCCGCGCCGGTCAGCATCGGCGGGATCGAGGTGCATCGTCCGGGCACGATCGTCGGGAAGGCGCTCGAGCCCTTGCGCGGCGGCAGCGGCGAGATTCTCGTGCTCTTGAGCCTTCAATAGCGCAGTCCGGAGAGTCGCCGAAAGGACCATCTATGCGTCATCGCGTGAGCTTTCTCTGCATGGCCTTGTTTTTCACCGCGGGCGCCGGGATGGCGCAGCAAGTCGATTACCTTCGCGTATTGCTCCGCCGGCCCATTCCGTGGACATTGAATTCGCCCGAAGCCGGGGAGCCGGGTCCCGAGATCGGGGAGTCGCTCGAATGGCGGGCCATGACGATGCGCGACGAGCACGGCGAGATTCCAACCGGCGCGCGGTATCAGGCGAACCTCGAGCGCCGGCAGAATCTGGCCAGGCCGAGGGGACGGGTGGGCGGCCTGACAGCGAACTCCGCCAGCATCAACCCCGCGTCGTGGGTCAGCAGGGGGCCTGACAATTGCGGCGGACGGACGCGTGCACTGCTCATCACTTCGAATGGGATCTATGCCGGCGCTGCGACCGGCGGCGTCTGGAAGTCGACTGATGACGGAGCCACGTGGACTCCGCTCACCGATTTCATGGCCAACATCAACATCAGCACGATGGTTGCGGATCCGGTCAACCCCAACATCATCTATGTGGGAACGGGCGAAGGTAAGTACTCCCAGCACGGAGACGACGGGCTTCCCGGCGCCGGCATTTTCAAGACGACGGACGGCGGTGCCAGCTGGGCGCCACTTCAGGAGACGGCTGGCTGGCGCTACGTCAGGAGATTGTCGATCAAGCCCGGAACGACTGGAGCGAGCGCTGTCCTGCTTGCTGCCAACGAGCTTGGTGTCTGGCGGTCCGCAAACGGCGGTGACCACTGGACCCAGGTCTACACAGGATCAGCGAACGTCGTCGCGTTTAATCCGAACAACGGTCAACAGGCTGTTGCAGATACCACGATCCCGGGTGATTACAGGCGTCTTCTCTATTCAACAGACGGTGGGGTCAGCTTCCTGATCGCAACGCTTCCTCCTGATCCTCCCAATCCTCCTCCTGATTACATTTCTAACCGAGACCAGAAGACCGGCAATCTCGCGGTGGCGTGGGGAACGGGATCGAATGTGTACGTCAACTTCGGAATCGACGCGGGGCTGTCTGCGAGCGGTCAAGGTGGGCTCGGCGTCGTGTGGCATTCGAGCGATGGCGGTACGAATTTCATCCGGAAATCACAAGCGGGGGTTGGGACCACCTGTTCATTTCATTGCGCGATTTGGGCGTCGCCCGACGCTCCCAATTTGATAGTGGCTGCCGGCGAGCGGATCAAGCGTAGTAGCGATGGCGGCGTGACGTTTACCGAAGTCGGCTCCGGCGGAGACTTGAGCGATCTCCCGCATTACGACACCCACTTCCTCGTGAATCACCCAGCGGCACACGACAAGCTGTATATCGCTGGTGACGGCGGTGTCTATGTCACAGCTGACACGGCGAGCATCCTAACGGTTACTCCAACTTCCGGATGGAAGAATCTGAATGCGACATATCGTACGACGCAGTTCTATGGCGCCGTCGGTACTGTTCAATGGCAGGGTCTGATCCTGATCGGTGGAACACATGACAATGCCACGCTGCGCGTTGCCGGATCAAATGCAACACGATGGACCGAAGGAGATGGCGGTTTCGTTGCCATCGATCCGATCGATGCTAATTACATGTACGGCGAGGATCAGAACCATAGGATCTATCGATCGACGAACGGCGGCGGAACCGGTGATTTCATAGCCGTCCTTCCGGCCAACCCCACGGCGATTGCGCCGCTGGTCATGGACCCCAACGATCGCAATACGTTGCTCTCGGGTGATGAAAAATTGCGGCGCACGACTGAGGCGACCGCGCAGAGCCCAGAGTGGAAGGCCATCAGCCCGACGGGATCCGGGATTTCCGCCGTCGCCGCAGCAAAGGGCAACTCGAACATCATCTGGTTCGGAAGAGTCAATGGCGATCTCCTCAAGACGACGGATGGCCTGGCCGAAACCCCGAGCTGGAACGCCTTCGACGGGGGTCTCCCGGACCGCTCCATCCTCCGAATCCTCATCGATCCCGACGATTCGAATCGCGTGTACGTCGCACTCGGCGGCTACACCGCCAATTCCTCGACGCCGCAGAATCTCTGGCGCACGACGAACGGCGGCGCGTCATGGCAGCCGATCTCCGGTGCCGGGGCCGTGGCCCTTCCCCGGGTGCCGGTTCGCGCAATCGCACGCCACCCCCGCAATCAGCAGCGGCTGTATGTCGGAACCGATATCGGCATCTATGAGAGTGAAGACGGAGGCATGACGTGGACGACGACGCAGCAGGGACCTGCGGACGTGACGACCGACGACCTCTCCTTCGTTTACGGGACCGAGACCCTGCTCGCCGCCACACATGGGCGCGGTTTGTGGACCGCCGACACGTACTCGGTGCCGACCTATCAGCCGATCGCACCGCCGGGCGGACTGGTTGCGACCGCCTCGGGGACCACGAGCGTCAACCTGTCGTGGTCCGCGGTGTCAGGTGCAACGCAGTATCAGTTGTTTCGCAGCGTCGATGGATCGGGATACATCGCGATTGCGCCGCTGACGTCCACATCCTATGCCGACAACAGCCTTCAGGCGAACAAGACGTACCTGTACAAGGTGCGGGCATCCAACGGGACGTCGTGGAGCGACCTCAGCGCCCCCGACCTGGCCACGACGGTGGTGTTCGACTATGACAACGCGTTGACAGGCCATCTCGTCACCGTCGCCCTGATGCAGCAGCTCTATACAGCGGTGAACGCCGTTCGGAGCTCGGCCGGGCTGTCGCCCTCCCTCAGTCCCCCCGCGGCCGGATCGTTCATCACCGCCGCGAGTCTCAACGATCTCCGCGCGGCACTGAGCAATGCCTACGGCGCGATCCAGATGCCGGCCGCGCCGTCGTTCAGTCAGCTCGATCTCGGCAACCCCGTGAATGCGGCGTTCTTCCAGGAGGTGCGGAACGCAGTGAAGTAGAGAGGATCTCCTCGTCGCGGCTGCGCATGCGGCGGACCAGGCGCTCGCGCGCCGAGCGTCGAAGGCTGATGACCTGCGGCCGTGTCGCGCCGAGGCGCTGGGCGATCGTGCGATCGTCGAGGGGAAGATGGCGCCACAACTTCGCCAGTTCCTGCGCGCTCATCTCCAGCGCCTCGGCCACCGCGCGGCTCGTGGCCACGCGCGCCTGCGGCAGCAGGCGAACGACCGCCTCTCCGTCATCGGACCGGGCATGCAGGAGCAGCGCGACGCGCTGGCGCAGGGGCAGCTCGCGGATCTCCATCCAGAGATCGCGAAGATATCCGGCGCTCTCGACTTCGGCCGCGCGTTGCGAACCGATTGTAGCGATCCGATCATCGAGCGGATGCGCTCCATCACGCGCGACATCACCGTAGGCCTGCGCGAAGATCGACACCACGTCATCGAGCGCAAGGGGCCCCCGGAGCTTCGTGAAGAGCTGAATCAGCGCGACGGAGAGATTCCCGGTGAGATCCACGGTTGGCCCGGACCACGCCGCTGCCGGCCGCCCGCGCCATTCGGCGAGGCCGCAGATCACGACGCGCGCGACCTCCCAGGTGCCGAGGCGTGTTTCGTGTGTGGCTGCGTAGCGGATGCGGTCCTTCAGCTTCGTGCGCAGCGGGAACGAGCGGCGGACGAAATCATCGAACGCGTGGAACGCGACCATCGCCACGTAGCCGGGGAAGCTCGCGATCGGGGGCGCCGCGGGATCGCCGGCCGCAGTGTGCAGCCGTTTCACCAGACGCACGACGATCTCGTTGCGCACGTCTTCGATCTGATCGCGGGGAAGACTCGACTGCGGGAACCTCGACGCGAGAATCCGATCGATGCGAAAGTACGCATGTGCCGACAACAAATCCGCCATCGCGTGTTCCCGCTCGCTTCCCGCCGGACTGGTGAGAAGCTCCTCGAGCAAGGGATCGTTGGAATCGGCGGACGATGAGACGGTGATAACGCCAAATAATAATGCTCCAGGAGTGCCGCGGCAATGCGGTTAACGGGTGATCCTCGCCGCGCGCTTCCTCGATCGCCGTCCGCTCGCGCATTACGGCGTCGCTCGACCGCGCGTGGTGCTTTGCGGCATCGCGCTGTTTCTCATCGTCGCGCGGTTTTCTTCCGCAAGATTGCAGCCGAGATCAGCGTCACGATCAGTCCGACCGGAAGCGGCTCGAGGAACGTGACCGCCGCGTTGACGAGCGGGTTCTTGTACATCGCCTCGAAGTCCTTCATCTGTTTCTGCTTCGCGGCGATGGCCGCCTCGGGCGCGCCCTTGGCGCGCATCTTCTCAGCCATGTGCGTGGCGTACTTTTCGTAAAAGTCCGGCGCGAACTTGAAGTAGATGACTTCCCACGCCGCGACATAGACCAGCGCCGCGACCACGCAGATGAGCAGTCCGGTCAGGAAGGCCTTGCCGAAGGTGATGGAACCGCCGGAGTTCTCGCGAAACGTGCGGATGCCGAAGAAGATCAGCAGGGACGCCACGACCATGGTCGTGTACCCGACGATCGCGCCCTGGTCGAAGTCCAGTTTTCCGCTGCGGTACAGCGGGATGGTGATGACCATCATCAGGGCGAGGATGAAGCCGGAGATGAGTCCGAAGGTCAGTACGATTTTTTTCATGGGGTCAACGTAGCGCCGAGGCCGCGGCCGGTCGTCATCCTTTCGGGTGATTTCGAGAGGAATCATCCTTTCGATTACGGGATCAGGCCCAATTCCTTTCCCTTCTGCACCGCCTGCACGCGCCGCCCGACGCCCATCTTGTCGAAGAGCCGCGACGAATGGGTCTTGACCGTGTTCTCGGAGACGAACAGTCGCTCGCCGATCTCGCGGTTGCTCAGCCCCTCGGCGATGAGGCCGAGGATCTCGTGCTCGCGCGGCGTGATCCCGAGCTCCTTCAGCTTGCCGGCGTTCAGCTCGAACGGCCCGCCGTCCCGGATGCGCACCTCCCGAACGACGACCACCTCCTTCTGCCGCGTCCACTTCAGCCCGAAATAGATCCCCAGCGCGGTGAAGATGGCCGCGATCAACCCGCCGTACAACTCGGTCGGATAGGTGCGCACGAAGTGCTGGTACTCGATCAGCTTCAGCAGCGCGATCAGCACGCCGCAGGCGACGCCGTAAAGGAGGACGCGTTTCAACCTTGCTTCAACCCTGGGGGCAGTGTAGCGAACGGAAGGACGGTAGCGGGTGTTCTTATCCGCATGCGAAAACTGTCATTGTTCGTCCTTGCCGTTCTGGTGCTGCTTTCCGTTCCGCTCCTTGCCGCCGAGCCGATCGATCCTGACGTCCTGGCCTTGCGTGAGTCCGCGTGGCGGGCCTGGTTCGCCGGCGACGAAAAAGCGCTGTTGTCGATGCTGCCGGAGGAGTTCCTCGGCATTGGATGGGGAGGCTCGGCGATCTCCGACCGGAGCACGACCATCGCCAACTCTCGCGCCTTCAAGGAATCGGGTGGCCGCCTGGTCTCGCTCGCGTTCCCTGAAACGCGCGCGCAGCGGTTCGGCGACACGGTCGTTTTCTACGGAAGCTTCGAGGTCACGCTGGCCACCGGCAAGGACGAGACGCACGTGCGCGGGCGTCTGACCGAGGTGTTCGTCAAACGCGATGGCCGCTGGCTCCATCCCGGCTGGCACCTCGACGCGCGGCAATGACGGTCGCGTCGCGGAGGCCTTGACTTCTTGCTACGCCGGACGTACTCAGACATCGCCCGCATCGCGGACCTGCGCCTCGGGCCGGGCACGCTTTACGGCGCGATCGCGCGGCTCGAAGCCCGCGGGATGATCGAGAGCGCCGGCGCGGAAGACCGCCGCAATCCCTATCGCATCACGGCCTTCGGAGAGAAGGCGCTGCGGGCACGGCTGGCCAGCATCCAGAACGTCGCGCGCGTCGGGCAGCGCCGGCTGGCCAGCGCATGACCTGGCTGCTGGCGCTGTACCCGCCGCGCTGGCGCCGCCGCTACGGCGGCGAGCTCCGCGATTTGATCGGCTCGCAGCCGTTCTCGCTCCACGCGGTCGTCGACCTGATCGCCGGCGCGATCGACGCGTGGCTCGAGCCGCAGAAGATCCCCATGCAACCTGACGCAGGACCAGAAGGAGTGACGATGATCGGAACCATGATGAAGCTCGGCTGTGCCGGATCGCGCGAGCGGGTCACACGCGAGGATGCGCGGAAAAGCCTCGCAGTCAGTCTCGGCGGAACGCTGCTCCTGACCGCGCTCTGGATGGCGATGCACATCCGCCTCGGCGACCGGACGTACGTCGATGCCTTTTCGGCGATGGCCTTCCTCGTGCCCTATCTCTTCAGCCTGCGCTACACGTCGCTGAAGGGACGCTCCCTGCGCACGCAGGCCATCTTCATCGGCGGCATGATCCTCATGCTCACACTGATCCTCGGCACCGCGGGCTGGATCGCCTCGAAGCTCTGATGCCTTCGCGGTTGAACGAAAATAGAGGGCGATGACGTTCAGCGAGGCGATCGAGAAGAACCTTTACGCGTTTCCGCCCTTTCATGCCTGGTCGCGCGCGGAAGGCTACGATGGGCCCGATCTGCTCTGGACGATCTGCGACATCCCGGCCCCCTACTTCAACAGAGTCGGCCGGGCGAATCTCCGTGACGACGAAGCGGACGTCGCGATCGCGGCGGCGATTGCGCGCGCCCGCGCGAAGAACGTGCCGCTAATGTGGTGGGTGGGGCCTTCCACGCGGCCGGCCGGCCTCGGCGAGCGATTGGTGGCGCATGGCTTCCGGCACACGACGGATCTGTCGGGGATGGCTGCGGAGCTCGAAGAGGGCCAGACGGCATCGCCTGTGCCCGGCCTCCACATCGAGCACGTGCGCGACCGGGAGATGTTGCGCGCGTGGAACGTCGGATTCCTGATGGATTTCCCCGAGGAACGATACGCGTTCTACGCCGAGCACTTCGACGCGTCGTTCCGCCACTACATCGGTTCCATCGACGGGGTGCGGGTGGCGGTCAGCACGCTCTTTTTCGGCGGCGGCATCGCCGGCATCTACAGCGTCTATACAGTGGAGGCGTTGCGCGGCCGGGGCATCGGTGCCGCGCTCACGCGGGCGGCGATGAACGATGCGTACGAGCTCGGGCACCGATCTGCGGTACTCGTCGCGCGTCCGGACGCGTCGGGACTCTACGCGCGGCTCGGATTCGTCGAGAAGTGCCGGTTCGCCACTTACGTCTGGGAGGCGTGAACCGCGGTCCGTCCCGCCGACCCGCCGAGCGTGCGCTCGGGAAAGCCGGCGTGCGCGAGCATGGCCGCGAAGCCGGGATGTTCGCGCAGCGGCGCGAACAGAGATCCGGACAGGACGAACGCCAGCTCGCCGCGATGGACGAACAGCTCCTCGATATGCCGCAGCGAATTCTCCATCTCGCCCAGTCCGAGCCAGACCTCGCCGAGAGACAGCATGCGGCGTCCTCCGGCAGGCTGGGAGGAGGAGGCGAGCTCGCGCACGATTTTCAGCGCATCGTCGCGGTGTCCGCTGCGCGCCAATGCGTATCCGAGCGGGCCGAGGAACTCCGGCTGCCGGCCGTGATCGTCAACGGCGCGCCGCAGCGAGACGATGGCATCGTCGAGGAGATCGCGCGCGATCAGGATGCGCGCCGGCAGCAGGTGGGCGAAGAAGAAGCCCGGCTCCAGCTCGAGCACCTTGCGGCTCACCGTCATCGCCTCTTCGTAGCGGCCGCTGAGATAGAGGATGGCCGCGTAGTTCACGTTCACGATCAGCGCGAGCGGCTCGATCTCGACGGCCAGCTTCGCCTCCATGCGCGCCTCGTCCATCATCCCCAGCCAGGAGAAGAGAGACGAGCGCCACTGGCGCGCGGTCGCGGACTGCGGATCGAGGCGGATGGCCTCGCGAAACTCGCGGTCCGCTTCTTCCCACCGCCATCGGTATTTCTGGGCCACCACGCCGAGCGTCGCATGCGGTCCGGCAAGGGAGCGATCGAGCTCGATGGCCCGGCGCGCCGCCTCCTCCGCGCGAATGGCGCTCTTTTCCGTGCCGCGCCGCGAGTAGAGGATGGCGTGCACCTCCGCCAGGCCCTCCCACGCCTGCGCATACTTCGGATCGACCTCGATGGCCTGCTCGAATGAAGTGATCGCCTGCTGCATCGATTCGAGCGTGCGCCGGTTGAAATAGAAGCGGCCTTTCAGATACAGCTCGTACGCTTCGCTGCGGCGCGTCGGACGCTTGGCCAGGCGCTGGCGCTCGCCGACGCTCAGCTTCAGCTTGAGCTGATCGGAGATGCTCGTGGCGATCTCGTCCTGCACCTCGAAGATGTCCGCCAGCGGACGATGAAAGCGGCCGCCCCAGATCTGCGTGCCGTCGAAAGTCCTGACCAGGTCGGCCGCCACGACGATGGAGTTTCCCACGCGCTGCACCCGGCCCGTGACCATGGCCGTGGCCCCTACTTCCTCGGCCAGTTGCTGCGGCGTGTACGGCTTTCCCTTGTAGGAGAAGACGGTGGTGCGGGCCAGGACGCGCAGGCGTTTGTGCGCCTGCGAGAGCGTGTAGAGGATCGACTCGGAGATGCCGTCCGAGAGGTATTCCATCTCCGGATCGCCGCTGACGTTGGCGAAGGGCATGACCGCGAGCGTGCGAAGCGAGCTTCCCGTGGACGAGCGGGGGCGCGACGGCGTCTTGGACATGGCCGTGGCCGAGGACTTGTGGGCGGCGGCGCGCAGCAGTCCCGAGATCTCGCTCATGGTCTGGAACCGCGCGTCGGGATCTTTCTCGAGACAGCGCTTCACCACCGCGCGCAGTTGCGGAGCAACGGTCGCCGGTAGCGCGGGCGCGGTCTCGGCGACGATGTTGTGCAGGATCTCCACGAGACTCTCGTGGTCGAACGGCAGCCGTCCGGCGAGCAGCTCGTAGAGGATGCAGCCAAAGGAGAAGACGTCGGCGCGATGATCGACGGCCTTGCCGCGGATCTGTTCCGGGGCCATGTAGCCGATCGTGCCGACGGTGATGCCCTGCTGGGTCTTGAACGTGCGCCGGCCGTCGCTGTCCCGCGGCGCCGTGAAGAGCTTGGCCAGTCCGAAGTCGAGCACCTTCGCGAAGCCGTCGCGGGTGATCATGATGTTCTCGGGCTTGAGATCGCGATGGACGACGCCGGCGCTGTGCGCTTTCTGCAGCGCGTCGGCGACCTGGGCCATGCGCTCGAACAGCACCGCCGGATCGCGCTCCATGTACATCGCCTCGCGCAGCGTCAGGCCGTCGACGAACTCCATGACGATGTAGTGAATCGGTACGGTGAGGTTCGGAAGCTGCGCCTCGGCGATCTCGTGAATGGTCAGGATGTTCGGGTGATTGAGGCTGGAGACGAGCCGGGCCTCGCGGATGAAGCGGGCGAAGAACTCCTCCTCATCGACGACCGCGGGCGGCAGAATCTTCAGGGCCACATCGCGCCCGAGACGCGAGTCCCGGGCGCGATACACCTGGCCCATCCCACCGCTGCCGAGATGGTCGAGGACCTCAAAGGGGCCGAGCTGCGTACCGATCGGAATGTCCAAAAGGAGTCCGAAATGATACGACGGGTGAGGGTGCTATTTCTTCTTCGATGTCGGCTTGGCCGGCTTCGCCGCCTTGTACCCTCCGCCCTCGTCATACCGTGTCGGTGCCTTCTTACTGCCGGCTTTCTTGGCTGCTTTCTTCGCTGCTTTCTTCGTGGCCATGGACTTCCTCCTTCCGCTCAATGAAACACGACGTGATTCGATTCGACGGCAAACCGCGAAGGCGTGAGCGGACGCGGTCTGCGCACTTGCTTCCGGCGGCCTTCCGCCGGACGGGGAGCCTGGACGTTCCATGGGATGAGAATGCGATCGCGCGAGGCTTCTCCCACCGCGCGCGCGGTGCGGTGGAAGCGGTCGACGACCAGCGGGCCGGGCGCATACTCGCCCATCGGGATGGCCAGCGCCAGCAGGCGCTCGCCGTCGCGCAGCATCAGGCCGCGCTCCACCAGCATGGCCGCGGTCTCGTCCACGTCGCTCTCGCTGCAGCGGAGCGCGACGGCGAGCTGGGACACGTAGGCGATGGCATCGCAGGCGAGATAGAGACGCCGCCCGAGCGCCGAGAGCACGGTCAGGAACTGCCGCGCCGCGGCGCGGAGATCCCAGATCATGAGGTGATCGCCGGCGTCGACGGAGAAGAGCGCGCTCTCCGCGTGCCGCTCGCGCCATGCGTACACTTCATAGTTCAGCGCGGCGGCATACGCGTCGGGATCCTGCGGCTCGCGATACTGGAACGAGAAGTAGTACGCGAGATTGTGCAGCGCCTCTTCGGGCTGCGCGCGGTAAACGTGGCGATAGGCCTCGATGGGACGAACGGCCTTGAACCCGCGGCGTTCCGAGTCGAAGAAGTTCGGACTGAAGCGGTCCATGCGCACGCGGCCGATCGATCCGGGCGGCTGGAGATGCGAGAGCAACGGGACCAGCTCCGCCATCCGCGCGTACTCCTCCGGCGGCTCGCCCGGGAAACCGCAGAGGATGTTCCACCCCGCGGTGAGACCGAGCTCCCTGCACCACTTGAGGAGCTGGATGTTCTGCAGCCGGGTGACGCCTTTGCCCATCAGCTTCAGCACCGGATCGCTGAGGCTCTCGATGCCCGGCTGGATGGAGCCGATGCCGGCCTCGCGCATCAGCCGCACCTGCTCTTTACGCAGGTTCGACTTGGTTTCATAGAACAGACCCACTCCCGGCTTGCGCCGGGCCAGCTCGGGCAGCACCGTATCGAAGTAGCGGAGATCGAGGATGTTGTCGGTGATGTCGAGGTCGTGCCCGGGATGGCGCGTCACGATCGACTCCAGTTCCGCGATCGCGCGCGCGGGTGACTTGCTGCGGTAGCGCATCGTGGCGCCATTCAGACCGCAGAACGTGCAGTGGCTTCGCTCGCCCCACCAGCATCCGCGCGAGGTTTCGAAGACCAGGCGCGGCTGCCACGTTCGAAAGAAGCGGCTCTTGCGGAAGCGGATCAGGTAGTCGTCGAAGTCGGCATCGGGAAGGGCGTCGAGATCGAGGACCGGCGGCGTGTTGTCGAAACGTCCGGCGGCGAGCTCGCGCTCCACGCCCGCCCTCGTTCGGATGCCCGGGATCTCTTCGATCGATTCGCCCGCGAGAACGCGTCGCGCGACTTCGGGGAACACGAGGTCGCCTTCGCCGGAGAGCGTGGCGTCGATGAACGGGAACTGGCGGACGGTCTCCGCGCCCATGGCCGCCTCGCAGTTCGCTCCGCCCATGATGATGAACGTGTCCGGTCTCGCGGCCTTGAGGCGCCTGGCCAGCGCCAGCGAGGCCACGTGCTGCTGGAAGGTGCTGGTGAATCCGACGATCCGTGGCTCATCGCGCAGCAGCCTTTCCAGGACGTCATCGAGAAACACGCCGGCGTTCTCGCGCGCGGCGAGGAGGCGGTCGATCGTCCGCTGCGAGATCCTGCGCGTGCGATTCAGGCCGTGGTCGCGGTCTTTGAGAAACTCGAGGTATGCCGGGATGTCTTCCGGCGTGTTGCCGCCGACATGTCCGGAGAAGATCCACTCGCCGGCCAGCTTCCACAGCGGCATCGGATCTCCGAGCACGACCGCGTTGTAGAAGCGCAGTCCCACGCGCTCGGCGTAATCGATCGTGAAATAGAAGTTGCGGCAGGAAATGCCGCGGCCGATGAGGGCGGGCTTGAGCAGGGAGAGAGCGATCGATGGAGTGAAGAGCGGCCCGAATGGCATTGCCACAAGCGCGACTTCCGTCAGAGCGACCTCCCGCCGATTGTGATGGACCCGCCCTATTGTGCCCTAACCGATGATGCTGAGGAAGCCTTCTTCCACGAGCTTCCTGCAGACCGCGATCTTGCTCTCCAGGTCCATTTCGCCCGGCAATGCGCCGATCCGGAACGCGCCGGCCTGCAGAATCGACTGAATGGACTCGCGTGCCGGGGACGGGAAGCGGAGGGCTTTGTCGTTGAACCGCAGAACGAGCTCGTCGCCGGGGCACTGCACGTCGAAAAACATGTCCGGCTTTCGCGCGAGCGTCGTCGCGGCATTCACGTCTCGCAGCCTGACGTAGTCCAGGAGGCGGTTCGACGAGTCAGGCAGGCGCGCACTCGCGAACTCGGCGTACAACCCGTCTGTGACCGCTTGCAGATCGACGGTCGAGATGTATCGCGCCAGTTCTTCGTGAAACGATCGGGGATCGATTCCGGTCTTGTATGAGCTCGGGAGCGAACGGCGAAACCATGGATCGTCGTCGATGTGCTCGAGCAGCCGCAGCGCGAGATCGGCGTAGGTGTAAGCGTCGATCCCGAGCGTGAGATGACACGACACCTCGTCCGTGGAATTTGCCTCGTGAACGAACCCTCGCGGCAGATACAGCAGATCGCCCGGTTCCAGCGTCGCTTTCAACGTCGGCTCGACTGCGGTCCACTCGCCGTCGACGAATTGCCGCTTCCGGCCCGGCAGGAGCACGGGCGAGTCGTAGACCGTCCACTCCTTCGTCCCCTCGAATTGGAGGATGAACGCGTCGTGATTGTCCCAATGCGGTCCAAACCCACGGGCGGCGCGCGGCGTGATGTAGAGATTGGCGTGCGCATCCGCGTGAAAGGCCCGCTCGGTGATGTGGCGGAGGTGAAGCACGCCGGCGCTGTGGCGCTCGTACCAGTTCAGGATGATGGTGTATCCGTCATGGAAATGGACGAACAGCTTCTCCTTATCGACGATCCCGTCCGTGGTGCCGGTCGCGGTGGTGATCGCGTAGGTGTAGTCGCCGGGATCGGCCTCTTCTCCATGCCGGACCAGCCGGATTCCGGGATACGTGACGTGTCCTTCGCCGAGATGCGAGTTGACCTGATCGAGGGTGACGATATCGTTGTAGTAAGACGGGTCGTGCCGCTTCACCAAGAGGGGTCGTTTCTCATGGTACGACGCGAGAAACTCGTCGAAAGGAATCGGGTGGACGATCCGATCGAAAGCGCAGGCCATCCGTTCATTCAGTATAGCGACAGCAATCCAAACACCCGGCGCCGCCGTACTTCCAGCGATCAGAGCGAGGAGGAATCAGCAATGCCATACGTGGTCCGCTTCACCCCGAAGTCGATGAACACCGCCAAATACGACGACGTCATCAAGCGTCTCGACGCCGTCGGCGCCGGCAATCCGCAGGGCCGCATCTTCCACGTCGCGTTCGGCGATCCGAACGAGCTGCGCGTCTCCGACATCTGGGATACGCGCGAGAACTTCGAGCGCTTCGGCGCGACGCTGATGCCGATTCTGCAGAGCGTCGGCGTCGATCCCGGCACGCCCGATTTCATCGAGACCTACAACATCGTCAACGGCGCGTGAGCTAGTCGCGCGCCGATCGGCCCTCGGGGGAGATTCTCGAAGCCCTACTTTACGGCGCTGCGCAGCTCCTCGATGTCGCAGGCGCGGACGGCCGATCCTGCTGCGAGACCGGACTGGCACGGCACCAGCGGCGCCAGCCCGAGCTGCTGCAGCGCCTCGGATAGCGCCGTACGGAGTGTTGTCACCTGCGTCGCCGTCACCGGCGTCTGAGCAGTGACGTCGCTGCCCGGCAGCGGGCCAAGTCCCGCCGCCGTGCGGACGCCGCTAACGGCCGTGCGCAGTTGATTGAGATGCGCGGCTTTGATCTTCATGATGCCTGGCTGCAGCGGCGAGTCGGTGAACACGATCGTCGTGGCCAGATCGATGTTGCTCGGCCCGAATCGCGACGTGCCGCTGACGCTGAAGACGCGATAGAGATAGGAGGTGTTCGGCGCGGCGGTGTCGTCCATGTACGAGGCGGACGGCCGCGAGGCGATCTCGACGAAGTTCGAGATCGTGGTGCCGCGCTCGATCGCATACGACGTCGCGCCGGAAACAGCGTTCCACTGCAGCTCCACGTTCGATGCGCTTGTCGCAGTGGCCACAAGTCCAGTCGGGCCGCCGAACGCGCCGCGGTCGCGGCCGATGGCGGTGCCGAAGGAGACGATCGGAAAGGCCGGGAAATACGCGCCCATGCAGTTGCTCGAGCCGGTGTCGAACCGCGGCGGCGTGGCGGTGCTGTCGTAATGCCCGGAGAACGTTGCGCCGAGGCGCGGTTGGAAGGACGAGAGGTTGAAGGCGAAGTGGACGTATGAGCCGAGGCTGTTCGATTCGTACGAGCTCGACGCGCCGCAGGGCGTGCCGTCGAATTGATAGCGGCTGCTGTAGCGGTACGGATTGGTCTCGAACGCGCCCGGCTTGTTGATCCAGGCGTTGCAGTAGCTGGTCAGGCTCGCGCCGAGATCGACGCCGGTCAGGTCGGTGTAGTACTTCGCCTTGCAGATCGACACCGCGCGCGGCGCGTCGGCATCGTCCCATGCCGGTTGGCCGTTGCAGCCGTTCTCACCCGAGCAGTTTTGCACGCACACCGGCACGATCGTCCCGCTCTGATTCACCTGCCAGATGAACTTCGTCGGCGGCACGCGGAACGTGCCGGTGAATTGCGCTGCCGCGAGGTAGTTCTTCACCGTATCGATCGCCACCGTTCGATAGATCGTGTCCCCGGTCGCCCGATAGGCGGCGAGGAGGGCGATCACGACGTCGCCGTGATAGCCGGCGAAGGTGAACGGATCGCAGTTCGGGACGATGCATGGATTCGCGGTTCCGATCGGTGTCGACCGCGAGCCGGTCTGGAACCCCGTCGCCAGCCAGTAATTCATGTCGAGGCCGGAGTACTCGACGAAATCGCTGAGGAAGTCGGCGCTCAACTCATCGGCGAGCTGCCGGTACTCGGCGCGACGCGTAAGGGTGAAGCCCTCGTTCGCCGCGGCGATGTAGAGCGCGTAGACGATCCGCGCGGTTGCGTCGGACGCGTCATCGTCGCCGATGTTTTCGAAGGTCGCCGCTCCGCCGCTGACCGTGATTCGCACGTTCCACTGCGGCAGGCGCGGCTCGTCCGCGCGCCGCAGTTTGCGAACCGTGTTGAGCCAGCGGTCAAACGCAGAAGAGATCACCGAGGTCGGACCGCGCATCGCCAGAGCCATGCCGACCTGCGAGAACTCATCGGTCACGAGACAGAAGTGATTGTTGTCGCGGTTCTGAGTCGGAACACTGCACTTGTCCCAGTCGAGGTTCTTCCACGGCTCCGGGCCGTTCGGGTCGGAGTTGCAGTAATTGCTCTTTTGGTATTTCGGCACGAGGAGGCAATCGACGTTCTGCCCGTCCACCACGCACGACGCGCTGCGCACCACACGCCCGTCGCCGATCCACGTGTCGACGAGATCGTTGAAGTAGAAGTCGTTGCCGTGAATGTCACCGAAGGTCGCGTCCTTATCCAGCGGAGGCGACGGAAGCTCGGCCATCGCGGCGACGGAAATCACGATGGCGAATAGAGCGGAACTTGTTTTCACCGGCGCCTCCCGAATTTTTTCGGAACGAAGAAGGCGCTTGCGAGAGGGATGCCGGGGGAAAACCGCGAAACGCCCACCGGCGCGGGCGGCCTGGCGAGCGCTTTACGCGCTCTGCGTCGAGCGCAGCAATCCCGCCTCGCACACTCCTTCGATCACCCGCTCCCCCGCCTCGTTCTCGATCCAGGCATCGATGACCAGGCGGTGCTTGGCGCGATCGACGGAGCGGACGGCAAAGTGCGCGATCACGGTCTCGCCGACGTGGACCGGACGCAGAAAGTTGAGCGTCTGTGAGCGATAGATCGCTCCCGTGCCGGGCAGCAGCATTCCGACCATGGTCGAGAAAAGCGATGCGGTCAGCATCCCGTGCACGACGCGGCGGCCGAAGAGCGTCTTCGCCGCGAACGCGTCATCGACGTGAAGCGGATTCACATCGGAGGTGATGGCAATGAAGCGTCGCATGTCCTCTTCCGTGAAGGTCTTCGTAAACGTGACGTGCTGCCCGGGCTCGAAGTCGTCGATGCGGGCCATCCTGGTTTCTTTTCCAGCACCCATGTGTCGCACTCCAATTATCGTTTGCCAGCGAGACCAGCGGGGGAATCGGTTCTCGCGGCCTGTCGCGGAGCCTCGCCGGGCGAGCTACGCGGGCGATAGCGCTAACCTCTCCTCGCCGCACCGGTCTAACCCCAGCGGAGGAGATCTCATGATCCCGATTGCTGCCGTACTGCTCGCCGCGGTTCTCGTCACCCCCGCCGATTCGTTCGTGCTCGTGCAGGACGGAAAATGCATTACCGACGGGGCGCCGGCCAACAACAAGGCCGTGAAGGCGCGTTTCGAGGGCGATTTCTTCTGGTTCACGCGCGGGGGCGAGGAGTTCATCGTCCGCGACGAAGCCACGCTGCGCACCGTGCGCAAGATGCACGATCCGATCTTCGACAGCCTCGGCACCCTCGGCTACACCGCCGAACAGCTCCAGATCTTCGTCCGCCAGATGGAGGTCCTGCGCGAGCAGGCCCGCGTCGGCCTCGACGACGCCGCGCTCAAGGCCGAACAAGCCCGCCTCGGCCGCCGTCAGAGTGAGCTCGCACGACTCGCCAACCGCGCCGCCCGCAATGCGGTGCCGCCGGAAAAGCTCAACGCCGAAATCTCGCGCTCGCTCGCCACACTCGCCAATGATCTGATCGCGCGGGGCGTGGCGCGAAGGGTTACCGCGACGTCGCGTCGAGGAACGCCGACAGATCCTTCTTGAACTTCACGCGTGACGGCTCATGGACGTACATCATGTGGCCGGCCTCGTAGTATTCGATGGCGATGTTTCGGCGCACTTCGGCGGGGACGTTGAGGTGGTTGACGAAGTAATCCACGGCGCCGTACGGGCAGGCCAGATCGAAGTATCCCTGTTGCACCAGTACTTTCATCTTCGGGTTGCGCACCATCGCGTGCGCCAGGTCGATGCCGGTGTTCGCGACGGGCGAGCGGCCCTGGTCGGGCGTTTCGTGTGCCTCATCCCATTTCGAGTAGAGACCGCCGGAGAGTACATATTCGCGCTCGGACTGGACCTTCAACTCGTTGCGGTAGTAGTCGTTGAACGTCGCCACGATGGCCGGTGCGATGGCGTCAGCGTACGGGTCGTAGCGCATCGTCTCGGCGGTCGAGCTCAGATTCCCGCCGGTGTAGCGCGTGTCGATACGACCGACGACGAGGCCGCGCATCCGCAGCAGTTCCTGCAGGAAGCGGCCCTCGTTCATGCGCAGATTGGCGCGATCCCAATACTCCGCACTGACGCCGGTGAAACGCGCCAGCCCTTCGAGGGTGACGCGCCGCTCCTCGGCCGTCGCCCGTGCGCCCTTGAACAGCACGGGCGCGTACACGTCGCGAACGAACGCCTCCGCCTGCCGGAGGAACGTCTGCAGATCGGGGCGCGGCTCCGGAATGGTTTTGTGGTACCAGGCCGTCGAGGCATAGGTCGTCAAGTAGTTGACGTATGCGCTGTCGATCGGAAGGTCAGAGTTGCCGGCAACGGCGTCCATGTATGGCGAGACGAGGATCGCTCCGTTGAGCGTCACGTTGTGCCGTGCCAGCAGCACGTACGCCACGGCGCCGGAGCGCATGCCGCCGTAGCTCTCACCGAGGATGTATTTCGGCGACGACCAGCGTCCGTTCTGATTGAGATAGCGAACGATGAATTCGGCTACGGAGCGCGCGTCCTGATCGACGCCCCAGAAATCCTTCCCCTCTCCTTTTCCGACTGTGCGCGAGAAGCCGGTGCCGACCGGATCGATCATCACCAGATCGGCGCGATCGAGGATCGTGGCGTCGTTCTCGATGAGCCGGAACGGCCCGCGCGTATTCGGCTCGAGGTCGATGATTTGCGTGCGCTTCGGTCCGAGAACGCCGACGTGCAGCCATGCCGATGCGGAGCCGGGGCCGCCGTTGTACGCGAACAGAATCGGACGCGTGGCGCGATCGGCCCCGTCCTTGGTGTAAGCCGTGTAACCGAAGAGCGCGACCGGCTCGTCCTTCTCGTCACGAATCAGCATCGTGCCCGCGGTCGCGGTATACGCGAGCGGCGCGCCGCCCAACGTGATCCTGTGCTTCGTCACCCACGTCTTTGCCTCGGGGACAGCCGGCTCCGCCGGCTTCGCGGGTGGCGCTGGGTCGGCCGGCTTCGCGGGCGCGTCCTGGGCAGTCGCGAGCGGTTGCAGTGAGAGTAGGACGGCCAACGCGGCGAAACCGAGATTCTTCGTCATGCGACACGCATGATCGCATGTCACTCCGTCGCCGACGACGGTCTCAGACCCTCGAGTCCCGTGAGTCCATGCTGGGCCTCGCGATGGGCGAGAGCCGCGAGAAACTGCGCGGGCGGCATGGGATGTCCGAACAGGAAGCCCTGCAGCGAATGGCAGCCCATGTCCGTGAGAAACTCCTGCTGGGCCGCCGTCTCCACGCCCTCCGCCACGATCTTCAGATCCAGCGTCTGGCCGAGAGCCACGATCGCCGAGACGATCGCGCGGTCCTCGGAGTCGTGCGCGAGGTTGCGAACGAATCCCCGGTCGATCTTCAGCTCCGTGGCCGGCAACCGCTTGAGGTACAGCAGGCTCGAATAGCCGGTACCGAAATCGTCGATCGCAATGCGGACGCCCATCGCGTGCAGCTGCTGAAGGATGACCACGCTGGCGTCGGCATCCCGCATCGCCGTCGATTCCGTGATCTCCAGCGTCAGGCAGTGCGGGATCAGCAGGTGACGTTCGAGGGTGGCGCGGACCATCTGAATCAGGTCCGGGTGGCCGAACTGCACGGGAGAGAGGTTGACCGCCATCGTCCAGCTCTGACGTCCTGCGTCGTGCCATTCCCTCATCTGGCGGCAGGCCTCATCGAGCACCCATTCGCCGATCGACACGATCAGTCCCGTCTTTTCAGCCAGCGGAATGAAATCGTCGGGCTGAATGAGACCGAGTGTCGGATGCTCCCAGCGCACCAGCGCCTCCGCGCCGATTGCCGGTCCGTTCGGTGCCTCGAACTTCGGCTGGTAGTAGAGGACCAGTTCGCGCCGATCCACTGCCCGCCGCAGGTCCTGCGTCAATTCGAGATGCGCCTGCACGTGCGAATTCATGGACGCCTCGAAGAAGCGGTAGGAATCGCGCCCGAGTGACTTCGCGTGATACATCGCGGCATCGGCGTTGGTCAGCAATTCGCGCTGATTCTCGCCGTTGCCGGGGTACATGGCGATGCCGATGCTGACCGACATGCGCAACTCATGGCCGGCGACCTCAAATGGCTCGCGGATGATGACCATGAGCTTCTCCGCAAGCGCGGCGGCATCCTCCGGCTCGCGGACATCCCCGACAAACACGAACTCGTCTCCGCCCACCCTGGAGATGGTGTCCTGCATCCGGATTCGCGCCTCGATCCTCCTTGCCACCTCGACCAGGAGCAGATCGCCGACGCTGTGTCCGTACGCGTCGTTGACGGCCTTGAATCCGTCCAGGTCCATGAACATCAGGGCGAAGCACCTCTTTTCACGATCGGCGCGGCCGATCGCCTGCCGGAGACGCTCTTCCAGCAGGGCGCGATTGGGGAGCTTGGTCAGACTGTCGTGCAGCGCCAGGTACGTCAGTTCCTGATTGGCCTGGGCCAGCGAGATTGCCAGCTTCGACGTGCGCGACTCGAGACGCATGTCCAGCACCGAGATGATCAACGTGATCGCCAGGATCGCCATCGTCACGATGATCACCAGCAGCGCCAGCCAGCCGGTATTGACTCCGCCGCTGGCCGCACCGCAGATACTCCCGAGCGAGAACTGTGCGGCGGCCATCCCGGTGTAGTGCATGCCGACGATGGCAAGCCCCATCACCACGCCCGCGGCCGCGCGGTACCGATGGACCCGCGATCGCGCCTGCCGGAGATGAAAGGCGATGAACAGCGCCGCACCGGAGGCGAGGATGGCGACGATGATCGAAAGGATGAACAGCGTCGGGACGTAATGAATCAGCGGCAGCATGCGCATCGCCGCCATGCCCGTGTAATGCATGGAGGCGATCCCGAGGCCCATCAGAATCGCGCCGACGGCCAGCCGCGACCACGGCAGATTTTCCTGGCAGGCCAGCCATAGCGCGAATACCGAAGACGCGATCGCGATCAGCAGCGAGAGCATCGTGATCGCCGGGTCGTAGCCGAGCGGGATGGGCAGGCTGAAGGCCAGCATGCCGATGAAATGCATCGACCAGATGCCGACGCCCATCGCCGACGCGCCGCCGGCCAGCCACCATTTGGCTGCGCGTCCCTGAGCCGTCGTGATCCGTCCGGCCATGTCCAGCGCCGTATACGAGGCGAGGATCGCCACAAACAGCGATGCTGCGACGAGCAGGGGGTTGTAGCTGCTCACATACACAAATGGATTCTCCGCCCGCGAACGTGAATGATGAGTGTCGATGATACTCCCACCGGTTGCGCTCTACGTGGCAGGGTGCCGGGTATGATTGACCGATCGACGACCACGACCCGCGCGAGATCACGGAGTATCTCCGGGCCTGGGAGCAGGGGGATGACGGCGCGCTGGAGCGGCTCCTGCCTCTGGTTTACGCGGAGCTCCGCTCGATCGCGGGGAGGCATCTCGGCGCGGAGCGGCCGGGCCATACTCTTCAGCCGACCGCCCTGGTCAACGAGGCCTATCTGCGTCTGCGCGGTCTCGGCGACGTGCCGTGGCACGACCGGACGCATTTCTTCGCTATCGCATCGAGGATCATGCGCCGGCTTCTCGTGGATCACGCGCGCGCCAGAATGGCGCAGAAACGCGGCTCGGACGCGCCGAGAGTGCAGCTCACCGAGCTGGAAGGGGCGGAGCCGTCGATGGACGCGGCGGAGCTGATCGATCTCGACCGCGCCCTCGACGAATTGGCCGGCCAGGCGCCGCGTCTGGCCCGGCTCGTCGAGTTGCGCTTCTTCAGCGGCCTCGATATCGAGGAGACCTCCTCGCTCCTCGGCTGCTCGACCCGCACGGCCAAGCGCGACTGGGCGTTCGCGCGCGCGTGGCTCCTCAACAGGCTGAGCGTCGGATCATGAACGAGCCCACCCTCGCGCTGTCGTATTTCCAGCGGCTGCAGGAGCTGTTCGACCGGCTGTCGGAGCTGCCGCCCGAGGAGCGCGAGGCCGAGATCGTGCGCGTGTCGGCGGAGGCGCCCCAGCTGGCGGAAGACCTGCGCGCGCTGCTCGAGCACGCGGCGCGGACCGACAGCCCCCTCGACAGCGCCGCGGTGCGCCTGGAAGAAGAAGAGCGCGAGCTGCCGCTGCCGAGCATTCCCGGCTTTCTCATCCATCGCCGCATCGGCCGCGGCGGAAGCGCGACCGTCTATCTCGCCGACCAGGAGCACGCCGAGTTCACGCGCAAGGTCGCGCTCAAGGTGGTGGACCGCCTCGTCGACGACGACTCTCTGCGGAGCGTCCGCGAAGAGCAGCGCATCCTCGCCCGTCTCGAGCATCCCGGCATCGCCCGCCTGTACGACTCGGGGATGACTCCCGCGGGCCAGCACTGGCTGGCCATGGAGTACGTCGAGGGCGAGTCGATTCTCCAGCACTGCGACTCGCGGCAACTGTCCCTGCGCGAGCGGATCGAATTGTTCCTGCCGGTGCTGGATGCGGTCGCGTATGCGCACGCGGGAGGCATCGTGCATCGCGATCTCAAGCCGGCGAACATCTTCGTCACGGCGAGCGGCGAGGCCAGGCTGCTCGACTTCGGCATCGCCAAGCTCTCCGACCCGACCGATCAGGACGAGACGCGCACGCTGCGGCGTGCTCTCACTCCCGCCTACGCGAGTCCCGAGCAGATGCGCGGCGGCCGCACGACGACGGCCTCGGACATCTATTCGCTGGGCGTCGTCCTGTACGAGCTGCTCGCCGGCACGTTGCCGCATGAAACCGAACCTCGCCGCGAGCTCGGCGACATCGACACCGTTCTGAAGAAGGCGCTGCGCGAGCGGCCGGAAGAGCGCTATGTGTCCGCGACGGCCATGGCCAGGGATCTGCGCAAGGTTCTCTCGGGAACGCCGAGGCTCGTGCGCCGGCTGCGCATTGCCGCCGCGGGCGTCCTCGTGCTGCTATTGGTCGCCGCGGCATGGCTGCTCGCGAACCGCCGGCGGGACGTGCGGCTCGGCAACGAGCTCGCCATGTATCGCGACACGAAAGGAGCGCTGCGCGAAGGCGCGGAACGGCTGGCGCGATTCGACGATCTGGGCGCTCGCGACAGCTTCCGCCGCGCGGCGGCATCTTCGAAAGGCCGCCTGCCGGATGAGGTGCTGGCCTGGGACGGCGTGGCGCGCGCCGAGAGCTCCCTCGGCGAGCCCGGCCGCGCCGCCGAAGCCGCTCGCCGCGCCGGCACGCTCATCGCCGGCCACGCGGATGCTCTTCCGAAAGATGAAGCGGAGCGATTGCGGGCGCGTGCTCTCGCGGCAGACCACGACTGGAACGCCGCCATCGGCGCGCTCGAAGGATTGTTCGGAAAGCAGCCGGAGCGCGTGGACATCGGCATCGATCTGGTCAGCACGCTGCTCGCCTGCGGCCGGACCGACGCCGCGGACACGGCCCTCGGCCGGTTGCGTCAGATCGCGCCGCCGAATGCCGGCGGCGATCCTCGCATCGATCTGGTCGAAGCCGAGCTGGCGATGCAAATGTCGGAGTATCAGCGCTCCGCCGCCGCGGCAGCCCGCGCGCGCGACGGTGCGGCGAAAGTGCAGGCCGTCGCACTGGGTCAGCGGGCCGCGCGGGTGCACGCCGAAACGCTCGGACGTCTCGACCGGCGCGAGGAGTCGCGCCGCGCGCTCGAGGCCATCGCCACCCGCGACCTGGCCCTCGGCCTCACCGGAGAAGCCGCCGAGGCCCGGCTCTCGCTGGCCACAGTTCTGGTCCAATACGCCAGCGCCGACGAGACGCGCCGCGCGCTCGAAGCGGCGCGCGATGGATGCGCCCGGGCGGGAAACCGGCGCTGCGAGATCATGGCCCGGACTCTCCTGGCGATGCTGGACGGCATGGCCGGCAAGTTCCAGGACGCGATCCCTGCCGCCACTGCGGCGCTCGCCGGCGCGCGCGCGATCGGCGACCGCTGGTCCGAGGGCTACGTCCTCGCCCAGCTCTCCGTGCTGTACAACTGGTCGGACGACCCGGCCGCGATCAAGGCGAACACCGAGCCGACGCTGACGGCGTTGCGCGACTCGGGCAACCGCCGGCTCCTGCTGACGACGCTCACCAATGTCGCCCTTCTCAGCGTCGAGAACCTCGATCTGGAGAAAGCCGAGGCGTACATCGTCGAAGCCGAGGGGCTGGCGCGGCGCGTCGGAAGCCAGGCTGCGGGCGCCTCCACCTATCGCGCGCGCGGCTATCTCGAACAGATGCGGGGAGACTACGACCTGGCGCGGGAGAGCTACACGACCGCTCTCGAGAACGCCCGTCAGGCCGGGGTTCCGTGGAACATCGCCCACTATCAGTACGATCTCGCCTGGCTGGAGGTCTACGCCGACCGTCCTGGTCCCGCGGCGCAGTACGCGAGGGAATCGATGAAGACGTTCACCGCGGTCGGAGATCTGCAGTCGGCGAGGAACTCCGAAGGCGCGCTGGCGTGGAGCGAGGCCCGGCAGGGCAACGTCGCGGCGGCGAAACGGCGGCTCGCCGTCATGCGGCAGGCCGAGGCGGAGGCCGAGGATCGCTCCGATCTCACGCGCTTCACCATGCTCGATGCCGAGGCTCACGTCGCCGCGGCCGCCGGCGACTGGCGCCGCGCCATCGAGATCCGGCGGCAGACCCTGCGCATGGCCAGGGGGTGGAATGCCAAAGGAGTGGTGATCCTGGAGCAGGTGCATCTCGCCAAAGCCCTTCACGGAGCCGGCGAGCGCCGCGCGCTGGAGAAGCTCGTCGCGGAGATGCTGCCCGACGTCGAGCGCTACGGCCTCCGCGGCATCGCCCGCGAGCTGCGGGCCCTGCTCTGACGCGCTGTCCCCTTTTTCCCCCGCCTTCCGCTTCTCCTCATGAAAAGGAGGAGGAAAAACGTGAAACGCATCGCTCTCTCTCTACTCATCGCACTTCTCATTCCGATCCAGGCGTTCTCGCAGAAGACCATCAAGTACCGCATTCCGATCGAGCTCCTGCCGAACATCCGGGAAGGCGGTCGCGACGTCCCGGTCCGCGACGGCGGACGCGCGAACACCGTCGCCATCAACCCGCAGTTCCCTACTGAGCGCTTCGTCGCCTCGGACAGCGGCGGACTGTTCACGAGCATCGACTCCGGCCGGAGCTGGTCCCATGTCGACAGCCTGCCGGTGATCTTCCCGCAGTCGATTGTGTACCTGGACACGAACACGCTCCTGGTCTCGGCGAAAGCCGACTTCAAGTCGACCAACGGGAGTGGCCTCTGGCGCAGCGGCGACAGAGGAATCCACTGGGAGCAGGTGCCGCTGCCCGGCTCCACCGGCCGGCTGAGCGCGTACGAGATCTCGGTCGACGGCGCCAACATCGCCGTCGCAACATCGAAAGGCGTCTTCCTGAGCACCGACAACGGCGCGAACTGGAACTACTCGGATCCGTTCGGACCGCTGTTCGAGCCGCCGGCGTTCGAGCCGCAGACCGTCTACTCCGTACTGGTGATGGGGTCCCACATCTTCGCCGGAGGACCGCACGGCATCAGAGTCAACACGGTCCCTCTCGGCGCTTGGCAGTGGCCGAGCTCCGGGATCGTCGGTGCGGTCTGGAGCATCCACGCCTTCGGGCGCTCACCGCTGCCGGATCAGGCATACGTGGCCGCCGGAGGTTTCCTTTACACGACCGCGGACAGCGGCACGACCTGGTTGAGCGTGACCCCTCCGCAAACGCAAGTCTGTGGAGGCGCTCCGTTCGTCGAAGCGGCGCGGCTCAACGATCAGATGTTCCTGTACTACGGAACGTCGTGCAAGCTCTTTCGGATCACCGCCCCCATCCAGGGAACCACCGTGCGCTATGACCTCAGCGTGCGGCAGGAGCTCGACATCGAGCGTGCCGACCGGCCGCGCGATCTCGTCATGCGCGCCGAAGAACCCTTCATGCTGGCGACAAACGCCGGCATTCAGAACACCGTCGACGGTGGACTGCACTGGCGGTTCGTCGGCGGCGGAAGGGACGGCTACAACGCCTACCAGATCCCCGAGCTCAAAGGCCAGTTCATCACCAGCGCGGACAACCACGTCGATCTCTACGTCCCCACCCGGGACAACCACTTCTGGGCCACGGACGTCGACGCCAACATCGACGCCTCCCTGCCGATCGAGGCGTACCTCATCGACGCGGAACGGCGGCTCTTCGTGGAGACCGACACGCGAATCACCTGGGCGAAATGCAACCCCTGCGACACGCGCCAGTCCGGATGGCACTTCGGCGGCGAGACGGCGTGGTCCGATCCGGCGGGCGGAACGACCGGGCCGGTCCTCATCCAGGGAGAGCGGTACGTGGAAAACGTGCCGGCCGGGATCGAGCTGACGCCGAATGCCGGCGACGACTGGCACGCCTTCGCCGCATTCCCCGAAGAGGCACGCGGCGTTCCGAAGCTCGCCCGCGGGGGCCACCAGCCGATTGTCTATCAGACATTCAAGGCCAACCTCACCGGCCCGCCGTCCGACGGAGCGACGCGGCTGATGCGCATCGGAAACGGAGTGGTGCTCTATCCGGCGATGACAGGCTTTGGCGGGCTGGGGACCACTCAGACGTCGTCCGCGATGTATCCGGTGTATGGCGTCGACTCGCGCAACGCGCTTCGCGTCATCGCGCCCGACATCATCAACGGAAGCATGAAAGTGACGTGCAACGGCAGCGAAGAGTGCAACGGCGGCGAGGAGTGGTACGAGATCCCCGACCTGACGAAGAAAATCACCAACGACGGCCAATATCTGTTTCACGCCGATCTGTCCGACTTCGAGGCCGCTCCGTTCGTGACCGCCGTCAGCTTCAGCCCGGACGATCCGCAGCTGGTGCTGATCGGCACGCGCGAGAACGGGATCTTCATGTCCGGCGATCGCGGCAAGACCTGGAGCAAGATCAACAACAGCGAGCGCGTCACCAACGTTACGGCGTTCTTCTGGGTGGACGCGAACACCATCTACGTCTCGACGTACGGCCGCGGTCTCTGGAAACTGCAAAACACGCAGTTCGTCGTGCAGAGCATGTTCGGCCAGCTTTGCAACGGCTGCGAGGTCGTCTCGGAAAAACCGTTCGACCGCGGTGCGCTGGTCTTCAACGGACGCGTCCTCGGCGTGCGGACGGAAAAGGGCCGGCTCCTCGAGGTGTTCGTGACGAATGGAAGCTCAGTCGTGTTCACCGGCGATCCGAAGGATCCGCAGGAGGACATCGCCATCACGCGGAGCGACGGCAAGGACACCGGCGAGCCGCTGCCCAAAGGGCCGGACGGATCGATCGCGACGGGAGTCGTGTTCACGAGCGACGGCACGCTCACCGGTGCCGCATTCGCCAAATCGGAGCTGAGCCTACTGCCTCCGGAATTCGACGGGGATTACAAAGGATCGACCGAATCGCCGATGAAAGGAACGCCGTACATTCGCCTGACCGCCTCGGCGTTCAACGGCGTCGCCACCGCCGCGCCGCAGGAAGTGTTCGCGCTCTCCGGGACCAATTTCGCCGCCGGCGCGAGCTACGAAGTCCTCGTCGACGGAGCGCCGGTCGAGGGCGAGATCACCGCCGACAGCAGCGGCTCGCTCACCACACGACTCGCCGCCCCTTCGGAATCCGGCTATCACCGGGTGGAAGTGCGCACGGTGAAGGAGGGCACGGCGATCGACGGCTCGCTGTTACTCGTGACCCACGCGAACTGACATCTCCGTCAAAGGAACGCCTCGGGAGGGGCGGCCACGCCGTCCCTCCCCGAAGCCTCGCTGCGCAGCTGGCTCAACCGACTCGTTACGGCGCACCTCGGCTCAGCGGCATTGCACAGCGCCACACGATATACACGGCTGTCCACCAAGCAATGGCAAAACCCGACCAATATGCGACGGTTTTCGTGAGGAGATATCGCTCGGTGTACAGCCCATCGCGGTAGCCGTGTCCGATTACAAGCAGGTTAGCTACGACGTGAAGCAACGCGATGCCCATGATCCAACGCCGACCGTTTCGATGCCTCGTTGATGCGCCAAACGTCTTGAAACGGCTGACATAACTCATTGCTCATTCCATATCTGCGCGAACGTACAACATCATCAATGGCGCATGAGCCTACAACACCGAGCACCCGTAGCCATTCGCGCAAACGACGACGGGCTGCGACAGCGTCCGCAGCTCCGTCGGCGTGACGATGGTCACGTCGTTGGTCACGTTGTCCGTTTCGCCGAGGAGCACGATCGCGCCGGCGGTCCACGGCGAGGAGGAGCTCGCGTACACGAAGAAGAGGATCGAGTCACCCGGCTGCTGCAGGTCATCGAACCAGCTGCCGAGCGGCGTCTGTTCATAGAAATCGGCGGCGTAGTGCCTCGTCGTGCGCGCTCGCTCCGTGCGATCGGGCGCGAGGAGCAGCGCGGTGATCTCGACCGGATCGGCGAGCGATCGGATGCCGACGCTGATCCTCTTGTTGCGCGGCGGCTCGATCAGAAATTGCGGCGCGCCGAGGAGCGCGCCGGCGTAGCCGCTCGTGGAGGTGACGACCGGGATCGACGCTGAATACTCGCCGCCGTTCGCGCCGATGCTGATCAGATCGGCGCGCACCTGAGGCAGCGCATACGCACCCGATTCGAAGGCGTCGGGAACGATGTCCAGGCTGCCGACCACGCCGTCGAGCTGCATCGCGGCGACGATGTCGTCGTAGGTGACGAACGTGTGCGGATCGAGGCTGTACGGAATCGAAGGATCGGAGGAGCTGCCGGCGACGTCGCGGCGATGAAAGATGATCCGGCCGGTGAGCGTCCCGAAGTCCCAGCGGTTCTCGAGGAGGAGGCGGGTCTTGAAGACGCTGTTGAACGCGCCGCGCACGGACCCGGCGACCGGCACGACGACGCGCGTCGCGTCGCGGCCGAGGCGAACGTCCGGCTGGATGTCGACGAGAAAATCCTGCGAACAGTACGTGCGCGAGCCGTCGGCGTGCGGCACTTCCGCGATCACCACGACGTACACTTCGTTGGCGAATCCCGGATGCGTGTTGAAGAGCGTTTCGCGGATCGGTTGTTCCGGAGAAAACGTTTGATCGACGATCGTTCCCTTGATGAGGAAGCGGTTTCCGCCGAGGACGCTCCACCGGCTCGCGATCTGAACTCGATAGCGCGTCGCACCCGTGACCGGCGCGGCGGGGATGGTGATCTGCTGGCCCGAGCTCGCATTCAACAACTGGAATCCCTCGGAGCAGCGCGGAACCGGCTGGGCATGCAGCGATGCGGCGACAAAGAGCAACAGGAGTGCGGACCGGAGCTTCATCGACGTTCCTCCCGCCGCGTCCGTTTGCGGCCGCAGTGCCACCGTGCTGCTCTCGGGAGGGAGCGTTTCGCCGCCCCGCCGGCGTTCGCTGTTGAGGACGATGTGTCACCTGAGCAGGTACGCCGTACGGCCGCCGCTCCGAGGTAGAATCGTGTTCGTGGATGCGGATATGAAGCAGTTGCTCGACGCCATGAGCCAGCAGAGCGCTGCCGCACACGAGGAGACTCGCCGCCAGTTCGTCGTCGTCTCGGAAGGGCTGCGGCACGAACTGCAAATCGTTGCCGAGGGTGTGTCGATGAACAGCGAAACCCTTCGCCGGCTCGAGGGCAGAATCGAACAGATCGCCTCTGATCTCGAGAACCGCGTGACGTTTCTCGAAGCATCCTCTTCGCGAGGTTCGAGATGAGTGATGAGGAGCTCCTCGAACGTGTCAGGGAGATCGCCGGCCGCAGGTCCGGGCCTTCCCTTTCGCGCGAAGAGGTGATGGAACGCGTTCGAGAGATCGCGAACGGTGACGGAACGAAACCTCGGCGGTCTGACACGGAAATCCTGCGAATGGTGCGGGAAATCGCGAGTCGCCATTAGCCCCGTCACCTCACCCTCCAGAAACTCCGACGCCGCCACCGGGCAGCCGTGTTTGCGGAGGAAGTTTGTCTGCTCGGTGAACTCGACGCCTTCGGCGACCACCTTCAGACGATGAAACGATCTGCGCACTTGCGACACTATTCGAACGTCATGAGAAGACTGCTGATCGTCGCTCTGCTGCTCGTCCTGTCTGCCGCCTGCCGCAGCAGGATCACGTCGCTCAGCCGGATGCGCGTCGCGCCCGGCGAGGAATTCACGATTCGCGGGAGGGCGCTGCGCGACACGCTGGTCGAGCCGGTCCCGCCGGTCCTGCATCGTTGCGAGGACACGACACTCGAAGTTCTGGAGTGGGATGTCAGTCACATCCGCGTACGCGTTCCGATGACCGTGAAGGCCGCGGTCTATGACGTCGTCGCCTTCGGCAAGCCCCTCGGCGCCGCCGAGCGTCCGCGCACGAACTCGATCCCGATCTGGGTCACCGCGGCGCACGTGCCGGACAGCGTCACCAATCAGTACGACGTCCAGGTGAAGAGCTTCCGCGCGCGCTACGGAAAGGACGCGGCGTGGGAAACGTGGATGCTCGACAACCGCACGCGCTACCAGGCCGCGGTCGCGGCATCGCTCGCGCTGCCATGTCCGGCGACGGTAGCCGTCACGTACGAGACGCCGTTCACGTACAACCCGTCATGGAGCAGCCCGGCCGAGCACATGGCAAAGCTCGCCGAAGTCGCGGAGGGCGCGTTCCCGAACTATCGCTTCCAGTTCAGCGAGACCGCTGATCCCGCGACGTCGTACGCGCACGCGATCCTCGCGCACGCCGGCACTTCCAGCGGCGCCGGCGGCGTCATGCAGCTGCACTACGAGACCATCGTCAACCACGAGTTCGGACATCTGATGGCCATCGCCCATCACTACGAGGACGGCACCGGCGGCAGCGGACTGCACTTCCCGCCGGGCGAGAACCGCTGCGTGATGGACCGGAACAGCAGCGAGTACTGCTCGGCGTGCCGCACCGCGCTGAACGTTCCGCTCAACGTGAACAACGCCGCCGCAATCGACGCGGCTGCCGCGGACATCCTGTCGCGATATCCGCCAGGCTGGTGATCCACGCCACGCAGAAGCGACGGATGACTTTGGCCGGGGTAAGATTCGCGGAATGGATGACGACTTGAAGAAGTGGATCGAGAGCACGGCGGCGGAAACGCGTCGACACTTCGATGTGGTCGCGGAACGGCTCGAATCGAAGATCGAAACCATTGCGGAAGGCGTCATGACTTCGAATGAGCGGATCGAGCGTCTCGACGCCACGGTGCATGACGAATTCAGCGACACCCGCTCGATGATCAAGTTCTCCCACCACGAGCTCGATCGCCGTCTTCGCACACTTGAAGACACCGTTGCCGATCTGCAGTCGCGCGTGGAACGGCTCGAGTCATCGACGCACTAACCCTCCGCTTCCCGCTGGAGGTCGCGCCTCCTACCCACCAACTCCAGAAACTCCGCCGCCGCGACCGGCGCCTTGATCAGAAATCCTTGCATCTGGGCGCAGCCGTGTTGCGGAGGAAGTTGGCCTGCTCGGTGAACTCGACGCCTTCGGCGACGACTTCAATCGCAGGCTGTGGGCCATCAGGATGATTGACTGAACGATGGCGGCGGTGTCGGATCGTTGGCGACGAGTGGCCGGTGCCGAAATCGTCGAGCGAGATGCGCAGGTCGAGCTTCTTGAGGTCGAGGTGACGGAAGACCCTTGTGAACGAGCATCAGCGGTTGAGCGCGGCGGATAAGGTAGGGCACCCCGTAATTATTGGCTTGAGCCGCGGCCACCCCTTCGTCTTTGACGCCGTCGCCGGCTCCCGTCGGCGCTCACCTTGACGTACGTCGCGGCGGTGATGCCGAGGATCAGTAGAATCAATAGCGTCTGGCCGTCCGAGGTGATGGTCAGATGCCAACTGCTTGTCCAGAATATGATCGGCAGCAGGTCGACAAGAAACTGCGAGGTGTGCAGTCGCTCCACACATCGCCAGAAGACAATTCCGATCGCGAGTAGGGAAGGTCGCATGGTGCCTCCATCATCATTCGACCTGATATGACGCGTGCGGTCGCGGCTTTCGCCGACAAAAAATATTTTTCGTCGCTCAAATGGTGTGGCGAATTACTGCTTCCGGCCCGACATTACTAGACGGAGCAACTTGCGTGGAGCCGTCGCACGGGAACATGCCCGACTTCGAAAGGCGCGATGACGAACGTCAGCTTTGGGAGGGCGTGGACCTCGTCGATCTTTCTAAGCGCCTCTTCTTGTATGCCGATCACTTGTTACGCCGGCACAGGATCTGGAGGGCCAACGCGTCCGGCTGTCCTCCCGGTGGCGTCTCGGCGAACGACCTCGTGCAGACCGCGTTCGCGAAGTACCCGTCGCGGCGGCGTGGCGACGATGTAACGCCGTTCATGTTGCTCGCGGGAATCATCCGAGGCGAAGTCTCCCACCTGGTGGATCGCTCCGAGAACAAGTACAGCCACCTCCGGATCGGCGAGGCGGAAGCGCCGGGAGTGATTCCCGGGGAAGCCCTTCCCAACATGCAATCTAATATGGAAGACGAACTGATCGCACAAGACTTGCTCCGCCGGATTCGTGCTCAATTCGGCGGCGATCGCAAGTTGTTGCAATACGTGGAGCTACGGCTCACGGAACAGTATGAAACTGCGTATGAATTCTCGCGCGCGTTGCATGTTTCGTGTGATGAGATCTACAACATGAACCGTCGCCTGCAACGGTTCCTTCATGCTGAGCGGAAGGAGCGATGATCGTGTCCGACCGATCCGATCGCAAGCTGGAAGTTGTCGTCGAATTCGACGAGTTTCTCGAACGACGCATCGCCAGCGCGCCCATCGAGTGGATCGACGAACAGTTGAAGGCGAGAAACCTCGATTACACACCGTTGCTGCAGAATGTCCGGGCGACAATCGCCGGAAGAAACGTTGAGGCAACGACGCACGATGGCCAGCAATCGCCCTCTTGGGGCCGTCTTGCTGCGGCCGTCCTTCTCGGGGCATTCCTACTGCTGATGAGCGGAGAGCGGAGGAACACTGAACTAAGGAAACAGCCGCTGGTCGCAGACCGCATGAGTTTCGATCTAAGGATTCTCTTCAGCGGCTTGATGGCGTTCGTCCCGAGCGCCGATGGCGAGGAGCTCACTGTGGTACTCCTCAATGATGCTCGAGTCCCTGCACTCGGTGGAGTTCCCCGGACTAACCATCAACCTTTGATGCTGGCGCGCGCGGGCAGTTGTGAGCCAGCATGTCCGAAGAGCGATACCCGTCTTTCACAATTGCTCTTCATGGATCTGTCGCCGGAGCGGGCGACTGATGCGCTCGAGGGAGCGATTGCAGGCGGCGGCGCGTGGCAGCTCTCGGGCTCCGACCTGTCCCTCGTTCCAACGACGTCTAAGGAACGCGCGGATTTCAGATGGACCTCCAATCTGGTCGATCTAAACGACGATGTCTTGCAGCTGGGTTCGAATTCGCCTCTGTCCAACCTCGTCGCCGCGCGCCTCCATTTGCGAACCGGGAAGTGTTTCACGTATTCGGTCTCGCGAATTGAGGCGCGGCCTCATTCGATGTACTCGCAGGCGCTTGCGGCTTGGATGGCTGCGGACATCCAGCTACCGGGAGATGTCGTCGAGATTGTCGAGCGGGACCGCATTCATCGAACGACGCGGTCGATGAGACTCCGTCCGCGAAATGGTCTTGTTGAATTGGCGGTGGTGAATCTTCCGCCGTTGGTGCCGAGCACGACACGTCCTGCCGGATCTCAATCGCCCGGAATGCATTTCGAGACGTATTACGACATCGCGGAGACGCCGCCGCAGAAGCCGCCTAAGTAACGTCAGCCTTCATTCCCACTCCACACGACACTTCGTCACCGTATCGCGACCTCCGCCCCGTCACGCCCGCCCCCCCCCTCACCTCACCAACTCCAGAAACTCCTCCGCCGACACCGGCGGCTTGATCAGGAACCCCTGCATCTGGTCGCAGCCGTGTTTGCGGAGGAAGTTGGCCTGTTCGGTGAACTCGACGCCTTCGGCGACCACCTTCAATCGCAGGCTGTGGGCCATGGCGATGATGGCCTGAACGATCGCGGCGGTGTCGGGGTCGGTGGTGATGTCGTGGACGAACGACTGGTCGATCTTCAGCGTGTCGATCGGGAAGCGTTTCAAGTAGCTCAATGATGAGTGGCCGGTGCCGAAGTCGTCGAGCGAGATGCGCAGGCCGAGCTTCTTGAGATCGTACAGCGTGCGCACGCTCGTCTCCGGGCTGTGCATCGCGCTGCTCTCCGTGATCTCCAGCTCGAGCAGGCGGGGCGGCAGTCCCGTCTCCTCGAGGATCTCCGCGACGCGCTCCACGAGATCGACCTGCTGCAGCTGCGTCACCGACAGGTTCACCGCCAGCGAGAGCGACTTGAACCCGGCGGCGTGCCACTCCTTCGCCTGGCGGCAGGCCTCGCGCAGCGCCCACGTGCCTATCGGAATCATCACGCCCGTCGACTCCGCGAGCGGGATGAACGTCGCCGGCGGGATCGAGCCGAGCTGCGGATGCTTCCAGCGCAGCAGCGCCTCCATCCCGGTAATGCGGCCGCTGCGGAGATCGAAGATCGGCTGGTAATGCACGGCCATCTCGTCGTTCGCGAGCGCCTTGCGCAGCCCGTGCTCCAGCGCGATCCGCTGCAGCGCCGTCGCGTTCACGTGGGCGTTGAAGAGCTGGTAGTTGTCGCGGCCGAGCTCCTTGGCCTGATACATCGCCGTGTCGGCGTTCTTGATCAGCGTCTCCGCGTCGGTGCCGTCCTCGGGGAAGAGGCTGATGCCGATGCTGGTCGTCGAGAAGAACTCGCGTCCCTCGATGTGGAACGGATGGCGGATCGACTCGATGATCTTCTGCGCGATCGGCGCGGCATCGTCGGAGCGGTGCAGGTTCGGCAGCAGCACCGTGAACTCGTCCCCGCCGAGGCGGGCCACCGTGTCGCTCTCGCGCACGCAGGCCTGCACGCGCGCGGAGACCGCCTGCAGCAGCTGATCGCCGATGTTGTGCCCGAGGGAGTCGTTGATCACCTTGAAGCGGTCGAGATCGAGGAACAGCACCGCCAGGCACGAGCCTTCGCGATTCGCGTGCGACAGCGCGACGGTCAGGCGGTCCTTGAACAGCAGCCGGTTGGGCAGGTTCGTGAGCGCGTCGTGGTAGGCGAGGTGCTTGATCTGCTCCTCGGCATACGTGCGCTCGGTGATGTCGCGGACCACGCAGACCATGCCGGCGGCGCCGAGGGCGGTCAGCGAGATCTCCTGCGGGAAAAGCGCGCCGTCGCGGCGCAGTCCCGTGGCCTCCCCGCGCCAGCGTCCGCGCTGGTGCACCATCGGCACGACGCTGGTGATGAACCGCACCTGCTCGTGCGGCTCGTAGAGATCGCACAGCGATCGTCCGTGCAGCTCGTGCGGACGGACGTAGCCGAACAGCTTCGCCAGCGAGTCGTTCACGTAGGTGAACTCGAGGCGCTCGTCGAGAATCCCGATGCCGTCCATCGACGCCGTCATCGCCGCCGACTGCTTGCGCAGCATCTCCTCGGCGTGTTTGCGCGCGGTGATGTCCGTGCCGACGTGGAGGAAGCCGGTGATCGAGCCGTCCTCGTCGCGCAGCGCCGTGACCGACACCATCACCGTAAGCGCCTCGCCGCTCTTGCGGACGTACGTCCACTCGCGCTCCTCGACGTCTTCCAGCGCCGCGCGCAACACCAGCGCGTCGAAGCCGGCGACGGGGCGGCGGAACTCGAATGAAAGCGCGCTGCCGTATTGCTCGATCTCCCGGTCGACGTGCAGATCGAGCAGCGAGCGGCGGATGATCATCTCCTCGGCGTCGTAGCCGAGCATCCGCTCCGCGCCGGCATTGAACACGGTGATCATCCCGGTGGCGTCGGTGGCGATGATCGACACGCGCGTCGCGGCGTCGAGCACGGCCTTGCGCTGCGTGTTCGCGGCCGCGACCGACTCCGCGGCGCGTTTGCGCTCGGTGACGTCATAGACGAAGCCCTCGAAGTAGAGCGAGCCGCTCGGCGAATGGATCGCGTGCGCGTTCAGCTGCACCCATATCGGCATCCCGTCTTTCCGGCGCCACTGCAGCTCGACGTTGTTCGCGTAGCCGTACGGCTCGAAGCGGCGGATCAACTCGTCGCGCTGATGCGCGTCGAGGTAGACGTCGTGCTCGAGGTTCCTGGTCAGCAACTCCTCGATCGAGTCGTAGCCGAGCATCCGGGCCAGGGTCGCGTTCGCGGTGACGATGCGGCCGTCGCGCGCCGACTGATAGATGCCGACCGGCGCGTAGTCGAAGATGACCCGGTACTTCTCCTCCGACTGCTGCAGCGCCTTCTCGGCGCGCTTGCGCTCGGTGATGTCGTGGATGATCGAGTAGAGGACGCGGCGCGTCCCGAAGTCGACCGGCCCGGAATGCACCTCCACGTCGCGGACCTCGCCGTTGGCGCGCATGTGGCGGAACTGGAAGTAGGCGCGCTCGCGGATCGAGGCGCGGCTCATCTCCTGGCGGACGTCGTCCTCGCCGCGCACGTTGATGTCCCAGATGCGCATGGCCTTGAGCTCGTCGCGCGTGTAGCCGTAGTAGTCGCAGGCGGCCATGTTCGCGTCGACGATCGCGCCGCTGTCGGGATCGATGAGCAGCTTCACCGCGCGGTTGCTCTCGAACATCTGCCGGTAGCGGCGCTCGTTGTCGCGGAGCGCGTCTTCCTTGCGCCGGTGCTCGATCGCCGAGGCGATGTGCTGGGCGACGAAGACGAAGATGTCCTTCTCCTTGTCGGTGTAGCGGGTGCTCTCGCGATAGCTCTGCGTGACGATCGCGCCCCAGGTGACGTCGCCGCTCTTGAGCGGCGCGCCGAGCCAGTCGACCGACGGCGCGCCGATCGACTCGATCTCCTCCTCCGCGACCATGCGGTCGAAGACGTCCGGCGTGGCCAGCAGCGGCTCGCCGGTGCGAAGCAGGTAGGCGGTGAGGCCGCGGCCGGGATTCGCGAAATCGGGAGCGGGATCGTATTCATCGACGAAGTAGGGGAAGGTGAGCAGATCGCGTTCGCGGTCGTATTCGGCGACGTAGAAGTTCGTCGCGTTCATCAGCTCGCCCACGACCTTGTGCACCGAGGCGTAGAGCGTCTCCAGCGTTCCGGCCTCGCGGCTCAGCTGCGAGATGCGGAACAGCGCCGCCTCGAGCTTGCGCGACTGCACGGTCTCGGTGATGTCGCGGAAGTACCAGGAGCGGGCGATGATCTTCCCGTCGACGATGATCGGCACCGTGGCCCGCGAGAGCGTGCGGCCGTCGAGGAGCGGCACGGGGTCGTCGGTGCGCACCTCGTGCGGGTGCTCGTAGAGGTAGTTCACCAGCTCGATGAAGTGGTCCCAGTCCCGGACCGCCTCGGCGGCATACCCGAGGAGCTCGTTGTCGTCGGCGGTCGCGGCCACGGACTCGGGGATCCGCCAGATCTCGAGGAAGCGGCGGTTGTACGACAGCACGTTGCCGGCCGAGTCGACCACCAGGATCCCGTCGAGCGTCGCCTCCTGCTGCGCCTTCAGGATCGCGATCGTCGTGCGCAGCGACGCGCGCGAAAAGCTGCGGCTCTCGCGCACCAGCCGCGCGAGGGCTCGCTGCGCGCGCTGGAGACGGGAAAGCCGTGGCTTGGTGGAAGTGCTCAATCGCCTGAAGTCCCATATCGGCGGAAATGCCGCCATTGCTGAAAAGCGATGTAGACGAACCAGCCCACGTACAGGGCGATGAAGAACGTGCGGTGGAGCAGGAACCAGATCGCCACGCCGCCGCCGGCGATCATCGCGATCCAGACGTAGATCACGAACGAGGTGCGGTCGCGCAGAAAAATGTTGAGGAACTCGCGGACGGCGTGCCCTCCGTCGAGCGGCGCGACCGGGATCAGGTTGAACAGTCCCCAGAACTTGTTCGCCCAAGCCATGTAGGGGAGGAACACCGCCAGCATCGCATCCTGCCGCGCGGCCGGCACCGCGGCGTAGATCCAGATGCAGAGAAACATCAGCGCGAAGCTCGAGAGCGGGCCGGCCAGGCTGATGATCATGTCCTGCCACGCTTTTCCCTTCTGGCGGTTGTAGGTGACGCCGCCCATGCCGCGCAGCACGATCTCGCTCGAGCCGTAGCCGAAGATGCCGAACATCGCTGCGTGAGCGAGCTCGTGAATGAGCACGCTGAGGAAGAGGATCGGGATCCAGATCAGGGCGTACTGCACGCCGCGGCTCTGGTCGTAGTACAGGACCACGAAGAAGAGGAGGAGGATCAGGAAGCTGGGATCGACACTGATGGAGGTCCCGCGGATCGAGCCTAGGTGGAGCATGTATTCGGATTGTAACGTCCCGGACTCTGGCGTTTTGTGCTCGCCGGACGTACGTTGGTTGTTACAGATCCCAAAAACCAACAACTGAATACGGAGAGCTCACGATGAAACATCGGTCTCTTGCCCCGTGGCTGACGGCCCTGGGCGTCGCCATCTTCGCGTCCGCGCTCGTCGCGCAGGATCGCCCCACCGTGTCGCCGGGAGTCGGCAACGCCGTATTCCTCGCGAAGAACAGCATTCAGATCGACAGCGGCGTCGCGGTGACGACGGGTGATGTGATCGTGAACAACGCTACGACCAGTGCGGTGTACGGCGAGGCGGCGTTTTCGATCGACCGCAACGCGCACACGGCGGCGGGGTACAAGGTCGCCGCGACCTCGGTCGACGTCGATAAGGACGCGGCCGTCGGCGGCGACGTCTACTACAACACGCTCGTGAACCAGGGCACGATCGGCGGCTCGCTGTTCACGCCGCTCGCGCTGCCTGTGTTCGCCGTCCTTCCGTCGCCGCTCGCGCGCTCGGCCGGTCCCGATAACGTCACCGTCGCGGCAGGCGCAACGCTCGATCTCGATGAAGGCTCGTACGCGAACCTCGTCGTGGCCAGAGGCGGCATTGTGCGCTTCACCGGCGGCGGCTACTCATTCGCGTCGATCAACGCCGACCGTGAGGCTCTCTTGCGCTTCGCCGCGCCGTCGGACGTCGTCGTCACGGGACGCATCGCCGTCGGCCGCGACGCCTACGTCGGTCCCGCGCCGTCGTCCGGCGTCAGCGCTGGCGCGATCCGCATCCAGGCCGACGGCATCAACGGCTCCGACGGCGCGCTGCTCTCGCTGCCTGCCTCGATGGACTTCGGCAACAACACGAAGGTGTTCGCGAATCTCCAGGCGGATGCCGGATCGATCGTCTTCGGCAGCGCGGTCGAGGCCAGCGGCGCGTTCATCGCGCGCGACATCCTCGTCGGCCGCGACGGCGTTTACTCGCTGAACAGCGGCCTGAATCAGGCGCCGGTCGCGAACGCGCAGAGCGTCTTCACCAGCGGCACCTCGCCGCTCACGATCACACTCACCGGATCGGATCCCGAAGGGAGCGCGCTGACGTTCAGCATCGTCTCCGGGCCGTCCGCGGGCACGCTGTCGTCGCCGTCGCAGGCGACGTCCACGAGCGCCACCGTCGTTTACACGCCCGCGGCCGCGGGCGTCGCCGATGCGTTCACGTTCCGCGTCCGCGACTCGGGCGGCGCCACCGGCGACGCCGTGGTGTCGATCAATCCGACCGGCGACGATCCGGGTCAGCCCGCGCCGACCACCGTCATCGCCACCGAAACCTCGATCAGTGTGAATCAGGATGTGGCGTCGACGCTGGCGTTGCTAGGCACCGCGCCCGCGGGCGTCGGCCTGACGTTCTCGATCGTCTCGGGCACCGGTCCGTCGCATGGATCGCTCGGCTCGGTCACGCAGGGCACCGAGTCACCGCAGCGCAGCGCGTCGGTCGTCTACACGCCGGACTCCGGTTACCTCGGCTCCGACGCCTTCCAGTTCCAGGCCTGCGGCGTGATCAGCGGCAGCCCCGTCTGCGACACGGCCTCGTTCAACATCACCGTGGTCGAGCGGCGTCCCGATCCGACCGCGCCGAATCTCGTGTCCGATGTCTCGACGTCGACGCTGTCCGATACCGAGGTGACGGTCTCGCTCGGACCGACGTCGGCGAGCTTCAGCCGCCGAATCGTCCTCGCGCCGCACGCGGCGGTGCTGCTGCCGGCGGCGATCGCCGGCAACGTTGCCGACTCAAACAACGACAACCTCGGCGACAACCACAATGACTTGCCGGGTCCCGTGCCGGTGTTCATGAGCGCGGGAGTCGGACAGTTGGGCGGCGACGGGTCGAACGGCACGACGCGCCTGCACATGGAGTTCGACATCTCGGACTACATCAGCACTGCGAATTCCCTGCAGAGCGCAACCATCACCCTGCCGACGCATCGCGGTACGACCGACGCCGCGGACACCTTCTTCTGGTGGGTCACCAGCGACGGCGACGGCGCGCTCGCCGATTCCGATTATGAGGCGCCGGCGGAGCCGCTTCCGGACGCGACGATGCCGGTGCCGTCGGGCATGTCGGTCGGCGCCGACGGCTCGTTCACGTTCAACGTGCTCGATCAGGTGAAGACCGCGATGGGCCTGGGCCGCAATTACTTCGTGGTGCAGGGGCGCGTCGACGAGAGCCAGAGCGGCCCGATCCGCGGACTCGAAGTGCGCACGACCGCGGACAACAACGTCAGCGGCTTCACGGTGCCGGGACTCGCGCTGGCGACGCCGGGCATCTCGCCGCCGCTGGTCTACACGATCACGTCGCTCCCCTCGAACGGCGTGCTCCGCGACAGCGCGAACACGCTGATCACGAGCGTTCCGTATCAACTTCCCGACGCGGCCGTGCGCTACACGCCGGGCAGCGGGTTCACCGGTACGGTCACGTTCGGCTTCGAGGCCACGAACAATACGATCATCGATGCCGCGACGGTAACGATCCTGGTCCGCCTCGCGCGCTGTGACATCGACGTCACGGCATGCAACAACGGACGGTGATTTGAGGGCGCATTTGGCGCGTATGCTTACGCGCCAGATGCGCTTCGAGACGAAAGCGATCCACAGCGGCGCGCCGGTCGATGAGTCGACCGGCGCGATCGCCGCGCCGATCCATCTCTCCACCACCTTCGCGCGCGACGAGACCGGCGAACCGCTGCACGGCTTCGCCTACATCCGCGACGGCAACCCCAACGTCCAGCAGCTCGAAGTCGCGCTGAGCGCGATCGACGGCGGCGAAGCCGCGATCGCGTTCGCGTCGGGCATGGCCGCCGGCGCGGCGCTGATGCAGACGCTCCCGCGCGGCGCGCACGTCCTCTTGCCCGACGACTGCTATTACGGTTACCGCAACATCGCCGAGGAGTACTTCGAGCGGTGGGGACTCGCGTACACGATCGTGGCGATGGAAGACCTCGATGCCGTGCGCGGCGCGATGCGCGCGGAGACGAAGGCGATCTGGAGCGAGTCGCCGTCGAATCCGCTGATGAAGATCGTCGAACTCGCCGCGCTCGCGGAGATCGCCCACGGCGCCGGCGCGCTGCTGGTGACCGACGGCACGTTCGCGAGCCCGGCGTTGCAGCGCCCGATCGAGCACGGCGCGGACGTCGTGCTTCATTCGACGACGAAGTACCTCGGCGGCCACACCGACGTGCAGGGCGGCGCGCTGATCTTCGCGAAACGCGACGCTTTATTCGACGGCACGCTGCACGCGCGCAAGATCATCGGCGGCGTGCTCTCGCCGTTCAACGCCTGGCTCGTGCTGCGCGGCATCCGCACGCTCTCCGCGCGCATGCGCGTCCAGAGCGAGAACGCCATGGCGATCGCGCGCTTCCTCGCGACGCACCCGCGCGTCGAGTCGGTCTTCTATCCCGGCCTCGAGTCGCACCCGCGCCACGACGTCGCCCGCCGCCAGATGTCCGCCTTCGGCGGCATGCTCTCGTTCCTCGTCCGCGGCACGCGCGCCGACGCCCTCGCCGTGACCGGCCGCGTCCACCTCTTCACCCGCGCCACCTCCCTCGGCGGCATCGAAAGCCTCATCGAGCACCGCGCCTCGAGCGAGGGACCGGGCAGCCGGGTGGCCGAGAATCTGCTGCGGGTGTCCTCCGGCCTGGAGCACGCGGACGACTTGATTGAGGATTTGGCGCAGGCGCTAGGAATTCTTTGCGGGGGTAGGGAATCGCGGATTGGCGTCACTCCTGATGATGAGGAGTAATCGTCATGACTGTTCGCACGATCGGCGGCCGCGCTCGCACCGGCCCGCGCGGTTTCTATCATTTTTCTCTTGATGTCATCCCCGGCCTGACCCTGGACGAGAACCTGTCCACGGTTAGCGTGGTGGCGACCCCGACGGAGAACGGGCCGTGTGAAGTCGCACCTCGTCCGCTGTATATCGTGGCGAAAGTCGATGGAAAGAGCGTCGGGTTCTGGAGTTTCACCGCGGCGGGCGAATGGGCGCCAGAGGTCGAGTTCTCGTGGCAATGCACGGTGCAGGCGTAGCACGATGACAGCGCCAGCCGACGCCTATCCTCTCAATGACGAGCCGAAGTACGGCATCAATCTCACGGCGATCGACATCAAAGAGCGCCTGATTCAGAACGCACGGGCCGATTCGTTGCTTCTGTGGCCCCCAAACCTGTTCGCGTTCACGAGCTCGATCCTCACGCTGTCGGGCGCGTACCAACTCGTGGTCTCGCCCCCGCCTCCTTGGCCAAATGCTACGGAGGATCAGCGCGATCTCTATCATTGGCCTCCCAAGCGGATTCTTCTCGATCATCTCTTTGCGCGCTTGAACGAGTTGACGACGCGCGGCGATTTCGATTTCACGGAGGACCTCGACTTCGCGACCTGGATGGTGAGCTGCCTCGAGACGCATCCCAAGGTCCCGCCAGAGCAGCTCTGGACTTTTCTCGTGCGCCATGCGGCGCTCGACTGGCGCAGCCGCTTCGACGCGATGAACGACATGGAGGCATGGAAGCGGTACAAGGCGAATATCCCCGTGGCGTTCGAAAAGGAGTCGCATCCGGCGCCGGCTGAGCCGCCGGCCATGCACGCGATGGTGCCGCGTTTTCTTTGGGCTTGTTGGAGCCTGTTCAAGCGCCTTTATCTGGACGACCGGCGCGGAGTGCCGCCCGATATCTGGAAATTGCTCTGCAACAGCCCCCAATCGCTGAGTGCGGAGGACAACAACGCCTGGTATGCGGCGGTTTCCCTGTTGACGCTGCACGCGATCGCCGATGACGCATGCGTTGGTTGGGGGATTCTCGAGCAGCAGCAGCTCAAGGTGCGGTTCCCGTCGCTGGCATCCATCGAGAAACTTCGCGCTACGTGGAAGGCGGATCGCAACAACGTTCTCCCGCTGACGGACATCGAGTTCGCCGTCGTCAGAAACGACGCGCTCCCGGAGCGTGATGCGGCGGCATACCTCGACAATCACGGCACGCTCGCTACGATCAGCGGCTCCCGGGCGCGCGTCCTGCCGAAACGCCACAATCCTGATGTCGGAATCACGCTCCGATCGATCTCCAGCAATCTCGCGTTTCATCACTCCTCGATCGACGTCCGGTGGAAGCGCAACAACAAGAGCGCACTCGCGCAGAAGCTGAGCGCCATTGGGAAAGACGAGGAAGGCCCGACGGCCACGTTCACGATGCTCCTGCTGCCCTTTCCGATGTATGTCCGGACAAAGGACTTCGTGCCATTCGAGGGTAACCAGGCGCACGAGATCCTTGACAACCGGGAGGGCTACGGCTTCTTTGAATACAGTCAGGAGGAGCCGCCGCGGCTCGACGACATCTTCGCCGTACTCACACAGGTCGTCCAACACGAAGGCGTTCCGATCGATGTCATCGTTCTTCCCGAGTCGGCGATGGATTTCGGCAGCTTCGAGAAATTCGAGAAGCGGCTGTCGAAGAACGCCCAGAGCGGAGGGCCGATCGACGAAGTGAGTCTCCTGATTGCCGGTGTCACGGCCGAGGCAGAGAACGAGCGCTTCAAGCGCAACAACACGGTCCAGTATCGCTATTGGGACGGGAACCAATTCGACGGCGACAGTCAGTGCAAGCACCATCGCTGGCAGCTCAATCGTTCGCAGATTCAGCAGTATGGCCTCAGTCAGCAACTGCCGCCGGGGGTGAAATGGTGGGAAGCAATCAACATTGGCCGGCGGCGCGTGAGCTTTGTCAACATCGGCGACGGGCTGACGGTGTGTCCGCTCATCTGTGAAGACCTCGCGCGCCAGGATCCGATCGCCGACCTGATTCGACAGGTGGGGCCGTCTCTCGTGGTCTCGATCCTGATGGATGGACCTCAGCACAAAGACCGGTGGTCGTCGCGATATGCGGCGATCCTGTCCGAAGATCCCGGCAGCGCAGTGCTCGCCCTCACGTCGTTCGGGATGGTGCGGCGCTGGAATACCCGCTTCGGGCGGCTGTCGCGCGTCGTCGCGCTTTGGAACGACAAGGAAGGATCTCGCGAGATCGAGCTCGATGAAGGCGCGCATGGCATCCTGCTGACGCTGCAAGTCGCGGCGGAACGCGAGGTCATCGCAGACGGCCGACTTGAAATGTGCCCGACGGCCAAAATCACGCTTGCCGACGTCATCCAGATCCATCTTACGTAAGAATCACGGACGGCGTATAAAATCGGCCCCGCATGGCCAAGAACTTCGAGATCACCTGTCCCTGCTGCGAGGCGACGATCGTCGTCGATCGCGTCAGCGGCGAGGTGCTGCTGCACAAGGCGAAGGAAGTGCGGACGACGGGGTCGCTGGAGTCGATGGTGGCCGGGCTGGAGACGCAGAAGAGCGAGGCCGCGAAGCGCTTCGACCGGCAGATCGAGAGCCAGAAAGACCGCGCGCGCATCCTCGAGGAGAAATTCAAGGAAGCGCTCGAGCGCGCCGAGAAGTCGGATGAGAAGTACGTGAATCCGATGGACATGGACTGATGCTCCCGCGCGACTTCGATCCCGATGCCGCCGCCGGCGAGGGGAGCGGCATCTACGGCCTTCCGTTCACACCTGAAGAATCGCGCGTGGTCATCGTGCCGGTGCCGTTCGAGGCCACGACGTCGTACGGCGGCGGAACTTCGGAAGGCCCGCAGGCCGTGTTCGAGGCCTCGAAGCAGGTCGACCTCTTCGATCACGAGACCGGACGCCCGTATGCCGCCGGCATCGCCATGCTCGACATCCCGAAGAACATCGTGCGCTGGAACCGCGAGGCGAAGGCGCTCGCGCACGCGAAGCGGCCGAACACGCAGAAGGTGAACGCGTTCGGCGAGCGCGTGAACGATTGGGTCTACGAGCAGACGCGCGCGCTCATCGATGAGGGCAAGGTCGCGGTCACGCTCGGCGGCGATCACTCCGTCCCCTTCGGCGCGATCCGCGCCTACGCCGAGAAGTATCCCGGCCTCGGCATCCTGCATCTCGACGCACACGCCGATCTCCGCGACGCGTACGAAGGCTTCACCTGGTCGCACGCGTCGATCTTTCATAACGTGATGACGCAGATCGACGGCGTCAGGCGGCTCGTGCAGACCGGCGTCCGCGACCTCGGGCAGGCTGAGCGCCACATGATCGACCAGTCCAACGGCCGCATCGTCACGTTCTACGATCCCGATCTCGCCGCGCGCAAGGAAGAGGGTGTGCCGTTCGCGAAGATCGCCGACGAGATCGTGGCGGCGCTCCCCGACGACGTCTACCTCTCGTGGGACATCGACGGCCTCGACCCGACGCTCTGCCCCGGCACCGGCACGCCCGTCCCCGGCGGCCTCTCGTGGAACGAAGCGGTCGGCCTCCTGCGCGCGCTCGTCCGCGCGAAGAAGCGGATCGTCGGCCTCGACCTCTGCGAAGTCGCGCCGGGCGAGACGGAGTGGGACGCGAACGTCGGCGCGCGGTTGCTCTACAAGATGATCGGCTTCACGCTGCTCACGAACGCGTAAGCGCGTTCACGATGCGCGGCACGTGCACGTGACAGTCTTCGACGATCACCCGCACGCGCTCCTCGGGTGATCCCGAGATCGCGGTGCCGGCGACGAAGACGCCGGGTACGTTCGTCTCCATCGTCGTCTCGTCGTAGCGCGGCTTACGCGCGTCGCCCTGCAGATCGACGCCGAGCATCTCGAAGAGCGTCGGGTCCTGGCGGTATCCGGTGAGCAGCAGGACGAAGTCGAACGGCTGCTCGTCACCGGAGTCGAAGACGACGCTCCGCGCGCGGATCTCGACCGGCACCGTGCGCGGAAGAAACTGCACGCGGCCGTCGCGGATCATGCCGCGGATCTCCGGCAGCAGCCAGAACTTCACGCTCGGATCGATCTCCTGGCCGCGATAGGCGACGGTCACATTCGCGCCCGCGCGCTGGCAGCGGATCGCCGCCTCGACCGCGGAGTTGCGTCCGCCGACGACGAGGACGCGCGTGCCGAAGTAGGCGTGCGGCTCGTGAAAGTAATGACTGACGTGCGGGAGATCCTCGCCGGGGATGCCGAGCAGCCGCGGTGCGTGCATGGCGCCGATCGCGATCACGACCTTGTCGGCGCGATACGTGCCCTTCGGCGTCTGCAGCTCGAACGTTCCGTCGAGCAGCCGCCGCGCATGCTCCACGCGCTCGTACAGACGGATGTCGAGCGCGAACTGCTGCGCCACCGCACGGAGGTAGGCGAGGTACTCCTCGCGTTTCGGCTTCTGCTGATCGGGGATCTGGATCGGCACGCCGGCGATCGCGAGCCGGTCGGCGCTGGAGTGAAAAAGCATCTCCAGCGGATACCAAGTCATCGTCGTCCCGATCGGACCGGCGTCGAGATGGACGTAATCGATGTTCGCCTGCTTGAGTGCGACCGCGAGCTCGATTCCGATGGGACCCGCTCCGATGACGGCGATCACCGGTTTTCGATCTCCTTCAAGACCTCGGACTTCGCGCCGATCATGACGTGATGCTCGAGGCCGAGGAGATCGGCGAGCTTGCGGACGAGATAGCCCTCGTAGTCCGTGAGCCGGCCGTCGCTGTACACGAGACGCCACATCGTCTTCACGATCTCGATGCGCTGCTCGAGCGGCGTGTTCTTGCGGATGTAGTGCGTCAGCGCGAAGTGATCGACGGTCTTCTTGCGGATCTCGTCGGCCGCCTCCAGCAGCGACTGCGCGTCCTCGGCCTGCAGCGAGAAGCTGCGCGTCAGAAAATCGGCGACGTTGCCGTCCTCGGCGGGCGTGAACGTGCCGTCGGCGTAGGCGATCTCGAGCAGCACGGCGGCGGTGGCGAGAAGGAGGGGATCGTAACGTTCGCGAGGCTGGACTTCCGAGGTCCGTCCGGTGAGGCGGTCGAGAATGCTGGAAATGCTCACCGCGCGATCTTAGTTGACCGCAGCATGCGCGTGAACATCGATCAACTCAGCAACGACGCCCACGTCTGGATTTTCGGCATCTCTCCCGCGCTCGACGAGGCGAAGCAGGCCACGCTCCTCGGCGCGGTCGACGCTTTTCTCGACAACTGGGCCGCGCATGGCGTTCCCATCCGCAGCGCGCGCGACCTGCGTGAGGGAAGCTTCCTCATCATTGCCGCCGACGAACAGTCGGAGCGGTCGGGCTGCTCGATCGACCGGATGTTCGGCACGCTGCGCTCGCTCGAGCGCGAGCTCGGCGTGGCCATCCTCGACGCCAACCGCGTGTTTCTCCGCCATGAGGACGGCGTCCGCGCCGTCGGACGCAACGACTTCCGCAACACCGCCACCTCCGAGACCACCGTCTTCGACACGACCGCCGAAAACCTCGGCGCCGTTCGCAGTGGCGCATGGGAATGCAACGCCTCGCACTCCTGGCATCGCCACCTCCTCGCCTGACGCCGCGCAGGTTTTGACCCGGAGCCCCTTCTTGAGGGGTCAATATATGTTCGTCGGCCTGTAATTTGACCCGTCAATCGTGGCAAATGTCTCCTAAACCATTGAAAATACGTAGCGCAGTTTGTTGACAGATTCGGCACCGCCGTTGCTATTGGTCCGCCCAGGTCCAGCAATCCATTCAGCAACCAATTAGCAAGGAGAAGAATCAGTTCATGTCGAAGCTTACGAAAATCAGTGTCTTTGTGCTCGTCGCCGCTCTGGCTCTCCCGGGATTTGCCGCAGGTAAGTCGGACATCGTCGACGGCGCGTATTACGTCGGGTTCAAGGCCGCGGCCTCGAACAGCGACCGGGCAATGCTCAAGGCGAACGGCGGATCCATTCGCGGCGAGTTCCCCGAGGTGGGGGCGATCGAAGTGGCCCTCAAGAACCCGCAGGCGGCGGAAGCGATCTCGCGCAATCCGAACGTCGAGTATGTCGAAGCGGTTCCGATGCGCTACAAGCTGGATCTCGGCAGCGCGCAGGCGGTTCCGAGCCTCAGCAATGGTCTCTATGGTCTTCTGACGACCAAAGCGACCACCGCGCACGGCCGCGGCTGGACCGGCACTGGCATCGTGGTCGGCGTCGCCGATACGCAGCTCGACATCGCGCATCCGGACATCGCCGGCAACCTCAACGCCAGCACCAACTGCGTGTCGTCGAATCCCTGCAGCGGCAGCGGCTGGCAGAACGACGGTGAGACCCATGCGACGCATGTCGCCGGCACGATCCTCGGCGTGAACAACAGCCAGGGCGTTCTCGGCGTGGCCTATGGCGCGAAGCTCGTGCACGCGCGCGTTCTCGCGCCGGGCGGCGGCTCGACCTCCGACATCATGCGCGGCGTGACCTGGCTCAAGGATCACGGCGCCAAGATCGTCAACCTCTCCCTCGGCGGCGGACTCAAGTCGAAGACCGAAGAGAACTTCTACAAATCGATTCGCAACACCTACGGCGTGATCGTCGTCGCCGCGACCGGCAACGACGGCGTCAATCGCGTTTCGTATCCTGCCGCCTACCCGATCAACGTCGCCGTCGGCGCCGTCGATGTGAATGACACCGTGGCCTCGTTCTCGAACCGCGGCACGAACATCGACATCACCGCGCCCGGCGTAATGGTTCTCTCGTCGGTTCCGAACGGCACCGGCTCCGAGGCCAGCGTCACCGCGGGCAGCGAATACCGCGCCTTCGGCATGGAGTTCGCGGCGCACACCAACGGCATCAGCGGCAATCTCGTGAACTGCGGCCTCGGTCAGGCCGGCGAGTTCCCGGGCGGCGTCGCGGGCAACATCGCGCTGATCCAGCGCGGCACGATCGACTTCGTGACGAAGGCGACGAACGCCAAGAACGCGGGCGCCACGGCCGTCATCATCTACAACAACGTGGCCGGCGACTTCTCCGGCACCCTCGGCGCCGCCGGCGCCCATCTGCCGGTGGTCTCGGTTTCCCAGGCGGCCGGCGCTGCGCTTCTCGGCCAGGCCAGCGGCACGGTTCTCAACAAGATCAGCAACTGGGATCACTACGACGGTACGTCGATGGCGACCCCGCACGCCGCGGGCGTGTTCGCGCTCCTCTGGGCCGCGAATCCGACCATGACCGCGAACGCGATCGAGACCACGATCAAGAACAACTGCGACGACAAGGGCGCGGCCGGCTACGACACCACGTACGGCTACGGCCGCGTCAACGCCGACAAGGCTCTGATCGCCACCGGAAAATAAACAGCCCCGTCTTTCCTCTCGGCGCCCTCTCCCCAACGGGAGAGGGCGTTTTTCGTTTTGCGGCGATAATCGCCGCATGACCATCGAGATCCGCCGCGCCACGTCCTCCGATTCGGAACGCGCGACGGAGCTGGCGCGCACCGCGAAAGCGCACTGGGGATATCCGGCCGAGTGGCTCGAGGTGTGGCGCGACGACCTGGTCGTGACCGCCGAGGGCATCGAGCGCCACGCCACGTTCGTCGCGTCGATCGACGGCGAAGTCGTCGGCGTCTGCCAGCTGCAGCTCTCGGACGATCACACGATGCTCGAGCACGTGTGGGTCGATCCGGCGCGGCATCGCCAGGGCGTGGGGCGCGCGCTGATCGAGCATGCGCGCGTGCAGGCGCGCGGCGTCATCGCCATCGTCGCCGACCCGAATGCCGAGGAGTTCTACGTGAGGCTCGGCGCGCGGCGGGTGGGAGAGGTGGCCGCCCCGATGCCCGGCGCCCCGCAGCGCGTGCTCCCGCTGATGGAGCTCGATGCCGCTGTTTCATGAAGCCGTAGGTGGAGCGGCGGGCTCTCAGCCCGCCGTCGTCTTTCTCAACGGCATCATGATGACGACCGCGTCGTGGGTCTTCCAGACCCGCGCCCTCTCGCCGCACTTCCGCTGCGTGCTGCACGACTTTCGCGGACAGCTGCGCAGTCCCATGCCCGGTCCGTTCGACATGCAGCAGCACGTCGACGATCTCGTCGCGCTGCTGGACGCGCTGGAGCTCGAGCGTCCGCACGTCGTCGGTACGTCCTACGGCGGCGAGGTGGGGATGATGTTCGCGATCCAGCATCCGGAGCGCGTCCGCTCGCTGGCCGCGATCGCGTGCGTGAGCCACGTCGAGCCGCCGCTGCACAACGCGGTCGTGCGCTGGCGCGACGCCGCGCGCGACGCGCCGGAGACGCTCTTCGACATCAGCGCGCCGTACAACTTCTCGCCCGGCGTCCTGACACCGTCGTTCATGGAGCAGGGAAGGGAGCGGCTGCGCGGCTACGGTCCCGAGTTCGCGCGCAACCTCGCCGATCTCTGCGACGCGTTCCTGCAGCTCGACATCACCGAGCGTCTTTGGTCGATCGAATGTCCAACGCTGGTGATCGCCGGCGCGAAGGACATCCTCAAGCCGCCGCGCTACTCCCGCCTCATCGCCGAGCGCATCCCGAACGCGACGCTGCAGATCATCCCGGACGCGCCGCACGCGCTGGCGCTGGAGAACCACGCGGAGGTCAATGCGGCGCTGGTTGAGTTTCTTCGACGACCCGATCGATAGCCTCTTCGAGCGTTCCTTTGCCGTCGAGGTACGGAAGCCAGTACTTGTCGCACGACTTCGGCGGCATGTGCGCTGAAGGTGTGCGCAAACAGCAATGATACCGATGGTCAACGAGGCGCTGCCGGGTTCTGCGGCAGCGCCTCGATTGTCGTGTTGGGGGTGATCAGTTGATGCAGCATCCTTCGAGCCGCAACTCCGCGCCGGTAACCGCGCTGTCGTCCTGCACGTAAAAGCTGACGACGCCCGAGTTGAGGATGTTTTGCGGAACTGCGATCGTGACGGTCGCGGTTTGACCAAGGGTCGCGCCGGCGATGAACGGCTGCTGGCCGGTGCCGGGCACGGACGCGCCGTTTTTCACGAGCTGGACCCAGTCGTTCGAGGATGACGGACTTCCCGCCGGGCCGGGGACGAGCGCTTTCACCTTGACGATCAGCGTCGCCCTGGTCCAGACGCAGCACTTGCCGGCCTCTGGAAGCTTGAACGAATGGCCGAAGCCGTGGTCGGGATTCGTCTGGTTCCACGTGCTTCCCTGGACCGCGGTGCCGAGCGCCCCGCTGAAATCCGTGGGATTCAGCGTGGGCGGCGAAGGCGGCGGCGCCGTGAGCGTCCGGGTGATCGGATGCGGACACGGGACGTTGGGGATTGCAACGCGTTCCTGCGCGAACAGCAATCCGGCGGACAGCAGGGTGAAGATGGAGATGATGGCGATGCTTTTTCTCTGATTCATGGAGTTTCCTTCCTTTCGCCCTGCATGGACGGACGGCACTTCTCGTTTCCGCGATGGCCAAAAAAAAGCGCCGGCGTTGGCCGGCGCAGTCCAAAGCAGCAGCGGCGGCGTCTTATGGCCAGCCTTCGTTCGAGCAGAGGAAGTTAGCGCCCTGCATGACTCCGGAGAACGTGTTTGGGTTCTGCGCCGCCGCGGCCATGGCGTCGATATCGGGGGGGCGGGGACACCAGTTGGCCATTTTGCCGGCGACTTCAGTGATGTCCGACTCGCAGGGCTCCAGCTTTTCCATGTTGTCGAGGAACCAGTCTTTCAGGTCCTGCGCGCAATTGTTGCAGGTCGCGCTCGTCAGCGCGTAATAGGCCTGGATGTGAGGGACCTGTTCGAGAGCATTCTCGGAGTGTTCTTTATAGTTCCCCTCGAGATACCGCATTGGGATATTCGCGAACATCAGCACGATCTGGCCGTGGTAGGGCATGATGTGAATCTGACGTTCATCCGCGCCCGCTCTGACGTTCACGACGAGCTCGTTGTTGGTCTTCAGCTCCACTCTGCCGTCGAGCCGCGGTTTCTCCGCCTTTGTTTTCGACAAACAGGGACTCATCGTGCCCACCGGCAGGTCCACCACGACGGTACCGGAAGCATTCAGCCTCGTGCCTCCTGTTACTCTGGGGAGCAAGGCTTGCGTGATGCTGAGCGGAGAATTCGATGCTTCTCCCGTGCCGAACGTAACGTTCGACGGTTGATCGAGTTGAACGTATGAGAATGGCGAGGGCGGGCCTGGGAGCTGCTGCAGGCCGGTGTGGTCCTGGAAGCTGTCGGTGTAAGTAATGAGCAAAGGGACGTGGTCTTCCACGTGTTGCACGTTCCCCCACTGATCGCCGACGAGTTCCATGTCCTTGTGAGCGGATACGTTCATGCGCTCTGGTGGGTTTGAGGTCTTCCAAGGGTAGTGGAGTATCGGAAGGACGACCTGAACTCTTTCGCTGATCCGTGGTTCATTGGACAAGCGTGCCGTGCTGTTGACGTTCAAGTCTGATCCTCGAGTCGTCGTCCAGAGCGCCAGGCCGACGAAAAAGATGACGGTTTTTGTATCTGCCATGGTGATCCTCCGGGATTCAGTTAGACATCGGTGAGCAATTCCGCCGGCGACCAGGTCGCGAGATGACTCAGGCGAGGGTCCGGCGAACGAAGCATGTCGCTCTGCGCTGCGCGCAGAGCGTCTGCGGGCGCGAGCCCCGCGCGGAGGTGCTCGTGCACGCGGAGAAAGAGCTGCGCGGACACGTCGTCGTCGATCTCCCAGAGCGTCCCTACCACGCCGCGCGCGCCGGCGAGGAGGAACGCCCGCGAGATGCTCGACATCCCGGCGACGTGAAGCGCGTCGCCGCGAAACGTGCCGCAGGCCGCCAATAACACCAGGGGATTGCGCTCGAGGCGAAGCCGCGCGACTTCGCTCGAGTCGAGGATTCCCGAATCGCCGCCGGCCGCCGCGAGCAGCAGCGCGCCGTGCGAGAGCATGGCGTCGCTGTTCGCGTGACCGGCGAAATGAATGAGCGTGCTGCGGCGCGCCGATGCGACGAATGCGTCGCGCGTCGCCTCCTCGCCGGCGAGAACGGCCGTGCCGTACATCGCCGCGATCGCCGAGGCTTCCTTGCGGCTCGCCGGGAGCGGGGGAGAGGATGTGGCCGGATCGGCGATCACCAGGGCGGCCGGACTCGCGGCCGTCCGCGCAAGGTCGCGGCGAAACGATGCGGACGGCGCGAAGCGGAGCGTGAATTCTTCGACGAGATACTGCTTCGCCGCCGCATTCCATAACGCGGCGAACGGCACCGCATACAGCTGGCGGTCGGGGATGAGCACCAGCTCGCGTGCGCCGGGGAGATGCCGTTGCAGCGGCGCGATGAGCAGCTGATAGAGCGCCGCGGACTCGTCGCGAAGCTCCTCCACCGGCACGCGGCGGCGCATCCGTTCGGCGAGCCCGGCGATGCGCCGTTCGAGCTCGCCGCGATCGATCTCTCTCGACTCCGCGGCGACGCCGCCGCTCGAGATGCAGAACGCGACGATGCGCCGCGGCAGCAGCGCGTATTCGATGACCACGACGCCGGGCGGCAGCGCCGGGAGCGCGCCCGTGGATGCGACGTCGACCGGCTGCGGATCGATCAGCATGCGCGCGCGGTCCGCGACCGCGAATGCGCCGGCGACGTCGCCGCGGGCCAGGCGGCGGTCGATCGTCTCTTCGATGATCTGCGCGGCGACGTCCAGAAAGCGCAGGCGCGATTCGCCGTCGCGCAGCATCGCGCGCTGGCTTTCCACCGCGTGCAGGGCGGCGGAGTAGTCGGCGAGTGCGCCGTCCTCGTCGCCGGCGGTATGCCTCGCACGCGCCCGCTGCAGGTACGCGTCAGGAAGCTCGATCTTCGTTTCGCCCGCGGCGAAGTAGTCGATGCTTCGATCGAGCGCGGCGATCGCGCGTCGCGGGTCGCTGTCACTGGTGGCATCGGCGAGCTCGATCTGCGCGTCGATCCATTTGCGCTGCTGCGGGTCGGCGACGCGCTGCACGCTCGCACGCGCACGGGTCAGCGCCGCCCGTGCACTCTCTCGATCGCCGCTGCGCGCGGCGTAGCGTGCGTCGTCGGCGGCGAAAAACGAGATCCGTGCGGCGTCGAGCGCGCCCTCTTCTTTCGGGAGCAGGCGGGCGATCGCCGCGGCGGCGGCGGTATGTCCGACCGAAGCGAGCGTCGTCGCCGACATGTGAAGGTTCGTCGCGAGCCGCCTCTCGTCCCCCGCCGCGCTGAGCTCCGCGAATACGCCGAGTCTCCGCTGCCAGGCCAGATCGTTCTCGCCGATGATCTCGGCGGCCATCGCCGCGATGCCGTCGGCGTCGGCGGCGTACCATCGCTCGCCGAGCGAGCGGAACGTGTCTGCGGCGTCGCTCGCGTAGCGGGCGGCGCTTCCCCAGTCGCCGCCGGCATTCGCGCAAACGGCGAGGAGCCGGACGACTTCGCCGTGCAATGCGCGATGGCGCGTGGCATCGACGCGCGCGGCGAGGTCCGTCAATTCCCGGCGCGCCTCGTCGCCGCGGTTCTGATCGAAGGCGGTATTCGCGGCGTAGAACTCCGCGAGCTGTGCCATCGGACTCCCGGCGCGCGTGAAAGACTCGGCGGCATCGCGAAACTGTTTCTCCGCGTCACCCGGTCGATGGTGGCTGTAATTCAACCGCCCATCGCGATACAACCGGTGCGCATCGACGAGTGCCGCGCGCGTTGCCGGGCCGGCGCCCTCGATGGCCGCGATGGAGTCGGCGAGCAGGTGCTCGGAGCGGATCCGCACCAGCGCATCGCCCACCGCACGCGCTTGCGACAGGAGAACCGCAGCCTGTGCGCCGTCGTGCGACCATACCGCATCCGCCCACCCCGCCAATCCCGGTCCTTCCGCCGTGCGGCGCGCCTCGTACGGGAATTGCCGCACCAGCGTGTCCACCGGCAACTTCGGGTCGAAGCGCGCGGCGGGCCGCTCCAGCTGACGCAGATGTTCGCGCGCTTCATTGCTCCACGCCCCTGCCGGATCGGCGGCGAGATACTGCTGCCATGCGCGCCGTGCCTGCTCCTTCAGTCCGAGGGCTTCGAGGACGAGCGCGCGGTTGAAGAGCGCCTCCGGCGCGTCCGGCTGCAGGCGCAATGCACGATCCGCGGATGCGAGCGCCTCCGGCAATTGGCTCGGCGCCTTGCCATCGATCGCCAGCGCGTATCGCGCCGCGGCGAGATCGTTCCACGCACGCCACTCGTTGCTGCGTTGCGCGGACTGCTCGAGCGCGGTGATGCTCTCGGTCGTCCGTCCGATGAGGAGATACGCGACGCCTTTGGCGTGCTCGTCAGACGGATCGCGGCGGTCGAGCGTTTTCTCCAGCACGTCGCCGGCGGCGCCCTGGAGCTTCAGGTCGGCGGGATCCGCGGCCGCCGTGCCGCGCGCGGAGGACTGCAGCCGCGCCCACCGGAATCCGGCCAGACGCGGCTCGACCAGACGATGATCGCGCGGCGAAGCTTCGATGAGACGCGCGATCGGATCGGACGTACTCGCGAGCTGCACGCGGAGCAGCAGGGCGCCGAATACGGCCACCGCGAACATCGCCGCGGCAGCGAGCCACCAGGCGCGCGAAGTGAGCGGCGAGCGCCGGGTGCGCTCCTCTTCTTCGCGCTCGAATCGCGCCGTCTCGCCGATCATCGTGCGGCATTCGCTGCACTCGCGCAGGTGCGCGGCCACGGGTGCAACCTCCGCGGCCGGTAGCGTGCCGTCAAAGAAGGCTGCCATGGTCTGCGCTCCAGGATGACGCGGTTCGTCGTTCATGGTGCCTCCGGATGTTCTTTCCGCGTCTCATCGACGGGTATGGACGGACGGGACTGCGGATTTCCGAAATCGAAGCGCACGAAAACTTCAGCGCGTCCGACCAGATCGTCGACGTCGCGCGCGGTGATGCCGGCGCGCTCGAGCTGGCGGCGGATCTCGCGCATCATCCGCTCGATGCGGCGGTAGGTGAGCTTCTGGTCGAGCCGAAGCGTGCGCGCGATCTGTGCGACGGTCAGTCCCTGTTCAAAACGGAGCTGGAGAATGAGCTGGTCCTCGTCGCCGAATCGCGCGAGCGCGCTCGACATCATTTCCGAAACCTCCTTCGACGCGCGGCGGCGGTCGCCAGCGAGGAGCGATTCGTCGGCGCCTGCGGGATGCGCAAGCGTCTCCGCCTCGGCATCGTCGAGAGGAATGCTGCGCCGCCGCGGCGCGCGCGGAGGAAGCTTGGCCGCCAGCTGCTGCAGCGAGTCGCGCGTGACGTGCTGATACCTGGACTGCAGCAGTGGAAGAGCCTCGTCGATCGTACGGCCGTCGCGCTGAAGGATCCGTTCGAGCTCGACGGCCTGTTCGCCAAGGCGTTTGGCCTCGGCGGAGGCGTGCCATTTGCCCCATTCATGAATGCGATAGTCGAGGGCCATCCGCTGCACGACCATGCTGATGAACGTGCGGAAGCTGCTGCGGCCCTCGTACGCGCGCAGCACCGCATAGTCGTTCTCGATGAGCCGTAACTTGACCGTGGCCCCGAACTCCTCGGCGTCGATCGGCTCGAGGCGATGTCGGTGCGCCGCAAACCGGATGGCCCGCTCGATGACGTCCAGGTTGTCGATCAGCAGATCGCGAGCTTCCAGGATCGGGACTCCTCTCTCCATTAAAAGGAGTGACGCGTGGCCGCCGTTCCATACCATGCATCGGGCGATGGTGCGAAATCGATCATCGTGTCCGTCTACGGTCGTGCAGAAGAAAGGAGCTCAGCATGTTCATCAAGCGGATCGTCTTCATTCTCGCGGCCGTGATCACGGCCGCGCCGATGTTCGGGGTGGCGCCGAGGATCATCAATGGCAATGCCCGCGACAGGATCCCCTTTGAGTACATCGTGGTTTTCAACAGAACTGACGTGAAGAACGTCGAGGCGCTTGAAGGCGAGATAGTCAAGGCCTCGGGTACCATTCTGTTCCGCTACCGCAGCGCTCTGGTCGGATTCGCTGTAAGAATTCCTCGGCAGGGGGAGTCCGTGATGCTGGACAAGATCCGCACGTGGCCAGATGTCTTGCGCGTGGAAGCAAACATCCTGGCCGCATCCGCAGCGACGACCCAGAGTCAGCCGATCCCGTTTCCCAAGGGCCTCGATCGCATCGACCAGCGGCTTCTCGGCCTCGGCCTGAACGGAAGGTTTCAATACACAGAAACGGGGCAAGGCGTGCATGCCTATGTGATCGATACCGGCATCCGGTCCTCACACAATGAGTTCCGTATCAGCCGCTTATCAAGCCGCGTATCAAATGGATATTCCGCATTTGGCGACCATACTGACACGACAGATTGCAACGGCCACGGAACCCATGTCGCGGGAACGATCGGCGGAAACAACTACGGCGTGGCAAAGAAGGTCACGCTGCACCCGGTTCGCGTGCTGGACTGCGGCGGCTACGGAAGCGAGGCCACGATTTTGGCGGGAGTCGAATGGGTGATGGGCGAGGTGCAGAACAACAACAACAACAGACCCGCGGTCGCGAATCTGAGCCTGCGCCTGACGGGGCCGTCGCCGGCGCTGGAGAATGCGATTCAAAAATCCATCATCGACGAGAAGATCACCTACGTCGTGGCCGCGGGCAATCTCCTCGGACGCGACGCGTGCAACTACTCACCGGCCCACCTGGATCCTGCCATCACGGTCGGTTCGGTCGATCCCACGAACGACAGGCTTTCCGTCCTCTCCGCGACCGGGATTTGCGTCGATCTGTTTGCGCCGGGAGTTCAAATCCTGTCCGCCACCATCGGAAGCGACACCGCTTCTGAAAGGATGTCCGGCACGTCGATGGCCGCGGCTCACGTCACCGGGGTGGCTGCTCTCTTTTTGCAGAACCACAGGCAGGCCACTCCATTGGACGTGTGGAATGCCATTCACCGCAGTGACGATGTTGCCGATACGCCGAATTGGCCCGGCATCGTGGGAAGGTTCGACCGCTACCCCTGCTCGCCGAACGAAATGCTGCATTGGGGTCCGCGCGACGACGGATTCAATGACGGCGAATCGCAACTAAAGCTTGAGCGCCGCGTTCACTAACGCCTTCTGCTGGTCCTCGTGCCGGTGATGCGATCCGGTCGCCGGCGCGGCGGCAACCGGGCGGCCGACGTAGCGTACGTTCGGGTGCAGAGCGGTGAGGCGCTCGTGGAGGAACGGCCAGGCGCCCATGTTGCGCGGCTCTTCCTGGACCCACACCAGCTCCGAGGCGTTCGGGTAGCCCTTCAGCGCCTCGGCGAGCATCGGCTGCGGGAAGGGGTAGAACTGCTCGAGCCGGAGGATGGCGACGTTGGCGTTAGCTTTGTCGCGGGCCTGTTTGAGGTCGTAGTAGACCTTGCCGGACGTCAGGATGACGCGCTTCACTTCGGTGCTGGTCGCGACGTCGTGGAGCACGGGCTCGAAGCGGCCATTGAGTAGCTCCTGGATCGTCGACACCGCCATCGGGTGGCGCAGCAGCGACTTCGGGGTCGTCACGATCAGCGGTTTGCGCGGGTTGTTCTTCATCTGCCGCCGCAGCGCGTGGAAGTACTGCGCCGGCGTCGTCGGGTAGATCACCTGCATGTTGCCTTCGGCGCAGAGTGTGAGGAAGCGCTCGAGCCGCGCCGATGAATGCTCCGGACCCTGCCCTTCGTATCCGTGCGGCAGGAGCATGGCCAGGCCGCTGTGCTGGCCCCACTTTTCTTCCGCCGAGGAGATGAACTGGTCGATCACGATCTGCGCGCCGTTCATGAAGTCGCCGAACTGCGCCTCCCACATCACCAGCGCGCCGGGATCGGCGACGGAGTAGCCGTACTCGAACCCGAGGACGCCGTACTCGGAGAGCAGCGAGTCATAGACCGCGAAGCTCACCTCGGCATCGGGATCGTTGGTCTCGCGCGATAGCGCGTTGTCGACGATCACCGGATCGCTCACCGTGGCCCGCTTCGCGTCGCTGGCGAGCACGTTCAGCGGCACGTAGCCCTGGCCGGTGATGTAGTCGAAGTAGATCGCGTGGCGATGCGAGAACGTGCCGCGGCCGACGTCCTGTCCGGAAAGACGCACGCGGAAGCCGTCGAGCAGCAGCGAGCCGATCGCGAGCTGCTCCGCCGCCCCCCAGTCCATCGGTTCTTTGCCTTCGGCCATCGCCTGCCGCTTGGCGAGCACCGGCTTGAGCTTCGGATGCGGCGTGAAGCCTTCCGGCGGGGCGAGCGCGGCGCGCACTTTGTCGAGCGCCTCCGCGGAGATCGAGGTGTCGGGCGACGGCTCCTTCTGATATCCGGTGACATCTTCGTCGGTCCAGAGCGGATCGCGATCGGTGGGCGGCGCTTCCTGTTCCTTGGTGCGGTCGAACGCCTCCTGCAGTTTCTCCTGGAAGGCCTCCAGCCACTTCTCCGCTTCCTCGGGTGAGATGTCGCCTTTGCGCAGCAGCTGTTCGGTGTAGATCTTCCGCACCGAGCGATGTTCTTTGATCAGCTTGTACATCTTCGGCTGCGTCAGCGACGGCTCGTCGCCTTCGTTGTGGCCGTGCCGGCGGTAGCAGATCAGATCGATGACCACGTCCTTGTGGAACTGCTGGCGGAAGTCGTAGGCGAGCTTCATCGCCCGCACGCAGGCCTCGGGATCGTCGCCGTTCACGTGGAAGATCGGCGCCTGCACCATCTTCGCGACGTCGGTCGCATACCACGACGAGCGCGCGGCTTCCGGCCCGGTCGTGAATCCAATCTGGTTGTTGATGACGACGTGGATCGTGCCGCCGGTGCGATAGCCGCGGAGCTGGGAGAGGTTCAGCGTCTCCGCGACGACGCCCTGTCCCGCGAACGCGGCGTCGCCGTGCAGCAGCACGGGGATGACCAGCGCGCGGTTCTTGTCGGCGATGAGCTTCTGCTTCGCGCGCACCATGCCCTCGACGATCGGGTCGACGGCCTCGAGGTGCGACGGATTCGATGCGAGCGACAGTTTCAGCATCTCGCCCGAGGGCGTCTGATGCGCGCCTTCGGCGCCGAGGTGGTACTTCACGTCGCCGGAGCCCTCGCGCGAGTTGGGATCGATGTCGCCTTCGAACTCGCGGAAGATCTGCTCGTACGACTTGCCGAGCGTATTGGCGAGCACGTTGAGGCGCCCGCGGTGCGCCATCCCGAGCACGCCTTCGACGACGCCGTCCGAGGCGGCCTCGTTGAAGAGATAGTCCAGCATCGGGATCGTCGACTCCGCGCCTTCCATCGAGAAGCGCTTGTGTCCCACGTACTTGGTGTGCAGGAACTTCTCGAACGCCTCGGCATCATTGAGCTTCATCAGGATGCGGCGCTTGGTCGCGCCGTCGAGCGGATGCCGGTTGCGCGACGGCTCCATGCGGTCCTGCAGCCACCGCTTCTGCACTGTCTCCATCATGTGCATGTACTCGGGGCCGATCTTTCCGCAGTAGGTCTCGCGCAGCGTGTCGAGGATGTCGCGCAGCTTCGCGGTCTGCTTGCCGCACAAGCCGCCGCAGACGAAGTCGCGGTCCAAGTCCCAGAGCGTGAAGCCGTAGAACTGCGGATCGAGCTCGGGATGCTTGGCGATCTTGTAGTCGAGGGGATCGAGATCGGCGAGGAGGTGCCCGCGCACGCGATAGGCGTTGATCAGCTGCAGCGCCGCGGCTTCGCGCGCGACGATCTCGTCCTGCGACGCGGTGCCGAGGGCCAGGCGGTGGCGATCCTTGGCCCAGCGGATCGGCTCGTAGGGGATGCGCAGATCGCGATAGATGTCGTCGTAGAAGGCGTCCGCGCCGAGGAGCAGCTCGTGCACGCGGGCGAGGAACGCGCCTGACTCCGCGCCCTGGATGATGCGATGGTCGTACGTCGACGTCATCGTCATCACCTTCGAGATGCCGAGGTCGGCGAGCACCGCGGGATCGGCGGCGGAGTATTCGGCGGGATAGTCGATCTGGCCCGTGGCGATGATCGTGCCCTGCGAGGCCATGAGCCGCGGCACGGACGCGGCGGTGCCGAGCGTGCCGGGATTGGTCAGCGAGAGCGTCGTGCCTTCGAAGTCGGCGATCTCGAGGGTGTTGTTGCGCGCCTTGCGGACGATGTCGTTGTAGGACTTGAGGAACTGCGCGAAGTCCAGCGCGTTCGAGCGCTTGATGTTCGGCACGAGCAGCGAGCGCGAGCCGTCCTTGCGCTCGATGTCGATGGCGATGCCGAGGTTCACGTCCTCGCGGTCGATGCGCGCGGGAGTGCCGTCCTGCATGGCGAAGGCGGCGTTCATGCGCGGGAAGTCCTTGATCGCCTTGATCATCGCGTAGGCGATGACGTGGGTGTACGACGCCTTGGCCTGGCCGTTGTTGGCGAGGTGATTGTTGATGACCCGCCGGTTTTCCTCGAGCACCTTGACCGGGATATTGCGCACGGACGTCGCCGTCGGCACCGTGAGCGACGTCTCCATGTTCGCGACGATCTTCGACGCCGCGCCGCGCAGGGGGACGGCGTTACCGGACGGGGAGGGGACCGCGACCGGGCGGGGTGGGGGTGGCGCCTGTGGAGCGGCGGGCTTCAGCCCGCCGACGGGGCCGACGGGGGCCGGCGGGCTGAAGCCCGCCGCTCCACCAGTGACCGGGACTTCTTCCTCGGCCTCTACGGGCGGCTGATAATCGTCGAAAAACTCGCGCCAGCTCGTGCTCACCGAGGCGGGATCGCTGCGGTACTTTTCATACAACTCTTCGATGAAGGCGATGTTTGCGCCGAAGACGGAGGACATACGGGCGGAGTCTATTTCCTGCTGCGACGCTAGTCCAATCGGTGATAATTTCCGTCCTGAAGATGACGCCGGCAGGCCCGCGGGGCATGAGAGTTTTCAGCGTCATCTGGTTTTCCCAGCTGGTGTCGATCGTCGGCTCGGGACTGACGTCGTTCGCGCTGGGTGTGTGGGTCTATCAGCAGACGCGCTCGGCGACGCAATTCGCGCTGATTACGCTCTTCCTGGTCCTGCCGGGCGTGCTGCTGTCGCCGCTGGCCGGCGCGCTCGCCGACCGGCACAGCCGCAAGCTGCTGATCATCCTCGGCGATTTCGGATCGGCGCTGGGCACGCTGGCGATTGCGCTGCTGGTCTATGCGGGCCGGCTCGAGGTCTGGCACATCTATCTCGCGACGGCATTCAGCTCCGTCTGTGGCGCGTTTCAATGGCCGGCGTTCGCGGCGTCGATTCCGATGCTCGTTCCGGAGGAAAAGCTCGGGCGGGCGAACGGGATGGTCCAGGTCGCCGAGGCGGCGGGATTGGTGATCTCACCGTTATTGGCGGGCGTGCTGGTGGTGACGATCGGCCTGTGGGGCGTGATCCTCATCGATTTCGCGACGTTTCTGTTCGCGGTCATTGCGGTGCTGCTGATGCCGATTCCGAATCCAGCAGCAGTCAGCCCTGAATCGCAGGCACCAAAAAGCTCTCTCAGCCGCGACATTGCGGAAAGCTGGTCGTACATCCGCACGCGCTCCGGCCTTTTGACGCTGTTCGCGCTCTTTGCCAGTTTCAATTTCATTGTGGGAATGGCCGGCATCCTGGTGCAGCCGCTGATTCTCTCGTTTGCGTCGCCGGCGGTATTGGGGACGCTGGTGTCGATCGGCGGCAGCGGGCTATTGATCGGCGGGCTGGTGATGGGAGTGTGGGGCGGGCCGAAGCATCGCGTCCGCGGCATTCTCCTGTTCATGCTGATCGGCGGAGTGCTGCTGTGCCTTCATGGGCTGGCGCCCTCGCCGCTCCTGATCGGGTTCGTCGCGCCGACGTTTCTCTTCACCTGGCCGATCCTCAATGGCAGTAGCTATTCGATCCTGCAGACGAAAGTCGCGGCGGAGATGCAGGGGCGCGTGTTCGCATTGAGCCACATGATCACGCAGTCATCGCGGCCGGTGGCCGCATTGATCGCGGGACCGCTGGCCGATGGCGTGTTCGAGCCGCTGCTGATGCCTAAGGGAGCGCTGGCCGGAAGCATCGGACGTACGATCGGGACCGGTCCCGGACGCGGCATCGCGCTGCTGTTCATCGTGCTGGGACTGCTCGAGATTCTGACCGCGGTCTGGGGCTATCTCCATCCGCAACTGCGGCATCTGGAGGAATCGCAATAATGGCGCTGCAATCGAATCCGATGGGGGATGTCCTGAGCGCGGCCGCGTTCCGGGCGGTGCGGGCGGCGCAAAAGCTTGGGGTCTTCGAGACATTGCCGGGCACGCCTGCGGAATTGGCGCAGCGTCTTCAATGCGACGAGCGCGGCGTCCGGCTGCTGCTGGAGACGCTGGAGATCTTCGGCTATGTGAATCGCGCGGACGATCGGTACAGCGCCAGCGAAGCGGCGCTCGATTTCGCGGCGCCGTTCGATTTCTGGGGAACGATCGTGTTCGAGCTATGGAGCGATCTCGAGCGATCGGTGCGCGAGGGCCGGCCGCCACTCGATTTCTATCAATGGCTCGAACAGCATCCCGCGGAGCTGCGCAACTTTCAATCGATGCTGCGCGGCATTGCCCACGAGCTCGCGAAGGAGGTCGTGGAACGCATCGACGTTCCGCCGGAAGCGCGGCGATTGATCGACATCGGCGGCAGTCACGCCGAGTACAGTGCGGCGTTTACGAAGAAACACGATCAATTGACGGCGACGGTGTTCGATCTGCCGGGTGCATTACAGAACGCCGCCGGCAACGTCAATGAACGGATTTCATTACAGCCGGGTAATTTTCTGCAGGATGCTCTCGGGAACGGTTACGACATCGCGCTGCTGATGAGCGTCGTGCACGGTCACCTCCCCGAAGTGAACATCGACTTATTGCGCAGAGTCGCGGCCGCGCTGAATCGCGGCGGTCAGGTCGTGATCCTGGAGCAGCTGGCGAATCCGAAGAAGAAGACCGATGCCTTCAATCGAGTCTTCAGCCTGAACCTGTTCCACCTGCAGGGCGGACAGACCTATACGTTCGAGGAGATCGCCGGCTGGCTTGTGGCTGCCGGTTTCAGGAAGCCGCGCAGGATCAAGTTGCGGACATCGCCGGGCGACGCATTGGTGGTCGCGACTGCGCCCGCGTAGCCGTGGCGGAGAGAGAGATCCTCGACCAATAGATCTTCCGTAGCGGGCAACGGCTCGCTGACGCCGAGTCCCAGCCCCCGCGCCTTAAGACAAGCTTCCTTCCGCGTCCAGGCCCGGAAGAACTCGTCGCGGTTGGCGGCAGGCATGATCGATTCGTAGTCGAAGCCGTCGCGAATCTGTTCGACGTCGACGCCGATCTCGTGGTCCGAGACGGCGATGACCGCGAGATCGCCGGAATGGCTCAGGTTGAAATGAACGGCGCCGTTCGCGAGCGACGGCTTGCCGTTTTCTCCGATGACGAACTGCACATCGCTCGTGTACTTCGAGAGAATCTCGCGCAGCGCGACGTGCGCCGCGATCCAGCGGCGGCGGTGTTCTTCGAAGCGGAAACGCGCGGCGCGCTCCCGCTCGTCGGGAGACAACGCGTCCGGCGAGGCGTCGACATCCGTGTCGACGAGCCAGACCTCGATCATGAAGCCACCATCAATGCCACCGCCGCCAGCACGGCCGCGCCGCCAACCGCGGCCGACAACAGCACGCGGTCCTGCATCCGCGCACGCGCGAGCGCATCGCCGTAGGGGATGGTGGTGTGCGCGATCATCGTGTAGAGCGGAAGCCACGTCGACGGCGCGAGGCGGTTGAGCCAGATGTCCATCCGCTTGCGGAGCACGAACAGCGGCGACTGCACGCGCTGCCGCAGCTCGATGAAATTCTCTTTCGACAGCTCGGCGAGCGTGTCGGTATGCGGGCGCCGCGCGCTCTCGTAGGCGCGGAACGCGCTGCGGCGGTCGGGCTGGCGGTCCAGCTCGCGCGCCAGCGCGACGCAGTCCTCGAACGCCGAGTTCATGCCCTGTCCATAGAAAGGATAGACCGCATGACAGGCGTCGCCGACGAGCACGATCCAGTCGCCGAGATGCCACGGCGCGGTCTTCGTCGTGACCAGCGTGCCGGTCGGGTGGGTCTGCCACTGTTCGATGAGGTGCGGGAGCAGCGGCACGAGATCCGGAAAGTATTTTGCGAAAAGCGCCTCGACGTCCGAGGGAGTGCGTACGGTCTCGAAGCTGTCCGGCCCTTCGAACGGCAGGAACAGCGTGAGCGTGTGCGAGCCGTTGCGGTTGGCGTGCGAGACGATGAGGCAGTGGCCGCGCGGCCAGACGTGCAAGGCGTGGAGGCGCAGCTGCGAGCTGCCGTCGGGCCGGGCGGCCAGGTTCAGCTCTTTGTAGCCCCACTCGAGGAACTCTTTGCTGAAGTTCGCGCGCTGGCCGCGCTGCATCTCCTCGCGGACGCGCGAGAAGGCGCCGTCGGCGCCGACGACCCAGTCGGGCCGCACGCGCAGCGTCGTGCCGTCCGCGCGCTCGAGCGCGATCTCTTTCTGCGCCGCGTCCACCCCGGCGCAGCGATGCTCGAAGTGCAGCGTCACGCCCGGATGCGCCTCGGCGCGGTCGAGCAGCATGTCATTGAGCTCGTTGCGGTCGATCGAGTGGAGCACTTCCTGCCGGTTCTTGCCGTACGGCTGGAAGCGCTGGCTGCCGTCCGGCGCGTGGATGACCCGCCCTTCCATCGAGACGGCGACGGCCAGCACGGCGTCGAGCAGCCCGACTTCGCCGAGCGCGGTGATCCCGCGCTTCGAGAGGCCGAGGTTGATCGAGCGTCCCTCTTCGCCGCGGCGCAGGCGCGGATCGGAGCGGCGCTCGTAGACGTCGACGCGATGGCCGCGCTGCGCGAGCTCGAGCGCGAAGAGCGAGCCGGCCAGGCCTCCGCCGATGACGGCGACGTGCTGCGTCATACCTGTGCCTCGACTTCCACGCTGTCATTGCCGCGCATCTGGATTTCCGCGGCCACGAGCGCCTCGAGGGCCATGTCGAACGTGTTCTTGTTGACGGTGGTGCCGAGGCGGCGGATGTACGACTTGATCAGCCGCGCCCGCAGCGCCGGCGGATACATCATCCGGTGGAGGAACGGGATGTCCGACTCGACCATGAAGCGGATGGCCAGGAGAGGCACCGGGCTGCGCAGCGGGCGGAAGTCGGGATTGCGCAGTCCCTGTCCCTGATTGAGCTCGTGGAACTCGCCGAGCATCAGACCGGAGTCGACGAATTGCGGCTTCAGCTCGAGCTGGACCTCGTCGATGATGCCGGCGTGCTCGGTGGTGACGTTCGGAAAGACGATCAGGATCGACTTCATCATCGCCCCCTCGCCGTTCTTCGGCTCGAGGTCGAGAAAGATCTCGCGATAACGCCCGGCCAGCTCCTTGATCGCCTCGCGATCCGCGGAGCCATGATTCACGGCGGCGAGCCAGATCGTGTCCTGCGAGATCGCTCCCGGCACGAACGGACAGACCGGACCGCCGCGTCCGAGCTCGGGATGCGGCCTGGCGAGGAAGCGCCGCATCCAGTCGGCGATCATCGCGAGCGGATGCTCGCGCGCCATCGTCTGTTCGACTTCAGCGAACGTGTAGAGTCGCGCGCTGTCATCTTTGACATGGAGGCGCGGTTCGGCGGCACGTGCCGCGGCGTACGGGCATCCTTTTACGGCGGTGTCGTTTTGCGTGGTCATACGTTCTCCACGGGTTGCAGTAGCCGGTCGAGATAGGTGTCGAGGAGCGTTTCGTCCGCGGACGGACAGACGATGCCGAGCGCCGCCAGCCGTTCCTCGGTGGCGGTGCAGTCGAAGAACGGCTCGCCTTCGTCCGGCTCGGTGATGAGAGACGCGAATTTCCTGAATGCGTTCTGGGGATCGGCGAGAAGCGCGTCGCGCCAGTCGTTGAATGGAACGATGTCGATCGCGAAGCCGCGGCGGCGCAGCGAATCGACGAGCGCCTGCAGCGAGAGCGTGCGGTTGTTGAAGTAGTGGTGATCGTCCGGCGCGGCTCCGCTCAGCGACAGACTCACGATCGCGCGCGCGACGTGATCGACGGGCGACATGTTGAATACAGCCGTGTCGTCGGGGAACGCGCCGAGCTGCACGCAGCCCTCGATCCAGCTGTAGAAGAAGTCACCGGGATTGAGGGCGCCGCTGCGGCTGTCGCCGGTGATGCGCGCGGGACGATGCAGCGAGACCGGCAGTCCCGCTTCGCGCGCGGTGAGCGCGACCCGGTCGGCCATCCACTTGCTCTGGTTGTAGCCGCCGAGGATGTGCGCGGCGGGAGGAAGCGGATCGCCTTCGCGCACGGCGGTGCCGATGCGCTCCCGGGTGAAGTGGACGCCGAGCGTGGAGACGACATGGACCGGCTTGATGCGCGCCGTCGCGGCGAGCTCCAGCACCTCGCGCGTGCCGTGGACGTTGGCCGCCTCCAGCAGCTCGTACGGCGCGATGAAGTTCACGGCGCCGCCGTTGTGGTAGATCACGTCGAGCGTCTCCGCGAGGTGCGCGCGCGTCGCGTCGTCGAGCCCGAGGCGCGGCTGCCCGAGGTCGCCGAGCACGGGGATGACGCGCGTGAAGTCGGCGGTGAGGCCGTAGTTTGCGAGGTTCTCGCGAATGCGGCGGAGGCCTTCGTCCTCGTTGTTTGCGCGGACGAGGCAGTAGACCGTCGCGTCGCTCTGGCGCAGGAGCTCGTCGAGGAGGAAGGCGCCGAGGAAGCCGGTGGCGCCGGTGAGGAAGGCGGCCTTCGGGGGGAAGGCGGCGTGGTCGGTCGTTTCGATGGTGAAGGGGGGGATTGGGGCTTCGCGGAAAGCGGCGACTGAGTCGCCGCACTCCAGAAGGGGGGCGAAGCGGCGGATGGTGGGGGCGGTGAAGACGGCGGCGAGGGGGAGCTCGATGCCGAAGCGCTGGCGGATCTTGAAGATCAGCGGCATGGTGCGGAGGGAGTCGCCGCCGTGGGCGAAGAAGTCGTCGTCGATGCCGATGGCGTCGCGCCCCAGCACCTCGGCCCAGATCTCGGCGAGCGCGCGCTCGGTCTCGTTGCGCGGCGGTTCGGAAACGCGATCGGCGGCGCGTGGGGGCTCGGGGAGGGCGCGGAAGTCGATCTTGCCGTTGGCGGTCAGCGGCAGCGCGTCCATCGTTACGAACGCCGAGGGCACCATGGACTGGGGCAGGCGCTCGCGCAGGAAGTCGGGGAGAGCGGCAACTGGCGTTGCCGCACTCCAGACGATGTAGGCGACGAGCTGGTGATCGCGCTTTGTCACCACGGCGGCGCGGACGCCGGGATGGGAGACGAGGGCGGCTTCGATCTCGCCGGGCTCGATGCGGAAGCCGCGCAGCTTGATCTGGCGATCGGTGCGGCCGAGGAAGTCGAGCGCGCCGTCCGGAAGCCGGCGCACGAGATCGCCGGTGCGATACAGCCGCGCGCCGGGTTCTCCGCTGAACGGATCGGGGATGAAGCGCTCGGCGGTCTGCTCGGGACGGTTGTGATAGCCGCCGGCGACGCCGGCTCCGCCGATGTAGAGCTCTCCGGCCACGCCGGGCGGCACCGGCTCCATCCAGCGGTCGAGGACGTACGCGGCGACGTTGGGGAGCGGAAGGCCGATCGGCAGGTTGCCGGTTGCCTGTTCGCTGTCCGCCTGGTGGAGCGTCGCGCAGACGGTGGCTTCGGTCGGACCGTAGTGGTTGAAGAAGCGGACGCGCCCCCGCGTGAGCTTCGCGAAGCGCTGCACTTCCTCGGCGGGGATGCTCTCGCCGCCGACCATCATCAATGTGAGGAACGGCAGGTCGTTCCACTCCTGGATCCAGCGGCGCCACAACGCTGCTGGCGCGTCGATCGCGGTGATGCGATGTGCGGCGCAGTAGCGCGCGAGCGCGTCCGCGTTCAGCTCCGCCGGTGACGGATGCAGCACTAGCGCCGCGCCGGATGCGAGGGCCGGGAAGACATCGCCGACCGACGCATCGAACGACAGCGGCGGAATCATCAACAAGCGATGCCCGGCGAAGCCGTGCAGCTCCGCGAATGAAAGCGCGAGGTTGACCGCCGGGCGGTGGGCGACCACGACGCCCTTAGGCGTCCCGGTGGAGCCGGACGTATAGATGATGTAGGCGGCGTCTGGAGTGCGGCGACGCCAGTCGCCGCTTTCGCTTCGCTCGGTGAAAGCGGCGACTGGCGTCGCCGCACTCCAAAGCTGCGCGCCGGCGTCGGCGAGGATCCACTCCACGCGCTCCGCCGGCGTGGCGGGATCGATCGGCAGATACGGGCGTCCCGCCTTGAGGATGCCGAGGATCGCGGCGATCGCATCGGGCGACCGGTCGGCGAGAATCGCGATCGGTCCGTCGTACGTAATCCCAGCAGCGATCTCGTCGCTCCACCTATCGAGCTCGCGGTAGGAGATTGTGCGTCCCGGCGCGATCAGCGCGGCGGCACCCGGCGTGCGCTCGGCCTGCGCGGCGAAGAGGCCGTGCAGCGTGGCGCCTTCGGGACGCGCAACGACAGGGCCGTGCGACTGACGCAACAGCTGTTCGCGCTCCACGTCGTCGAACAGCGGGATGCGCGAGACGCGCTGCTCGGAATCGGCGGTCACTCCGCGCAGCACGTGCTCGAACGCGCGCGCGAAACGCTCGATCGTCGCAGGCTCGAAGACGTCCGCGGCGTAGTCGAAGATGCACAGCAGCTCTTCGCCCACCAGTCCGAACGACAGTGTCAGGTCGAAGCGCGCGACGGTGTCGCGCGGGTGAATCGGCTCCTGCGCGAGTCCGGCGAGAGCCTCGCTCTCGCCGCGGCCGGCCGCGAAGACGAGCATGGTCTGGAAGAGCGGCGTGCGCGCGGGGTCGCGGTCGAGGCCGAGCGCGTCGACGACGCGGTCGAACGGCACTTCTTCGTGCGCGAACGCATCGAGCGTGGTCTCGCGGACGCGGTCGAGCAGCTGGCTGAAGGTCGGGTCATCGCCCAGGTCCGCGCGCAGCGCGACGGTGTTGACGAAGAGGCCGATGACCGGCTCGGCCTCGGCGAGCCTGCGGTTCGCCACCGGCGTGCCGACCGCGAACGACTCCTGTCCCGTCAGCCGGTACAGCAGCGTTTCGAGCGCCGCCAGGACCACCATGAACAGCGTCTTCTGCTTGCGCTTCGCGAGCTCGTCGAGCGCGGCCAGGAGCTGCTTCGGGAACACGCGCATGTGCCGGCCGCCGCGAAGCGACTGCACGGCCGGCCGCGGATGGTCGGCCGGAAGCTCGAGGACGTCGGGGACGCCGGCGAGCGTCTCTTTCCACCACGCCAGCTGTTCGTCGAGTTTCCGCTGCTGTTGCCAGGCGACGATGTCTCCGAACTGCACGTTTAGTTCGGGCAGCGTCTCTCCGCGATAGAGCGCGGCGAGCTCGCGCATGATGATGTCGACCGACCAGCCGTCCGAGATGATGTGGTGCAGCGTCAGGAGGAGGCGGTGGTCTTCGGTTGTGGGCGCCGGGACGGCGCCCGTCCAGCCGGCGAGGACGCCGGCGTTCCCAGGAGCGCCGCCGTCCCGGCGGCTGGTCAGGCGGCGTCCCGCCGCCTCGGGCCCGACGCGGATGAGCGTCGCGCGCAGCAGCGGCGCCTTCGCGAGATCGAACGGCCGCAGCGGTTCTTCGTCGATGATTTGCTGGGCTTGGGGCGCGCCGGAGGCGCGCACCACTCGCAGGTTGAAATCGACTTCTTCGGCGACGACTTGATATGGCAGTCCGTCGGCGCCGGTGACGAACGATGTGCGGAGCGCGTCGTGGCGGCGGACGAGCTCGCGGAGCGCGCGCAGGAGCGCGTCTTCGTCGAGCGGGCCGGTGAGGTGCAGGTATTCGTAGACGTAGTACGCGCCGGTGCCGTCGCTCTGGAGCCGCTCGAGAAACCACATGCGCAGCTGCGCCGGCGAGAGCGCCAGCGGCTCGCGCGCGTCGCGGCGCGGAATGGCCGGCGCGGCCTCTTTCGCACGCACGCCGCGCATCAGCCGCGCGCGCTGTTCGGGGGTCAGGCGGCTGAGCCGCTCGCTGCTCACGCGTGTTCCTCCGCGGCCAGGAGCGCCTCGATCTCCGCGTCGCTCAACTGATCGACGCGCTGCATCAGGTCGGAGACGACGACCTCGGCGAAGCCGGCGATGGTCGGCGCCTCGAAGAGGCGGCGCAGCGGAATGTCCGCGCCGAGCTCGCGCGAGACGCGCGCGATCAGCTGCGTGGCCAGCAGCGAGTGCCCGCCGAGCGCGAAGAAGTCGTCGTGGATGCCGATCTGCCCCACGCCCAGCACCTCGGACCAGATGCCGGCGAGCTGCTGTTCTTCGGGCGTGCGCGGCGGGGCCGAAGTCGCGACGTCGAGGTCGGAGAGCTCCGGCGCGGGAAGCGCGCGGCGGTCGACCTTGCCGTTCGGCGAGATCGGGAACTTCTCCATCAGCACGAAGGCCGACGGCACCATGTACTCGGGAAGCATCGCGCGGAGATGCGCGCGCAGATCGGCGATCGAGACCGACGGCGACTCCGGCACCGCGTACGCGACGAGGCGCTTGTCGCCGGGACGATCCTCGCGGCAAAGCACGACCACGTGCCGCACGCCGGCGTGCTCGCGCAGCGCGCCTTCGATCTCGCCGAGCTCGATGCGGAAGCCGCGGAGCTTGATCTGATTGTCGGAGCGGCCGAGGATCTCCAGCCGTCCGTCGCGGCGCCAGCGCGCGATGTCGCCGGTGCGATAAACGCGCGCGCCCGGCGCCGCGCTGAATGGATGGGGGATGAAGCGCTCGGCGGTCATGGCCGGGCGGTTCACGTACGCATGTCCGAGTCCGATGCCGCCGATGAGCAGCTCGCCGGGAACGCCGTCCGGCACGAGCTGCATGCTCGCGTCGGCGACGTACATGTGCATGTTCTGAATCGGGCGGCCGATGGTGATCGGACCGTCGCGCGTAACGCGGTCGAGCACCGACCAGACCGTGGTCTCGGTCGGGCCGTAGACGTTCCAGAGCTCGCCGCAGCGGTCGAGCAGCGCGTCGGCGAGATCGCGCGGCAGCGGCTCGCCGCCGCAGAGCAGCTTCAGTTTCGGATCGCCCTGCCAGCCGGCGTCGAGGAGCATGCGCCACGACGCGGGCGTGGCCTGCACGAGCGTCGAGCCGCTGTCGGCGATGAAGCGCGCGAGGCGCTTGCCGTCCGCGGCGACGGCGCGCTCGGCGATGACGGCCTTCGCGCCGGTGATCAGCGGCAGCAGCAGCTCCAGGACGGAGATGTCGAACGAGAGCGTCGTGATCGCGCAGACGGTGTCCTCGGCGGTGAGGCCGGGCTCGCGCTGCATCGCCAGGAGAAAGTTCAGCGCGCCTGCATGCGGGATCTGCACGCCTTTCGGCTTGCCGGTGGAGCCGGATGTGTAGATGACGTACGCGACGTCGTGTGGGTGAGGGGGGCGGGCGTCTCGCCCGCCCGGGCGGGCAGGATGCCCGCCCTCCAGCGCCAGCGTATTCCGCACGACCAGCTCAGCGCCGCTGTCTTCGATCATGAAGGCGATGCGGTCGGCGGGATAGCTCGGATCGAGCGGCAGGTAGGCCGCGCCCGACTTGAGCACGCCGAGGACCGCGACGACCATCTCCGGACCGCGGTCGGTGTAGATGCCGATCAGCGTTCCGGGCCCGGCGCCGCGCTCCTGCAGCGTGCGCGCGAACGCATTCGCCTGGTCGTCGAGCTCGCGATAGGTGAGCGTGCGCTCGCCGAAGACGATCGCCGGCGCGTCGGGAGTGCGCGCGGTCTGTTCTTCGATGAGCCGCGTAACCGGCACCGGCGGGACCTCGGCATGATTGTCGGTGCGCGTCACCAGCAGCTCGTGCCGCTCGGCATCGCTGAGCATCGGCAGATCGGCGATGCGCGTCTCGGGTTTCGCGACCGCGGCGCCGAGGAGCGTGGTCAGGTGGTTTCCGAACGCGCGAACGGTGCCCGGGTCGAAGAGATCGGTGCTGTACTCGAGCAGCAGATCGAGCTGGTTCTCCGTGACTTCGACGAAGAGCGCGAGGTCGCAGCGCGCCGTGCCCGCGTGCATCTCGTCGAACGGCAGTTGCTCGAGCGTTGCGCCGGGGAGACGCATCGTCATCTCCGGAAGGTTCTGGAAGAACACCATCACCTGGAACAGCGGGTTGTGGCTGAGCGAGCGCTCCACGTGCAGCTCTTCGATGAGCCGCTCGATCGGCAGATCCTGGTGCGAGTAGGCGTCGAGCGTGACGTCGCGTACGCGGCCGAGCAGCTCGCGGAACGTCGGATTGCCGGAGAGGTCGGTGCGCAGCGGGAGCGTGTTGACGAACAGGCCGACGATCGTCTCCAGCTCGGCGTGATTGCGTCCGGCGATGCCGGAGCCGACCACGACGTCGGTCTGTCCGGAGTAGCGGAACAGCACCGTCTGCATCGCCGCGAGGAAGGTCATGAACAGCGTCACGCCTTCTTCGCGGCTGCGCTGCTGCGCCGCGGCGAGCACGTCGCGCGGCACGTTGACGCGGACGACGTCGCCGCGATGCGACTGGATCGCCGGCCGCGCGTAGTCGGTCGGCAGCTCCAGTACGGGCGGAGCGCCGGCGAGGCGCTCGGTCCAGTAGCCGAGCTGCTTCTGCAGCGTTTCACCCTGCAGCCACTCGCGCTGCCACAGCGCGTAGTCGGCGTACTGCAGCGGCGGCTCGCCGAGCGGCGACGCCTCGTACAACGCGGCCAGCTCGCGAAAGAAGATGCCGAGCGACCAGCCGTCGATGGCGATGTGATGGATGTTGAGGACGAGCAGATGCTCGTCGTTGGAGATGCGCGCGATGAGCGCGCGCATGAGCGGTCCGCGCGCGAGGTCGAAGCCGCGCGTCACTTCCTTCCGCGCGATCGCCAGCGCCGCATCGCGGTCCGCCGCCTCGTGCAGCGGCAGCTCGACCGGATACGGATCGCCGATGACCTGGCGCGGCGTGCCGTCGACGGCCGGGTAGACCGTGCGCAGCGACTCGTGACGCCGCACCAGTTCGCCGAGGCAGCGCCGCAGGACGGTGACGTCGATCGGTCCGTGCAGCCAGGCCGCGGCCGGGATGTTGTAGCTCGCCGTGCCCGGCTCCATCTGATCGAGCAGCCAGAGTCTCTGCTGCGCGAACGACGGCGGCACGAGCTCGGGGCGGGCGCGCCGTGCGATCTTGGCAGCGGCAGTCTTCTCTTTTGCGAGGCGCTGCATCAGCAGCGCGCGCTTTTCCGGGCTGAGGCCGGCGAGCCGTTGTGCGGTGGTGTCAGACATAGGGCTCACTCCCGGACGCGCGCATGGCCAGCGCCTCCTCGTCGGAAAGCTGTTCGAGCTGGGTCAGGAGGTCGTCGAGGTTCTCGTCGTGCAGCAACGCCGTGCGCGCGTCGGCGACGTGCAGCGTGAGCGATGCGACGGTCGGCGAATCGAAGAGCACGCGCAGCGGCAGCTCCACGCCGAACGCCGTCTGCAGACGCGAGAGCAGTTGCGTGGCGAGCAGCGAGTGGCCGCCGAGATCGAAGAAGTTGTCGTTGCGGCCGATCGGCATCCGCCCGAGGACCTCGCCCCACAGCGCCGCCATCTGCACTTCCTCCGGCGCCTGCGGCTCGTCGAAGGCGGCTTCGCGGCTCGCGACTTCGGGAGCCGGCAGCGCCTTGCGGTCGACCTTGCCGTTCGGCGTGAGCGGGAAGGCGTCGAGGACCATGAACGCCGCTGGGATCATGTAGTCGGGGAGCGACTGGCGGAGATGCGCGCGCATCGCGTCGGCATTCGGCGGGCTGAAGCCGGCCGCTCCACTGACGTAGGCAACGAGACGCTTGTCGCCGGGGCGGTCTTCGCGGCAATGCACGACGGCCTGCTCGACCGCGTCGTGCTCCGCAAGCGTGGCCTCGATCTCGCCGAGCTCGATGCGGAAGCCGCGCAGCTTGACCTGATGGTCCATGCGGCCGAGCACTTCGAGCGTGCCGTCGCGGCGCCAGAGCGCGAGATCGCCGGTGCGATACACGCGCGCGTTCGCCTGGCGCGCGAACGGATCGGGAACGAACTTCTCGGCGGTGAGGTCGGGACGGTTGCGATAACCGCGGCCGACGCCGTCGCCTCCGATCAGCAGCTCGCCGGGAACGCCGGGCGGCAGGAGCTGGAAGTTGCGATCGACGATGTGAATCTGCGTGTTCGCGACCGGGCGGCCGATCGAGACCGCGCCGCTGCCGGGCGCGATCGGTCCGAGCGTCGAGTAGACCGTCGTCTCGGTCGGACCGTAGAGGTTCCACAGCTCGAGGCAGCAGGGCAGCAGCCGGTCGGCGAGCTCGCGCGGGCAGGCCTCGCCGGTGGTGATGATCTTCAGCGAAGGCTTCCCGCGCCAGCCGACGTCGAGCAGCATGCGCCACGTGGCGGGCGTCGCCTGCATGACCGTGACGTCGTCGCGGCTCGCGAGGCGCGCGAGCGCTGCGCCGTCGCGCGCCGTGTCGCGATCGGCGAGCAGGATCCGCGCGCCGACCGTGAGCGGCAGCACGAGCTCGAAGAGGGCAATGTCGAACGACAGCGTCGACACCGCGAGGATCGTGTCCGCCGCGGTCATGCCCGGCTCGCGCGCGATCGACGCCAACAGGTTGACCACGGAGCGCTGCGTGATCTCGACGCCCTTCGGCTTGCCGGTGGATCCGGAGGTAAAGAGGATGTACGCCAGGTCCCGTGGAGTGGCGGGCTTTAGCCCGCCGTCGGGTTTCGGCGGGCTAAAGCCCGCCGCTCCACAGGAATCGGCGAGGACAACGTCTACGCCCTGTCCCGGAACCGAGTCCCGAAGCCCCTCCTGCGTGACCACCACCCGTGCCCCCGAGCTTTCGAGCATGTAGGCGAGGCGCTCGGCGGGGAAGCTCGGATCGAGCGGCACGTACGCGGCGCCTGACTCGATCACGGCAACGAGGGCGATGATCATTTCCAAAGAACGGTCGACGTACAGTCCGACGACGTCGCCGGGACCCACGCGCAGCTCGCTCGCGAGCGCCGAGGCGCGCAGGCGCAGCTCGCGGTAGGTCATGGAGCGCTCGTGGAACGTCACCGCGACCGCGTCGGGCGTCCGCTCCATCTGCGCGTGAATGAGGTCGATGACCGGGCGGTCCGACGCATACGGCGCGCGCGTGTCGTTCCACAAGTCGAGCTGCGCGCGCTCCTTCTCGGTGAGCATCGGCAGCCGGTCGATCTTGGTGTCGGGACTCGCGAGCGCCGCGCGCAGAAGCACGATGAGGTTTCCGGCGAGCGTGTCGATCGTCTCCTGGTCGAAGAGATCGGTGCTGTACTGGAAGAGCAGCTCGCCGAGCGCGTCCTGGTTGACGTAGAGCGCGATGTCGGTCTGCGCGGCACCCTGATGCACCTCGCTCAGCGGCACGCGCGTGACGCGCAGGCCGTTCATCGGCACGGGACTCTGGGCGTAGTTCTGGAAGAACATCATCGCCTGCATCAGCGGCATGTGGCTGGCGGCGCGCTCGAGCTTCATCGACTCGAGCACGCGGCTGAGCGGCGCGTCCTGGTTGGCCTGCGCGCCGAGCATCGCCGCGCGCACGCGGCCGAGGAGCTCGCGGAACGACGGCTGTCCGTCGAGGTCCGTGCGCACGACCAGCGTGTTCACGAAGAAGCCGGCGATCGATTCCAGCTCGGCGCGCGGGCGGTTCGCGAGACCGACGCCGACCGGAAGGTCGCTCTGTCCGGTCCAGCGGTGCAGCAGGACGTTCCAGACCGTGAAGAGCGTCATGAACGGCGTGACGTTCTCGGCGCGGCCGAACTGCTCGACGGCGTCGTAGAGATCGGCGGGGATCATGTGACGCGCGACCGAGCCGCGGAAGCTCTGCACCGGCGGGCGCGCGCGGTCGGCGGGGATGTCGAGCACTGACGGGCAACCCTCGAGATGCTCGCGCCAGTAATCGAGCTGCCGCTGCATCCGCTCGCCGTCCGCCCACTCGCGCTGCCACATCGCGTAGTCGGCGTAGTCGATCTCCGGCATTGCGAGCGGAGACGGTTTCCCTTCCGCGAAGGCGTTGTAGAGCTGCGAGAGCTCGCCGAGGAGCACGCCGACCGACCAGCCGTCGATCATGAGGTGATGCGCGACGAGCACGAGGAGATGACGCTCGGGATGGACGCGGATGCGCAGCGCGCGCAGGAGAGGCGCGCGCCGCAGATCGAACGGCTTCGCCGCAGCCTCGCGCGCGATGGCCAGCGCTTCTCCGTCGGAAGCCGCATCGCGGCTCTCGACGGTGATCTTCGCGTCTTCGATTTTTTGAAACGGCCGGCCCTCCTCGGCGAGCACGCTGCTGCGCAACGTCTCGTGACGGCGCACCAGCTCTACGATCGCGCTGTCGAGCGCGCTCGCGTCGAGCGCGCCGTCGAGCCACGAGATCATCGGCACGTTGTAGGCGGCGGTGCCGGGAGTCAGCTGCTCCACGAGCCAGAGGCGCTCCTGTCCGAACGAGAGCGGCACGCGCTCGGGACGCGGACGCGGGCGAATCTGCCCCGCTGCCGCGCGGCGTTCCGCCACGAGCCGCTCGAGCAGCGCGCGCTTCGCGTCCGACAATCCAGCCAATCGATCGTTGTTCGCTGTCATGTTCTTGCTTCCTCCGAAGACACTCCGTGCCGTACGCCGGGGAGTGCCTTCACTTGATGGATGATCAGTAGCGGAGCAGGTAACTCACTTTCATGAAGAACTGCCGCGCGGTCAGGTTCAGCGCCGAGTGCGTGGGCACGACCTGCGACGGCGGCCCCGCGACGAGCGCAACGTTGTCGTAGTTATCCGAGTAACCGGCGTACAGCACGGTCCCGGGGTTGAGGACGTAACTGAAAAGCAGGTCGCCGGTGACGTGCTTCGTCCGCGGCAGCGCGATGAGCGTCTCATCGGGCGTGATCGCATGCGCGTCGACGATGAGCCGCACCGCGAGGAAGCGGTTGAACTGGTAGTTGATCTTCGTGCGCGAGATCGGATTGCGGAACACGACGTCGCCGCCGCCGTCACCGCGGGTGTAGAGGTCGTCGTAGATGAGCGTTTCGTCGATGCGCAGGCGCGGCACGGGGCTGACGGAGACGGTGGCGAAGACTTGGCGCCGGTCGGCGAGGAAGGGCTGGAGGCCTGAAGCGGGGAAGTAGTTGACGCCTGTTCCCTGGCTGTAGCTGATCGAGGCCTTCCACCACTTCCACCACTCGGTGGCGCCGGTGACAGTCTCGAGATGCTTCCGGAAGTCGAAACCCCCGAACAGCTCGTACGACTGCTCCGACGCGACCGTCAGCGTCGTCGCGCCCACCCACTTCCAGGTGAAGTCGCCGTACACGGCCCAGTCCTGCAGCTCGCCGTCCTGATCCCAGGTGGCCAGGCCGGTGGCGCTCGGGCCGTAGTTCAGAAACTTCTCGCCGTTCGTCCAGCGGGTGTAGCTCGCGGCGTGGCGGGTCTGGCGGATGCCGGTGCGCGGGATGAATCCGAGGTCGCTGACGAAGTCGCGGCTGATGTCGCGGTACGTTCCCTGGTAGGTGAAGACGCGGCCGGCGCGGTAGATGTCGAAGAACCCGACCGTTCCCTGCTGCGACTCGGCGCCCTGGCCGGCCGTGCTCCAGCTGCGGCCGAGCTGCGCGGTGGCGCTCCAGGTGTCATTGAGCTTCATGCGGCTGTCGATTGCGGCGACGCGATTGGAGATCCCGCCGAGATCGCGCATCGAGAAGAGGACGCCGGCATTCGACTGCGCGCCGAAGTCGCGCTGCAGGCGCGCCACGCCGATGTTCGCGCGCCGCCCGTAGTCGGAGCTCAGGGGATCGAGCTGCAGTCCCGCCCTGCGGTCGTCGATCAGCAGTCCGCCCACCGCCCACCGCCCGAGGCGGCCGGTGAGCCGCGCGCCGGCGCGAGGATCGGCGATGCGGCGCGAGAAGAAGAGGTCGACGGGAGTGCTGAAGAAGCCCGCGTTTTCGAGGAAGAACGGGCGCTTCTCAGGAAACAGGACTTCGAAGCGCTGGTTGACGACGACCTGTGGCTCGTCGGACTCGACCTCGCTGAAGTCGGGGTTGACCGTGATGTCGGCGGCGAGCGCGTTCTTCAGTACGAACTTGCCGTCGATCCCGATGCGCCCCGGCATCGAAGTTGTGTAGCCCGGCTCGACGCCGCCCGGATCGAGCAGGCGCGAGTGCGTGAGGACGCTGTAAGGAATGAGCTGGTAGTTGCGGCCCGGCGCGATCTCGTCGCTGATCTCCATCGTGCCGAACTGCGGCACGAAGCCCTCGCGCTTGTCGGTGACGTGCGGCCAGTACGTGAACTCGTTGAGGCGCGGAATGATCCGGCTCACCGAGACGCCCCACACCTGCGACGGGCCGGGCGCGAAGCGGATGCTCTTGAACGGGATGGTCATGAGCACCGCGTAGCCGTCGTCGGTGATCCGTCCCTCGGTATACCAGAGCGTGTCGAAGTTGAAGTCGAAGCCCTGTCCCTCGGTGGTGATGCCGTCGAGCTGCACGCCGAACGGATTGGCCGCGAAGACGTACGCGCGCTGCCGGTCGTGAAACGTGTCGAAGAACACCTGCACGCCTTCGTCGCCGAAGATCTCGTCGCGCCGCGTGACGCGCGCGCGCAGCTTCGACGGGTCGTCCTGGCAGACGAAGCCGACGTAGAGATTCGTGTCGTCGTGTCCGAGGTAAACGGACGTACCGAGACTCACCGGCTCGCCGTCCTTCGGCGCATTCTGCCGGAGATCGCTGACCCGGACCATGCCCGCCGCGCCGCCGGGGATGATGTCCTGCAGATGCGGCCGCGCGGCGACCCGCGGTACACGCAGCGTGGAGCTCTCGCTTTGCGCCAGCAGCGGCGACGCGGTCAAGGCGGCGATTGCGCAGAGGCGGATGACCCTGCGTGTGAATGCGCCTAAGGCCGAATACATGAATAGGTTGGTCGCCACAACACCTCGCGACGCGACGACGATGAAGGCGTCCGCCGGATGTTTCAGATTTGTGAACGGGCATGATAGACGTAAAGACGTAGACGCGCAAGAGTGACTTATGCGTAGTCACGGATGGGCGGAGGCGAGGAGGGCCGTCTCTACTCTTTGTCGTTCGCTTCGACCGCGGTGTGCGAGAGCGAAGTCAGCCCGAGCCAGGCGAAGCCGGCTGCGAAACCGCCGAGGACGTCGGACGGGAAATGCACGCCGAAATACACACGGGAGAATCCGACGCCGAGGATGGTCATGCCGCCGAGCGTGTGCGCCAGCGCCTGCACCGGCAGCGACTCGCGCTCGACGAGATGATGGATCACGATCGGATAGGTCGCCGCGGAGAGCAGCGAGTGACCGCTCGGGAAGCTGTGCGACTTCGGCAGCGCGATCCGGCGCGCCAGCTCCTGCGGCCGCTGGCGGCGGAAGATGTTCTTGAGGATGGTGTTGATGGCCATCGCGCCGCCGGTCGAGACGGCGACCGTCATGGCGTCGTGCTTCCGGCCCTGGCGCAGCATCAACAGCGCCGTGACGCCGGCGACCGTGCCGATGGCCCAGTGCGAGCCGAGCTGCGTCCAGGCATGCATGACGTGGCTAGTGGTGGGGTTGTCGATGCGGTGGACCGCGTCCATGACCAGCATGTCGTAGCGGTCGGCGTCGCCGTCGACGACGTTGTCCGCCTGTTTCTTGAAGAACCAGAGCGCGAGCGCGCCGAGGACCACTCCGCCGCTTCTGCCGATCGCGAGCGGGAGGAAGTGATGGCGGCGTTTGCCTTTGCGAAGCTGCTTCTTCTTCACGGGCCGGATACTAACGCAACGAACTCGTGTGCGGGTTCCGCGCCACACGACTTGCGATAGAAGTCGATCGCGTCGGTCCACGGAATGATCGCGCGCTCGTAGCCGAGGTTGCGCAGCTCCGCGAGCGCGGCGAGCAGGAGCTCGCGCCCGATGCCGCGCCCGCGCATCGACTTCATGACGCCGGTCGGACCGAACACGCCGAGGCCGCGGTTGTTGGCTTCGTAGGCGGCGAAGCCAGTGATGGCGCCGTTGTCTTCGGAGATCACGATGCCGGTTGCGCGTGCGCATTCGAAGCGCCAGATCTTGCCGAAGTGCTCCTCAATGAAGTCTCCTGTGGAGCGGCGGGCTTCAGCCCGCCGAATGCCGGCCGGCGGGCTAAAGCCCGCCGCTCCACTGAGACCGACTTCCAGGTTCCACGTCCGCGCCTTCTCCATATAGCCGCGCTTTCGGAAGAACGGCACATCGCTCGGGAGCACCCCCGGCGTGAAGTAGTTGCCCGGCTCCGCGAAGATGACTCGCGGCTTCGCATCGTCGAGCAGCGCGCTGCCGATGCCGCGGCGGCGGTGATCGCGATCGACGACCAGCACGCGCAGCCATTTGCCGCACGTGACCGCGGCGCCGAGGAAATCGCCGTAGACGCGGACGACCGGCGCGCCGGCAATACCTTCGCCGAAGCACTTCTCCTCGGCGACGACATCCAGCGCGTAGAGCGCGTCGTTGGCTCTCGTGAAGAGCGCGCGGAGAGAGGGGAGGTCCTCTGGGGAGACCGTCCGAATCATGGCCCTAGCATACGGCCCGCATTTCGCAGATGGAGACTCTCATGGACGGCGAAGTAAAGCGCTGCCCCTCCTGCGGGCAGATGAATTCCGTGCCCGCGGTCGGCAGCGGCAAGAAGGCCGTCTGCGGGAACTGCAAGACGCCGCTGACTTCGTCACATGACGGACATCCGGTCGAGCTCAGCGATTCCGACTTCAAGTCGAAGATCGGCAAGGGTAACTTCGTCGTCGACTTCTGGGCCGCATGGTGCGGCCCCTGCCGGATGATCGCGCCGGTCATCGAACAGCTCGCCTCGGAACTGACCGACGTCCACTTCGGCAAGCTCAACGTCGATCACAACCCGCGCACCGCGGTCGAGTTCCGCGTGCAGGGCATTCCGCTGCTCGTGTTTTTCAGCGAGGGGGTGGAAGTCGGGCGGGTCACCGGTGCGGTGCCGAAGGCGCACATCGAGAACGCGATCGCGCAGTACTTCCGCTGATGGCGTACATCCTCAAACCGGGGCGCGGCGAACTGGAGATCTTCACCAGGAAGGTGCTGATCGTCCTCGCGGTCATCGTGGCGGTCGCGCTGCTGTGGGAGGCGCGCGCCATTCTCATACTGGTCTTCATCGCCGCGATCCTCGCGGCGGGCATCGCTCCGGCCGTCCATCGCGTGCGGCTCCTGTGGCGCTTTCACTTTCACAGACCGATGGCGCGGGGTCCGGCGGTGATGCTGGTCTATCTGCCGCTGCTGGCGGCGGTGATCGTGCTGGCGATCGTAGTCGTGCCGCGCTTCGTCGCCGAGTCGCGCGCGCTCTCGGCGCAGATGCCGGCGCTGATCGAGAAGAACATCCTCACGCCGCTCGAGCACTACGTGCCGGTGGACTTCGTCCGCACCGAATTGCGCAGCGGTGCCGGGCTGCCGCGCTCGCGCGTCTTCGCGTTCATGCGCAACGCCGCCACCGCCGTCGCCTCCATCCTCGCGCTGATGTTCATGGTCGCGTACATGCTGGTCGACGCGGAGCGGTTGAGAAACCTCGTGCTGCTCATCTATCACCCCGACGTGCGCGGCGACCGCCGGCGCACGCTGAATCGGATGGCGCACCGGATGAGTCTCTGGCTGTCCGGCCAGCTCGTGCTCGCGGCGATCATGGGCATCGCCACGTTCGTCGCCCTCACCGCGCTGCGCGTCCCGTACGCGCTGCCGCTGGCCATCCTGGCGGCGTTCGGCGAGCTCATTCCGATGATCGGTCCGACGATCGCGGCGCTGCCGGCGCTGACGATGGCGCTGCTGCAGTCGCGCTGGCAGTTCTGGGCCGTGCTGGCGTTCGTCGTGCTGAGCCAGAAAGTCGAGAACCTGGTGATCGTGCCGCGGGTGATGTCGCGGCGCATGTCGATCTCGCCGCTGGCGATCTTCATCGCCTTCATGATCGGGGCCTCGCTCCTCGGCGTGGTCGGCGCGATCATCGCCATCCCGGTCGCGGCGATCGTGCAGGTGGCGTTCGACGAGGTGTTCGTGTCGCGGCGCGAGCGGCGCCAGGACGTCGAGCGCGCCGGCACTCTCCTGCGCAAGGCCGACTGACGTCTTGACAAACTCCATTGAGACGATCAGAGTCCGCCTCATGAGAGCAACTGAGACTCAGTCTCAATTAAGATGGGGATGGTTCCTGCTGCTGATCTTGGCGGTCGTTCCGTGCGCGTTTGCGATGCAGATCGCCCTGGAAGGACGCGCCGTGGATGCGGCCGGAGCTCCCGTCGCCGGTGCCCGCGTGAGCGTCTTCGCCGCCGGTGACTCGAACGTCGCAGCCGCGTCGGCGCGCACGGACGCGAACGGACACTTCGCGCTGGCACTCGATCCCGGCAGCTACGTGATCCGCATCGAAAGCGACACCCACGAGATCATCGAAGAGGTGAGCGTGACCGAGGGGGGCGGCCGTCTCGGCCGCCTGGCGGGCGGGACGCGCGACTTCGTGCTGCAGGCCGTCGTCCGCGACACGATCACCGTCCGCGCGCCGGACGGCTACGTCGCTCCTGTGGTGACCAGCGCGACCAAAACCTCCACGCCGCTGCGCGACGTGCCGCAGTCGGTGACCGTGATCACCCGCCGGCTGATGCAGGACCGGATCATGACCGGCATCGGCGACGTCGTGCAGTACGTGCCGGGCGCGATGCTCCATCAGGGGGAGAACAACCGCGATCAGGTGATCCTCCGCGGCAACAGCTCCTCGGCCGACTTCTTCGTCGACGGCGTGCGCGACGACGTGCAGTACTACCGCGATCTCTACAACCTCGAGCGCGTCGAGGCGCTGAAGGGCCCGAACGCGATGATCTTCGGCCGCGGCGGCGCGGGCGGCGTGCTCAATCGCGTGACCAAGGAGGCGGGCTTCACGCCGCTGCGCGAGCTCTGGCTGCAGGGAGGGACGTGGGGCGACAAGCGCGTGACCGTGGACTTCGATCAGCCGCTCGGCGAAAAGGCCGCGTTCCGTCTCAACGGCATGGCTCAGGACTCCGGCAGTTTCCGCAACGGCGTCGACCTCGAGCGCTCCGGCATCGCGCCGTCACTTACATTCCTGCCCGGCGATCGCACGAAGATCACGTTCGGCTACGAGTACTTCCGCGACCGCCGCTCCGCCGATCGCGGCATTTCGTCGTACCTCGGCAAACCTGCAGACGTCCCGATCGACACGTTCTACGGCAATCCCGACGACAGCCACGTGCGCGCGGCCGTGCAACTGGCATCGGCGACGGTCGATCACTCGATCGGATCGCTCTCGATCCGCAATCGCACGCACGCCGGCGACTACGACCGCGGCTACCAGAACTACGTACCCGGCGCGGTCAGCGCGGACAAGAGCCGCGTGACGATCACCGCCTACAACAACGCCACGCAGCGGCGGAACCTCTTCAATCAAACCGACCTGACCTGGAGCGCGCGCACCGGCGCGATGCGCCACACCTTCCTCGCCGGCGCCGAGTTCGGGCGGCAGGTGACCGACAACTTCCGCAACACCGGCTTCTTCAACAACGCGGCCACGTCGATCACCGTGCCGTATCTCGATCCGACCGTGACCGCGCCGGTCACGTACCGCCAGAGCGCGACCGACGCCGACAACCATCTGCTCGCGCGCGTGGCCGCCGCGTACGCGCAGGATCAGGTCGCGCTCTCGCCGCGTCTCCTGCTCGTCGCGGGCGCGCGCTTCGATCGCTTCGAGCTGAGCTACCACAACAACCGCAACGGCGATGACCTGAGACGTTCCGACGATCTGGTCTCGCCGCGCGCCGGCATCATCGTCAAGCCGGTCGAGCCGCTGTCGCTGTACGGCAACTACAGCGTGTCGTACCTGCCCGGCTCCGGCGATCAGTTCTCGTCGCTGACGACGATCACCGAACAGTTGAAGCCGGAACAGTTCCGCAACTACGAGCTCGGCGCGAAGTGGGACGCCTCGAGCGCGCTCGCGCTCACCGCCGCCGCCTATCGCCTCGACCGCACGAACACGCGCTCGACCGATCCCAACGATCCGACGCGCATCGTGCAGACCGGCAGCCAGCGCACGAACGGCTTCGAGATCGGCGCGACCGGTCGCGTCACCAGCGCCTGGAGCATCGCCGGCGGCTACGCCTGGCAGGACGCCTTCGTCACCAGCGCGACCGCGTCTGCGCGCGCCGGCGCCCGCGTCGCGCAGGTGCCGCGGCACATGTTCTCGCTCTGGAACCAGTACGAATTCAACGCCCGCCTCGGGGCCGCCCTCGGCATCGTCACGCGCACGGAGATGTTCGCCGCGATCGACAACAGCGTCACGCTGCCGGGCTACACCGAGTTCGATGCCGCCGGTTTCTATCGCGTCACGGACGGCGTGCGGCTCCAGGTCAACGTCGAGAATCTGACCAACACGCGCTACTACGCGAACGCCGACAGCAACACCAACATCACGCCGGGCAAGCCGCGGTCGCTGCGCCTGGCGATCCTCACGAGGTTCTGAACGAGGCTCTGAGCGGCGCGCGCAACCGGCTAGAATGAAGCATGCCGTACAAGTCGCTGATTGCAATCACGCTGCTCGCGCTCTGCACCTCCGCGTTCGCGCAGGAAACGCAGGAAACGCAGGAAACGCAAAACACCTGGACCTGGAAGCACAAGCTCGAGATCCGCGCGGACTATCGCTGGAGTGACGACGAGCAGCACCGGCTCGGCTTCCAGTTTCCTCCCGGATTTCTTCCTCCCGGCCAGACCGTCGGATTTCTGAAGACCGTCGACCCGGGCAGCCACTTCGAGCTCAACACCGTTGAGCTCCAGCTCGACCTCGGATACGGCGACCTGGTGACCGCGCGCGCGAAGGTGCACTTCAACGGCCTGCATCGCCGCAATCCGACGTCCAGCGACCGGAAGTTCGACGCCGACGAGCTGTTCGTGCGCGTTGGTCCGAATCCGGAGTTTCTCGAGCGTCCGAACGGCACATCATTTTTCGCGCAGGCCGGGAAGGCGCCGCACATGGAGCGGCAGCCGATCCGCCTGCTCGAGAGCTACGGCGTCGCGGCGACGTCGTTCAATCGCTTCGAAGACGTGCAGGGCATCGTCGGCGGCAGCGTGGGACGCAACCTCTATTGGCGGCTGTCTGCCGCGAACGGCAATCCGCTTTTCTTCCGCGATCCGAACGCGCTCGCCGGCGACAACGGCACGCCGGGGATGCGCGAGCGCCCGCCGGTGATCGATCTCCAGTCCGGCTTCCCGATTCTCTACAACGCCGAGACCGAAGACCTCTTCTTCCGGACCGATCACATTCAGCTCGGGCAGGCGCTCGGCTATCGCTGGCAGTCCGCGGACCAGTCGATGGGCTTCGACATCATCGGCTTTCACTACCGGCGCAAGATGTCGGACAGGGAAGAGCTCACCGGCACGTTCTACGGCGGCGACATCGACATCCTCGACGGACCGTTCAACGGCGGCGGGCTGCCGCTCAAGGGCCGGACGAAGGAGGAGTACGGCGCGCGCCTGTACAGCGAGTGGGGCAACGCGACCTTCATCGCGCAGTTCACCAAGCAGGGCGTGGCCGGACTGCAGCGCGAAGGGTGGGAAGGGGAGCTCGGCTACTCGTTCCCGCTGCACTTCGCGTTCGTCGAGTCGATCCAGCCGGCGGTGCGCGCCAGCGGCCTCACGAATCGCTTCACCGGCGTCGGGGCGATCCAGCCCGACCCGGCGATGTGGTGGCAGTGGACCAAGTTCGACGGCGGCGTCCGCATCGGCTTCAGGAAAGGCCTCGACCTGACGCTCGAAGGCACGCGGCACAACGTCGGCAGCCGGTTCAAGCTGCATCTGCGCGAGTACCTGGCGACCGTGCGCTGGCGGGTTTAGCCGGGCGCCGTTTCCTTTTCGTCGCTGAAACGTCGGAATTATCATCAGGGGTTCGCGGGTTCGGGCAACTCGTCGAAGTCTCAACTACTTAAGTCCTGTTTGCGAGGCATCTTGAAACGATACCTGCCGATCGTCATCGCGCTGTTTGCTGCAACCACGGTTTTTGCCGCGCATCCGGCGCCGCGCTCCTATCCGCGCCTGGCGTATGACGCTAAAAACAGGGAAACGGTCATGTTCGGCGGCGAGAGCGCTTTCGATGCCGCGACGGGGCACTCCTACGACAGCGACGAGACCTGGATCTGGAGCGGGGCCACCTGGACGCAGATCTTCCCGGCCGATCATCCGACCGAGCGCACCGCGCACGCCATGGTCTACGACTCGCTCCGCTCGCGGGTGGTGCTCTTCGGCGGACGCCACGCCAAGACGACCCTGGAGGGCGACATCTCGCTCTTCAACGACACCTGGGTCTGGAACGGCACGAACTGGAGCCAGATCAACACTCCGAGCGCGCCCGATGCGAGGCAGCTGTTCGGCATGGCCTACGACGCCGTGCGCGACCGCGTGGTGCTCTACGGCGGTACGCGCCGCGCTGCGGATGGAGAGACGCTCGAAGCCGCCTACGACACGTGGGAGTTCGACGGCACCAGCTGGACCAAAGTCCTCGACACCGGCGAGCCGAAAGTCGGCTTCCCGCAGCTCGCCTACGACAGCAAGCGCAACCAGATGATCCTCGTCGGCGTCGACACCACGCTGGCGACGCTGATGTACGCGTACGACTCCGCCGCGCACGTCTGGAACAAGCTCACCCCGGAGAAGCTCCCCGGCTGCGTCAACGACGCGGTGATGACCTATCGCTCGGCCATCGACCGCATCGTGCTCGCCGGCGGCGTCTGCAGCCTCACCACCTCGGTCATCGATTCGACCTGGGAGTGGAACGGCACGAACTGGACGGAGCTCGGCGTGACCAATCCCGCTCGCGCGACCGCGCAGGGGATCGCGTATGACATCCACCGCGACGCGGTGGTGATGTTCGGCGGCATCAACGCCTTCGACACCGTTCCGCGCTCGTCGCTGAACATCTTCCGCGACTACACCTATCAGTTCCCGCAGGACATCACCCGTCCGTCGCCGCGCTCGCTCGCGGCCTTCCGGACCGACACGACCAACAACACCGCCTGGCTGTTCGGCGGCCTGAACGAGTTCGGCAACGCGTACATCGACGACTTCGAGAACACCGCCGAGCCGAGGCGCCGGATCTGGGGGTACAAGAACGGCTTCTGGTTCCCGTACTGGGTGTTGAACGGGCCCACCGAATGCGTCGCGCCGCTCTCCGCCTACGACACCGCGCGCTCGAAGCTCGTGGTCACCTGCGTGGGCCAGGACACGTTCGAGTTCGACGGCACGGCCTGGACCGCGTTCACGCCGAAGAACACGCCGCCGGCGCGCCGCTTCGCGGCGATGGTCTACGACGAAAACATCAAAAAGACCGTGATCTTCGGCGGCTTCGACGGCACCAACTACCGCCAGGACACCTGGACGTGGGACGGCACCGACTGGACCGAGGTGAAGAAGAACCGCCCATCCAACCGCGCGCTCATGGCGATGTGGTACGACCCGCTGCAGAAGAAGACCATCATCTACGCGGGCCTCGGACGCGGCAGCATCGACGAGCGCATCACGCGCTACAGCGACATGTACTCGTTCGACGGCACCGGCTGGACCAAGCTCACCGTCAGCAACACGCCGGGCGAGCGCTTCGGCGCGCAGATCGGCGTCAATGCGCTGACCGGGAAGCTGCTGCTCTTCGGCGGTCTCCGCTCGCAGCTCGACACCGGGACGAACGTCCGCACGCAGTTCTACGACAACGACACCTGGCTCTGGGACGGCGGCGCGAACACATGGACGAAGCTCAATCCGGCGGCTGCGCCGCACGCGCGTGAAAACGGAGTGATGACCTGGGATCCGCTGCGCAAGGAGCTCGTGCTCTTCGGCGGCTATCAGGGCTTCTATTTCTCCGACACCTGGGTGTTCGACGGCACGACCTGGAAGCCGCGCTTCGACGCGCCGCTCCATCACCGCGCCGCGAAGAGCCCGGCCCGCGACCCGGTGACGCCGTCGGACGGCGAATGAGATATCCTCCCGCGCCTTGACGCAGATCGCTCTCGGTGCAGATCACGGCGGCTTCGAGCTGAAGGAACAGCTCAAGGCCCATCTTCGCGACCAGGGTCACTCGATCCGCGACCTCGGCACCAACAGCAAGGATCCCGTCGACTATCCGACGATCGCCAGGTCCGTCGCCGAGACCGTGGCCACGGGTGGCGCACGCTTCGGCATCATGGTCGACGGCGCCGGAATCGGCTCGGCCATGACCGCCAACAAAGTCCCGGGCGTCCTCGCCGCGGCCGCGTACAACGAAGCACTTGCGCGAAATAGCCGTGAGCATAATGATGCGAACGTTCTGACGCTTGGCGCGGGCCAGGTCGACGTCGAAACGGCCAAGAGGATCGTCGACGTCTTCCTCAGCACCGAATGCACGGTCGACCGGCATCGCGCGCGGGTGAAGATGATCCGGGACCTCGACAAAAAAGGAGAGCGCGGCGTGAACCCCACGGGGAAGGATTTGTCGGCCGAGGATGTGGCGCGGATCAGCGAGCGCGTAAAGCAGATCCTCGCGCAGGGAGGCGCGGCGTCGCCCGCGATCGCCAACGCGCTCCCGCCCGACAAGGTCGCCAAGCTCATCGACCACACGCTCCTCAAGCCGGAAGCCGTCGAAGAGGACATCGTGAAGCTGTGCGCGGAGGCGGTGCAGCACGGCTTCTTCTCCGTCTGTGTGAACGCGGTCTGGGTGGCGAAAGCGAAGTCGCTGGTGCGCGGCTCGCCGGTCAAAGTCTGCGCCGTGGTCGGCTTCCCGCTCGGCGCGCAGGCGCCGGAGATCAAGCTCCTCGAGGCGCGCCGCGCGCTGCGCGAAGGCGCCCAGGAAATCGACATGGTCATCAACATCGGCGCGCTCAAGGGGAAGGATGACCGCCTCGTCGCGCGCGACATCCGCGGCGTCGTCGAAGTGTGCGACGAGGCGCGCGCGCTGTCGAAGGTGATCCTCGAGACCGCTCTCCTGACCGACGAGGAAAAAGTGCGCGGCTGCCAGCTCTCGATGAAAGCGGGCGCGGACTACGTCAAGACCTCCACCGGCTTCTCCAAGGGCGGCGCGACGGTCGAAGACATCCGCCTCATGGCGCGCACGGTGGCGCCGCGGAAGCTCGGCGTGAAGGCGTCGGGCGGCGTGCGGACGTACGCAGATCTATTGAAGATGGTCGAAGCCGGCGCGACGCGCGTCGGCAGCTCCAACTCCGTCAACATTCTTCAAGAGGCCACGCAGATGGCCGGGAAGAGGTAAGCAAGTGGGCGAGCTTCGCTGCTACGTCTTCATCGACAGCCTCCAGCCGCAATTCGCATCGTTCCTGGGAACGGTGGCGCAGGGATTCCTGCCCGTTCCGGGACAGGCATCGCTGTTCGTCGAAGTCGCGCCGGGCATGGACATCATGCGCGTCACCGACGTCGCCCTGAAGGCGACCGACGTGCGGCCGGGCATGATGATCATCGAGCGCCTCTACGGCATGCTCGAGCTGCACTCCGACTCGCAGGCCGACGTGCGGCAGGCCGGGCGGGCGATCCTGGAGATGCTCAGTCTCAAGGAAGAAGAGCGCATCAAGCCGGAGATCACCTCCAGCCAGGTCATCCGGAACATCCACGACTATCAGACGCAGCTCATCAACCGGACGCGCCACGGCGACATGATCGTGCCGGGGCAGTCGCTGTACGTCCTCGAATGCGCGCCCGCGGGCTACGCGGCGATCGCGGCGAACGAGGCCGAGAAGGCGGCGGACATCAACGTCCTCGAGGTCCGCGCGTTCGGCAGCTTCGGCCGCGTCCTCCTCGGCGGTGAGGAGCGCGACATCGACGTCGGATACCGCGCGGCGGAACAAGCCATTCAGTCAATCAGTGGACGCGCCGGCAAGGCGTAAACAGTTCAAGGAGGATTCATGACGGACGCACTTGGAATGATCGAAACACGCTCCTTCGCGGCGGTGGTCGAAGCCGCCGACGCGGCGGTGAAGGCGGCGCGCGTGGAGCTCGTCTCGTACGAGAAGACCGGCGGCGGATACACGACCATCATCGTGCGCGGAGACGTCGCGGCGGTGCGCGCGGCGTGCGACGCGGCGCAGACCGCGGCCGGACGCGTCGGCGACGTCGTCGCCGTGCACGTGATCGCGCGGCCCCATGACCAGGTCGACGTCGTCATGCCGCTCGGACGCGGCACGCCCGCTCCGGCCGGCAAGAAGTAGCGCATCCCGAAGGGATCAGTCATGCAACTCGCGAGAGTCGTGGGAAGCGTCGTCTCCACGCGCAAAGAGGAGAGCATTCAGGGGCTCAAGCTCCTGGTCGTGCGTCCCCTCGATGAAGAGGGGAAGGAGACGGGAACCGCGCTGGTGTCGGCCGACGCCGTCGGCGCCGGTCCGGACGAGATCGTCCTGATCGCCGCGGGCAGCTCCGCGCGCCAGACCACCGTCACCGACAAGCGGCCGATCGACTCGGTGATCCTGGCGATCGTCGACAGCTGGTGCGTCGGCGACTGCGAGAAGTACAAAAAGTGAGCTGAGCCATGGCGACACGTCTCACCGATCAGGAAATCGACGAAATCGCGCGGCGGATCGCCGCCGATATCTCCCGCGGTGGCGGTGGAGCGGCGGCCGCTCCGGCCGCCGTCTTGTCTCCCTCCGCCACCTACGACTCCAGCCTCGGCGTCTTCTCCACCGTCAACGAAGCCGTCGCCGCCGCGAAGGTCGCGCAGGTGCAGTTCGCCGCGCTCCGTCTCGAGCAGCGCGCGAAGATCCTCGCGGCCATGCGCCAGTCGATGCGCGAGAACGGCGACATGCTCGCCAAGTCCGCGCACGAGGAGACCGGCTTCGGACGTTACGAAGACAAGGTGATGAAGAACACCCTCGTCACCGAGCGCACGCCCGGGCTCGAAGACCTCGTGGCGGGAGCGGTGACCGGCGACAACGGACTCACGCTCACCGAGCCGGCGCCGTTCGGCGTCATCGGCGCGATCACGCCGGTCACGAATCCGACCTCCACGATCATCTGCAACTCCATCGGCATGCTCGCCGCGGGCAACAGCGTCGTCTACAACGTCCACCCGTACGCGAAGAACTGCTGCATGCAGACGATCGCTTTGCTCAACAAGGCGATCATGGCCAACGGCGGTCCGCCGAACGTCATCTGCGGCATCGCCAATCCGACCATCGAGTCCGCGCAGGAGCTGATGAAGCATCCCAACGTGCGCCTCGTCGTCGTCACCGGCGGCGGCGAAGTGGTGAAGGTTGCGATGACGAGCGGCAAGCGCGCGATCTGCGCGGGGCCCGGCAATCCGCCGGTCGTCGTCGACGAGACCGCCGACATCGGCAAGGCCGCGCACGACATCATCATGGGCGGGTCGACCGACAACAACATCATCTGCACGGATGAGAAGGAAACGATCGTCGTCGCCTCGGTCGCCGACGCGCTCCTCGGCGCGATGGCCCAGACCGGCCTCGCGGTCGTGCTGCCGAAAGAAAAGCTCACCCAGCTCGAGAAGGTCGTCTTCGAAGAGATGCGCGGTCCGCGCACGCGCGCGAAGATCGACAAGAACCTGGTCGGCAAGAACGCCGGCGTGATCCTGGCGAAGATGGGGATGACCGTTCCGGATTCGGTGCGGATGGTGGTTGTCGAGGTCGACGAGAACCATCCGCTGATCTGGACCGAGCAGATGATGCCGGTGATGCCGGTGACGCGCGTGCCGAACGCGAATCGCGCCATCGAGCTCGCGGTCGAAGCCGAGGGCGGCAACCGGCACACCGCGGTCATGCACTCGAAGAACCTGGACAATCTGAGCAGGATGGCCAAGGCCTGCGACTGCTCGATCTTCGTCAAGAACGGCCGCTCGCAGGCGGGACTCGGCCTCGACGGCGAAGGCTATTGCTCGTTCACCATCGCCAGCCCCACCGGCGACGGCATGACCGGCCCGCACTCGTTCTCCCGCTGGCGCCGCTGCGTCGTCGTCGGGCACTTCAGGATCACATAGTCAGGATCACTTAGTGAAGAAAACCTCGGCGCTCGCAGTGCTCGACTTCGAAGACATCCCTTCCGGAGTCTGGTCCGTCGACGCGATTCTCAAAAAAGCGCCGATCGCGTTCGTGCGCGCCGGCACCGTGACCCGCGGACGTTACCTGGTCGTCTTCGGCGGCTCGACCGCCTCGACCGCGGAGTCGCTGGAAGAAGCGCTGGCGACGGTCGGCAAGTCGGTCATCGATCACACGTTTCTCCCCGACGTCCATCCCGCGCTCTTCGACGCCGCATTCGGCGCGCGCCTCAAGTCCACCGGCTCGCTGCTGATCATCGAGACCGAGACCGCCGCGTCGATCGTGCGTGCGGTCGAGGCGGCGCTGAAAGGGACGCCGGTCGACCTGATCGAGCTCCGCCTTTCCGACAGCGGTCTCGCCGGCAAGGGAATCGCGCTGCTCTCCGGCACGCTGCACGACATCGAGGCCGCCTCGGCGCTCGCCGCCGGCGGCATCGGGATCGCCGGCCCCCCGCTCGGCTTCTCGCATCGCCTCATCGCCGCGCCGCACGAAGTCGTCGAGCGCGAGATCGCCTCGACCACGCGCTTCGAAGCCGCCCCGATGCTCGAGCTGGACGGCGAGGTGGTCTGATGCTCCTCGGACGCGTGATCGGCCAGGTCGTCTGCTGCATCATCACCCCCGGTCTGCAGGGTGTGCCGATGCTGATCGTCCAGCCGCTCGACAAGAAACTGCAGCCGAAAGGCAAAGCGATCGTCGCCGCCGACGCCACGCGCATGGCCGGAGTGGGCGAGCTGGTTTCCTACGAAGGCGGCCGCGAAGCCGCCATGGCGCTCGACGAGACCTTCGTCCCGGTCGACCACGCCATCATCGCCCTCGTCGACGGAGTGCACATCACCGCATGATCCTCGGACGCGTCATCGGCGAGATGCACGGCACGATCAAGCATCGTTTCTACGAAGGCAAACGCCTCCTCATCGTCGAAAAGGACTCCGGCGACTACATCATCGCCGTCGACTCCGTAGGCGCCGGCGCCGACGAGCGCGTCCTGGTCCTGGACGAAGGCAACGGCGCCCGCCAGGTCCTCGACTCCAAGGACGGCCCCGTGCGGTCAGTGGTGGTCGGCATCGTCGACGACGTGTACTGACGGAACGCCGGCGTCCCGCCGGCTGGCCCGGCGCCGTCCCGGCGCCGCCGCGAAACGCGCTTGATGTGGCCGTCATCGATCGTGCTGACGCCGCGAGCAAGCTCGATGCGGCTGTCATCGATCGTGCTGACGCGGTGAGCAAGCTTGATGCGGCTCTCATCGATCGTGCTGACGCGGTGAGCAAGCGTGATGCGGCTCTCATCGATCGTGCTGACGTCGTGAGCAAGCTTGATGCGGCTCACATCGATCGTGCTGACGCCGCGAGCAAGCTTAATGTCGCTCACATCGATCGTGCTGACGCCGTGAGCGAGCGTGATGTGGCTCTCATCGATCGTGCTGACGCCGTGAGCAAGCTTGATGTCGCTCTCATCGATCGAGCTGACGCCGCCAGCAAGCTCGATGCGGCTCTCTTCGAGCTCGACAGGCAACATCTCAGCGTCGATGCGGAGTACGTCGATGGCGAGACCGCTCGCGGTCTACGCGAGGGCATTGGCCATCAACATCCGAAGGGTCGACAGCGTTTTCGAGTGCTTCACGCCCTTCATGATGTGCGGCCTCAATGATCGCAGAGCGGTGGCATCATGCGTTCATGCTCGACGACGATCCGCAAACGGGCGACCCATCGGAGAAGAAGCCTGCCGTTCCGACGAATGACCTGCCGGAGCTCTCACCCGATCCGATCGTCGCCCTGGTCGATGCCACACCGCCGGCGCTCGCGAATCCCGTTAAGTTGATTGAGGGATTTCGCTACCTGCAGCAACGGATCCCGGGCTTCACCCAATTGTCGGCCGAGGAGGAACGGTCGCTGATTCGGGTCTCGTCTCTCGATCCCGACTTCGTCGAAGCCGGCCTCCGTGCCGGCAGCGCCTGGAGCGAGACCAAGGGAATCATCGGTCGTTCCGGAGAGGAGCTCCGCCACGAGGCTGACGAGATCCGCGACTGGGACGAGGCCGAAAGCGAAGTCCGCGCGCTCCTGAAAGGCATCTCCGCCGCCAATCGAAAGCGCCGGTACCACCTCGGCAAGGACATCCTCAACCTCTACATGATTCTCGGTGAGACCATTCACCTGGAATCCCGCCGGCATCTCCGCCCGCATTACGAAGAGATGAAGCGCGCCTACCAAAACCGCAAACGCAAACGGCGCAAGGCGGAAGAGCCGGACAAGCGGGAGTGATCAGGCCGCGCGGTTGCTCGGGAGCACAGGGGTTTACTGACGGCGTAGTATCGTGGCGCCGGGTCTCCCATCGCTCGATCAGCCCGAGTTCGCACGATGAGCGCGCCACCGCACAGCATCTTCATCAGCTACCGTCGTGTGGATTCCGTCTATGCAGTGGATCAGCTCGACGAGCGGCTGAAGCTTGCCTTCGGAGTGGATGCCGTGTTCCGCGATGTCAGCTCCATTGCGCCAGGAGCGGTCTTTCCCGACCGCATCCGCCGTGCGCTGGACGTAGCGCGAGTAGCTCTTGTTGTCATCGGTCCGGGGTGGCTACGGGCGACGGCTGACCCGAATGACATCACCAGCCCCAGGCGACTCGACGATCCCGACGACTGGGTGCGCCTCGAGATCGAAGCGCTTCTCGGGCGTGGAGATGGCGTCTCGGTCATTCCGGTGTTGGTCGGTGGTGCCAGCGTTCCGCAGCCTGTTGATTTACCTCTGACGCTTGCGACCTTGCCGAGTCGAAACGGAGTGACGCTTCCACCCTTCCCAAACTTCGCGGAATCGCTCCGCCAAGTCGTTGAAGCCGTCGGCCAACTCCTCGGCGTCACTCCGCAACCGGTTGGGCCGGTGAGTGCGGTGGATGAAGCACAGCCGCGCTTCGGTGGGAATGGGTTCACCGTCACCGGCAAACAGTTCGTCGGTCGCCAGCAGGAATTGCATCTGCTCGACGAAGCGTGGGGCCGTACGCAGAAGCAGGACAAGATCAACATCGTCTCCCTGATCGGGCAGGGTGGCGAGGGCAAGAGCGCGCTGGTGCTGGAGTGGCAGGCGCGCCGGGCGCGGTACGGCTGGCAGGGCGCACGGCGCGTCTTCGAGTGGAGCTTCTACAGCCAGGGGACCAGCGCTCAGAGCAGCGCCAGCGCCGATGATTTCTTCAACGCCGCGTTTGCCTGGTTCCACAAAACCGAAGAAGTGCCCAAAGACCCCGCCACCAAGGGCGCGAAGCTCGCCGAGCTGATCGCCGCCGAACGCACGCTTCTCGTGCTCGACGGAACGGAACCGCTCCAACAGCCGCCCGGTGGCTTCGGCGGCGAGCTTAAAGACCCCGCCATGAAGGCGCTGTTGCGCGGCCTCGCCCGGCACAATCCCGGCCTGTGCATCGTCACCAGCCGCACCGACATCACCGACCTCGCCGCCTTCGAGCATGCCGGCGGACCCTGCCTGCGTCATCCGCTTCATTCACTCGACCCAGCCGCCGCCCGCGCCTTGCTTCGGGAGCTGGGCGTGCTCGGCCCCGACCGAGAGCTCGACGAAGCGGCAGAGTGGTTTCACCGCCACGCCTACGACCTGAACCTGCTGGGCAACTACCTGGCCAAATGCACGCCCGACCACGACATCCGCGGCTGGCAGCAACGCTTCCCGATTTTGAGAGAAGACGAGCGCATCCACCCGATACCCGATGCCGCCGGCAAACGCGCCGGGCATGGCGTCCGAATGCTCCGCGCCTACGAGCGCTGGCTCGGTGCCGACAGCCCCGCGCTCGCCATCCTCCGCCTGCTCGGCCTCTTCGACCGCCCGGTGCGCTCCGACTTGCTCGACGAACTGCGGGCCGCGCCCATCATCCCCGGACTCACCGAGGCCCTCGTCTCACTGCCCGATGACGAATGGCTGCTCGCCCTGGATCAGCTTCGGGAATTGGCGCTCGTCAGCCGCGAGCCGTTGTCCATACCCGCCGAGCTACCGCGCCGCGCGGTCAGCTACGCGTTGGACACGCACCCGCTGCTGCGCGAACACTTCGGAGCCGAGCTCCGCGAGAAGCACGAAGCCGCGCGGCGCGAATGTCACCGTCGCCTTTACGCCTACCTCTCCGCAACCACGCCGGACAAGCCCGACGCCACATTGGAAGACCTCCAACCGCTCTACCAGGCCGTGGCCCACGGCTGCCAGGCGGGGTTGCAGCAGGAGGCGTGTGACAAGGTTTACGCCGACCGCATCGTGCGACGGGACGAATTCTACAGCACGAGTAAACTCGGGGCGTTTGGTTCCGATTTGGGAGCCGTGGCCTGCTTCTTCGAGACGCCGTGGAGCCGCGTTTCGCCGACGCTCACAGAAGCCGATCAAGCCTGGTTGCTGGCCGTCGCTGCCTTCAATCTGCGCGCCTTGGGCCGGCTGACCGAGGCCCTCGAGCCGATGCGGGCCGGGCTGGAGATGCGCATCAAGCAGGAGGCTTGGAAAAACGCTGGCCGCGGCGCCAACAACCTGAGCGAACTGGAGCTGACGCTGGGCGAGGTGGCCGGGGCGGTGGGGGATGCCGAGCGGTCCGTGATCTACGCCGACCGCAGCGGCGATGCGTTTGAGCGGATGAGCATGCGCACGAGCCATGCCGACGCGCTGCACCAGGCGGGCCGCCGGGACGAGGCAGAGGTGCGCTTCCGGGAGGCCGAGCAGATGCAGACCGAGAGCCAGCCCGACCACCCGCTGCTGTATTCACTTTGGGGCTTGCGGTATTGCGACCTGCTCCTGGCGGAGGCGGAGCGGGAGGCGGGGAAGGGGGAAGGGGAACTGCAGAAGGAAGAAGGTCTTGCCCTGTGCCGCGCCGTCGCCAAGCGCGCGGCGCAGACGTTTAAGTGGGAGGAAGGAATGCGCGGCGCGCCTCTTCTCGACTTCGCGCTTCACCACCTCACGCTGGGCCGCGCCGCGCTGTACGCGGCGATTCTCGAATCGCGTACCGACCGGCGTGAGCTGGCGCAAACCTCCCCTCCGCCGCCCCCATCCGAGGAAAGTCAGCGCGGATTCTCCTCTGCAGCTACGGAACTTGACCAAGCCGTGTCCGGCCTCCGCCGTGCCGGCCAGCAACAGTACCTCCCTCCCGGCCTCCTCACCCGCGCTTGGCTGCGCAGTCTCACCGGACCGCGCACCGGCTTCGAGAGCGCGCAGAGCGACCTGGACGAAGCCTGGGAAATCGCCGAGCGCGGGCCGATGCCGTTGTTCCAGGCCGACATCCATCTGTACCGCGCGCGACTCTTCTTTCGCGAAGCGAAGTACCCATGGCAATCGCCGCAGCACGACCTCGCCGAGGCGCGTCGCCTGATTTTCAAACACGGCTACCTGCGCCGGAAGGAGGAGCTCGAAGACGCGGAAGAGCTCATTCTCGGAACACGCCGATGAGCAGCAGGCGCGGGCCGGTCTTGTGGTAATGAATGCGCATGCGCACCAGCCGCTTTCTCGCCATCCTCGTCTGCCTCCACCTCGCGCATGCTTCGCTCGCCGAGCAACCCGCGAAGCGTCTCCTTACGGAGACGGACCTGTTCCGCTTCGTCTGGGTGGCCGACCCGCAGCTGTCGCCGGACGGGACGCGCGTCGCGTTCACCCGCGTGACGGTGAACGAGAAAGGTGACGGGTACGATACCGCGCTCTGGATCGTTGGATCGGATGGCAGCGCGCCGCCGGCGCGACTGACCGCGGGACCCCGCGACTCCCAGCCGCGCTGGTCGCCGGACGGGCGTCGCATCGCCTTTCTCCGCGCGCCGATGCGCGACGGCAAACCCGACCCGGCGCAGATTCACGTCCTCTCCCTCGGCGGCGGCGAGGCCTGGCAACTGACGAATGTCCCCGAGGGTGCGTCGGCCGCGGTCTGGTCGCCGGATGGCAAGCGCATCGCCCTGACCAGCAGCGCAAACGCAAAAGACCTCGACAAGCAGCGGCGGGAGCAGGCGAAGAAAAAGACCGCGCAGGACGTCGACGTGCCGCGCCAGGCCGAGACGGCGCCCAAGCCGCCCTCGAGCACGCCTGACGAGAGCGACCGCGAAAGTGACGTGCGCACGATCACCCGCGCCATCTATCGCTTCAACGGTCAGGGCTATCTCGACCCCGAGCACCGCTCGCACATCTGGGTTGCGGACGTGCCGGACTTTGCAGAGCGGCCGGTGTCGGCGCGGCAGCTCACTGACGGCAAGTATGAAGAAGACGATCCGATCTGGTCACCCGACGGCGCGCGGATCTTCTACACCTCGACGCGCATCGACGAGCCGTACTACGAGTTGCCGCAGAGCGACATCTACGCCGTACGGGCCGGCGGCGGCGAGCCGGAGAAGATCGCCGCGCTGCAGTTCGAGATCGGCCAGACGTCGCTCTCGCCCGACGGACGATTCCTGGCCTTTCAGGCCGAGGTCTCGCAGCCGGTGCGCTCATACAGCCAGCCGGATCTGTGGGTGCTCGAGCTCACAGCGGGCGCAAAGGCGAGGAATCTCACCGCCGATTTCGACTACGACGTCGGGGCCGGCGTCGGTGCGGACCAGCGCGCGCCGCGCGGCAATGCGGGCTCGCGCATCCTCTGGACGGACGACGGGAAATCGCTGCTGGTCGCGGTGGCGCGCGAGGGGCGTTCGAATCTGATGCGCTTCCCCGTCGCTGGCGGAGCGCCGTCAGAGGTGACGACCGGACGGCAAGCGGTGCTCTCGTACACGGCCGCGCGGGGCGGCTCGCCGCTCGCGCTGATCCTCTCCACGCCGGCCGTGATCGGTGATCTGTTCGTGCTCGACGGACGAAGCGCGCAGCCGCGGCGTCTCACGTCCTTTAACGATGCCCTCTTCGCGCAGCTCAACCTCACCATGCCGGAGGAGATCTGGTACACGAGCTTCGACGGCAAACGCATCCAGGCCTGGGTGCAGCGGCCGCCGGATTTCGATCCGTCGAAGAAATACCCGATGATCCTGAACATTCACGGCGGTCCGCACTCGGCCTACGGCTGGATCTTCAGCCACGAGTTTCAGTGGATGGCGGCGCGCGGCTATCTGGTGCTCTATCCGAATCCGCGCGGCTCCACGTCGTACGGCCAGGAGTTCGGGAACGTGATCCAGTACCGGTACCCGGGCGACGATCACAAAGACCTGATGGCCGGCGTGGACGAGGTGATCCGCCGCGGCTGGGCGGATCCGGAGCGCCTCGGCGTAACGGGCGGCTCGGGCGGCGGCCTGCTCACGAACTGGGCGGTCACGCAGACCGACCGCTTCCGCGCCGCCGTGTCGCAGCGCGACATCGCCGACTGGAGCGCGTTCTGGTACACGGCCGACTTCACTCTCTTTCATCCGACCTGGTTCCACAACGCGCCTTTCGAAGACCCGAAGGAGTTCGACGAGCGCTCGCCGCTGACCTACGTGAAGAACATCAAAACACCGCTGATGTTCATCCTCGGCGAGGCCGACTACCGCACCCCTCCCGGCGCCGGCGGCGAGATGCTCTTCCGCGCGCTCAAGTACCTCCACCGCCCGACGGCCATGGTGCGCTTCCCCGGCGAGTCGCACGAGCTCTCCAGGAGCGGCCAACCCTGGCACCGCGTCGAGCGCCTGCGCTCGATCATCGGCTGGATGGACAAGTACATCCTCGGCCGCGACGTCGCCCAATTCCGCGACGTGACGGGGCAGGATGTGGCGGTGGGAAAGAAGTGACCCGCCCCAGGCGCGGGTCGGACATCGGTGCGGAGATCGACGCCCTCTTCCAGCTTTCTCTCGCCGAGTTCACCGGAGCTCGCAATGCACTCGCGAAGCGTCTGAAAAACCAGGGGCTGGCGCTCGACGCGGAGCGCGTGAAAGCGCTCGCCAAGCCGGCCGCGCCGGCGTGGGCGGTGAATCAGCTCTACTGGCAGGAGCCGAAGGCGATCGAGCGGCTGCTCGCTCTCGGCGAACGTCTTCGCAAGGCACAGACCGGACAGCTCAAGAACGCCGACCTGCGCGCGCTCATCGAAGAGAAAAAGCAGATGACGACGGCCTTGCTGACCAAAGCCTCGGCGATTCTCGAGGAGGCCGGACATGCCGCGTCGGCCGATGCGATGCGTCGCGTGTCGGCCACGCTGGAATCGCTGGCGGCGTGGGGCGACATGGAAGGCGTCCCCAGGGCCGGCCGCCTCACCGCCGATCTCGACCCGCCGGGATTCGACACGCTTGCCGTACTGATGGGCGGAAAAAAACTCCAGGCGGAGAAGGTGCTCCTCTTCCGTGCTCCGAAACCGGCCGAAGATCCGGCGGCGATGCGCGCCCGCCTGCACGAAGCCGTGCAGGCCGCGGAAAAGGCGCTGCGCGAGGCGCATCGCGATGCCGAGCGCGCGGGATCGGCGCTCGCGAAAGCCAACGCGCGCGTCGCGGCGGTGGAAAAGCAGAAACAGGAGATCGAGGCGCGCTACGCCGAGGCGAAAGAAGCAGTGCGGCTGGCCTCGAGTGAAGCAAAGAAGACCGCGCAAGCGGTCGCCGCCGCCGAACGGTCGCTTGCGAAAGCGAAGGGAACGCTCGAAACGTAAGCTCCGCCCGCCATCGGCCAGCGTCGTGGCGCCGCTCCGTATAATGACAGACGAGTAACGATGTCCATACCTTACCGGGATCAGATGCCAACGCTGAACCTGTACGGGCCGGAATTTCAAGCCGACCCACACGGGGCTCTGCGCCTGGCCCGCGAACAGAACTGGTGCGCCAGCACGCCGATCGGCATCGCGGTATTGCGTCACCAGGAAGTGCAGGCGTTGCTGAACCATCGGCAGTTTCGCACGCCCGGCGCCGACCTGCTGGCGATGCAGGGTTTTGGTGAGGGCGCAATGGCCGGCGCGATGCGCTCGTTTCTGCTCAACACCGAGGGCGCCGACCACGATCGGGTGCGTCGCCTGGTCACCCGTGCCTTTACCACGCGCTCGGTTGACGCCTTCCGCCCGCGCATGCGCGCGATTGCTCATGAGTTGCTGGAGGCCCAGGCCGGGCGTGTCGAATTTGACTTCATGGCCGATTTCGCGGACCGCTACGCCTGGCAGATCCTCTGCGAGTTCGTCGGCATCCCGGCGGGTGCCCTGATGGAGATCCAGAGATGGAACGCGGACATCGGACTGATGTTCGGGTTGAGCGTGGCCGAACATGCGCCCCGCATTGAGGCTGCGCTGACCGGCCTCTATGCTTTTATCGACGAGCTCGCCGCTCAACTGCGCCAGTCGCCCGGTGAAAATCTGCTCAGCGCCCTCGTCAGCGTCGAGGATGCGGGCGATCTGCTGACCAAAGACGAGCTGCGCGCGATGGCGATCACGCTGATGTCCGCCGGCAGTAGCACCGTCACGAATCAGCTTGGCAATGCGATTGTGACCTTGAGCCAACACCCCGATCAGTGGCGCCGGCTGGCCGCTGAGCGGGACCTGGTGACCCAGGCGGTCGAGGAGCTGATCAGGTTCAGCCCTTCGGTCATCCTGGGCGTGCCGCGCATCGCCAGCGATGATCTGAGTTGGAATGGTCTGGAAGTTCAACGCGGCGCGTGCTTCCTGCCGGTCGTCGGATCGGCCAACCGCGACGCCGCCGTCTTTGAGCAGGCCGATCGCTTTGACATCACCCGCAAGGTGGAACGCGGCCAGCCCGGCCACCTGGCCTTCGGCGGGGGCATCCACTACTGTCTGGGCGCGGCACTGGCACGAGCCGAACTGCAGGAAGCACTACCAATCCTGGCCGAGCGCCTGACCACGCTGGAACTGGCCGGTCCCGGAGAATGGCTCCCGCCCACTGAGGCAGTCTATGGCCCGATCAAACTTCCGCTCCGGCCGCCGTTGCATCTCCCGCATTGACCCGCAAGCCCAACCGCTTTAACGTGATCCGCACTTCCGGATGAACGTCCGCTTTCGTGTCGTGTTCCTGGTGCTGGCGCTGTTGGGGGCGGATCGACTCGCCGCGCTTTCTGCTGACCGGGCAATCAATCAATACGTGCGCCGCGCGTGGACGGTCGAACAGGGCTTGCCGCACGGCACCGTGCGCGGACTCGCGCAGACGCGCGACGGTTATCTCTGGCTGGCCACGTACGAAGGGCTCGTGCGTTTCAACGGCGAAGAGTTCCGCGTCTTCGATCACACCACCTCGCCGGAGATGCTCAGCATCGCCATCCGCATGCTGGCGCTGGATGGGAAAGACACGCTCTGGCTCGGCACCAACGCCGGGTTGATGCGCTATCGCGGCGGGAAGTTCGAAACGATCGCCATCCCCGGCGGCGCCGACAGCGTCGGCGGGCTCGCGATCGCCGCCGACGGAACGGTGTGGGTCGGGACATCCCGAGGAAAGCTCATTCGCGTGAATGGCAACCGCGCCGAGGAAATGTCGCTCGGCCTGCCGGTCACTCCCATCACCGCGCTCGCCGCCGCGGGCGACGACATCTGGATCGGCACGTCCGCGGGACTGAGCCGCTACCGGCGCGCGACCCGGACCGCCACGCGCGTCGACGGGCTCTCCAGCAATCACATCATCACGCTGGTGCCGGACGGAGCCGACTCGCTCCTGGTCGGCACCGCGACGGGACTCGAGCACATCACCGGCAGAGGCATCGAGCGCATCCGAGGACTTCCCGCCGATCAGGTGACCGCGCTGCACCGCGACCGCGACCGCAATCTCTGGATCGGCACGTACAGCAACGGCGTCTACCGGATGAGCGGCAACGCCGTAGCCTCGTACGGAATCGACGACGGCCTGCTGAATCCGACCGTGCGCGCGATCTCCGAGGACGACGAAGGCGACATCTGGATCGGCTCCAACGGCGGGCTCGAACAGTTCCGCGCCGGCACGTTCATCAGCTGGGACCGGCGTCACGGACTCGAAGACGACTTCGTGCGAACGATCTTCGAAGATCGCGCCGGCGACCGATGGGTCGGTTCGGCGAATGGACTCTATCGCTGGAACGGCACGGCGTGGACGAGGGAAAGCAGCGGCGGCGCGCCAGGCGTCCTGTCGATGGAACAAAGCCGCGACGGCACGCGCTGGCTCGGCACGTCGAACGGTCTCTATCGCATCGCCGGAGGGAAGGCCAGCCTGCTCACCGTCGCCGACGGCCTCTCCAACAACGGCATCCGCGACATTCACGAGGATCGCAAGGGCGACGTCTGGGCCGCGACCGATTTCAGCGTCAGCCGCATCCGCCGCGACGGCAGCATCGAGAGCTTCGCCGGACGTCCCGGTATCGGCGCCGGCTACGCGCTGGCGATCGCCGAGAGCGGCGACGGGCGGCTCTGGTTCGCGACCGGACTCGGGCTCGCGGAGTTCGACGGCACCAATTTCAAACTGCATGCGGCGCCGAGGGAGCTGCCGTCGAATCGTCTCTTCGGAGTCGAAGCCGATGCCGATCATCCCGGAACGGTGTGGGTGATCACCGATGGCGACGGCCTGATCCGCTTCCGCGACGGCAAGGCCTCGGTCATCACCACGCGCGACGGTCTGGCTACGGACAAGATCGTGTCACTCGTCGACGATCGCGACGGGCGGCTGTGGTTCGGCACGATGCGCGGCATCTTCGCGGCATCGAAGCGCGAGCTGAACGCCATCGCCGACCGCACCGGCGCCCACGTGCTCTCGCGGTTCTTCGACGAGAACGACGGCCTCGGGAGCCGCCAGTGCAACGGCGCCTCGTCGCCCTCGGCGCTGCGCACGCGCGACGGCAGGATCTGGTTCGCCACGGCGAAAGGCGTGGCGATGCTCGCCGGCGGACGCACCTCCGCACCGCCGCTGTTGCGCGCGCCGATCATCGAGCGCATCGACATCAACGGCAAACCGGCCGCGCTCAACGCCCTTTCTTCGATCCCTCCCGGCGTCGAGCGCATCGAGTTCGAGTTCACCGGCGCGACGTTCGTCACGCCGGAGCGCATGCACTTCCGCTACCGCCTCGACGGCTACGACAACGCCTGGATCGACGTCGGCACGAAGCGCGTCGCGTCCTACACCAATCTGCCGGCAGGCGAGTACCGCTTCATCCTCGAGTCCTCGCGCGACGGCGTGCGCTGGCGCGGCACGGTCGTGCCGTTCCGCCTGCGGCCGCATTTCTACAGGACCACCTGGTTCCTGGCGCTGGCCGCGCTCATCGGCGTCGCGCTGCTGCTGGCCGCGCACAACATGCGCCTCCATTTCAGCCGCGAGCGCGCGCGCCTGCTTCAGACGCTGGTCGAAGAGCGCACGCACCAGATCTCCGAGGAGAAAGAGCGCACCGAGCGCGCGCTGCGCGAGGCCGAGGCGGCGAAGATCGAAGCCGAGGCCGCGCGGCGCGAGGCGGAGCGGCACGAGAAGCTCGTCGAGAACGCGCTGCAGCGCGCGGAGTCGGCCAGCCATGCCAAGAGCATCTTCCTCGCGAACACCAGCCACGAATTGCGCACGCCGCTCAACGCCATCATCGGCTTCTCCGAGCTGCTCATCGAAAACACCTCGCACCGCATCGAGCCGCGCCACGTGCGTTTTCTCCAGAACATCCTCTCCTCGGGCGAGTACCTGCTCGGGCACATCAACAACATCCTCGACCTCTCCAAGATCGAGGCGGGCCGGAGCCACCTGCAGCCGGAGACGATCATCCTGTACCACATCGTCAACGAGATCTCCGCGGTCATGAAAGGCGTCGCCACGCTGCGCGAGATCTCCATCGACGTCGACCTGCCCGACGATCTGCCGCCCATCGAGGCCGACCCGACGCACGTCAAGCAGATCCTCTACAACCTCGTCTCCAACGCCGTGAAGTTCTCGCCCGACAAGTCGACGGTCACCGTCGCCTCGCGCTATCTCCCGTCGCACGGCGGGCCGATGGGGTCGATCGAGATCCGCGTGATCGATCAGGGCGTGGGCATCGATCCGAAGGACCACGAGCTGATCTTCGAGGAGTTCGGCCAGGCGCACGGCGCGAGCGGCGAGCGCCCGCAGGGGACGGGACTCGGTCTCGCTCTCGTGAAGCGCTTCGTGGAGATGCATAACGGTACCATTCGCGTGGAGAGCGAGCTCGGCCTCGGCAGTACGTTCATCGTGATCCTGCCGCGCAAATACCAGCGGGTGAATACCGCAGAACAAACACCGCGCAGAGACGCGGTGGGACGGATGTGAAGATGCTTCTGGACAAACAACAGGGACTGGCCAAAGACGCGCGGGAGCTGCACGCCGGCTGGGTGCAAACGCTCGGCGCGGGACGGATCTCGCTCAACATGGCCGAGCGCGTGAAACAACAAACCGACACGCGCGCCGCGGAGCTGACCGACTCGCTCGCGCGCGGTGCGATCACCGTCGAGCAGCACAACGATCAGCGTTTCGTCATGGTCATGGCCATGCGGCGGCTGATCGACGGCGGCGCCGACGACCTCGCGGCGCGGATGATCTCGCGGCAGATGCACGACCTCTACGCCGACAATCCGCCGCTCCCGAATCCGAAGTACCGCTTCTCTTACGACTGGGTCTCGCCGCACACGAAGGAGTGGGCGAAGGATCTCCAGGAATTCAAGGGCAAGCCCAACGTCCACGCCCTCGAGATCGGCTGCTTCGAAGGACAATCGGCGTGCTGGTTTCTCGACAACATCCTCACCGATCCCACCAGCCGGCTGATTTGCGTCGATCCCTTCGCCGTGCCGATGGCGACCATCCTCCTGAAATTCTTCGAGGCGCGCTTCGACCAGAACATCGCCGCCTCCGGCGCGGCCGACCGCGTGACGAAGCTCATCGGGCAGTCGCAGGTGGTCGTGCGGACGCTGCAGCATTCGCAGTTCGACTTCATCTACGTCGACGGCTCGCACAAAGTCGGCGACGTGCTGCAGGACGCGGTGCTGGCGTGGACCGTTCTCCGGCCCGGCGGCATCGTGATGTTCGACGACTACGCGCTCGTCGACGACGTTTCGGAAGGACTTATGGCTCGCGCGCCCGGCCGCGCGCTGGATGCCTTCATGAGCATTCTTGGCGGTAGCGCTACGCTCGTGCGCCGCGATTGGCAATTAGTATTGCGAAAGATGTAGCCGTTTACATATGATCCGTCTCCTCTCGCTTGGTCAGCGATCCGCTCCCGGTCGTTTCCCAAAACTGAAACTTCGCATGCACAGGATGAAGGCCCTGCCTGTCCGGAGGCTGTCCGGCGTGCTCTCGCTCGTTGCGGGTGAGTTGCGCGACCGGTTCGGTCTCACGAGGCTCGCCATCGGAGGCTCGAGCGCTCCGGCGCTGCTCGACCACCTCTTCGACGGCAGCGCGTTGCGTATGCGCGATCTCGATCTGATCGTCGTCGCCGACCGGCCGGTGGAACAGGAGCTGGTGCGGCGCATCGGCAGCGCGCTCGACGGCGAGCTGCTGCGCTTCCTTCCGCGCTACGTCTATCCGCGCATGCGCGCCCGCGACGACCGCGAGCTCTGGAACGCGGGCTGGGGCGTGATCTGGGATTCGGGCGGCACCGAAGTCGATCTCTCGATCTTTCACGACTCCGCGGCGCTCGCGCTGAACGGGCTGATGAACATCGATCGCATCCTGATTCCGTTCGGCGGCGACGTCTCTCTCAACGAGATCGCCGCGCGCATGCTCGTCGCCGGCTCCGCGGAGGTGTCGTTGCACTCGGGACTCTTCGAGGACCCTTGGGGCGGCTACGCATCGTGGGTGCACCGCTCGCCGGTGATCATCGCCTGGGACGCGGTCCACGCCGCGCCGATCGAATGCGCGATCCGCATCGTGCGCGCGAGCGCGAACAAGCTGCACCTCAGCCATCTGCATCCCGAGGTCGCCGACCCGCTTCGCGCGGCCCTCATCGTCGGACACGAGCGCGGGGATCGCTTCGTGCGCGTGCGCAATCTCGTGAAGCTGTTCCACGACGACCGCGCCGGCGTGGAGCTGGAGATGCTGCACGAGCTCGGCGCGTTCCTCAGCTGGCTCCCCGAGGTGGGGGAGGCGATCGAGAAGCTCGGGCATGGCGGATTGATCTCCGTGTTCGCGCAGGCGGACCGCGAGGGGCGGAAGGACATCCAGCATCACGTCGCGTTCGCCGAGGCCGGTGAACAGGGCGGCGATGAGCTGAGCGCGCTGCGCATTGAGGCGCTGCTGCTCAACATGCCGGCCTCCAAGCGCGAGCGCGTGCTCGAAGAGATCGCCGTCGCCGAGCCGATGTTCGCGGCGCTCGTTCGCAGTCAACTCCCGCGCGTCGCGCGCCGCGTTCCCCGGGCCAAGACGGTCAGCGCTCCGCGTCCGGCCAGACAACGCGTCCTGCGCGCATGATCGCCGGCTCGCGCTGGCCGCTGCGCGTTCTCTTCCTCACCGTCTTCATCGATCTGATGGGCTTCGGCGTGGTCGTGCCGATCCTGGCTTTCGTCTCGAAGGAGTACGGCGCGAGCGGCATGACCCTCGGCCTGATCCTCGGCAGTTTCTCGTTGATGCAGTTTCTCTTCTCGCCGTTGTGGGGACGCCTGTCCGACCGCATCGGCCGCCGGCCGGTGCTGATGATCAGCCTCTTCGGCAACGTCCTCGGCTTCTCCTGCTTCGCGCTGGCGTCGAACGTGTGGATGCTCTTCGCGACGCGCATCATCTCCGGCATCGCCTCGGCGAGCATCCCCGCGGCCCAGGCGTACATCGCCGACACCGCGGACGAGAGCAATCGCGCGAAGGAAATGGGCCGCATCAGCATGGCCTTCGGTCTCGGCCTCGTGCTCGGCCCGCCGCTCGGCGGACTGCTGTCAGCCTTCGGCGCCGATCTGCATCTCCGTCCGAACGTGCTTCCCGGCGTCGCGGCGGCGACTCTCTCGTCGATCGCGCTGCTGATGGCGATCTTCGCGTTGCCGGAGTCGTTATCTGCGACGTCCGCTCAACACGGGAAGGGTTGGTCGATCTTCGACAACGAGAGCTGGCGGATTCTCTTCGGCGACCGCGCGCTGCGTCTCGGCGGGCTGGCGGTTGCCGTGTTGATGTGCGCACTCGCCTCGCTCGCGCCGATTCTCGTGCTGGTCGGCCGCGACCGCTACGCGCTGACCGCGCGCGAAGTCGGCTACCTGATGGGACTCATGGGCGTGGTCGTCGTCGCGCTGCAACTCGGCCTGCTCCATCGTCTCGTCGCGAAGTTCGGAGACATCGGCACCGCTCTCATCGGCGCGGCATCCCTGGTCGCCGGCCTGCTGCTCGTGCCGTTGACGCTCATCCAGCTGCTCATTGTCGCGGTCTGCCTGATGGGCCTCGCGCAGGGCCTCTGCCATCCTTCCTTGAGCGCGTTCATCAGCAAAGTCGCGCCCCCCGCCCACCGCGGCGGCATCCTCGGCGTCTCGAGCTCGATGACCGCGCTCGCCCGCGTGATCGGCCCCGCCCTTGTCGGCTTCGCCTACGACGTGTTCCGGACGCCTGGTGCGATCGGCTCGCAGGTGCTGGTCGTGCTCGTCGGCATCGCGCTCCTGCTGCGGATCGCGGCTGGCCCGGTGGCGCCAGCGACGTGACGCTGCTCACGGCCGGACCAGTTCCGCAGCGTTACGTTGCTGGCGACAACCCCGATCCTCACCGCAGGCCCCAATATTTTGCTGCTCATTCGAAGGAGGTTCCTCCGCGTATGCGTCGTTTTCTCTCTCTTCTGGGTCTCCTGTCTCTTCTGTCGCTACCCGCGTACTCGAGCACGATCGCTGTCAACGGATTCACCGATGCGCTCAGCAATGGCGACGGCGTCTGCACCATTCGTGAAGCGGTTCTCAACGCGAACTTCAACAACGGCGCATGGACGAATTGCGCAGCCGGATCGGGCCATGACGTCATCAATCTTCCCGCCGGCACGATCACCTTCTCGATCGCCGGCACGCAGGAAGACGCCGGCCTCCTCGCCGATCTCGACGTGTGGGACAGCCTGACCGTCAATGGCAACGCCGCCGGCACGACGATCGACATCAATGGGAAGGAGCGCGCGTTCGACTTCAACCCGGCCACGTTCGAGAGTCCCGGGACCGGCGCCCCGATCACGGTGTTCCTCAACGACCTCTACATCACGAACGGCTTCGTCTTCGGAGGCGACGGCGGAGGAATGCAGGTCAACGCGAATGCCACCGTCACCGCCACCAACATCACCATCTCGAACTGCGAGACGAACAACGACGGCGGCGGGGTCATGAACAACGGCACTCTGACGATGATCAACTGCACGGTCACCGGCAACGTGTGCCCATGGCTCGGCGGCGGCATCGCCAATAACAGTGTTCTCACGTTGAAGAGCTGCACGATCACGAAGAACTCGCAGTACGGTGCCGGCCCGCCGCACGCGCAAGGCGTGCGCGCCTCGGGTCCGACGACGATCCAGAACACGATCATCGCCGGGAACGGCACGGGGGCCCCGGATTTCGAGCCGGAGTACGAGGGCACGCTGACGTCGCTCGGCCACAACGTGATCGGCCCGAACGGCGTCCCGCCGCACGTCCCGGCGACGGGCGATCAGGTGGACATCACCCCCGCGCAGCTGAATCTCGCGCCGCTCGCCTACAACGGCGGGCCGGTGCCGACCCACGCGCTCAACGCCGGAAGCGTCGCCATCGATCAAGGCAACAGCGACGGCCTGACGACCGATGAACGCGGGTCCGTGCGCCCCTGCGACGATCCGTTGATCGCGAACGCTGCCGGCGGCGACGGCGCCGACGTCGGTGCCTTCGAGATCCTCGGCACGTGCTCCGCACCGAACGATCCTCCGGTGGCAGTTGCCGACTCGTACAACATGGATCAGGACACGACGCTGAACGCCGGCGCACCGGGCGTTCTCGGCAACGACTCCGATCCGAACGGCGACTCGCTCACGGCGACGCTGGTCAGCGACGTCTCGAACGGAACGCTGGTCCTCAACGCCGATGGCTCCTTCTCCTACACGCCCGATCCGGGATTCATCGGCGACGACACGTTCACGTACAAGGCGTCCGACGGGACGGACGACTCGAACACGGTGACCGTGACGATCCACGTTGCCGATACGCAGGGACCGGAGATCACGATCTCGCTCGCGCAAGACCTGCTCTGGCCGCCGAATCACAACCTGATCGATGTCGGACTCTCCTATTCGACGAGTGACAACGGCGGCGGCACGGTGACGTCGAGCGTTGCCGTCTACAGCGATGAAGACGATCTGACACCGGAGACCGGCGATCAGTCACCCGACGCGAAGGACGCTTTGCGTCTGCGCGCCGAACGGAGTGCAACCGGCGACGGCCGCGTCTACCTCATCGTCATCACCGCGACCGATGTGTCGTCGAACACCAGTCATGCCTGCGCGACCGTGGTCGTGCCGAAGAGCATGTCGGCCGCAGACGTGAACGCCGTGAACGCGCAAGCCGCTGCAGCCGCTTCGCAGTGCGGCACCATTCCCGCGGGCTACTTCGTCGTCGGCGATGGTCCGGTCGCGGGCCCGAAGCAGTAGCTTTCACAAATCGTCACGCGGGGGGCCGAAACGGCCCCCCGCGCTTCTTACGATCTGGTCGGGCACGCAACCTCGCGTCCGCGGCATGCGACCGGCGCGTCCGCGGTATGCCATCTCGGCCGGAACCCGCGACCTCCGGCGTTCCAACCCGATCAGGCACGAGTAACTTCCCCTGCTGATCGACGAACGGCGCTACTCTGGCCGAGCCGGTGATAAGCTGGATTCGATGAAGGTTATCACCTACGAGGCAATCGTCGAGCGTGGCGAAGTCAAACTGACGGAAACCGTGAGACTTCCGGAGCACGCAAAGGTATACGTCGTCGTCCCGGGCGTCGAAGATCTGCCGCCTTCCAGGATTCAAACTCCTCGGCTTCTGCGACCCGAACAGGTATCCGATTTCGCAATGGAGATCCTGGAAGGCGAAGATGCCACCGTACGATGATCGTCTCTTTGCGCCGCCAGCGGCGGTTCTGAACGCGCGCCTCCGCAATCCGCAAAACGGCGCGATCATTCCGGATGTATTGCTCCTGATCGATACGGGCGCTGATGTGACGCTGCTTCCGCTCGGCGCAGTGAACGCGGCGGGGATCGAGCAGACCGGCGCGTCGTACGAGTTGCTGGCGTTCGACGGCAGATCGAGCGCCGTTGGCGCGGTCCGCGCTGATTTGTTGATGCTTGGCCGCACGTTTCGCGGTCAGTTTCTCGTGATCGATCAACAAGTCGGCATCCTGGGCCGCAACATTCTCAATACTCTCGCTCTCCTGCTGGATGGGCCACAGCAGACGTGGAGCGAGCACAAAGACGATCGAGCGGAACCGCGCTGACGGACTAGGCCCATTCGGTATCGGCTAACCCGCATTTCTCAGCCGCTAGCTCTCGTCAGGGAGCGGGCGGCACCGTTCCACTGATGCATCATGAGATGCACCTGCGCCACGCCTCACACCCTCGCCACGCTGGGTTGCTCCCCTCCGGCTCACTGACATGTCAGCGGTTCCGTGACAGGAATTAGCACCTCGTCGTGCGGATAGGCACTCAGGTTCACCTCGTAGCTTTGGCGTACATTCAACGGCTCCGCCGTCACCCTTGGCGGCATGCGAATTCTGATGAATTCCCCTGCGTGTTGTACACATAGAACCGTAGCGAGTTCGAGGCGCCAGGGTCGAGTTTCTATCAAGCCAGCAGGCGATCGACGCCCTGACGCTGGAAGAGAAGACGATCATCAAGCTCCGCTACGGCGTCCTCCAGGATGACAAGCTGACCCTCCGCGACATCGCCGAGATCCTCGGCCTCTCCCCCAAGTGCGTCCGCCAGATCGAGTCGCGCGCCGAGGCAAAATGCCGGCGCAGCGTGCGCCTGGAACGGTCGTTCGCCGCTTAGCAGCCGTTCAGAAAGTCCGAGTAAGTGATCGCCGTTGCTGAATACCCGCCGTTCTGCGACTCGGCCATCGACTTTGCGCTTGCCTCGTCGGCGGCAATGATGGCCATCGTGAAGCAACGCAGAACGGTGCTGGAACTGTTCGTCATGCGGAAGTAAAAGACCTGACCGGAGGGAGCCGGAGCGCGATAAAGCTGAACAACAACGCTTTTCGCCTCCGAGCCCGTCGAGCTACTCTTCGCCGTTAATGTGTACTTCGTCATCGTGGAGCGAGTCGGGGTCACCGTCATCGATCCTGAAATCGCGAGTTTCGATGCATTCATCAGGACTTCGGCGTAATTGAAGCCGTCTCGCCCCTGCATGCTGACATCGCACGGCTGCGCGCAGTTCGCGACCGACCACGTGAGAGTCGCCGATTCGCCGAAGTTGATGTAACCGTTGTTGGGCGACGCGGTGAACGTCACTTTCGTTGGGGGAGGTGCTGGTTGAGCGGGCGGCGGCAGAAACTTGTGAATGCTTCCGTCATCGGTCGAGTAAACGATGTTCGTGGCGTCGTAGGAATCAACCGCGACGTCATGCAGACCAGAGATGCCGTCCTTGAATGCCGTGGAAATGATCCCGCCAGAGTCAAGAGCGTAGCGCGCGAGGCTGCCATTGCTCGTGCCGATCACGAGCACCTTCCGGTTAATCGCGACGCTCCGCGAATTCCGCGGAAGGATGTTTACCACGACTTCGCGGCGGCCTCGCTTGGGATGGTAAAGCAGCTGAACGAGTCGCCCTCCCGCGGTGAGCGCTGCGAGGCAGCGATCATTCGTATCACGCATGAACGTTCCGGCGATGGCGATGAGATTGTCGTAGTGCGCTAGCAGGCCCTGGCCCTTTCCCTTCGTTGGACTGTAGAAAATCTCGTAAACGTCGCCATTCCTCGTCGCCGCGAGGACGACGCGATATCTGTCATCGCGATTGTAGAAACCGGCCACCGACATCACGCCGCCCAGATTCGTGAGAACGCTTTCGCCGCGACCTTTTGTCGGGTGGTAGAACATCTCGCGAATGTTGCCGTCCGCGGTAGCGATGATTGCCACTCGGAAATGATCGTCCTCGTTGTAGAACCCACTGATGGCGACGATGTTGTCGTAGTGACCGATGACGCTGTCGCCGTGACGCGCTGGAAGCGCCGCCGTGGTTGGATTGGTGTAGTAGATCTCGTGCACGTCGCCGTCCCTCGCCGCGACGAGCACGACGCGCTGTTGATCGTCGATGTTGTATGAGGCGGCGATGCTCGTAATGCCACCGTAATTCGCGAGCGTGTCGGAAGTTTGCGCAAGAAGCGTTGTGGCGAGAAACAGCCAAGCCACGCTGATCCAGAATCGAACGCGCATGTGGAAACCGATCGGGTCACAGAATAAGGCCCAATTGCGCACTGTGCCAGATCAAGGAATGGAATGTACGCCCTCACGCTAAACTACGCGCGCGCATGCCCGACCCTGCCAACCCACCCATGGGCCGCCTCGACGCGTTCGATGTCGCGGCGAAGAAGCTGACGCACATCGCGCAGCACGGGAAGACGCCCGCTCACTTGCTCGCCATCGTGAAGATGATGGCCGATAGGAGCGTTGCACCGGTGAACCGGCATTACTTCAACATCGAGCCTGAGTTGATGCAGGAACTCGTGCTCGGTTGGAAGTGCCCGGATGTGCGTATCCCGCCGCTCGCAGCGGCAGACCTTTTCGGCGTGGAGCAGACGCCGATCTGCAGCGCGCCGCTAGTTCTCGTCAGTTAGCGCGCGCGTCGCTTCGCGCACGCATCACAGCGCCATGCATCCCCGTCACGCCTCACACCTTCGCCATGCTCGCGTCGTTCCTGCGCACTCGCTTTTAAGCACGCTCGCGGCTCGCTTTGTCCGTGGAACATTCGCGCGAAAGCCCGCAACATTGCAGCTTTTTGGTCGCGGGTCGGCGGCGATTTTCGCTCGCCAAATTCGCGACCTTGCGAGTCACTTTGCGAGTTTACATTTTCCAAATCGGGCTGCTGAAAACACGAAAGCCGCCGAAGTAGCGGCTGGTGAGTGCTTTAGATTGGCGGGGCCGACGGGACTCGAACCCGCGACCTCCGGCGTGACAGGCCGGAGGTCTAATGGGGTCTAATGAACCGGCGTTCCATTCACAAGTGCATGGAGCCGCGCGTAACTCTGCAGTGGCTCTGCACCCGCCCCACCGTGGCCGGCGCGGGCATGGCAAACCAGGTGTTGTCGCCCTGATCGCGGCGCGCGGCCATGATTGCCTGCTTGATCGCGAAGAAGGCCGACGTCGACAGCACGAGCGGCGGTTCGCCGATGCCGCGGGACGACATCACCGCGGAATTGGTCTGGTTTGGGTCGCCGCCCTTGTCGAGCGTCACGCGCAGGTCGACCGGGATCGACTTCGAGCACGGCGGCTTGTACTCCCACGTGCCGTTTGAATAGAGCCGGCCGTCGGGCTCGTACATCATCTGCTCGGTCGTCATCAGGCCGAGTCCCTGCACGAACGCGCCTTCCACCTGGCCGACGTCGAGGCAGGGATTGAGGCTGTGGCCGATGTCGATGAGGACGTCGGAGCGGAGCACGGTCGTCTCGCCGGTGAGCACGTCGATCTCGACCTCGCTCGCCGCCGCGGCGTAGACGAAGTAGAGGAACGCGCGTCCGTATTGGTTCGTCCCTTCCACGTCGCCGATGAACGGCGTCTTGTACAGCACCTCGGCGGCGAGGTTCACGCGCGCCGCGTACGCGCCGCCGACGATCGACGGCCAGAGTTTCTTCCAGTCCTTCTTCCAGTTCTTGACGTTGTTCTCCCTGCAATACTTCTCGAGGCGCGCGCGCAGCTCGAGACAGGCATCGCGCACGGCGCCGCCGAACAGGTCCGATCCCGACGACGCCGCGGTCGGCGTCGCGTTCGGCATCGTGTCGGTCGACGTCTGGGCCACGCGGATGATGCTCATGTCGATGCCGAGGGTCTCCGCGGCGATCTGCATCATCTTCGTGTCGATGCCCTGGCCCGACTCCGCGCCGCCGTGCTGCAGCATCACGCTGCCGTCGGCCGCGTACGCGGCGACATACGCGACGCCCTGATCGAGGAGACGCGGCTGATAGCCGACGCCGTACTTGAGCGGGATCATCGTCAGCCCGCGCTTGCGCCAGCGGTTTTTCGCGTTGTACTTGTCGACCGCGTCGCGGCGCTTGTTGAAGTCGGACGACTTCATCAGCCGCTTCCAGAGATCGCGGATGTTGCACTGATCGAGCTTCTGCGCGTACGGCGTGGTCTGGTACGAGCGCCGCGATCCATCCTGGTACATGTTCTTCCAGCGCACGTCCTCGGCGCGCATGCCGCACGCGTGCGCGATCTTCTCGATCGCCTCCTCGCAGATCAGCGTCGCCTGCACCACGCCGAAGCTCCGGAACGCCGTGTTGCTGGCGTTGTTCGTGCGCGTCACGTCGCCGCGGCTGTGCCACGTCGGCACGAAGTACGCGCCGTCGGAGTGCTGCTGCGAGAGATCCATCACCGGGAAGCTGAGGTCGTACGTCGAGCCGCCGTTGGAGTAGATCCGGACCTTGTAGCCCTTGATCTCGCCCTTCTTCGTGAACGTCGCGTGGAAGTGCCCCTGGTACGGATGGCGCTTGCCGGTGACGTCCATATCGGTGTTGCGGTCGAGGAGCAGCCGCACCGGCCGGTTGAGGATCCACGCCGCGATCGCCGGCGCCGGATCGATCACCTGCGGGCGCGCCTGCTTGCCGCCGAAGCCGCCGCCGAGCGGGCGCTGAAAGACAGTGACGGCGCTGTTCTCGATGTTCAGCAACTGCGCGACTGACGCCTGCACCGACGATCCCTGCTGCGTGCCCGCGTAGATCGTCATCGTCCCCTGCGCGTCGGGCAGCGCGAGCGCGCCCTGCGTCTCCATGTAGAAGTGCTCCTGGGCCTCGTTCCCCATCACTCCTTCGATGACTTCGCATCCCTTCATCGGCTTCGTCGGATCCAGCAGCCACTTCTCGTCGCTGCCCTTGCGCGTGATGTCGGGGATGTGCACGTTGTTCGGCGGCTGCTGCGCGAAGAAGTCCTTGCGCGCGACCGCCTCGTCGATCGTGAGCACCGGCTTCGTGGGCGCGAAGTCGATCATCTCGGACTGGATCAGGTAGGCGGCGCGCTGCGCGGTCCAGCGGTCCTTCGCCACCACGAGGCCGATCGGCTGGCCCCAGCAGATGATCTGCTGATTGAGCGCGAAGACGACGTCGTCTCCTCCGAGCCCGAGGTAGGGATTCTTCTTGTTCGGGACGTCGTCGGCGGTGATGTAGGCGACGACGCCGTCGTACTTCGCCTGCGCCGCCTTCAGCGCGGCCTTCGCGCCGTCCTTTCCTTTGTAGCGGAACGTGCCGCTGGCGATCTCGCTGATCACGAACGCCGAGTCGTAGCCGTGCGGCGGCAGCGGAATGTCCTGCGTGTACTTCTGCTCGCCCGAGGCCTGCACGAACGCGGTCGCCTTCAGGATCGGCTCACCGACCGGCCGCTCCTGGTGATAGACGCTCACCGTCTGCGTGCCGCCGGAGAGCGGCCGCACGTAGACCTCGCCGCCGGAGCGATTCTCCGGCTGCACTTCCTTCGGGAAGCGCTCGTTGGCGACGTGCAGGAAGAACTTGTAGAGCAGCGTCTCGGTGAGCGACTCGCGGTAGCCCTCGGGGAGGAAATTCGTGCCCGGCATCGGACGGATGACGGTCGCGACTTCGCCGGCGAGCACCTCCAGCGCCTTCTGCAGCGTCGCGTCGTTCCACTTCTCGCCGGTGATGGCCGCCTCGGTTTTCGACATCCGCGACGGCAGTTGCGCCAGTCCGCCGTAGAGGATCGTCGCGCTCAGCACCGTGCCTTTCTTGTCGAGGCGGACGAGGAAGCCGGCGTTCACGATCGCGTGCGCGTTCTGGTCGCGGTAGGCGATCTTGAACGTCTCGATCTCGTCGCCGGCCTGCGAGTACGGAATGTGGAACGACTTCGCGATCGCGTCGGCGGGGAGCACCGACACGGCGGGGAGATCGGCCATCGCGTAGGTCTGATCGCCTTCGCGCGAGGCGATGGTGATCGACGCGCCGAGGGTCTGCAGCACGAGGTAGACATCGGACGGGAACGGCGAGTCGGTCTCCGCCTGCGCGCGCGTCATCATCACGTTGCCGCCGATCGAGCCGATGTTGCGCACCTGCAGATTCGCGACGTCGAGCAGATGCCGGCGGAACGCCGCGAAGCCGCGTGTCTTATCCTTCGGCTTCTTCTCGATGACGCGCTGCAGCTCGTCGATCACGTTCTGCAGCGACTCCGCGGCGCCGGCCTCGATGCCTGCGCTCGACTCGCGGAACCCGAGGAGCTCCGGGATCGCGTGGATGTCGATGAGGATGTGCGGGTCGTCGACGTCGGCCTTGTAGATGCCGATCGACGTGTTGCCCACGACGAGCTTCACGTTGCGCGAGTTGCCGCCGTGCGTCGCCTTGATCTCCTGCGCCTCCGCGAGCGTCGCCGGGCGGAACCAGCGGTAGCCGCGGCCCGCGCTCTCCAGCGACGACATCTTCTCCGCGTACGCGATCAGCTCGCGCGGGAACTCCACCGACGGACGCGGTCCAGGCAGATGCTGCTCGATCGGCACGTCGGCGAAGCAGCGATGGTTCGTCGAGTAGGTGTTGTGCTTCTTGAAGTCGACGGCGAAGCTTTTCATCCCCTCGAGGATCGGCCGGTAGCCGGTGCAGCGGCAGAGGTGGCCGTCGAAGAGATCCTCGATCTGCTGCTGCTCCGGCTTCGGATTGTTGCGCAGGAACGTGAACATGTTCATCACGAACCCCGGCGTGCAGTAACCGCACTGCGAGCCGTTGTTCGCCGCGATCCGGTATTGCACCGGGTCGAGTTTCTCGCGCGTGCTCCCGATCCCCTCGGTGGTCGTGATCATCGCGCCGTCGAGCGAGCAGAGCGGCCGGAGACAGGAGTTGATCGCCGTCTCGGCCACGCGCCGCTCCTTCGGCTCCCACCGCGAGAGCATCACCGTGCAGGCGCCGCAGCCTCCCTCGCCGCAGGACAGCTTCGTGCCGGTGTAGCCGATCGCGTCGCTGCGCAGCCAGTCGATGAGCAGCGTCGTCGGATCGGGATCCGGAATCTCGAAACGGTTGCCGTTGACGTAGAAAAGGATCGCATGAGAGATGGCCATACGTTCTCCTCGTGCCGTATCCTAACAGCGGGCCCAGCAATCGAAGGAGGAAGACTATGTCCGGTCAGGATTGGTCGATCATGATTACTCCCAATTCCACCGCGGGCGGCCCGGCCGAGTACACGCCCGACGTCATGGGCGCAAAGGCGGGCGATCCTCTGCAAACCGGGAACGCCGACATCGTTTCCTGGAACAACCGAACGCCGGACAGGCACCAGCCGTGGCCCCTCGGGCCGAACGGGCAGCCGCTGTCCGACCAGGAGGCGCACGCGCAGGGGCTGTTCCTGTCGGACGTCATTCCGCCGTGGCAGTCGTCCAGTCCGGGCTACGTCACGAACGCGCCGGCGACCGGAACCACGACCATCGACTACAGCTGCACCATCCACCCCGACGAGCGCGGCTCGATCATCGTCTGGTCTGAAGCCGCGATTGCAAAGGCACGGTCATGAAACGCAACGTTCTCTTTTGCCTCGCCGCGCTCGCCGTCGCTCACAGCCTCGCCGGGCAACCGGTCACGTGTCCCGCGCCGAGCACCGATTGGGTGCGCGTCCCGGAGCTTGTCCGCACGGACGGCCCGCCCGGCTCGCCGGGCAAGCTGAAAGGCACGATCATCATTTCGGCCGAACAGCAATGCATCGCCTTCCGCGTTCCGCCGTCGCATCAGACGCCGGCCAGCAAGTCCACGTGGGCGCCGCAATTCGTGCGCGTCATCCGCGGCGTGGACGCGGTTCCGGCCGCGCCGGCCGTGCCGCCGAACAGCTATCCGTATCCGCTGCCCGGTCCGACGTTGCGCGCGCGCGTCGGCGATCTGGTCGAGCTCACGCTGCTCAATCACATCGATCCCGGCAAGTTCCCGTACTCCATCGACCAGGGCGAGAAAGATCCTCCCGGCTGCGACGAGACTTCCACGTATCCCAACTTCCCGGGAGTGCCGCCGCAGTACGTCGATACGTTTCCCGACTGCTTCCACGGCTCGAGCACGGTCAACATCCATTTCCACGGCACGCACGTGAGCCCGAACTCGACCGGCGACAACGTGTTCCTCGAGCTGCGCCCGTCTCCGAGAACGAAGGACGCGGCGGATGCGCCGACGATCACGCAGGCGACGGTGAGGGACGACTTCGAGAAGTTCTTCGGCGACTGCGAGCAGCGTCTGCTCCCGTCCACGCCGCTCGTTCAGTGGCCGTTCGTGTGGGCCGATCTGCCGTCGAATTACACGGCCATGCAGAAGAACGCGCTCATCGAGTACGACAAGAGCGCCGGCCAGAAACTGTGGCCCGTCGACGCCCGACAGATCGAAGAGGGCGACTGGGCGCAGTACTACATCGGCGCCTACCCGTACTGCTATCGCATTCCTCAGTACACGCAGACGACCTGGCCGCCGGCGGCCGCCTCGCCGGCGCATGCCGCACACAAGCCGGACCGCCAGTTGATGATGGGGCAGTCGCCCGGCACGCACTGGTATCACGCGCACAAGCACGGCTCCACGGCGATCAACGTCGCCAACGGCATGACCGGCGTGTTCATCATCGAGGGGCAGTATGACGACGATCTGAATGCTTTCTACGGCAAGGACTGGACGCGCAAACAGCCGGTCATCGTCATCAATCAGATCGGCGTGAGCCCGAACCTCGAGCGCGGCGGCGGAACGGTGAAGCCGACCGACAAGCCGGCCGGCCAGGACAAGGGCCCCGATTTTTCGGTCAACGGCCGCCTGACGCCGGTATTGAAGATGGCCCCGGGCGAAGTGCAGATGTGGCGCATCGCGAATACGTCCGGACGCGCCGGCGTGCACTTCTCCACGCCGCCCGCGGGCTTCCACTGGAAGCAGATAGCCCAGGACGGCGTGCAGTTCAACGACGCCAACTACCAGGCCAACAAGGACCAGTCGTTCCTGCTCGCTCCCGGAAACCGAGCCGACCTCCTGGTGATGGCTCCGGCGAAAGCCGGTACCACGCTGTACAACGTGATGGCCCGGAACGAGGTCGATCCGACCGACAACCTGCCGGAGAACATCCTCTTCTCCATCCAGGTGACCGGCACTCCCGCCGCCGGGAACAACACGAAGTTCATCACCACCGCGCCGGCGTTCCCGCCGTTCCTCGCGGACATCCCGGCGAGCGACGTCAAGATCCGCCGGGAGCTCGTGTTCGAAAGCCAATTTCCGACGCCGGCTGCTCCGGCGCCTTCGATCCACATGATCGACGGAAGGAAATTCAGCGGCGAAGTGGGCGAGGTGGTGCGCCTCAATACGATCGAGGAGTGGAAGATCGTCAACAAGACCTTCGGGCCGGCCATCTCCCATCCGTTCCACATCCACATCAACCCGTTCCAGGTGGTGGAGGTGTTCGCTCCGAACTCGCAGATCACCAATCCTGCCACCGGCCAGCCGGTGCAGCAGTACGTGTTCGACAGGAAGGCCCTGACCGTGCCCGGCCAGTGCTACCTCAATCCGTTCGCACCCGAGACCTGGAAGCCCTGCGACGCGCAGCAGCCGACCAATCCGCCGAACCGCATCTGGTGGGACGTGTTCCCGATCCCGTCAGGCATCAACGCCACCGATGTCGCCGGGAAACAGATCAACGACCTGGCCGGAAATCCGATCCAGGTGCCGGGGTACTTCAAGATGCGCAGCCGCTTCGTCGATTACACCGGCTACTACGTCCTGCACTGCCACATCCTGGCGCACGAGGACCGCGGCATGATGACGATCGTCGAGGTCGCGCCGCTGCGCTCCCCGTATTCGCATCACTGAGAGGTGTTGTTGATTACATCGAGAAAGAGATCGTAAAAGGCGCCGGCGTCCGCGTCGAGCATCACGTCGATCGCCGCGCCGTCCGGATCCTCCACGAGCTGGCCGGAGTGATCGGCCTCCTCGTCGAGCTCCTGCACGACGCGCAGCTTGAGCGTCTTTCCCGAGGCGAGAGCGGGATCGGTCAGCACCGCGGCCGCGAGCGGATCCCAGAAAAAGAAATCGCCGCTCTGCACGAACGGGATGTCGGCGGTGAGCGTCTGGTAGATGAACGCCGCCTGCGGCGTGGTGTGGCGCTGCTGGATGCGGTCGTAGAACGGCAGGTTCAGCGGCACGTGATCGGACGCGTCGAGCGGGATCAGCGTGACCGGCACGCCGGAGTCGAACATGTACTGGCCGCCGAGGGGATCGAGGAAGAAGTTCCACTCCGCGACCTGGTTCGTGTAGTCGGGATCGACGACGGCGACGTTGCCGGGCACGAACACCGCGCCGCCCATCATCACGATGCGCTCGATCTTCGGCGCGACCTCGGGATACGCATGCAGGAGCGTGCCGAGGTTCGTGCCGCCGCCGATGGCCAGGATGGTCATCGGAGTGGGGGAGGCGGTGAGCGTCGCGCGGAGGAAATCGACCGCGCTCGCCTTCACCGGCGAATTCGGATTCGTCGGCAGCGGGACGTTGTAGACCGCGTCGATCGGGCCGCGGATCGACTGCGGAAAGACGTTGCTGTAGCGCAGCGGCGCGTTCGTTCCCATCGCCACCGGGACGTCGGGCTTGCCGGTGAGCTGCAGCAGGTTGAGCGCGTTGCGCGTGCCGGGAGTGAGGTGACACGCGCCGACGCCGGTCGTGGTGACGCCGCACAGGTCGACGTTCGGATGCATCGAGAGATAGAGGATGGCCATCCAGTCGTCGATGTCGACGTCGGTATCGATCAGCACGGGGATTTTCGTCATTTGCGAATCGTATCAGCGCGCATGGATGTTAGGATGCAGATCCATCCCTAAAAGGCCGAAGGAGCATTGCATGGACGTCATCCTCGTTCACGACGCCGCGATCGACGAGTACATGTCGCAGGTTCTCCTCACCACGATGCCCGGCATCAATCTCCTGGGCGCGGTGATCGTCAACGCCGATTGCATCGACTCCGCCGCGATGCAGGCCGCCTGGCAGATCATGAGCTACATCGGCCGCACCGACATCCCGATGGGCCTCAGCGGCGCGCGCGGCTGGAATCCCTTTCCGTGGGCGTACCGCAGCGACTGCGTCCGCGAGTCGGCGATCACCTGCCTCAAGAGCTTCCCGCCGAATCCCGCGTGGCCGCCGTTCCCCGACGGCGACGCGCTGCTGAAATCGCTGATGGAAAAGGCGCCGGGACCGGTGACGCTGCTGGTGACCTGTCCCTTCACCCCGATCATGACCCTGCTGCAGCAGTCGCCGGCGCTGGCCTCGAAGATCGAGCAGATCATCTGGATGGGCGGCGCGATCAACGTGGGTGGCAACCTCGATCCGACCACCGTGCCGACGCCGCCGTGGAACGCCTGCGCGGAGTGGAACGCGTTCTGGGACGCAGTGTCGGTCGACTGGGTGTTCAAGAACACCACCTGCCCGATCATCCAGTTCCCGCTGGACATGACCAATCAGGCGGCGATCACGACCGCCTTCATGGAGACGCTGGCCGTGCAGGCCAGCAACGGCTCCCGCTACTCCGAGCTGGCCTTCGAGAGCTACATGCTCGTCAGCTACGAGACGTTCTACGACATGTGGGACGTCGTCACGACCTGCTGGCTCGCCAACCAGAGCTTCTTCGAGCCGCCGACCACCATGAACCTCGCCATCGACGCGACTCTCGACAACACCCAGGGCTGCATCAAGCCCGTCGCCGGCGGCCGCGAGGTGCAGGTGGTGCTCAACTTCTCGGCCGGGGGGCAGCAAGCGTTTTACGATTACGTGGCGGGGCAGTTCAACCGGTAGAGCGCTTGTGCCGCCGCACCGCGCGATACACCTCCACGTACAGCTCCGCCGAGTGCTTCCACGAGAAGTCCTGGCGCATTCCGTTGAGGGCGAGCCGCGTCCAGAGCCCGGGATCGTGATAGCAGCGCTGCGCCCACAACACGGTGTCGCGCAATGCCTGCGGCGTCGCGGCATCGAACGCAAATCCCGTCGCGCTGCCGCCGTTCGTGCCGTCATAGGGAACGACCGTGTCGGCGAGTCCGCCGATCCGCCTCACGATCGGCGGCGTTCCATAAGCCAGTGAATAGAGCTGATTGAGGCCGCACGGCTCGAATCGCGAAGGCATCAGGAACGCGTCCGCGCCGGCCTCGATGCGATGCGCCAGCTCATCCTGAAATCCGACGAAGCCCCAGAACCGCCCGCCTGACGCTCCCGAATAGCGATGCATCTGCCGCTCGAGATCCGGCTCGCCCGATCCGAGCATCACGAAGCGGATGCCCGCGCCGATCAGATCGCCGAGGACCGGGAAGAGGAGATCGAAGCCCTTCTGGTGCGTGAGGCGGCCGATCATGCCGACCACCAGCCCTCCCTCCTCGGGGCTCATGCCGCACGATTCGAGCAGGGCCCGGCGGTTCTCGAGCTTCCTCCCGATCGTCGAGGCGTCGTAGTTCACGGCGATCTTCCGGTCGACGGCCGGATTCCATTCCAGCGGATCGATGCCGTTGACGATGCCGAGCAGGTCGCCGCTGCGCATGCGCAGCACGGGATCGAGGCCGAATGCGCCGTCGGGAGTCATGAGCTCGCGCGCGAATGTCGGCGAGACCGCGGTGATGGCGTCGGCCGCCAGGATGCCACCCTTCATCAGATTCACCGCGCCGTTCCAGTCCACGCCCGGCAGGGCGTCGTGGGGCAGGCCGAGCACGGGAAAGAGACTGCGCGGGTAGACGCCCTGATAGGCCAGATTGTGAATGGTCAGCAGCGTCGCCGTGCCGTCGAAGATCCGCCGGCGGGGACGATCCCAGGCGATCGCCATGGGCGCGAGCGCGGCGTGCCAGTCATGCGCGTGGAGGATGTCGGGGCCGATGCCGAGGCGTTCCATGGCCACCAGCGCGGCCCGGACGAAGAGGGCGTAGCGCACGATGCCGTCGTCTTCGCCGCCTGGCGCCGTGCTGTAGAGTTGCTTGCGGTCGAAGTACTCGTCCGCGCCGATCAGAAACAGCGGGACTCCGCTGTCGGGAAGCCTGGTGCGGAGGATGCCGACCTGCTGCGCGCCGACGTGGAACGGCTCGCACGCGAGCTCCGGCTCGATGCCGCGCTTGCGCATCGCCTCCCACACCTCGCGATACAGCGGCATCCACACCGCGACGTCGTGACCGAGCTCCGCCTGCGCCTTCGGCAGCGCGCCGACGACGTCACCGAGGCCGCCGCTTTTCGCGAACGGTGTGACCTCCGCGGAGAGATGCGAGATGCGCATCGGTGCCCCACGTTGTCATGACGTGAGGCGATCCGCAAGCTCGCTGAACACGCGTTCAACCTCCGTTCGGCCGGAACGGCATCGGCTGCCGCGATCGGGTCGTCGTCTCCGCGCCGATCCACATCGCCTCGGCGTTGTTCGTCTCGCGCAGCGACGCGCGGTCGGCGACGAACGCGACCAGCCGGTTCGGCCGGATGAACCATGTGTCGGGATAGACCTGTCCGTTGATGATCAGCACCGGCGAGCTCGCGCCGAGGGGCAGCGGCAAGTCGGAGGTCGTGACCGCTTCGACGGCGACGGGATCGCGTGCGTTTCGCACGAACTCCTGTCCCGCGTAGCGAGCCAACTGTTCGTCCATCGCGCGGACGCGCACCGAGGCCAGGTCGATGGGCCCGTAGTTCGGTTGCGCGTCCTTGCCGCGCGGCTCGTCCGCGAGCGCGGGCTCCGGCGCGTCGGGAGCCGTCGCCGCCACGCTGGTCGCCGTGCGCGGCCCGTCCGCCGCCGACCCGCATCCGAGGATCATCGTGAGCAGCAGCAACGCCGCGGGCTTAACGCGAGAACTCGATATCGTCCACATAAACCTCTCCTTGGGACACGCCGGTGAACCGGAAGCGGATCGTGTCGATGTTCGTCAGAGGAATGCCCGAGTTGTTCATGATGAAAGAGTGCAGCGGAATGCGTATCGTCGTCATGAGCGCCTCGTTGGTCGTCGACATGCCGAGCTGATGTGGGTACGGCGGCGGGATCTGGGCGTAATTGCCGGTGTAGGTGCCGCGCACGGTGGCGCCGCTCGCGAGCTCGACCGAGAACTCCTGCGAGTTTCCGGCGGGATTCAACGCCGAGTTCGTCTGCGCGACGCGGAATGAGAGCACTTCGAATCCGGAGACGTCTCTCTGGGGTCCCGCCGGCACGGTGTACGTCAGCGTTCCGGTCGTCGACGTCCAGCCGACGCGAATGGCCGAAGTCTGATGCCTGGGCGGCGTGGTGACGATGACGCTCGCCGTTCCGCCGGCCGTGCCGGCGTTGGTGCCGGTCTCGTGGGCCTGGAAGTTCGTTTCGTGCCGCGCGGCGAAGACTTTCCGTCCCGCGAATGACGGGAAACGCAGTTTGCCGCGCAGCATGTCTTCGTAGACGGTCTCACCGGTGAGATGGACGCGCGTGAACGCGCCGAGCCAGGCTTCGCCGAGGCGCTGCTGGTCGGCAGCGGGGATGAAGTCGGCGCGCGCCGGATGCCCGTCGTCGCCGTCCGCGGCCCAGACCGTGTTGAAGAAGTTGTGACTCGCGCCGTAGACGTTGATCAGGCTCTTGTTCGTGACGTTGGTGGCGCCGCCGGCGCGGTCATAGATCCGCGTGCCGGCCAGACTGGACACGTCGCCGTCGGCAGCGGGGATGATCACGAAGTACGGCACGTTGGGAAGTGTGTGACCGATCGAGTCGACGGGCGCGATCGACGAGACCGAGCCGATGTTGAACACGCCCATGTTGCGCATGAACGCGCCGACCGAGGCCTCGCCTCCGCGGGAGTGGCCGGAGACGGAGATCCGGTTCATGTCGACGTGGCCGACGAAGCGGCCGCCGAGAAGATCGGGATAGCTCGGGAACGTGATGTTGTCGTGCATGTGCGACCAGAGCTCGAGATGCTTGAGGATCAGATCGCTCCGCTCGGCGTTCAGTTGCGGCACGCAGCCGGTGAGGTCGTACGCGTCGATGGAGACCGCGATGACGCCGTTGCTGGCCAGGCGATCGAGCAGGCCCATGTAGCCCATGTGATTCTGCACGCGCGTCGGACAGCCGGTGTGCAGTGCGTCGTACGTCGTCATCATGTTGCAATCGAATCCGGGATTCACGCACGAGGCGTGATTGCCGTGCTCCATGATGAAGATCGGATGCGTTCCCGCGGCGACGGGCGTGGAGGCTCCGGCCACCGTCGCGGGATAACGCACGACGGCGCGCAGGTCGACGTTCTGCCGCGTGCCGAGGGTGGGGAAGAAGTCGTCGACGCTGTAGGTGTCCTGGCCGATCGGGATCGGTCCGAGGGCATACGGATCGGGGGCGACGATGAAGCCGATCTGCGTCGCGCCGTCGAGAAAATCGATCGCCGAGTTGTAGTCCGCGTCGGTCACGTACGTGGCGGCGCTGGTGGCGACCGTCGATCCGAAGTCGACCACGACGTCGTACTGGCCCGGATTCAGGGGCGCGTTCCAGATGATGACGTCCGTTCCGTTCACGCATCCCGATTTCACCGGATGCACTTCGAATCCGCCCGAGACGTCGACCAGGTTCGTCGTCGTCGCCCACTGCGGTCCGGTGCGGTGATTGACGACGTAATACGCCGCCCAGGAGCCGCCGGTGTGGCCCGCGGGCACGTAGGTCGGATCGACGGCGCCCCACACGGGGTCGTTCGTATCCGCGAAGGAGTCGGCGAACTCGAAGTACGGCGAGCGGTTGAACGGCCGGCCGGCGATGTCCATCTGCGAGCCGCCCGGCGGATACAGAAGATAAAGAAGGAAGCCGGTCTCGGCGCCGAAGGAGATGATGTCGCGCGACGAGACGCGGTCGACGACCTGCGACGAGAGATCGTGAGCGACGATGTCGTACGCGCCGCGCAGCTCGTTCGCGCGGTCCCACACGCGCACGGTGAAACGGCCGCTGTTGTCGGCCGTGACGCGCTCGCGCGCGGGCGCCGCGCTCGCGCCGGTGACGTCGTTGATCGCGTCGCCGATGCGCCAGCGTCGCTGGTTCGGCACGACGGAGATCTCGAGCTGCGTGCCGGGCGCGAAGTTCCGGCCGGTCACGAACAGGTCGTCCTCGTCCCGCACTTGCAACGCGTTGACGAGACAGCCGCTTTCATTCGACGGATAGACCATCGGATAGCGGCGCCTGGCGATCGGCAGACGGAACACGGCCTCGGCCGGTCCGGTGCGGATCGACTGCGGCGGCCTGCGCACCGCCACTTCTTCGCGCGCTGCCGGATGAATGCTGACCGTGATCGACTGCCCGGCGAGCGCCTCCTCGGCCTCTTCGAACGTGAGGAATCTCCAGCGCTTCGGATCGGGCTCGATCCGCGAGCGCCGGTGGCATCCGATGACGCCCGATTCGTACCAGAGCACGAACGGAGCGATCGTGCCGCGCGCGTCGCTGGAGACGACGGCGAATCCGACGGCGTCTTCGAGCGACTGCGACACGCGCTCGCCGGCCGTGAAGCGAACCTGGTATGGCGCATTCGGCCTGAGTCCCGAGGCGCCGACGAAGAGCGAGGATCCGGCCTCGAGCTGCTGGATCGGCCGCCCTCCGCCGTCCACCGCCCGGGCCGCTGCTCCGCCGGAAGTGACCGTCGACCCGCCGTACTGTCCCGGACCGGTCGAGCGGCACGCGGCTGCAAACAAGGCCGCAATGCAGATCGAAATGAGCTTACGCACGAAGGCCTCCTTCCTTTATCCAGGTAGTGACGGAAGAAGGCGAATCGTTACAGACGGCGAGCTGGCCTGGCACCTCGTCGAGGCGGAGGGCTACGGCGCGCTCGGCATCGAGCGCGGAGAGTTTGCCCGCGATGTGAAGCCGGACGGGATCACGCGGCCGCGCACGATCGAAGAGCTCGCTGAAAAAAACGTAACGCGCCTGATCACTTCTCCATCCACACCACCGCGACGGGATCGACGAACCCCGCAATGCGGCTCGTCACCTTCCCGGCTCGACCGTCGATGAGCGCAAGGTCGCCCTTGCTCAGCGCGAGTGCGGAGGTCGCATCGGGCAGGACGACGAGATCGTGCAGCTCGCCGTGCAGATCGACCTTCTCGGAGACGACGTTCGACGCCGTGTCGATCAACGAGAGACCCTTTTCGCCGGTGGCCACGATGGTCCGTTCTCCGAGACGCAGAACCTCGACGACGTCGCGGGGGGCGTCGAGGTCCGCGATGCGCTTGCCGGTTTCAACGTCGACCGCGGTCAGCGTGTCGGTGCCGCTGTCGAGAACGTACGCGGTCTTTCCGTCGGCTCCGAACGCGAACGCACCGCGCGGATTGCGCGAGGCCGCCGGCGTGTAGAGCGAGTAATCGAACGTGCTGCGCCCGTGTGCCTTCGCGTCGGCGCGCCCGGCCGCGTACGAAGCGCCGGTCGCCGCCAACGCGAGCAGCGCCTGGCCGATCCTCCTGCTGGCGCGGCCGGCCTGCATGCGCGCCACGTTGCGCCCCTCGGCGGGATCGGCGATCGACAGCGTGCAGCACTTGGCGCCTTGCCGCATCAGTTGAAGCACGCGCCGCCCGTCCGGCGTCGACGTGGCCTCGATCGTGGTCATGCTGCTGGCGACGAATCCGGAGTAGATGACCGCGGGCGGGCGGCTGGCGATCTCCGGCTCGAGCGCCACCTCGGTCACCGCGCGCGGGTTGCCGACCAATGCGCGCTTGCCGTCCACGGTCAGCCGCAGGAATTCGGGCGCGCCGGGGCCGACGACGGCCGTGCCGGCCAGCGACGTGCCGCGAATCACGTAGAGCACGCCGTTTCTCTGATCGTTCGACGCCAGCACGAACAGGCTGCGCGTCGCCTCGTCGATGCCTGCGAGCTTCGCATCGTTGCCGATGGTCACCGTCGCCACGGACTTCCGTTCGGCGATGGAGATCACGTCGACGGAGCTCGTCCCGACTGCATAGAGGTAGCCGGAGCCGGGGATCGCCGCGACGTCCGTGGCCTTGCCGTGCAAGTCCACGGTCCCGAGGATCTCGAGCGAGTCGAGCGAGACGAAGGTGAGTCGTCCGTTCGCGTGCTTACCCCCGGTTTCGAACACCGCGCCCGACGCAGCGTCCACGACATCGAAGTGATCCGCGGGCCGATCGAGGAGGCGCTTCGTGACGCCGCCTGTCGCCAGGTCAATACGGAACAGGGCGCCGGAGAGAACGAACACCGACTTGCCGTCGCGGCTGAACGCGACGTCACCCGCGCCGCGGCCGAGGTCGATGCGCGGCGACGCGGTGAGCGTCGCCGCGTCGACGATCGCCGCCGCAGCGTTTTGGTTCTTCCCGGAAGAGAGCACGACGAGATGCTTGCCGTCCGGCGCCGCAAACACGTCGGTCGGTGCCTCGTTGAACGGCAGCGGAGCCTTCGCTTCGACCGCGCCGCGCTGCACGTCGAGCCGGACGATGGTCCTGGCGCCGCCGTCCAGCACGTAAACCGGCGCCGCCGCGCCTGCAGACAGAGACAGCGGGAGAGAGAGGAGGAGGACAGCCGCGGTTGCGATGATTCTCATCGGGGTTACCTCCGGGCGGCGAAGCGCCGGCGGCTGGCGCTGCTCGTGTTGCCGTACGACAGCTCCATGTGCAACCGGTCGAGGTGCACCGCGCCGTCGAGGTTGATGACGATGGTGTTGCTGCCGCTTTGCAGGAGCGCCGGATCGATGTCGATGGAGCGATGCACCCACTCCGCGAACACCGCGCCCGGCACGCTCTCCGGCGGCGGAAGCTGGCCGGCGGGCTGGCCGTTGACCACCAGGTTCGCGGTGCCCGCTTCACCGAACGAACGGATGTCGTAGACGAGCTTCGCCTGCGCGGGCGTGCCGGCGGACGGCCGGTCGAACGACAGCGTCACCGTCTCGATCGGATTCTCCCAGCAGAAATACGAGCCGGGTGAGCAGTACGCGAAGTGGAAGTATTGATCGTACTGCTCGGGATTCGGCTGCGGCGCCCCTTCGACCGGCGCCCCGAAGCGTTGCGTGTCGCGGAGGTCGAACATCGTCCATCCCGCGGTGCGCGCGGCCTGTTCCTTCGGCGTGGCCACCGTGGCCGTGTACTTCACCGGCTCGACCGAGATGTCCCGCCAGGCGAACTCGCGCACCTGCCCGAGGAAGCACGGCTCCTGCGGATGATGGTCGGCCTGGTAGGCGACCGCCATGAAGTGCACGTACACCTCGCTCCACGGGATGGTCACGGCGTAGGTCTCGTACAGTTCCATCTGGCCGTCTTTGTCGAGATCGACGTACATGTCGACGCGGTCCGGCCGGTATTCGAGGCGCCACTGATACAGCTCGTCGATCTCTTCCGGATCGGTGGGCATCAGCGCGGTGACCGACGGGTACTGCTTGATGTAGTCGGTGGTCTCGCCGCCGATGCTTTTGGTCACGCCGAAGCGGACGCGCCAGCCGATGTTCGGATCGCACGGGACGTCGGGAAAGCCGGTCGCGATGAAGTTGATGGAATCTACGGCGGGGCGATGGCCCGGCCCTGGAATGCCCTGCTCCGGATCGACAGGATCGGGCAGCGAGTCATCGACCTCGGGGACGGCGGTGTACTCCGCGCCGGCCACCGGTTGCGTCGCCGGCGTGATCGCGACTTCCCACCAGTGTCCGGTGGTCATGAAGCGCGAGGCCCAGAAGGTGACGACGCCCGGGCGCTGCGCGGAGATGAGCATCGGGTTGCGCAGCCGCGAGCTGATGATGCCCTGATAGTCGGTGTGCATGATCCCCACGCCGGGGTCGCCGTTGCCGCCGACGACGTCGCCGTTCTCGAGCCGCGCGTCGCTCGGATCGGCCGACGCGGCGCGGTGAATGTCAGTGTGAAATCCGTTGCCGACCGACACGGCGATCCACGAGCTGTCGCCGCGGACGTCCCAGGAGTCGGCGTCCCACCAGACCGTGGTGCCGTGGTGCGTGGTCGCCGCGTGCGCGCCGAGCCAGCGGAAGTTTTCGGTGAACCGGTCACCCTGGACCTGTCCGGCGAGCGCCGGAACCGCGAGCAGGGCGGAGAGAAGAAATCGTAAGAAACGTGATGACACATAGCCTCCTTGCATGCCGCGAAAGATCGGCTCGCCCCCGCTCCGGAAAATCGGGGAAACTCCCTATCTTTCCCCGCCGGGCTCGTATGATTTCCCTATGTTTCTGTTGGAGCGCGAGCGGCCGATGGCCGAGCTCCTCTCCGCGGTGGAGCGGATGTCCGTCGATGGCGGCCGGGTGGTCGCGCTGGTGGGAGAGGCGGGGATCGGCAAGACTTCGGTGCTCGACTTCGTCGCCCGGCAGGTCTGCGAGCGCGTGCGGGTGTTGTGGGCCGGGTGCGAGGCGCTGTTCACGCCACGCCCGCTCGGACCGCTGCACGACATCGCGCCGGAGCTCGGAATCGACGCCGGCGCGCCGCGCGAGCGGCTCTTCCCCGAGGTGCTGGCCGCGGCGCGGCGCGAGCCGACGCTGCTGGTCGTGGAAGACGTTCACTGGGCCGATCACGCGACGCTCGATCTGCTCAAGTACCTGTCGCGGCGCATCGGCCGTGCGCCGCTGCTGCTCGCGCTCAGCTATCGCGACGACGAGCTCACTCCCGATCATCCGCTGGTCACGCTGCTCGGCGAGGCCGGTGCCGCGCTGCGCCGCATCGCGCTCGAGCCGCTCTCGCGGCAGGCGGTGGAATCACTCGCCGCCGGCCGCGCCGGCGTCTTCGAGCTGACCGGCGGCAATCCGTTCTTCGTCACCGAGGTATTGGCGAGTGAAGGCGACGGCATTCCGCCGCTGACTCGCGACGCGGTGCTGGCGCGCGCGGCGAAACTGACGCCGGAGGCGCGGCAGGTGCTGGAGATCGCATCGCTGATCCCCGGCCGTGCCGAGCTAGCGCTCCTCGGCGCCCCCGGCGATCTGGCAGCCGAGGCGGTCGAAGCGGCGGCGCACTGCGGCATCGTACGCGTCGAAGACGGGGCAATCGTCTTCCGCCACGAGCTCGCCCGCCGCGCCGTCGAAGACTCGATCTCCGACGTCCGCCGCGGGCCGATGCATCGCGCCATCCTGCAGCGGCTCGTCGAGCGCGGAGAGCCGTCGCTGGCTCGGCTGGCCCATCACGCTGCCGGCGCGCGGGACGCCGACGCCATCCTCCGATTCCTGCCACTCGCCGCCGCCGAGGCCGCGAGCGCAGGCGCGCATCGCGAGGCGGCGGCCCACCTCCGCAACGTCTTGCCGCACGCTGCCAACGCCTCGGATTCCGAGCGCGCCGCGCTGCTCGAATCGCTCTCCTACGAGTGTTACTTCATCGACCGGCTCGAGGAGGCGCTGGCCCATCGCCTCCAGGCGACGGCCCTTTGCCGCCGCCTCGGCGACCGCCGGCGCGAGGGCGACAATCTTCGCTGGCAATCGCGCCTCAACTGGTTTCTCGGCCGCAATGCCGAGGCGCGCCGCAAGGCCGCCGAAGCGATCGACATCCTGCAGCAAGAGCCGCCCGGGCGCGAGCTGGCCATGGCCTGGAGCAACCAGTCCCAGCTCCACTTCCTGGCCCAGGAGAACGCGCTGGCCATCAAGTGGGGGATGCGCGCCATCCAGCTCGCCACCACGCTCGGCGATCACGAGATTCTCGCCCATGCGCTGAACAACGTCGGCTCGGCCGCCGTCAACTCAGGCGACGCCGATGGATTCGAAGGGCTGGAGGAGAGCCTGCGTCTTTCCCTCCAGTGCGGCTATCAGGAGCACGCCGGGCGGGCCTACGCGAACCTCTTCTCCCAGTCGATCCGGCTGCGCGACTACGCGCGCGCGGAGTGCGTCCTGCCCGAAGCGCTCGAATACTTCCAGACGCACGACCTGGATTCGCGGCAGATCTACATCATCGCGTGGCGCGCGCGGATGCACTTGGAGCGCGGCCGCTGGGATGAGGCGGTGGCGGATGCGCAGGCCGTGCTCGCCCATGACGGGGTCTCGACCATCAATCGCCTTCCGGCGCTCGCGGTCCTCGGCACGGTACTCACGCGCCGCGGCGATCCGTCCGCGCGGGCGCTGCTGGACGAGGCGCACGACCTCGCGGCGCGCACGGCGGAAGTGCAACGCATCGCGCCCGTGGCCCTGGCCCGTGCCGAGGCGGCGTGGCTGCGCGGCGACTCCGCCTCGGCGGTCGAGGATATTCGCCAGGCGCTGGCACTGGCCGATCGCATCGGCGAGACGCTGGAGCGGCACGACCTCGAGCTGTGGCTGTGGCGCGCCGGCGGGAGTGACGCGCGTCCTCTGGGCGGCGATCCCCATGACGATCCTTATGACGAGGCGCTCGCCCTCGGCGACCGCGGCGACGTCGGCTCGCTGCGCCGCGCCATCGCCATCCTCGAGCGGCTGGGCGACAACAGCCTCGTGCACCTCCTGCGGCAGAAGCTTCGTGCGCGCGGCGTGCGCGGGCCCCGCCACTCCACGCGCGCCAATCCGGGCGGACTGACCGAGCGCGAGATGGACATCGCCGCGCTGCTCGTCGACGGACTGCGCAACGCGGAGATTGCCGCGCGCCTCAACGTCTCGCCGAAGACGGTCGACCACCACGTCTCCGCCGTGCTGGCCAAGCTCGGCGTGCGATCGCGCGGAGAAGCCGCCCGCGTTCTCCGCTCTCAGAAATAGCGATTTCAATGACTTTAAAAGATTGATTTGACGCAAGTTAGCTGCCGACTCATCCGTTGTCCGCGCGTGAACCCCCGGCAGCCTGCCGGTGCGGTCCGGGCGGTCCTGAAATAAGCGCTCTCTCTTTCCAGTTAACAGCCATCCCGACGCGGCAAGTCTCGAGTCGAAATCAGCAGTAAGCGGTTGAAATAACAAGCGGTTGCATCAGGTTGTGGATAGTTCCGGCGCGGGACCGGTGGTGAGAACGAAGGCAGCAGCGGTCGTCCTCAGCATCGATCCGACGCGATCAGCAGTGCGGTTCCTTGACAACTGAATAGGAAAGCAACGAAGGCAAACGTGATTCCTTTTGAGATTCGGCGACGAATCTTCAGAACATCAAAGTAGTATCCGAATAGAAGCACATCAGTCGTTCACGATTGATGTCAGAGCTTCAGACTTTTTCAGTTCAACTGGAGAGTTTGATCCTGGCTCAGAATGAACGCTGGCGGCGTGCTTTACACATGCAAGTCGAGCGAGGCGTGTAGCAATACACAGTCGAGCGGCGAACGGG